>ERZ772940.235-NODE-235-length-29302-cov-33.4676_pt1 | contig 29302 bp, 16 predicted proteins | sample MGYA00511682_ERZ772940 | MGnify/ENA primary metagenome ERZ772940 (study PRJEB29015, sample SAMEA2737922) | human oral metagenome | biome: human oral; feature: human-associated habitat; material: dental | place: China | collected 2031 ... | reverse complement strand
TGTGCTGCCCGCGGTGGAAGTAGTCCGCCAGCTCCGCGTCGAGCTCGGGCACGTCGAAGGGCACGGAGCCCGAACGCAGGGACCGGGTGGCCAGCACGCCGGCTGCGACGGCGTCGCGCGCACTGACCGGGGAGACCTCGGTGGCCCCGCCGTCGCGCACGAAGCGCAGGAACTCGTCGATGGCGAGCTGGTCGGCGCTGTCGTGCCCGGTGCCCTCCTCGGTGATGACGTACTCCTGAGCGGCGCGCTCGGCGTAGTGCTCGGTGCGCTTCGTCCACACCTTGACGACGTCGCCGGCCCCGTCACCGAGGTTCTCGGCCCGGCCACGGGTGCCGATGACCGTGTAGCTGCGCCAGTAGTCGGGGGTGAAGTGGCACTGCTGGTAGGAGGCCATGACCCCGTTGCGCATGGTCATCATGAGCATGGAGTGGTCCTCGACGTCGATGACGGGGTTGAGCCCGCCCACCTCGTCGGCGGGCCAGTGCTCGAGGCTGAACCAGTCCTGCATGACGGTGCCGGCGCTCGTCCCGGCCGGGCGCCGCTCGGCCTCCCCGTAGACCATGAGCTCGCCCATGCCGACGACGCGGGCCGGTGCGGAGTGAGCCAGCCAGCTCATGACGTCGATGTCGTGGGCGGCCTTCTGCAGCAGCAGGCCGGTGACGTGGCGGCGCTCGGCGTGCCAGTCGCGGAAGTAGTAGTCGCCGCCGTTGCCCACGAAGTGGCGGCACCAGATGGCCTTGACCTCGCCGATCCGCCCGGAGTCGATGATCGACTTCAGCAGCCGCACCACCTCCATGTGGCGCATGTTGTGGCCCACGTAGAGGCGGGTGCCGGTGCGTCGGGCCACCTCCAGGATGCGGTCGGCGGCCTCGATGGTGATGGCCAGGGGCTTCTCCAGGTAGACCGGGATGCCGGCCTCGAGGAAGAAGCGGGCCAGCTCCTCGTGCGTGTCGTCGGGGGTGGTCAGGACGACGGCGTCGATCCCGTGCCCCAGCAGGTCGCGGTGGTCGGCCACGACCGCCACGCCCTCGGGCAGGAGGCGCCGGGCGCGCTCGACGGCGTCGGGGGCGGTGTCGGCCGCGGCGACGAGCCGGGCCGGGACCGGTGAGGAGTCCGCGAGCGCGGCCAGGTAGCAGCGGGCCCCGATGCCGACGACACCGACCCGCAACTCCCTTGAGGATTCAAGCACTCTGTCTCCCTCAGCTCTTCTGGCGGGCCGCCCACCAGGAGCGCAGTGCCTGGCGGGCCAGGTCCTCGCCGATCGGTCCCTTCTCCATGCGCAGGTCCATGAGGAAACGGTAGGCCTCGCCGACGACCGGCCCGGGGGCCACGCCGAGCTCGGCCATGATCTGGCCGCCGTCGAGGTCGGGGCGGATGGCGGCCAGCTCCTCGGCGGCGCGCAGGGCCTCGATGCGCTCCTCGAGGTCGTCGTAGGCGCGGTCCAGCATGGCGGCCTTGCGGCGGTTGCGGGTGGTGACGTCGGCCCGGGTGAGCCGGTGGAGGCGCTCCAGCAGGGGGCCGGCGTCGGTGGCGTAGCGGCGCACGGCCGAGTCTGACCAGGCGGCGTCGACGTAGCCGTGGAAGCGCAGGTGGAGCTCGACCAGCCGGGAGACGTCCTTGATGGTCTGCTTGTCGAAGCGCAGGGCCCTAAGGCGCTTGGCCGTCATGCGGGCGCCGACGTGGTCGTGGCCGTGGAAGGTGACGGTGCCGTCGGGCAGGAAGCGGCGGGTGGCGGGCTTGCCGACGTCGTGGAGGATCGCGGCCAGGCGCAGCACCAGGTCGGGGCCGGGGACGGGTCCGTCGGGGCCGGTCTCCAGGTCGATGGCCTGGTCCAGGACGGTCAGGGTGTGCTCGTAGACGTCCTTGTGGCGCTTGTGCTCGTCGACGGTCTCACGCAGGGCGCTCAGCTCGGGCAGGACGACGTCGGCCACGCCGGTGTGGACCATGAGCTCCAGTCCGCGCCGGGGCCAGGGGCTGGTGAGCAGGCGTTCGAGCTCGGCGCGCACGCGCTCGGCGGAGACGATCTCCAGGCGGGGGGCCATCTCCTCCATGGCGGTCATGACGTCCATCTCGACGTCGAAGCCGAGCTGGGCGGCGAAGCGGGCGGCCCGCATGATGCGCAGGGGGTCGTCGTCGAAGGACTGCTCGGCGCTGACGGGGGTGCGCAGGACGCCGGCGGCCAGGTCGGCCAGGCCGCCGCAGGGGTCGACGAGCTCGAGGTCGGGCAGGCGCAGCGCCATGGCGTTGACGGTGAAGTCGCGGCGGGTGAGGTCCCCGGTGAGGGTGTCTCCGTAGGTGACCTGGGGCTTGCGCGAGCCGACCTCGTAGGCCTCGGTGCGGTAGGTGGTGACCTCCACGATGGTGGAGCCCTTGCGCGCGCCGATGGTGCCGAAGGCTCGGCCCACGTCCCAGGTGGTCTCGCCCCAGGCGGCCAGGATCTTCTCGGTCTGCTCGGGGCGGGCCGAGGTGGTCAGGTCCAGGTCGTGGGGGGCGACGCCGAGGAAGGCGTCCCGCACCGGCCCGCCGACCAGGGCGATCTCGTGCCCGGCGCGCACGAAGGCGTGCCCCAGGGCCGCCAGGGCGGGGGGCAGACCCTCGAGTGCCTGACGGGCCGTGGGTGTCAGGCCCCGGTTCTCGGCGGCATCCGGGGAGTCGGCGGGTTCAGCGGGAGCGGGGTGCGCAGTCATCGGCCCAAGCCTGCCATGAACCCTCACCGGCGCGCCGTCGTCCTCGGCCTCAGCCACCCTGTGGTGAGGACCATCCCACGCAGCGGTCACGGCCGCCACCGATCGCCGCCACCCTCACGTTCGTCCGCGGATGGCGCAGTTGTGTGCGACGACGTACTCGGCCAGCGGCGCCCGGCGGCTCGAACGCCCTAGAGTGTCCCCATGCCCTCTCCACGCACTCGCACGCCCCGCGCCGGAAACCCGGCCCGCCGGGCGGGTGCGCGCGCCCTACCGATCGTCAACGAGACCAGTGCCGGCGGCCTGGTCGTCGACGTTCAGAACGGGCAGGCCTTCACCGCGGTCATCGCCCGGCGCAACCGGGGCGGGCGGCTGGAGTGGTGCCTGCCCAAGGGGCACCTGGAGGGCACGGAGACCCCCGAGCAGGCCGCGGTCCGCGAGATCATGGAGGAGACCGGGATCACCGGTCGGGTTCTTCGCCACCTGGCGACCATCGACTACTGGTTCGCCGGCCACGAGCACCGCGTCCACAAGGTGGTGCACCATTTCCTGCTGGAGGCGGTCAGCGGCACGCTGACCACGGAGAACGACCCAGACCATGAGGCCGAGGACGTCGAGTGGGTTGCCCTTGACGACGTCTCCCACCGCCTGGCCTACCCCAACGAGCGCCGTATTGTGGCCGCGGCCTGGGACATGCTGGTGGGGGATGGATGACGGGCACCACCTGTCTGTACGCGAAGGTGGTCACCACGCTGGGCTCCCGGCTGCGGAGCAGGGCGATGGTGACCATTGCCGCGCTGCTGGGTGTGGTCGGCCTGGTGATGTGGCCGGTGGCCGCTCTGCCCACGGCCGAGGCGGACCAGGGCTCCGGCGCGCCCCCGCTCGCGCAGTTCGCCGGGCTCTCCGCTGAGGTAGCACCAGCCGCCCCGGCGGCTTCGGCGAAGCCGTCCACGGTGTCGACCTCGGTGTCGGCCCCCTCCACGGCCCCAGCGGCAGCGAGCGAGAAGACCACCAACCAGGTGACCGTGAGCATCGACGCCCTGGCCCCCGAGGTGCTCCGCAGCGACCAGGACCTCAACCTGACCGGCACCATCACCAACGGAACCGCTCAGACCATCACCGGGGCGGACCTGGTGACCCGGGTGCAGCGATCCACGGAGTCCACGAGCCGGGGCCTGAGCAAGTGGCTGACCGGGACCGATGAGTCGGGACTGTCAGACCCGTTCACGGTCCCCCTGGGTCACGACCTCCAGCCGGGGGGCGTCTCCCAGTTCTCCATCACCATCCCCGCCGATGAGCTGCCGCTGAACAGCACTGACCAGTGGGGGCCGCGCGGCGTCTCCGTCGCCCTGGCGACCCAGGACGTCTCCCTGGCCCAGGACCGCAGCATCCTCGTGTGGGACAGCGGCGCCTCCGTCGCACCGATGCGCATGACCGTCTTCCTGCCGGTCACCGCTTCCGCGCAGGAGATGGCGGTGCTGTCGGGCCCACGCACCCGGGAGCGCACGGAGGCCCTCAGTCGTATCCACAACCGGGTCCTCGGCCTGGTGAGCATGGCCGGCGACGGCGTCATCGCCGCCGTCGACCCGGCACTGGTCGATGCCCTCGGTGTCACCACGGCCAGCCTCGAGCAGGCCGCCCGCAACAACAGCTCCCAGCCCTCCACGCCGGATGCCTCCCCTCAGGCGCCCCAGAGCACCGACTCCTCCGCGTCGTCGCCCCCGACTGCTCCGTCGACGACGGCCCCCTCGGCGAGCGCCACCCCATCCCCGCAGACGGGGGGCAACGCCACCGCCTCACCGTCGGGCAAGGCCCCGCAGGTCTCCAACGATGTCACTCAGCTCTCCGCGGCTCTCGCGCGGGCCATCCACTCCGACAGCCTGGTGGCTCTGCCGTGGGGCGACTCCGATACCGCGGCCCTGGCGCACCTGCAGCAGACGAGCCTCATCGAGACCGCCGCACGGCGCACCCAGGAGTCGGCCATCGTCAAGGCGGGGGCCCCGACGTCGGTGTCCTGGTTGGCCTCCAGCGTCGCGGACGCCACCACGGTCAATGCGCTGGCGCAGCCGGATTCGACCATCATCGCCTCACCGGAGTCCTTGTCGCCGTCCGACGACCTCACCTACACCCCCTCCGGTCTGGGCGCCTCCGGGAACCACGCGGTCCTGATCCCGGAGCAGTCCCTGTCGGGGGCGCTCACCGGCCAGGACGCCAACCCCACTGCCTCCGATCAGGGCGACCCGACCACCCAGAGCACCCAGGCCTCCGCACTCGACACCCGCCAGCTGCTGCGCGGGGACAGTGCCATCCTGGTCCGCCAGGCCCCGATGCTGGAGCGGGACATCGTCGTGGCGATGCCCCGCCAGGCCGCCTCCGCCGTGCAGTCATCGGTCGTGCGGGAGCGGGTGTCCGCCCTGCGCTCCGTCCCCTGGACCCAGTCCCAGACCCTGGGCGCCCTCCAGGAGAGCGCCCAGCACGAGGTCGCGGCCGTGAACGAGGGCACCTCGCGGATCGAACGCTCCGAGACACCGGACACGGTGATCGACGACGACGAGCTGTCCGCCGACACCCTCGCCGCCGCCGGCCGTACAGCCACGACCCTGCAGTCGATCTCCTCAGTGCTCTCCGAGCCGGCCGCGCTGCTGGGCGACTACACCGACCTGGAGGCGGTGGTCTCCTCAGCATCCTGGCGGGCCGACCCCACAACCCGCAACGCCCAGGTTCCGGCTGCCGAGGCGGCCGGCGCCGGCATCACCTCCTCGCTGGCCGCGGTGCCGTCGTCGACCATCAATCTCATCAGCTCCGAGGCACAGCTGCCTGTGCGCATCACCTCCTCCCTGGCCCAGGACGTCACGGTCCAGGTCTACCTGGTCTCGAACAACAAGCGCCTCCGGGTCCCGCGCACCACCACCGTGCGGGTCCCGGCCCACCAGCAGGCCAAGGTCACGGTGCCGATCCAGGCCGTCGGCTCGGGCGACGTCGCCCTGACGGTGCAGGTGCTCGCCGCCGACGGCACCACCGTGGGCACCCCCACCACCGTCAACATGCGAGTGCGCGCCGACTGGGAGGGACGCGGCACCGGCATCATCGTCGGGGTCCTGGTCTCCATCGTGGTGATCGGTACGGTGAGGACAGTACGACGAGGCCGCCGCACCGCAGTGGCCCCGGCTGCACAGGAGACGGCATGAGCATGATCAAGCACGCACGAGCCCGGCGCTCCCTCTCCCAGGGGCGCAGCCAGGCCTCCCTGGCGCGCTCCTCGGCCATCATGGCCTCGGGGACCCTGGTCTCCCGCATCCTGGGCATGGTGCGCAACGCCCTGATCGTCATGGCGCTAGGCGCCACCGGCTCGGGGGCCGCGGACGCCTTCAACACGGCCAACAACCTGCCCACCTACCTGTACAACATGATGATCGGCGGGATCCTCAACGCGATCCTGGTGCCGCAGATCGTTCAGGCCCTCCGACGGCGCAACGGCCAGGAGGTCGTCAACCGCCTCTTGACCGCCGCGGCCACGCTCATGCTGGCGGTCACCTGCATCGCGACCGCGGCCGCGCCCCTCATCTTCACCCTCAACGCCAACTCCTTGGCCCAGGGGCAGTGGCGCACGCTGTCCTTCGCCTTTGCGTTCTGGTTCATGCCGCAGGTCTTCTTCTACGGCCTGTACGCCCTGTGGGGGCAGGTGCTCAACGCCCGCTCGAGCTTCGGGCCCTACATGTGGTCGCCGGTGCTCAACAACATCATCTCGATCGCCTCGATCCTGCTCTACCTCCATCTCTACGGTCGCTACACCACCGGTCAAGGAGCAGAGGTCTGGGACTGGAGGCGGATCACTCTCATCGGGGCGACGACGACCCTGGGCATCGCGGTTCAGGCGCTGATCCTCTATATCCCCCTGGTGCGCTCCGGGTTCCGGCCGCGCATCATCTTCGGGGTGCGAGGCCTGGGGCTGGGCAAGACCGTCAAGGTGGCCCTGTGGGCGCTGGCCGGGGTGGGCGTGGCCAGCCTGAGCAACTGGATCACCTCCAACCTGGGCTCCTACGCGGTCACGGCCTCCGAGCAGCCCGAGTACGCGAATGTCATCGTGCCCTCCACGACCATGTGGCTCAACGCCTACCTGGTGTACATGCTGCCCCAGTCCCTCGTGGTCACCTCCATCATCACGGCCCTGTTCACCCGGATGAGTGAGAAGGCCGCGGCCGGGGACGCCGCCGGTGTGCGCGAGGACCTCTCCCTGGGGCTGCGCTCGGCGGGTGTCTTCACGGTGCTGGCCACCGCAGGGATCTGCGTCCTGGCCGTCCCGGCCCTGCAGCTCTTCACCCCCTCGATCACCCTGCCCGAGGCCCAGGCCAGCGCCCCCATGCTCATCGCCCTGGCACTGGGCATCGTCCCGCAGGGGATCTGGTTCGGGACTCAGCGGGTGATGCTGGCCTACTCCGATACCAAGCGGCTGCTGCTGGCCGACGTCGTCGTCGGCGTCATCCCCGTGATCCTGTGCGTCCTGGCCTACTTCGTCGCCCCGGCCAACCACTGGATGACCTGGGCGGGCGCGGCCAACACGATCAGCCAGATCGGGGGCTGCGTGGTGGTCATCCCCATGATGCGCTCCCACCTGCCCAGCCTCGACGGCCGCAAGATCGTCACCACCCACCTGCGTCTCATCATGGCGGCGGCGCCCGCAGTCGTCGTCGGGATCCTGCTCAATGCGATGCTCGGTGACATCGACGCCGACTCCTCCCTGGCCAACATGACCGCGGCCCTCGGACACATCGCCGTCGTCGCCACCGTCATGTCGCTCATCTACCTGCTGATGGGGCGCGTCATCAGGATCGAGGAGATCACGGTCGCCTTCCGGCCCTTCTCGCGGATCCTGTCCACGCTCGGTCGTCGTCTGCCCGGCGCCCCAGGGCGGGCGGTCCTGGCGGCGGTGGCCTGGTTGTCACCGCCGCAGCCGCAGACCCAGGCGACTGCTCAGATGGCCGCCGTCCAGACGCCTCCGCCTCCGCCACCGCCGCCACCGGCTCAGGCGGTTTCAGGCCCCTCCAGTGCTTCAACGAGGGCGACGGCACACGGTGCTGTTGGCTACACCTCCGGCGGCACCCAGGCGGTTGCGCCCGCACCGCCGCCACCGGCGCAGGCGCATCCCCACTCCTGGGGACAGCCGGGTCAAATGGGGTCTCAGCCCGCGGGTGGCCACCCGTCTCGGCCCGTGGCGGGCCGCACCTATAACAGGCAGCCCGGCCACCGGCTCGCGCCGCCGCCACCGGCAGCCTCGCAGGCCGCGGCCGCGCCACCGCCCCCGAGCACAGGTGCCGCAGCCGGCTCCTCCCACCACTGGCACACCCCGGGGCACGTCCCGGCCAACGCTCCCGGGAGTATCCCGCCGTCACTGCCGCCCAGTATTCCCCCTTCCCGGGTGGCCACAGGGCGCTCCGCCCTCCACCCGTCACACAGCTCTGCCCACACGGGCCACATCACCCCGGTCTGGAGCCCGCAGACAGTTACGATGGGGTCAACTGGTTCAGACGGACAACCATCTCAAGGAAGGAGACGTATGTCGGAGGCGACGCCGATCGGCAGTGGCCGCTACGGGCTCCTGGGAACGCTGTCCACCACCCTGCCGCGCATTGTCAGACACCGTGGCGTCGACACGATCCTGGATCGAGACGTCACGATCCTGGTTCTCACCGACGCGACGCTTCATCGCGACAACGTCCTGGAGTCGGCCAGCAGGGCGGTGCTGGTCGAGGACCAGCGCCTCCAGCAGGTCTACGACGTCGAACGCGCCGAACCCTCCGTCATCGTCACCGAGCCGCTGACCGGACGCACCTTCTCCTCCCTGGTCTCCCGGGGCATGCCCCCGGAGCAGGCGCGCGCCATCATCGGTGAGACCGCGCAGGCGCTCGACGCCGGTGCTCGCAAGGGCCTGCACCACCTCAACCTGTCCCCGGAGTCCATCCGCGTTCTTCCCGACGGAAGGGTGAAGGTCAGCGGTCTGGGGATTGAGGCCGCCGCCCTCGACCTGGAGAGCCGAGTCGCCGGCCATGACCCCACAGCCGCCGACCGCGCCGATGCCCGCTCCCTGGTGGAGATCCTCTACTACGGTCTGACCGGCCGGTGGCCGGGCAAGCGCCCCGGTATTCCCTCCGCACCTCGACTGGGCGGCGTCCCGGTCAAGCCCTCCACGCTCGTGCCGGGAATCGACCCGGTCCTGGACGAGCTGTGCGAACGCACCTGGAGCAGCCAGCCCCCTATCTCCGCAGCTGAGGTGGCACGCTCACTGGGCACGTGGGGCCAGGTGGCCGGCTACCACGAGTCCGGACCAACACAACGCCCCTCGTCCCAGCACCCCTCGTCGAACAGCGGCGCCACCGGTGGCAGCGGCAGCGCAGCCGCGGGTGCGACGGCCGCCGTCAGTGCCGCGGGAGCCGGCGTCGCCAACGCGGCGCGCGGAGTCCTAGACAGGCTGCGGCGCAGCGGTGCGGGCAAGAGCACCACGGTCAGCGCGCCGGCAGGGCAGATGGCACCCTCACCGGTTCAACCGGAGCCGGCACCGTCCGTGCCCGCCACCTCCGATGCACCTGCCGAGCAGACCTCCGTCATTGAGGCGGCCTCCGTTACCGCAACGCCGGCCACGCAGGCCCCTGATCCGCAGCAGCCCGAGTCGGCGACTGCGCAGGAGCAGTCCGCCGACGACGCCTACGTCCAGGTCACCGGGCCGGCGAACCCGATCCCCAATGTCCTGTCGACTGCCTCCGAGACCGTTCCCGGGCCGGCACCAGTCCCGGTCGAGCCCTTCACCGGCAGCTTCCCGGCCTTCGATGACGACGAGGACGAGGAGATCGACCCCGAGGCCGCTCGCCGCGAGCAGCGCACGACCAGCTCGGTCCTGATCACCTTCGTTCTCATGGTCATCGCTCTGCTCGTGGTGGCCAGCTACATCGTGTACCAGACGATCGGCATCCCCTTCGCGGACAAGGACCGCGCGGCCGCTGACACCGTCCCGTCGGCCAGTGCCCAGGAGAACGGCGGTGGGGGCAGCCAGCAGCCCGCGCCCCAGCCGACCGCGGCCAAGCCGGAGATCGCGGGCGTGAACGTGGTCAACAACCCGAGCTCGCAGGCGGCCAACAACCAGCAGTACCTCGCTGACGGGGACACGAGCCGCCCCTGGTTCTCTCACAACAGCAGCAGCCAGGACCTGAGCCAGCCAATCGACATCGAGATCAAGCTCAAGAACCGCGCCAAGGTCTCTGAGATCGACTTGCAGGGCACCAACGAGGGCGGGCAGGTTGAGGTCCGTGCCACGGACCTCAGCAACGCGGGCGGCGGTACGGTCCTCGCCCAGGGTCCCTTCACCTCGGGGAGCACCACCCTCAAGGTCGACAACCCCCAGGAGGTCGACACCCTCGTCATCAGGGTGACCCAGCTGCCCAAGAACAGTGAGCCCGGCGAGTACCCCTACAAGGCAACAGTGACTGAGGTCACAATTAAATAAGACCTTCCCTGGGAACAGGTCGTACTGGTAACCAGTTACCTCAGGTAGCCGCGCGCTGCGGCTCCCTATCCGCTCGTCAGGAGAGTCATGATTCACGACGTCGTCATCGTCGGCTCCGGTCCCGCCGGCTACACAGCCGCCATCTACGCGGCCCGCGCCCAGCTCAACCCGGTCATCCTGGCCGGTTCGGTGACTGCCGGCGGTGCCCTGATGAACACCACCGAGGTGGAGAACTACCCCGGCTTCGTCGAGGGCATCATGGGCCCCGAGCTCATGACCCAGATGCAGGAGCAGGCCGAACGCTTCGGCGCCGACATCCGCTACGAGGACGTCACCGCCCTCGAGCTGGAGGGCGACGTCAAGCGCATCACCACCTCCGACGGCGCCTACGAGGCCCGCACGGTCATCATCTCCACCGGCTCGGAGCACCGGCACCTGGGCATCGACGGGGAGGAGCGCCTCTCCGGCCACGGCGTGTCCTACTGCGCCACCTGCGACGGGTTCTTCTTCAAGGACCAGGACATCGTCGTCGTCGGTGGTGGGGACTCGGCCATGGAGAAGGCCACCTTCCTGACCCGCTTCGCCCGCTCCGTCACAGTGGTGCACCGCCGCGACGAGCTGCGCGCCTCAGCCGTCATGGCCAAGCGCGCCCATGAGGACCCGAAGATCTCCTTCGCCTGGAACTCGCAAGTCGTCGAGCTCCACGGCGAGGACTCGCTGACCGGCATCACCCTGGAAGACACCGTCACAGGGGAGCACCGCCGGCTCGAGGCCACGGGTCTGTTCCTCGCCATCGGACAGGTGCCGCGCAGCGAGCTCGTCGCTGAGGCCCTTGAGCTCGACGAGGCCGGCTACATCAAGGTCGAAGCGCCTTCTCAGCGCACCCGCATCCCCGGGGTCTTCGCCTGCGGTGACGTCGCCGACCCCACCTACCAGCAGGCGATCACGGCGGCCGGTTCCGGCTGCCGCGCGGCCCTGGACGCCGAGCACTACCTGACCACTCTGCAGGCCTGAGGGCCGGCTGCCTCCACTCAGCACAGGGCGGAGTCGGCACCGCCGACGTCGCATCGCCGGCCCCGTCCATCCTGACTCACCCACCCACAACGTTCGAGGAGAACAATCATGTCCGAGGCTCTCGCCGTCACCGACGCCACCTTCGAGGAGGAGGTCCTCAAGTCCGAGGTGCCCGTCGTCATCGACTTCTGGGCCCAGTGGTGCGGCCCCTGCCGCCAGATGGCGCCGATCGTGGACGAGGTCGCCGCCGACTTCGGTGACAAGGTCAAGTTCGTCAAGGTCGACGTGGACGCCAACCCGGCCACGGCCCGCTCCTACGGCGTGCGTTCCATCCCGACCTTCGCGGTGGTGCGCGACGGCGAGGTCTTCCACCAGTTCGCCGGCTCGCGCCCCAAGGCCTCCTTCAAGGCCGAGGTGGAGAAGGTCCTGGCCTGAGCCCGGGGCTTCACCCACTCTTCTCATTCTCACGTATTGGCCTCACCGAGCCGCCTCTCGCAGGCGGCTCGGTGAGGCCAATACGCTATCCCGCCGGTTGTCTGATGTCTGGTTCCGTCGTCAAGCGGGCCGTCACCTCAGCGAGGCCGTATCTGACACAGCATCTGACACCGCACCTGTCACCCGCCGTCACAGCCCCGTAGAATCGCACCGGATTCGCACGCGGCACCAGGTCATGCGACACGGCAAGAAGGCGGCACATGCAGCACACCCAGTACATCTCCACCCGTGGCCAGATGGCGGCAGCGGGGTTCACGGACGTCCTTCTGGCGGGCCTGGCGCCCGACGGAGGCCTGGCGGTACCGAGCCGTCTGCCCGCCCTGAGCCCCGAGCAGATCGAGGCCTGGAGGCCCTTGGGCTACGCCGACCTGGCCACGGAAGTCATCGGCCTGTTCGCCACCGACATTCCCCGGGAGGATCTCGCCGAGCTGACCCAGGCCGCCTATGGCCCGCAGCGGTTCCCACAGCCGGTCGTCCCTGTCACCTGGCTTGACGACGTCGTCGACGGCCTGACCCTCGTAGGCCTGTCCGAGGGACCGACAATGGCCTTCAAGGACCTGGCCATGCAGTTCCTCGGGCAGGCGATTCCCTATGTGCTGGCCAAGCACGGCCAGGTTCTCAACATCCTGGGCGCCACCTCCGGAGACACCGGTTCGGCGGCCGAGCACGCCTTCAGGGGGCAGGAGGGCGTCAGCGTCTTCATGCTCTCGCCGGCCGGCCGCATGAGCCCGGTGCAGCGCGCCCAGATGTACACCCTCCAGGACGCCAACATCCACAACATCGCGGTGCGCGGTGTCTTCGACGACTGCCAGGCGCTGGTCAAGGCGCTGAGCAACGACGCGGAGTTCAAGGCCGCTCATCACCTGGGCGCCGTCAACTCCATCAACATCGGCCGGATCGCCGCGCAGGCCGTCTACTACGTGTGGTCCTGGCTGCGGGTCACCGACGCGGTGGAGGAGGGGCGCCGCGCCGGCTACCGGGTCGATGTGTGCGTGCCCTCGGGCAACTTCGGCAACATCTACGCCGGCTTCCTGGCCCGGTCCATGGGGGTGCCGATCCGTCGTCTCATGCTGGCCACCAACGAGAACAACGTGCTCGAGGAGTTCTTCACCACCGGCATCTACCGACCCCGTTCGGCACAGGACACCCTGGCCACCTCCAGCCCGTCGATGGACATCTCGAAGGCCTCCAACCTGGAGCGCTTCATCTGGGCGCTGCTGGGCCCCGAGGTCTTCGCACAGCGCTGGGCGGAGCTGGAGACCACCGGCGCGCTCGACCTGCGCGATCAGCTCCCGCGCATGCGCGAGGAGTTCGGCTTCGTGGCAGGCACGTCCTCGCACGCCGACCGGCTGGAGGCCATCCGCAGCGTCAAGGAGCGCTCCGGCCGGCTCATCGACCCGCACACAGCCGACGGCATCACGGTCGCTCTGCGCATCATGGAGCCCGGTTTCCCCACGCTCGTCATGGAGACCGCCAAGGCCGCGAAGTTCCCGCAGACAGTGGCCGAGGCACTCGGGAGCCAGCCGGAGACTCCCGACGTCGTCGCCGATCTGCTCGCCCGGCCCCAGAAGGTCGAGACGATCGACAATAAGGAGGCCCCCTTGCGCGCCCTGATCGAGGAGCGTGCCCTGAGCTGATGACCAACGATCCGCGAGGGTTCTGACCCTTACCGCGCCGCGCATCGTGCCCACGATGCGCGGCGCGTCCTTGTCAGGCCCACACGCCGTCCCGACGACGAGCCGACGAGCGTGTTTCACGTGAAACACCGCGGTTTACTCCTGCCCGCTCCGGCTGCTGAGCACCGCTGTGTCCGTGGCAGACTTAGGTCCACGGACACATCAGTGGCGACCAAGGAAGGACCGCAGGTGAGTGAGAGCAGTAACCAGGTGAAGGGCAACCGACTTGACCCGTGGCTGGACAGCTACGCGGCACGAGCCCACGGTCTGCGTGCCTCGGAGACGCGGTCCCTGTTCGCCGTCGCCTCCCGCCCCGAGGTCGTCTCCCTGGCCGGTGGAATGCCCAACCTCAAGGACCTCCCGCTGGAGCGCCTGGCCGAGGCCACCGCGCGGATGATCCGCAAGGACGGCGGCCAGGCGCTGCAGTACGGAAACGGGCAGGGACTGCCGCGGCTGCGAGAGCAGATCACCGAGGTCATGGCCCTGGAGGACATCAGAGCCGACCCGGAGGACGTCATCGTCACCACCGGCTCTCAGCAGGCCGTCGACATCATCACCGAGCTCTTCGTCGACCCCGGCGACGTCGTGCTGACCGAGGCGCCCACCTACGTCGGCTCACTGTCGATCTTCGCGACCTACCAGGCCGACGTGCAGCAGGCCCCCATTGATGCCGGGGGCGTCATCCCACAGGCCCTGGAGGAGACGATCGTCCGCCTCACGCGCGAGGGGCGCCGTATCAAGTTCTTCTACTGCCTCCCCAACTTCCACAACCCGGCCGGAGTGACGCTCACCGAGGAGCGCCGTCGGCAGGTCGTTGAAATCTGCCGACGCCACCACATCCTCGTCGTGGAGGACAATCCTTACGGTCTTCTGGGCTTCGAGGGGCAGACCTACACCGCGCTCAAGACCCTCGCACCCGACGACGTCGTCTACCTGGGCTCCTTCTCCAAGATCTTCGCTCCGGGATACCGCGTGGGCTGGGCGGTGGCCCCGCCGGCCGTGCGGGAGAAGATGAAGCTGGCCTCCGAGGCGGCGATCCTGTGCCCGTCGTCGGTGGGTCAGTTCTCGATCTCCATGTACCTGGAGCAGTTCGACTGGAAGCAGCAGATTGTGGACTTCCGGGCCATGTACCAGAAAAGGCGCGACGCCATGGTCTCGGCACTGGAGGAGTTCCTGCCCATGTGCCACTGGAACGTGCCCGACGGCGGCTTCTACGTGTGGGTCGGGCTTCCTGAGGGACTCGACGCCAAGGACATGCTGCCGCGCGCGGTCACGAGCCTGGTCGCCTACGTCTCCGGGACGGCCTTCTACGCCGGCGGCAGGGCGGGGCAGGACCACCTGCGACTGTCGTTCTGCTACCCCGAGCCCGCCGAGATCCGTGAAGGGGTGCGCCGGCTCTCCGGCGTCGTGACCCGCGATCTCGAGCTGCTGAGCCTGTTCGGGCCCACCCACAGTCCCCATCCGTCCGAGGGCGTCCACGCGCCCGCACCCGACCAGATCTGAGGTTGACGATGAACCAGTCTCCACTCCGTATCGCTGTTCTCGCCGGCGGATTGAGCCATGAGCGCGACATCTCCCTGCGCTCGGGGCATCGCGTCGCCCAGGTACTCAAGCACCTCGGGCACACCGTCCTCGTCCTGGACATCGACGCACGCACCATTGGATCGCTCAAGACCTTCGGGCCCGACGTCGTGTGGCCCTTGGTTCACGGCGGCCCCGGGGAGGACGGGGGGCTTCAGAATGTCCTCATCTCGCTGGGACTGCCGTATGTCGGCACGCACTCCGACGGCTGCCAGCGGGCCTCATTCAAACCGACAGCCAAGGCGAGCGTGCGCACCGGAGGAGTGATTACTCCTGATTCATTGACGCTCCCACAGTCCTATTTCAGTCAGCTGGGGGCCCAGGAGGTTCTCACCGTCGTCGCAGGTCATCTGGGACTGCCGGTGGTGGTGAAGCCTCATCAGGGAGGCTCCGGGCTTGGCGTCTCCTACGCATCGACGGCGGACGAGCTGCGCTCCGCGATGGTGGCGTGCTTCGCCTACGACGAGCGCGCCCTCATCGAGCGTTACGTCGCCGGGACAGAGCTGGCAGTCTCCGTCGTCGATACAGGAGAGGGGCCACGTGCGCTTCCCCCCGTTGAGGTCGTCACCGATGGGCGGTACGACTTTGATGCGCGATACAACCCGGGCCGCTCAGAGTACTTCGTTCCGGCTCGACTGGATGAGGCGGTCATCGAGAAGGTGAAGACCACGGCTGTCACGGTTCACACCACTCTCGGGCTGGGCAATCTTTCGCGCACCGACCTCATTCTCGATGACGAAGGAACGCCGTGGTTCATCGACGTCAACGTCATTCCCGGAATGACGGAGACGTCCCTGCTGCCCATTGCCGCCAATGCGGAGGGCTCCTTGGAAGAGCTGTATGACGCGTTGGTGCGAAACCCGCTGGTTCATCCGTAACGTCGGCTCGGTTTCACGTGAAACGGTGGCTCCACTCATGTCGAGTGGAGCCACCGTTGTTTTCGGTCGGCGTTCCGCAGGGCCGTTGAACTGACATCACCATCAGCACCTTCTTCTCAACAACGCTCCATCACGAGTAACCGGAGGGCGTGCGGTTTCACGTGAAACCGGATGCGGTGTGGGTGCGTCATCGCCCTGGTGGGGAACGTGTGCCGCAGGGTCGTCGAGGCATGCCGCTTTCGGAACAGGGCAGGGGTTGGGGTCACTCGGACTTGCCTCGATACCCCACCAGAACGATCTGTGTTGGCATCGCGCTCGGAAGACGGAGCATCGAGACACACTGGATTCTCAGTGTTTCACGTGAAACCTACGTCTGAGCTTTCCGTGCCCCATGCCGATGGAAGGGACTCTACGGTTCCTTCGTTCGGTGAGCGGCGTGCTTCGAACGCATGGCGCCGCAACCCTTGTTCATCTGCTTCGAGCTCGACGCATGGGAAACAATGATGCCCACCGCGTCACAGGTATGGACTCATTGGGCATATACGGGCGCCAGCCAATCGGGAGATGGAGCATACACACTCAATGCAGCACGTTCATGTTTCACGTGAAACCAGGCGTCGACCGCACCCACTGGCCGATTCAGCGTGTCTCAGCAACGTTCACTGGGCACGCACCCTTCTCCCATTCACCATCTCGTCGTGTCCAGTTGAGCGACCCGGGGAGGTCCGGAAGCATGGTGACGCCTCTGACGTGGCCAGCATTCCGATGACGAGGTCCATGCGGTTGCTGCGAGGACACAGGAGAGGGCGGGCTCAGGAGAGCCGGACACGAATCGGACCTCACTATCAGCACTGGGTAATGCCACCGGCGAGGTCGACGCACGGATAATGGGATACGCGCTGCCACTCACCAAAGACCGATAGTGCATCTCTTGTTTCACGTGAAACCTGCCGTCGACTACAGCTTTACTCGATTCCTACCGTACGGACGTGGGCCTCATGACGGGAGAGGGGACCCGGTGCCAACCGGGAGAGCGGCGCCTATCCGTGTATGAACCGGGTCAGCCTGACACCCACCGGTTCTCATATGGGAGCGCTCCTCCCCGGAGCTGGGGTACTCCGAGCCTGCGGGCGCCGTCACCACAAATCGGATTCGAACGGAACGCACATTATGCCCGCCGTATCCCCGGTCTGCCCACAAGCGCTATGCTCTGTACCGACTCGGCGCGTTGCTATTGATCGATGACGATTGCCGTCCTCTGTCCCTCCTGCCCTGATAGCGGGCAGTCGAACCAAAGATGATTCCCTTCCTGAGCAGTTGGGGAAGGGCTTCGAAGGGCCCGCCGCTTCCTGTACCTGCTCATGAAGCCTGGTGTATGGCTCAACAACGATGGCAACTAGCATCTGCGGTGTCCACTCCACCTCTCCCGCGCGTCCGGTCGATCGGCATGCCCGCGGACCCCCTTGTTCCCTCTGCACCATTCACCGCAGGCGTCTCACGGCGGAACGCTCCGGCTACCACCTACTCTGTTCATCTCGCGGTTTCACGTGAAACATACTCCGAGCCATCGCGTTGGTATAGCAACAGCACCGATCGGATTGCGCTGCCCCGTCCGCGTGGTCAACCTGATACGCCAATGCAGGGGCGTGTATTCCCAATCTGATTGAAGGAGTCCGGAAACCTACTGCACGGCTCAGTGCCGAGTGACGACACTCAACGCATGATATCAGGTACACTACGGACTTCTGTTCTTCGCGTCAGAGCGTGCATGAGATCCCACGTCGTATTCATCGCTCGGCAGAGGACCGGTAGCTCCCCCGAGGAAGGGGCCAGAGCATCCCGTTCCCGCACGCCAATATGAACCCCAGACGCATTGACGTGACTTCCACCGACCGAATCAGTACGAGAACGGTCCTTCAGCGACTCGCTGCTCGTTTCACGTGAAACCTCCCCAGCACAAGCGCATCGCTCATGACGGGTGCTCAGTTTGGCCGGAGGAACCCAGCGGCCTGCTGCTGGCCTCCACGCCGATGGACGATGCTCTCCGCACCACCCACGCCGTGCACTCAGGTGCTGATTCTGCCACGCTGAGAACAGAAGGTATTCCGTCATCCGCGTCGCTGGGGAGAGAGCCGACGTCTCCCCCGGGGAAGAGGCCGAAATGCTGGCTATCGCTCGCGCGCAGTTAACCACGTACGCATTGGCGTCACTTCTATCGGAAGACGATGAACGAGAGCAGGCCTCAGCTGGTTCTCTTCCGGTTTCACGTGAAACCGGCCCTCAGCCCCGGAAGTGCTCACCATGTCGCCCACGCCAGTCCGGCGGTGCACGTTGTCGCTATCGGATTCACCGAGCTTGTCCAACACACGGCACATGGTTCGTGCCGACTGAAGCAGATGCATCTACCACGTCTTCCGCGGCAGGAGGTCTTCCATCCCATCGGGCACGACGTACTCACCGGGAGGTCTCCAGCGGCCACACTGCAGCGACATCCGGTTGGTCCTCACCTGCTACAGCACATGACGTGCTTGCCTCCGGGGAAGGAGAGGCCATCGCGTCTCATCCAGCAGCTTAGAGCCACGGCATCAGTTCTCGGTTACGTCTGCAGAGTCTTATGGAACCTACCCGCCAGACGCTTCACCATTGGTTTCACGTGAAACCTGCTCACGAACATGGTGTTGGCATCGCGGCAACGCCAACATCACCCTGCAGCCCTCGCTGCCAGGAAAGGTCGGCACGTGCACCCCTTGTCTGTGCCCGGCATGCCCGATACAACTGTGAGTACCCAGTAACCTCACGCATGTCGCAGCACTGCGCCACCATACTGAACGCCGGTATTTACGGCGTGCTCTGGGCGCCAACCGATGCGCTACAGAATACGTGAGCAACACGAGCAGTCCTCACTGTTGGAATGCGAACCGATGCCTCCCCCGGGGAAGGGGCTGAGACGGCATCACCGACCACTCATCGGCGACGTTCGCACGCACCACGTCCGCTAGAAGACCCTCAACGAAATCCACTCTCCATCGACACTCTTCTGGTTTCACGTGAAACCAGCGTTCACGAGGATTCGGTATGAGTTCCCCTGTGTACTTTCCTCCGCTGTTCGTGGCCGACACACTGAGGTCAGCCTGGCCCTGCGGTCGTGTGTCCCACCGGGAAGCGGCATTCTCCGGCCGCCAATCTGCTTGGCCACGACAACGCAGTGATGCCCAGCAGAGCACCACCCCTACCCCACGGGGAGGGGAGGCAGCTCGACCCGCGGTTTCACGTGAAACCGCGGGAATCCCCAGTCTCCCCGCTACCGACGGAACCGACGTCCCGGAGCAATCAACGACGCATAGGCTCATGACAACGAGCTCAGCATTTCAGGACCCAACGCCCCCGCTCTTCAGGCGCTGCCGAGGTGTACGGAGACCGTATCTGGCTAGGGATGCAACATCCCACGTCGGTTCTGAGCGTCCTGGCAACGACTCTGAAGAGCGCCTATTCGTATAGCCTCATCCGACCGACACCGTACAACGCCTTCCGGGACCGTTGGGGCTCTGTTCCTTCCATTACGCGCTCCTCCGTTACCGCCTCGGAAGCACGTCGACCAACATCAGCTACGCCTCACTACGGTCGCGCGACACAGCTTCCGCGGCGGCGCGACAACCACTTCCCGTGTTTCACGTGAAACCTCGGGAGTCCCAGCGCCTGTCTGTTTCTGATCTCCTCACTTCTGAGACTCTGCTCGGGTAGGAGCGTGGGATGGTTGTTCACTATCTCGAGGTGAGCCAACAAAAGCATCTGACGAAGCATCGGCGTTCATGGAGCCAACATCACCCCCACTTCCACGTCGCGAACCAAAGGCGGCCGGAGGTTTCACGTGAAACCGAAGGTCGCATTCCAACAATGCTCCCTTCTCACTTTGACGGCGGAACCGTGACAGTCAGCGCTGCGGACACCGAGCCATGTACCTGATCGACCCTGCGGGGTCACGGAGGCGAGGCCAGGCGTTCTCAACCTGGGTCCGGCCGCTTTCCTCTGCTTGGCCTCTCCAGCGCCCAAGCACCGGACCGAGGTAAAGGGTCCACGCCGTCACCGAACCGCCTCCCTGGGGCCAACCCGCTCCGCGAAGTGAGGGACGCACTGGTCAGGGCTCGTGCGTACTTCACGACAGTCCCAGGCAACGCCCCAACCAGCGTCTCAGGTGTCACAGCACTCGAAGCACTCAGAAGTCATGACGCAGCACAACATTCCCTCCTCAGCGCCGCAGACCGTTCTCCGTCGTCCACATGTCGCAACATGACGTACAACCCAGTGTCCACGTGTTTCACGTGAAACCTGGGCTACCCCATTTCAGCTACCACCCGCGACACCTTTCAGCTCACCACACATCATGGGACAACCAAAGAGCGCGGTCGTGTTTCACGTGAAACACGGTGTGGACGCCCGTAGCGCTCGGCCGAGTACCCGCCCCATTTCGGCAGAGACAACGGTGGGGCCGAGACACTGAGTGTCTCGGCCCCACCGTGAATCGCACGATCAGAGCAGGTTACTCCTCATCAAGAGACGTCCCCGGCGCCAGCGCATCGACAAGGCGAGCAAGGTCCTCATCGCCCGCGAACTCAATGGTGATACGCCCCTTCTTCGCTCCACGTGTCACCTTCACGCGAGTGTCAAAGGCATCAGAAAGCCGTGTTGAGAGCGCCGGGAGAGGGGTACTGCGAGCGCGCAAGACCTTCGGCTGATCTGATCCCGGCTCAGGTTCCTCATGAAGCGCCACGAGTTCCTCTGTGGCACGCACCGAGAGGCCCTCAGCCACCACGCGCTGAGCGAGTCGCTCCATCTCCGCCGCGTTGGGGAGACCCAGAAGCGCGCGGGCATGTCCTGCCGAAATGACATTCGCCGCGAGCCTACGCTGCACCAGCGGAGGGAGCTTCATGAGGCGCAACGTGTTGGAGATCTGGGAACGTGACCGGGCAATTCGCTCGGAGAGCTCCGCGTGGGTGCACTGAAAGTCCTCCAGCAGCTGCTGGTAGGCCGCGGCCTCTTCCAAGGGGTTGAGCTGGACGCGGTGCAGGTTCTCCAGCAGGGCGTCACGCAGCAGATCCACGTCTTCGGTATCCCGGACGACCGCCGGAATGGTCTCCATTCCGGCTTCCTTGGAAGCGCGAAGACGACGCTCACCCATAATGAGCTCATACCGAGGCTCCTCTCCCGGAGCGGTCGGCACCTGGCGCACCACGATCGGCTGCAGCAGACCCACTTCTGCAATCGAGGCCGCCAGTTCGGCGATATCGTCCTCGTCGAAGACCTGCCGAGGCTGACGGGGGTTCGGGTGGATCAGCTCCACCGGAATCTCAGCGAAACGGGCGCCCGGGACGGGAACGAGGTCAGCAGCGTCCGTATCCGCTGTCTTTTCCTCGGCGTCGGGCGCGTCGGGCGCCTCAGTTCGAGCGTCAGATGACGCCGCCGGCAGGTTCTCCTCAGTCTGCTTTTTCTCAGACCCGGAGTCGCCGTGATCAGCAGCCACAGCCTGCTCCTCCTCTGTTTCACGTGAAACATCGGGGACCACCGGCGTTGATTTCGGCTGAGGAACCGACGTCGAAGCAGTCTCGTCCTGGACATCCTCCACCGGGGAGGCCTCATGCGAAGACTTCTCCACCGCAGCGGGCACTGTCTTCGTCGCCTTCGCGGTCGCTCGCTTCGGTGCGGCCGACGACGTCCGCTTCGTGGAAGCAGCAGTGGACGACTTCTTTGTGGACTTCTTCTCCGTCACCCCAGCAGCAGTCGCCGAATCAGGCGTGGTTTCACGTGAAACCGACTTCGTCCGCTTGCCCTGCGCGGCAGTCTTGGAGGCAGTCGTCGAACGAGTCGAGCGGCTCTTGGAGCCACGCTTCCGCTGAGACGGAGCCAGGAGAGTGGCGGTCAGATCGCGAGTACTGCGCGCCTCGGAAGCCGACTCGGGCTCCTCCACGACATGCTTGGCATGGGAGGCCGCATCATCATCACGTGACTCGTCCTTGCGCGAATCGGGGAAGAACACATCAGAAGGACGAGACGCAGCAGGTACTTTCTCTTTCTGCGCCTCCGGAATCAGCGCCTGCAGACCCCGTCCGAGTCCGCGCCGTTTCTGAGCCATCAGGCTTCCTCGCCTTCAATTCGGGGAGCGCCCCGCAGAGCGACCTCACGAGCCATTTTCTTGTACGCAATTGCGCCGGTGGACCGGGGATCCCAGAACACCACAGGAGCACCGAAGGAGGGGGCCTCGGCAACACGGATGGAACGCGGCACCTTAGTGTCCAGCGTCGCATCAGGGAAATAGGAACGAACTTCGGACTCCACCTCACGGGCAAGGGTGGTGCGTCCGTCAAACATGGTGAGCACAATCATGGAGACTCCCAGCCCCGGATTGTGAATGCGCGCGATCCGGTCAATGGAGCGCGTCAGCAGGGCGAGGCCTTCAAGAGCGTAGTACTCGGCCTGCATCGGGATGAGAACCTCGTCAGCAGCGACGAAGGCGTTGATCGTCATAATGCCGAGGCTCGGCGGACAATCGATGATGACGTAGTCAAGGGGCTCCAGACCGTCGGTTTCACGTGAAACCAGGTAGTCCACCAGCGCACGCCGCAGACGTGACTCACGCTCAGCAGTGGAGATGAGCTCGATCTCAACCGCAGCCACGTCAATAGTCGCGGGTACGCACCACAGGGACTCGCAAAATCGCGTCTTAGCGACGACATCCTTGATCGGCATGGAGTCAACGAGGACGTCGTAGATCGAGGCACTGTCCTCATCATGCTCCACCCCCAGTGCAGTGGAGGCATTACCTTGAGAGTCGGCATCGATGAGCAGGACGTGCAACCCGCCTTCAGCTAAAGCCGCTGCAAGATTCACTGCCGTCGACGTCTTTCCGACGCCGCCTTTCTGATTGGCGACTGCGATGACACGAGTCCGCTCAGGATGTGGGAACTCTCCACCCGCTACCTCGTCTAACGCGAGGTGCTCGGCCTGGAGCTGATCGAAGATAGACGATCCGGACAAACCTGCTTCTCCTCGGACGGTGACCCAACAGCCCGAGCCAGTCGGGCAGTTACGAGTCTACGCGAGCAGGTCGATCCTTACGCGTTACACCGAACGCGCGCCGTATCTCAACGGTTCTTCGGGCGGCGAATCTCAACCACAGCCGTCGTTTCCTCGCCGGCAGTGACAACCTCATGAACAACAGCGACTGATAACTTTGCCTTTTTAATGACATACTTGGCGTCGTCGACCTCATCTTGTGCCCGCATCCCCTTGAGGGCCAGCAGGGCACCCCCTGGTCGGAGCAACGGCGCCGTCAACCGCACCAGCTTGGGCAGGTTCGCCACCGCGCGAGCCGTCACCACGTCATAGCGGTCCTTGACTTCCTCGGCCCGGGCCCGCCGGATGGTCACATTGTCCAAGTCCAGCTCCTCGACGACGTCGGAGAGCCACTGGGTGCGCCGCTCCATCGTCTCAATGAGCGTCACGTCGAGGTCGGGGCGCAGCAACGCGACGACGACGCCGGGAAAACCGGCCCCGGAACCCACGTCGGCCACGCTTCCCCGGGCCGGTAGGAAGGGGACCACGGCAGCCGAGTTGACGATGTGCCGGGTCCACAGGCGGGGAAGCTCACGCGGCCCCACGAGACCACGCAGCTCACCCTCCTCAGCGAGCATCTGCGCGAAGTGCTCCGCTGCGGAGAAGGAGACCCCGAAGATCTCCCGCATCTCCGCCGTCGGCTCCTCCACCTGGGCCCGCTGCTCCTCACTCATGCTCAGGCCTGCTCCGAAGTGGAGTCGTCAGCCGCGTCCTCGGCGCCCTCGTCCTCGTCAACGCCCTCCTCATCGGAGGGCAGGACCACGACGTACCGGTGCGGCTCGGCGCCCTCGGACTCGGAGACCAGCCCGGCGGCGGCGACGACGTCGTGGCACACCTTGCGCTCAAAGGGGTTCATCGGCTCAAGACTGACGGCCTCTCCCGAGGTGAGGACCTTGGTGACCGCCTCCTGGGCGACCTTGGTCAGCTCGGTACGTCGATCGGCGCGGTAGCCGTTGATGTCGAGCATGAGCCGGGAGCGGTTGCCGGTGCGTGCCTGGACCGCGAGGCGGGTCAGCTCCTGAACGGCCTCGAGAACCTCCCCGTCGCGCCCAACGAGGTCGGCGAGCTCGCGCTCGTCACCCTCCTCGGAGGCGACCACGGCGATGGAGGCGCGTCCGTGGTCGATGTCAATGTCGATGTCACCGCCCAGGTCGGCGATGTCGAGAAGCTCCTCGAGGTAGTCGGCGCCGATCTCACCCTCCTCCTCGAGACGCGAGACAGTGTTGCTCACGGGGTTGTTCACGGGGCTGCTCACGGCGTCCTCAGCCGTCTGGTGGGAACTGTGCTGCTCACTCATCATGTCATCCGTATCTGTCATGGGAACCGGGTTGTCCAGCCGCTGAACACGTGTCAGCGGTTGTGCTTCTTCTTGGCCTGGGCCTTGCGTCGGGCCGCCGCCTTGCGACGCTGACGGGCTCGGCGCTCATAACGACGTCGAGCGATCTCCTCATCGCTGAGGCCACCACTCTTGGACGATATCGAGCCCTTGTCCTCATCGGCGTCCTTCAGCTGCTCGACATCGGAGTCCTGGGCGACGGCCTCGCTGCGGGACTCGCCCTGACCGCCTGACTTCTTCTGCCGGTTCTTGCGCACCGGCTGTACCCGCTGGCCTCCGGTGCGCCCCTCAGCCTCGGCCTTGGCGATCGCCTCAGCTCGTTCCTCCTCCTCCAGGGAGGGCAGTCCCTTGCGGGCCCGCTTGGCATTGATGCGGGCGCGGTACTTCTTCTCAGCCTCGCTTCCGGGAGCGGGCATGTTGCGGATGGTGAAGAACTGCTGGCCCATGGTCCACAGGTTGGAGACGACCCAGTAGACGAGCACACCGATCTGGAAGTTGACGCCGGAGACGGCGAAGATCACCGGCATCACGTACAGCATCATCCGCTGGGAACGGATCATGGGGTTGTCGGAGTTGAGGGACTCCGTCGACATGTTCTTCATCGACAGCTGCGCCATGGTGTACCACTGCGTCACCGACATGATGATGATCATGGCGACCGTGACGATCTTCACCTGCGTGTCGGAGCTGCTCATGAAGGAGGAGGACAGGCTGGCTCCCAGGACGCTGGAGGCCTGGACCTGCTCGGCCAGCTGCTGCGTAAGCGGACCGATCGAGGGACGCCCATAGGTGCCACCGGCGACGGCCCCCAGTGAGGCCAGCACGCGGAACAGGGCGAAGAAGACGGGCATCTGCACCAGGATCGGCAGGCAGGAGGCCAAGGGGTTGGTCCCGTGCTTGCGATAGAGCGCCATCATCTCTTCGTTCATGCGCTGGCGCGACTCGGGGTCCTTCTTGCCCTTGTACTTGGCCTGAAGGGCCTGCAGCTCGGGCTGGAGGAGCTGCATCCCGCGCGAGGCACGGATCTGCTTGACGAACAGCGGCATGATGAGCAGCCGCACCACGATCGTCAGACCGATGATGGACAGCACCCAGGCAATACCCGGCCCGTCGGGGAACCCGATGAGGACCAGGGCCTTGTGGATCGTGACCATGACCCAGGCCACGGCCACCTTGAGGGGCCACAGCAACGTGTCCATCCGTACTCCTTGTATGAGGGTTCTCGTGCGAGAGGTATCAGTGTGGGCTCAGGGGCTGAGCCGGCGTCGTGTCCACTGGTTCAGCGGGCTCGGTCAGGAGTCCTCGACCATGAACCTCGGAACGTCACGGGGATGGTGGTATCGCCACTGCCCCTTGTCCGGGACATGATCGACTCCACCGGGCGTCAACGGGTTGCATCGCAGCAGACGCCACAGGGCCAGCAGCATGCCCTTGATCGGACCATGCACCTCCAGCGCAGTGACGGCGTAGGCCGAGCACGTGGGGTAGTAGCGACAGGAGGCCGGCAGGGCCGGAGAGATGAAACGCTGGTAGAAACGCACCGGAGCCACGAGGACTCTTGTCAGCCATCCGCTCATCGCTCACCCGCGACCTGCCGGCTCACCGCCGGCGCCCTTCGGCCCGATGCTCCCGGCACCGGCTCAGAAGCCGATCCAGGTCCCGTCCCAAGGTGCTGCTGTCGGCGCCGTCGGCACCCGCCAGTCCGCGCACGACCACGCGGGCTCCCGGTTCCAAAGAACCGAGCCGCTGCGCCATGAGGGCTCGCACCCGACGCTTGATGCGGTTGCGGCGAGTCGCCAACGGGACCTGCTTCTTGGGCACGACGACGCCGACGAGAGCCGGGGAGTCATCCCCTCTCCCGCCGGCGTGGTAGTGCACGACCAGCCTGCGGTTCCCGCAGCGCGTACCCCGACGAATCGCGGTAGTGAAGTCCTCACCCCGCGCTAATCGGTGCGCCGCGCCGAGCACCTCAGGCGGCGAGGCGAGCGCGACCCTTGCGGCGCCGCGAAGCGAGGACGGCGCGGCCTGCGCGGGTGGACATGCGCTTACGGAAGCCGTGCACCTTGGCACGACGACGGTTGTTCGGCTGGTAGGTCCGCTTGCTCACGGGCTTAACTCCTGCTTGAGGTGATCGGAACAGTGCATCGCGAGGTTCGCGGCACTGTCGCTCGTGCGGCTGCCCCATGGTTCGGGACCTGACTCCGCGCGAACGTCTGCAACAGCCTACGTTTGGCCCTCTTGCCGGTCAAACGAATGTGGCCGACTGTGACCACTGTGACCGGTGGCGTCATCCACATCCTCTCCACACTCCGTCCACAACCGGGGTCGTCCGTGTCCACGGCTGTGGGAAGCGCTGCGTCCACACCCTTGCGGATATGTGGATAACTCCTTGACCTGTGCGTACCTCCTCGAAAGCCCCGTCAATGACGACACATCTGTCATTCCGCGGGCTCGCAGCACATGATCGGAGCCATCCATACCTACTGTTTTCAGAGTTTATTCTGAACGTTATCTGTGAGTCATCGCTCTGTGTGTCCCCAGGTGTGGACAAGGCTGTGGAGAACCAGCATGATGGGACGCCTGGTCAAGACCTTCCGGTTCGCCAGCTCCACACAACCCTGTCATCATCGACACAGGGCCCCGGCCGGCGTCGGTCGGGTTGCAAAGTCACCGGGTTCATCAACCATGCCGATCAGGAGTCCGTCGTGCCCGACGCCGCCAATACCAAATGGCTCTCAGCCCTTGAGGTGCTCTCCAGCTCCGGAGAGCTGGGGCAGGGCAAGATGTCCATGATCCGCATGACCCACCTCATCGACGTCGACGGCACGCTCGTCCTCGTCGTCGGATCGGCCTTCGCCAAGGACATCGTCGAGCAGGCACGTGCCCCCATCAGCGCCGCCATCAACCAGGTCTGGGGCCGCCCCATGCCCATGGAGGTCACGGTCGACACCTCTTCGGAGGCCTCGCGCGCGCCCATGCCCCCAGTGGCCCCCGAGCCCGTCAACCTGGCGACCGTCGCCCCCGCACCGGCATCCTCCCCATCCCCCTCGGTCCCGCCCCAGCCGTCGGGGCCCTCCACCGTATCGGCTGTGTCGGACATGTCGGCTGCGCCCACCGCTCCAACGGTGCCCACCTACGGGGAGCAGCTTGCCAAGCCCTCGCCCTACTCGGCGAGTGCCCCCTCACCGATGCCTCACTCCCAGGCCTCCGCATCCTCGGCACCATCAACGATGCCCGGTTCTCTCCCCGCCAGGTCGAGACTTCCCGGCACCTACAGCCCCGGGAGCACCAGCCCCCAGAACCCCACCGGGCTGCTGACCCCCACGGCGGCCCATGACGTCTCCCAGCTCAATCCGAGATACACCTTCGACACCTACGTCACCGGGTCCTCCAACCGCTTCGCCCACGCCACCGCGCTGGCCGTGGCCGAGGCCCCGGCCCGCGCCTACAACCCCCTGTTCATCTACGGCGGCTCCGGCCTGGGAAAGACGCACCTCCTGCACGCGATCGGCCACTACGCCCAGACCCTCAACCCGGGAATCCGCGTCAAGTACGTCAACTCCGAGGTCTTCGTCTCCGACTTCATCGCCTGCGTGCGCGACGGCAACCAGGACGACGGCCGCATGGAGGGCTTCAAGCGCCGCTACCGCGAGGTCGACATCCTCCTGGTCGATGACATCCAGTTCCTCCAGGGCAAGGAGTCGACCCTCGAGGAGTTCTTCCACACCTTCAACTCCCTGCACTCCTCCGGCAAGCAGGTAGTCCTCACCTCCGACCAGCCCCCCAAGGCCCTCGGTGGGCTCGACGAGCGCCTACGCTCCCGCTTCGAGTGGGGCCTGCTGGCCGACGTCCAGCCCCCGGACCTGGAGACCCGCATCGCGATCCTCTCCCGCAAGGGCACCGCCGAGGGCCTCGACCTGCCCTTCGACGTCCTGGAGTACATCGCTTCACGCATCACCACCAACATCCGCGAGCTCGAAGGCGCACTCATCCGGGTGACTGCCTTCGCCTCCCTCAACAAGCAGCCCGTCGACCAGACCCTGGCCGAGATGGTCCTCAAGGACATCATCTCCGACCCCGAGGGCCAGGAGATCACGACCTCCCTCATCATGGCGCAGACCGCCGACTACTTCGGCATCACCATCGACGACCTGTGCTCGGCCAACCGCTCACGCACCATGGTCTCGGCCCGTCACATCGCCATGTACCTGTGCCGTGAGCTCACCGACCTCTCCCTGCCCAAGATCGGGCGGGAGTTCGGCGGGCGCGACCACACCACCGTCATGAGCGCCGACAAGAAGATCCGCACCCTCATGGCCGAGCGGCGCTCCACCTTCAACCAGGTCACCGAGCTGACCAGCCGCATCAAGCAGGCCGCCCAGTCACCCTCCTGAGCCGACGACGGGACGCATCATTCACGCGATTGACAGATGTGGTCCGGTGAAGGTGCTCGAAGGCGTGGACGGGACTGGCGGGAGCGCCGCGAGGAACGAGCGGCGCGGATGGTTGCCAAGAGTGCCTTCACCGGACCACGTCAACCGCAGCTGTGGACGGTGCTGAGGAGGGCACGTGGAGGAGCGAGCGTGTCGCTGTGGAGGTAGCGCACCCCCACTGTGGAATGACATGAATGTCATTTACTCTCTCCACCGGGACCCTCGCCTGCTCACCAGAACCACCCACGTGTCATTCCCCAGCGCCACTGGCGTCATAACAGCGAAAGATCCGGTTATCCCCAGCATCCACACGTGCTACTACACCTACAAACCCAAATGACATGAATCGCGAAGCACGATCGGCCAACGAGGCCGAACCCGGACCGGCGGGCGCTTGTCATTCAGGGAGGCGTATGGGAGGAACATGGGTGATCACTGGTGACAGGGTGACTCCTGCGGACTACCGTCTACACTCTCGACCCAGGACTGCGTACCCAGCGACGCCGTTCCGATGACGACTGTCCGCCGGCGACCTGTCGGCACCACGTTTTTTCTCGGCTCAGTAGTGCCACGACGCCTACCGGCCGACCGACCACGATTGAC
>ERZ772940.234-NODE-234-length-29378-cov-7.4655_pt1 | contig 29378 bp, 33 predicted proteins | sample MGYA00511682_ERZ772940 | MGnify/ENA primary metagenome ERZ772940 (study PRJEB29015, sample SAMEA2737922) | human oral metagenome | biome: human oral; feature: human-associated habitat; material: dental | place: China | collected 2031 ... | reverse complement strand
AAGTATCTTCCTTGAATTTTGGATATTGACCAGTACCAAACATAGAATCATGGTTAACCATGTATGGTGTGATGACTTCAGTATAGCCCTCTTTTCCATGCTCATCCAACATAAAGTTGTAGATAGCACGTTCCAAACGAGCCCCAAGTCCTTTATAGAAGAGGAAGCGAGCACCAGTAACTTTTGCTCCACGTTCCCAGTCAAGGATACCAAGGTCTTCACCAAGATCCCAGTGAGCTTTTGGTTCGAAGTCAAACTCGCGTGGAGTTCCCCAACGACGGACTTCTACATTGTCATTTTCGTCAGCTCCGATAGGAACACTGTCAGCAGGGATATTTGGAAGAGTAGTGGTGAATTCTGTCAATTTAGCATCGATGTCCGCCAGTTCAGCATCCAAGGCTTTGATTTCAGCAGATAGGGTTTGCATCGCAGCAATCTTGTCATCGGCATTTTCCTTATTGCGCTTAGATTGGGCAATCTCAGCAGAAACCGTGTTGCGTTCTGCCTTAAGGTTTTCAACCTTGACCAAGATGTCACGACGTTTAGCATCGATTTCTTTCATCTCGTTTAAGACAGCAGGATCTACACCACGTGTAGCCAATTTTTCTGCGACAGCATCAAAGTCTGTACGAATACGTTTAATATCTAACATAAGAACTCCTTTATGAAAAAAAACACACCTGACAAAGCGTTGGAGTGGCAGGGCCACGGTTCCATCCAACTTCACAGGTGTGCACTTGATTGTGTATGTAATTGTTACTAACGGTAGAATTTCACTTACCCCTCCTATCTGCTCGCAGCACCCGCAGACTTTCTGAAAGAAGGAGATAACTTACTTATCCGTTGCTATGATTATACTAAAGTTTCTACTTTTTTGCAAATAGATTTTTGAATTTTTGACCAATGGTCTGGAGTAAAGTAGGAAGTTTCACAACCTTGTCATTGCCAAGTTTTTCCCGAGCGATTTTGAGAATAGCTCCAGAGTCTTTGGAAGCAAAGAGGAATTTTCCTTGATCAGTGAAGACTTCAAAGTGGCGGCTGATTTTGCGACCAGTTACGTTGGCTCCGATTTGTTGAATGCTGGACCAGGGAATTTGGATATATTGTTCGACATTGACATCAGGATAAAACTCTAAGGCTTGATCCCCGACTAGAAATTTTCCGACTTTTCCAGAGATGGAGAGATAGGATGTTCCAGTGGTTTGTAAGTCAATGACTTTATTGAGTGATTGGGCCATGATTAATCTTCCTTACTTTCATCGAAAAAGGCATGGTAGAGAGCCTTGATAGCTGCCTTTTCTTGCTCTTTATTGACAACAAACATGATGGAAACTTCACTTGAGCCTTGGGACATCATCTGGATGTTGATTTTATTTTCAGATAGAGCGCGTGTTGCAGTAGCAGTTACCCCGATATGGCTCTTCATCTTTTCTCCGACAATCATAATGATTGAAAGGTCATGTTCGATTTCAGCATGGTCCACTTCGGCTTTTTGAACTAACTGACGCAGAATTTCTTCCTCCTTGATAGGAGTCAATTCACGGGAACGAAGGATGATTGAAAGATCGTCGATACCTGTTGGCATATGTTCCCAACCAATGTTAAGATCTTCAAGGATTTGAAGAATCTTACGACCGAATCCAACCTCGCGGTTCATGAGGTATTTGGACATGTTGATGCTGACGAATCCAGAATCACCAGCGATTCCAACGACTGGGAATTTATCGCTACTGTGTTTCAGAACGATACGAGTTCCTGGGTGGTCAGGGTTGTTGGTATTCTTGATAACAAGAGGAATTTTTCCGCGGTAGGCAGGAAGAAGGGCCTCGTCATGAAGGACAGAAAATCCAGCATATGCCAACTCACGCATTTCACGGTAGGTTAATTCAGGAATGGAGTGTGGTTGATGGATAATACCAGGATGGGCAGCGAAGATACCGTCTACGTCCGTAAAGTTTTCATAGAGATCAGCCTTGACTCCAGCTGCGATAATGGAACCAGTAATATCTGAACCTCCACGTGAGAAGGTACAGATTTGATTTTCCTTAGTTACGCCAAAGAAACCAGGGATGACAAGGACTTCATTGCTATCAGCCAAGCCCTCAATCTTGTCATAACTAGATGGGATGATACGTGCGTTTCCTGGTTCACTTGTAACAATGATTCCAGCTTCTCTTGGATGAACATAGCGTGCGTCAATGCCGTTTTGGTTAAAGTAGGCTGCAATGAGTTTGGCATTGTTATTTTCTCCAGCCGCTAGGAAGGTATCATAGAGAAATTCATTGTCTTCTATAGGAAGAGTTACCAAGGCCCGAATGCTTTTAGAAATCTTTTCTAAAACGGCAGGTTTTAGGCCTAGTTCACTAACCATAGCGGCATAACGATCAATGATCCAGCTTTGGCTAGAGTTGATATCATTTCCCGCCACATAGTCGCGATAGTATTTAATCAAGGCATCGGTTACCTTCGTATCTTCAGCATTGCGTTTTCCGGGTGCAGAAACGACTACAAAACGGCGTTCCTTATCACTTTTAACGATGTTTAAAACTTTTTCTAACTGACCAGCAGAGGCAAGCGAACTTCCACCAAATTTTACAACCTTCATAAGGACTCCTCAAGTAAGTATTTTATACGATTATAGCAGAAAGAGGGGCATTTTTCAATGAAGAAAATAGCTCCCTATTATAATAGAAGTAAATGCTAACTTATTCTGAAAAGCGACAACAGTTTTAAAAGTAAGAGAGTCAAATTTTATTTACATTCATAAACGGTGGGGAAATAATCAGCTGAGACACTTTCCTTTAGTTTTTCCTTGCCTCTTTATCTAAAAAAAGGTATACTTTGAAAATAAAATAATTTCATTATCTTACAAAAGAAAAGGAGAAGCTATGAATCATATCTTATATCAGATCGTAGATGATCTTGCTATTATTACTTTGAATCGTCCCGAAGTGGCAAATGGTTTCCATATCCCAATGTGTGAGGAGATTTTAGAAGCTTTGACCCTAGCAGAGCAGGATCAAGCTGTTCAGTTTATCTTGATAAACGCGAATGGCAAGGTCTTTTCAGTTGGGGGAGACTTGGTTGAGATGAAACGAGCAGTGGACGAAGATGATATCCCTTCTTTGAATAAGATTGCAGAATTAGTCAATACAATTTCTTTTAAAATCAAGCAAATTCCTAAACCTGTTTTGATGGAGGTAGATGGAGCGGTTGCTGGAGCCGCGGCAAATATGGCAGTAGCAGTTGATTTTTGCTTGGCGACTGATAAGGCAAAATTCATCCAAGCTTTTGTTGGAGTTGGATTGGCGCCGGACGCTGGTGGGATTCATCTCTTGAGTCGTAGTATCGGGGTAACACGAGCTGTACAACTTGCCATGACAGGAGAAGCCTTAACCGCGGAAAAAGCGCTAGAATGGGGCGTGGTTTACCGTGTTTGTGAAGCTGATAAATTAGAAAAAACAAGAGAACAAGTTCTGAAAAAATTAAGACGAGGTTCAGCAAACTCATACGCAGCGATTAAAAAGTTAGTTTGGGAAAGTCAATTTAAAGATTGGCAAGATTATGCCGAATTGGAATTGAAACTACAAGAATCGTTATCTTTAACTGAAGATTTTAAAGAAGGGGTTCGAGCACATTCTGAAAGAAGAAGACCAAAATTCTCAGGAAAATAAAAAAATACTTGCACAATTCTTTGAAGTTTGTTATACTTTTTTTATCAAATGTTTTGATTGTGAAAGTTTTTTGAGGAGGAGGGAAAAAGTTTGGACTACCAACAAGTAAATGATTATTTAACATCTATTTTCAATAACGTCCTTGTGATTGAGGAGGTTAGCTTACGAGGTAGTCGATTCAAAGACATCTCCATCAAAGAAATGCACACGATCGATGTGATTGGAAAGTTCCCTGAGGCGACGCCTAGTAAGGTTTCCAAAGAATTGATGGTGACCCTGGGAACAGTTACGACGAGCTTAAATAACCTAGAAAGAAAGGGTTACATTGAGCGTATTCGTTCTGACCAAGACCGTCGTGTGGTCTATCTGCATTTGACAAAGAAAGGTCGTTTGGTTCACCGCCTTCATAAGCGATTCCACAAGGCCATGGTCGAAAGAATTATTGACGGCATGAGTCCTGAGGAAAAGAAAGTCATGGGCAGAGGCTTGACGAACCTCTATCAATTTTTGGAGGATTTGAAATAATGGCCTTTGCTAAAATAAGCCAAGTTGCTCATTATGTTCCAGAGCAAGTGGTCACTAATCATGACTTGGCTCAAATCATGGATACAAGCGATGAGTGGATTTCAAGTCGGACAGGAATTAAACAGAGACATATCTCAAAAACGGAATCTACAAGTGACTTGGCGACAGGAGTTGCTAAGAGCTTGCTGGCTAAAGGGAGCTTAACAGCGGATCAGATTGATTTTATCATTGTAGCGACAATTACGCCAGATTCGATGATGCCTTCTACGGCAGCTCGAGTTCAGGCGAATATCGGGGCTCATAGAGCTTTCGCCTTTGATCTGACAGCAGCTTGTAGTGGCTTTGTATTTGCTCTCTCAACTGCAGAAAAGTTTTTAAGTTCTGGACAGTTCAAAAAAGGGATTGTTATCGGGGCTGAAACCTTATCCAAGGCAGTTGATTGGTCAGATCGTTCGACAGCTGTTCTCTTTGGGGATGGTGCTGGTGGGGTTCTCTTGGAAGTGAGCGAAACACGTCACTTCCTTGTGGAAAGTCTCTATACGGATGGTTCTCGGAGCGAGTGTTTGACCTATGGTCAAACGGCTTTGGCTTCGCCTTTCTCAGTTCAAGAAGCAGTTCCTGCTTTTCTGAAGATGGATGGACGAGCAGTTTTTGATTTTGCAAATCGTGATGTTGCTAGATCAATAAAAGAAACCATTGAAAATGGTCCAATCGCAGCATCGGAATTGGATTATCTCTTGCTTCATCAGGCAAATATCCGCATTTTGGATAAGATGGCTAAGAAAATCGGTGTAGACCGAGACAAGCTTCCTGCCAATATGATGGAGTATGGAAATACCAGTGCAGCAAGTATCCCGATTTTGCTCTCAGAGTGTGTGGAGAATGGCAGGATTCGTTTAGATAGTAGCCAGACGATTCTCTTATCAGGCTTCGGCGGAGGTTTGACATGGGGCACACTCATTCTTACAATCTAGGTAATCATGTGGTAAACACATAGTTATAAAATTTTATATTTTAAAGGAGTCCTATCATGGCAGTATTTGAAAAAGTACAAGAAATTATCGTTGAAGAACTTGGGAAAGACGCATCAGAAGTAACACTTGAATCTACTTTTGATGATTTAGATGCAGATTCATTGGACTTGTTCCAAGTAATCTCTGAAATCGAAGATGCTTTTGATATCCAAATCGAAGCAGAAGATAACTTGAAAACAGTTGGTGACTTGGTTGCCTATGTTGAAGAGCAAACAAAATAATTAACATATTACTAGAAGGAGTAGGGGAGACCCACTCCCTCTTGTTTAGGTAATAGTTTGAAATTCAAATGATAAACTTATCGAACTATTACGTAAGCAAGGAATTATGGAGGCACTATGAAAACACGTATTACAGAATTATTGAACATTGATTATCCTATTTTTCAAGGAGGAATGGCTTGGGTTGCTGATGGTGACTTGGCTGGTGCGGTATCAAAAGCTGGTGGTTTGGGGATCATCGGTGGTGGAAATGCACCTAAAGAGGTCGTAAAGGCTAATATCGATAAAATCAAATCACTTACGGATAGACCTTTTGGTGTCAACATCATGCTCTTGTCACCTTTTGTAGAAGACATCGTTGATCTCGTGATTGAAGAAGGGGTTAAGGTGGTTACAACTGGTGCTGGAAATCCAAGTAAATACATGAACCGTTTCCATGATGCAGGAATTACAGTTATTCCTGTTGTTCCCAGTGTTGCTTTGGCAAAACGCATGGAAAAAATTGGTGCGGATTCCGTCATTGCAGAAGGTATGGAAGCTGGTGGACACATTGGTAAATTAACAACGATGACCTTGGTTCGCCAAGTTGCTGCAGCTGTTTCAATTCCAGTTATTGCTGCTGGTGGTATTGCAGATGGTGAAGGGGCAGCAGCTGGGTTTATGCTTGGCGCAGAAGCCGTTCAAGTAGGAACTCGTTTTGTAGTCGCCAAAGAGTCTAATGCTCATCCAAATTATAAAGCTAAAATTTTAAAAGCTCGTGATATTGATACAACGATTTCAGCACAACATTTTGGACACGCAGTTCGTGCCATTAAAAACCAGTTGACTCGTGATTTCGAGCAGGCTGAAAAGGATGCCTTTAAACAAGAAAATCCAGATTTAGAAATCTTTGAGCAAATGGGTGCAGGAGCTTTAGCTAAAGCTGTTGTCCATGGTGATGTGGATGGCGGTTCAGTGATGGCCGGCCAGATTGCAGGTTTGATTTCTAAAGAAGAAACTGTTGAAGAAATCTTAAAAGATATCTACTACGGTGCAGCTGAAAAAATTCAAGAAGAAGCTGCTCGTTGGGCAGGAGTTACAAGAAATGACTAAAACAGCCTTTCTATTTGCGGGCCAAGGTGCTCAGTATATAGGGATGGGACGTGATCTCTATGACCACTATCCTATCGTCAAGGAAACAATTGACCAAGCTAGCCAAGTCTTAGGGTATGACCTCCGTGACTTGATTGACAATGATGAAGCAAAGTTAAATCAGACTCGCTATACGCAGCCAGCTATTTTAGCGACTTCGGTTGCTATTTACCGACTATTGAAAGAAAAAGGTTATCAGCCGGATATGGTAGCAGGACTGTCCCTCGGAGAATATTCGGCTCTTGTAGCAAGTGGTGCCTTGGACTTTGAGGATGCAGTTGACTTGGTTGCTAAGCGTGGTGCTTATATGGAAGAGGCTGCACCTGCAGGCTCTGGGAAGATGGTTGCGGTTCTTAATACTCCAGTTGAAGTGATTGAGGAAGCTTGTGAAACAGCCTCTAAAGTAGGAGTAGTGACTCCAGCCAACTACAACACCCCAAGCCAAATCGTTATCGGTGGTGAGGTGGCTGCGGTTGACCGTGCAGTTGAACTCTTGCAAGAAGTAGGAGCAAAACGATTGATTCCCTTAAATGTATCTGGTCCCTTCCATACAGCCCTTCTTGAGCCAGCCAGTCAGCAACTAGCTGGAGCTCTTGAGGAAGTGAGTTTCTCTGATTTTACTTGCCCACTAGTCGGCAACACGGAAGCTACTGTTATGGAAAAAGATCGAATCCAAGAGCTCTTGACGCGTCAGGTGAAAGAACCTGTTCGTTTTTATGAAAGTATTGCTGTGATGCAGAATGCTGGTATGACCAACTTTATTGAAATCGGCCCTGGAAAAGTCCTATCAGGGTTTGTCAAAAAAATCGATAAAACTGCTAAGCTAGCTAATATTGAAGATCAAACAAGCTTGGATGCTTTGCTAGGAAACTAGTGACCCCTTCTCCCAGAAAATGCAACAGGAAACAGGAGAATAGAATGCAACTAAAAAATAAAAATATCTTTGTTACAGGTTCAAGTCGTGGTATCGGACTTGCCATTGCTCACAAATTTGCCCAACTAGGCGCTAATGTAGTTTTGAATAGTCGAGGAGCAATCTCAGAAGACTTGCTGGCTGAGTTTTCAAACTACGGCGTCAAAGTGGTACCAATCTCAGGTGATGTTTCAGACTTTGCAGATGCCAAGCGTATGGTAAATCAAGCGATTGCAGAACTCGGTTCTGTCGATGTCTTGGTCAACAATGCTGGGATCACTCAAGATACACTCATGCTCAAGATGACAGAAGAAGATTTTGAAAAGGTGATTAAGATCAACTTGACAGGTGCCTTCAACATGACGCAAGCAGTCTTGAAACAGATGATAAAGGCACGTGAAGGTGCAATCATCAATATGTCCAGTGTGGTCGGTTTGATGGGAAATATCGGACAAGCCAACTATGCAGCTTCTAAAGCAGGTTTGATTGGTTTTACCAAGTCAGTAGCACGTGAAGTTGCCAATCGTAATGTGCGCGTAAATGCTCTTGCACCAGGGATGATCGAATCGGATATGACTGCTGTTTTGTCTGATAAGGTCAAGGAAGCGACATTGGCTCAAATCCCAATGAAGCGTTTTGGACAAGCAGAACATATCGCAGATGCTACAGTGTTCCTGGCTGGACAGGATTATTTGACAGGACAAGTTCTCGCTGTTGATGGCGGACTTAGCATGTAAAAAATAAGGAAAGATATAGGTAAGACAGATGAAACTAAATCGAGTTGTAGTAACAGGTTACGGATTGACCTCTCCTATCGGAAATACTCCAGAAGAATTTTGGAACAGTTTGCAAACTGGGAAGATTGGAATTGGAGAAATCACTAAGTTTGACCACAGCGAATTTGCTGTTCACAATGCAGCAGAAGTTCAAGATTTCCCCTTTGATAAATACTTTGTCAAAAAAGATACCAACCGTTTTGATAACTATTCTTTGTATGCCTTGTACGCAGCTCAAGAAGCGGTGACAAATGCTAATCTTGATGTAGAAGCAATTGATAAAGATCGTTTTGGTGTCATCGTTGCCTCAGGTATTGGGGGAATTAAAGAAATCGAAGACCAAGTTATCCGTCTTCATGAAAAAGGCCCAAAACGTGTTAAGCCATTGACACTTCCAAAAGCCTTGCCAAATATGGCTTCAGGAAATGTTGCCATGCGCTTTGGAGCAAACGGTGTCTGTAAATCAATCAATACAGCCTGTGCCTCATCAAATGATGCTATTGGCGATGCCTTCCGTTCCATCAAGTTTGGTTTCCAAGATGTCATGTTAGTAGGTGGATCAGAATCATCTATCACTCCTTTTGCCATCGCTGGTTTCCAAGCATTGACTGCCCTATCAACTACAGAGGATCCAACTCGTGCTTCTATCCCATTTGACAAAGACCGTAATGGTTTTGTGATGGGAGAAGGTTCTGGGATGCTGGTTCTTGAGAGTCTTGAACATGCTGAAAAACGTGGAGCGACTATCTTGGCTGAAGTAGTTGGTTATGGAAATACCTGCGATGCTTATCATATGACTTCACCTCATCCAGAAGGTCAGGGTGCAATCAAGGCAATTAAATTAGCTTTGGAAGAGGCAGAGATTTCTCCAGAACAAGTGGCTTATGTCAATGCCCATGGAACTTCAACTCCTGCTAATGAAAAAGGAGAAAGCAGTGCGATCGTAGCTGTCCTTGGTAAAGAAGTACCTGTATCTTCAACCAAGTCCTTTACAGGACACTTGCTTGGTGCTGCAGGAGCGGTAGAAGCAATTGCTACCATCGAAGCCATGCGTCATAACTATGTACCAATGACAGCTGGAACAAGCGAGTTGTCAGACTATATAGAAGCGAATGTCGTTTATGGACAAGGCTTGGAGCAAGAAATCCCTTATGCTATTTCAAACACTTTTGGTTTTGGTGGACACAATGCGGTTCTTGCTTTCAAACGTTGGGAGAATAAATAATTATGAATTTAAATGAGATCAAGGACTTGATGGCTCAATTTGACCAATCAAGTTTGAGAGAATTTTCTTATAAAAACGGAACGGACGAATTGCAGTTCAGCAAGAATGAAGCAAGGATGGCTTCTGAAGCACCAGCTCAAGTTGCTCCAGTGCCCACTGCAGTAGCTGCAAGTCCAGTAGTTTCTGCCCCTTCAACTCCAGTAGAGAGTGCAGTGGAAGAAGCTCCAGCACCAGCTGAAACGACGGTTGCTCCAGAGGGTGATGTCGTTGAGAGCCCACTTGTAGGGGTGGCTTACTTGGCCGCTGGACCAGATAAACCTGCCTTTGTCACAGTCGGAGACAGTGTTAAAAAAGGTCAGACTTTGGTGATCATCGAAGCCATGAAAGTCATGAATGAAATCCCTGCACCTAAAGATGGTGTGGTGACAGAAATTCTCGTTTCAAATGAAGAAATGGTTGAGTTCGGTAAAGGATTGGTACGTATCAAATGATCGATATTCAAGGAATCAAAGAAGCTCTACCCCATCGCTACCCTATGCTCCTAGTGGACCGTGTCTTGGAAGTGAGCGAGGATACCATTGTTGCCATTAAAAATGTCACCATCAACGAACCTTTCTTCAATGGTCATTTTCCACAATACCCAGTCATGCCAGGTGTTCTTATCATGGAAGCTTTGGCACAGACTGCGGGTGTCTTGGAATTGTCCAAACCTGAAAATAAAGGGAAACTGGTCTTCTATGCTGGCATGGACAAGGTTAAGTTCAAGAAGCAAGTTGTACCAGGTGACCAATTAGTTATGACGGCTACTTTTGTTAAACGTCGTGGTACGATTGCTGTGGTTGAAGCAAAGGCTGAAGTAGATGGTAAGCTTGCAGCGAGTGGTACTCTTACCTTTGCAATTGGAAACTAAGGAGGTTCTCCATGTTTCGTAAAATTTTGATTGCCAACCGTGGTGAGATTGCGGTTCGCATTATTCGAGCTGCGCGTGAGTTGGGCATTGCGACAGTGGCAGTTTATTCAACTGCTGATAAGGAAGCTCTTCACGCACTCCTTGCGGATGAAGCTATCTGTATCGGACCTGGTAAGGCGACAGAATCTTATCTCAATATCAACGCTATTTTATCTGCTGCAGTCTTGACAGAAGCAGAAGCCATCCACCCAGGTTTTGGTTTTCTTAGCGAAAACTCCAAGTTTGCCACGATGTGTGATGAAGTGGGGATTAAGTTTATCGGCCCTTCTGGGGCTGTAATGGATACCATGGGAGATAAGATCAATGCGCGTGAGCAAATGATCAAGGCTGGGGTTCCAGTTATCCCAGGATCTGATGGTGAAGTTCACACGGCTGAAGAGGCTCTTGCAGTTGCAGAAAAAATTGGCTATCCAGTCATGCTTAAGGCATCGGCAGGTGGTGGTGGAAAAGGGATTCGTAAGGTTGAAAAGGCAGAAGACTTGGTCGCAGCCTTTGAGACAGCATCCAGTGAAGCCAAGGCCAATTTTGGAAATGGCGCTATGTATCTTGAGCGTGTGATTTATCCAGCTCGCCATATCGAAGTTCAGATTCTTGCGGACCAAGAGGGTCATGTTATCCATCTTGGTGAACGGGACTGTTCACTCCAACGGAATAACCAAAAGGTCTTAGAAGAAAGCCCATCCATTGCGATTGGCAAAACCCTTCGTAATGAAATTGGTGCTGCAGCCGTTCGTGCAGCAGAGTCTGTTGGCTATGAAAATGCAGGTACGATTGAATTTCTTCTCGATGAAGCGAGTGGCAATTTTTACTTTATGGAAATGAATACTCGTGTGCAAGTTGAACACCCAGTCACAGAGTTTGTTTCAGGTGTTGATATCGTGAAGGAACAGATTCGCATTGCGGCCGGTCAACCTTTACCTTTTAAACAAGAAGATATTGTCCTACGAGGTCATGCTATCGAGTGCCGGATCAATGCAGAAAATCCAGCATTTAACTTTGCCCCAAGCCCAGGTAAAATTACCAATCTCTATCTACCAAGTGGTGGAGTTGGCTTGCGCGTGGATTCAGCAGTTTATCCAGGTTATACCATTCCCCCTTACTATGATAGTATGATTGCCAAAATCATTGTTCATGGGGAGAATCGCTTTGATGCTCTTATGAAGATGCAACGGGCACTTTATGAACTTGATATTGAAGGAGTGCAAACCAATGCAGACTTCCAGTTGGATCTGATTTCAGACCGCCGAGTTATCGCTGGTGACTACGATACTTCCTTCTTGATGGAAACTTTCTTGCCAAAATACCAAGAAAAAGAATAGACTTTCAAACAGTATGAGAACTAAAAGGGGGAGTTATGGCTCTATTTAGTAAAAAGGATAAGTATATTCGGATCAATCCTAACCGTTCCGTAAGGCAGAAACCACAAGCCAAGCCTGAGGTTCCGGATGAACTCTTCTCCCAGTGTCCTGGTTGTAAACACACCATTTATCAAAAGGATCTTGGGAGCGAACGAATTTGTCCCCATTGTAGCTATACTTTCCGTATTTCAGCTCAGGAACGCTTGGATTTGACGATTGATTCTGGTAGCTTTGTGGAGATGTTTACAGGTATTGAAACTCAAGATCCATTAAACTTTCCTGGCTACCAGAAAAAACTTGCAACAATGCGTGAAAAGACAGGTTTGGATGAAGCAGTACTAACTGGTACAGCTAGCATCAAGGGACAAAAAGTTGCCCTTGGGATCATGGATTCCAACTTTATCATGGCTTCTATGGGAACCGTTGTGGGTGAAAAAATCACGCGCTTGTTTGAGTATGCAACGGTAGAAAACTTGCCAGTCGTTCTCTTCACAGCTTCTGGTGGAGCCCGCATGCAAGAAGGAATCATGAGCTTGATGCAGATGGCTAAGATTTCTGCGGCAGTTCAACGTCATTCCAAGGCCGGACTTTTTTACCTAACTATTTTGACGGATCCGACAACAGGTGGAGTAACTGCTTCCTTTGCCATGGAGGGTGACATTATCCTAGCAGAACCCCAGAGTTTGGTTGGTTTTGCAGGGCGTCGTGTTATCGAAAATACAGTTCGTGAGACCTTGCCGGATGACTTCCAAAAGGCAGAATTTTTGCTTGAACATGGATTTGTTGATGCAATTGTCAAACGTAGAGAACTACCAGAAACAATTGCTAAATTAGTGAGATTGCATGGAGGAAGTCGCGGATGAATATTGCAAAAATAGTCAGAGAGGCACGCGAGCAGAGTCGCTTGACAGCCCTTGATTTTGCCAATGGAATCTTCGATGAATTTATCGAATTGCATGGAGACCGTTCTTTCAGAGATGACGGTGCGGTCATTGGTGGAATTGGCTGGTTAGGTGATCAAGCAGTAACAGTCGTCGGAATCCAAAAGGGAAAAAGTCTTCATGACAACCTCAAACGAAATTTTGGGCAACCACATCCAGAAGGCTATCGTAAGGCCTTGCGCCTGATGAAACAGGCAGAAAAGTTTGGCCGTCCAGTTGTGACTTTTATCAATACGGCGGGTGCTTACCCAGGTGTTGGAGCCGAGGAACGTGGACAAGGGGAAGCAATTGCCCGAAACCTGATGGAAATGAGTGATCTCAAGGTTCCAATCATCGCGATTATTATCGGTGAAGGTGGATCTGGTGGGGCCCTAGCTCTAGCCGTAGCTAACCGTGTCTGGATGTTAGAAAACTCAATCTACGCCGTACTTAGCCCTGAAGGATTTGCCTCTATCCTTTGGAAGGATGGCAGTCGTGCTATGGAAGCGGCGGAGCTGATGAAAATCACTTCACATGAACTTCTAGAAATGGGAATCGTAGACAAGATAATTCCAGAAGAGGATTTCTCAAGTAAAGAACTGCTAGCTTGTGTTAAAAATGAATTGCGTGCAGAACTAGATAGGTTGCAAGAACTACCGCTCGACCAACTTATTGAAGAACGTTACCAACGCTTTAGAAAATATTAAAAAGAAGGCTAGAACTGAGTAAAGGTTCTAGCATTTTTTTCTAGAGAACATACATTTCAGGACTAAAAATTGACAGTTGAAGAGATGGACAGTAAAATAGACAAAAAAGATATATACTTTAGATGTAAGCTTACAAAAATTTATTTTAAGGAGGTACTTGATATGACAGGTACAGAAACATTTACAGTTCTTTCAACTGAGGACTTAGACTAAGTTTCAGGTGGTGGTATGATTTGGTTAGTTGATGATAGACATTGGGATTCGCCATATGCATATAGTTTAGCGACAGAATGGAGTACAATACTGAATCATGCGACTAGACGTGCTTATGGTATTGGCTGTTGATAAATTAAAGGTGTAAGTATGAAAAAACTAGGGCATTTGGGAGTCTTTACATCACTGGTATTTTTATCGGTTTATCTACCAGAGTTAGGGATTGTGCATCTAACTAAGTTTTTAGGATGGGGGATAGATGGCTATTCTATCTTTTTAACAGTTGAAGTAATAGCTCTTTTGCTATTATTTATCTACTGGCTCAAAAAGAAAGAGATGCTCTATATTTTTGAAAAAAAGGGTTCAAAGAAGTTAAGATTCTTTTACCTTGTAGTTGGTCTAGTGGCTACTTATTTTGATCGTCAATTGGTGGATGCTTTTCAGTTACAGTTTCATCACCTAATTGATAATAAGTATATCTTTCAAGACCTTCTTTCGATCCTATATTCCAATGGGCAACCAACTTTTCTATCAACTGTTCTCAGTTTTAGTTTAACAATAGTCGTCGGACCTATATTGGAGGAACTGATTTATAGAGGGTACTTTATGAACACCTTCTTTCCCCAGTCCAAGTACTATCTGGATGTTATCCTATCTGCTCTTATCTTTGGACTTAGTCATTTAATCCTAACTCACCGAGATCCTATCAGTTTGATTATTTATAGTTTAGGCGGTCTCTTCTATGCCCTTGTCTACCGTTGGACAAAGAACTTAAAAATTACCATCCTGTGCCATAGTTTTTTCAACTTTCTTATTTATGCAAAGCCCATCTGGATTTTTGTTTATAATTTTATCTATTACCACTTTTTTAGATAGTGGAAGGCAAAGAAAAAAGTGTTTGATAGCTGTCAAACACTTTTTCTAATTTGATAGTAAGATTGAGAGATGCTTTCTTATGTTATTGATAGTCGTACCATTCAGGTTGAAAAATTGACAGTTGAGGAGATAGACTATAAAATAGATAAAAAAAGAAATATACTATAAATGTGAGCTTACAACAATCTATTTTAAGAAGGTACTTGCAATGACAGGTACAAATACATTTACAGTTCTTTCAACTGAGGACTTGGAGCAAACTTCAGGTGGTCTTGCTGTTTGGGAAGATGAATATGGTAGATGGTTATATTATAGAAAATTTGCTCCCTATATGAGGCAAGGGGCACTTAATTTTTATATAGATGCTTGGAAGTACGGCTTCCGAGCAGGATAATCTTTCAAAAAAAGTACGATGAGAAACACAAAGAAACTAAGACAATTTGGAATATTTTTGCTTATTATTTTACTATCTACCTATTTACCACAAACAATTGGATTGTATGTGGCAATCATTTTAGGGTTAGGAGCTGATGTCTATTCTCTTATTTTAACAATGGGATTAGTGGGAAGTTTCCTTCTATTAATTTGGTGGTTAAAAAAGAAAAAGATGCTCTTTATCTTTGAGAAAAAGAGCTGGAACTGGTCATTTGTCTTCTACTTATTTGCAACTTATGTGGTTTATCAGATTCTCGGTAATTTTTGGATACGCTATGCTCATTTGATTAATCATAGGAATATTCATGATGAGTATTTTACCGTGGTTCTTTCAAATGGTCAACCAACTTTTCTATCTACAGTTCTTAGTTTTATCTTAACTGTCGTTATTGGTCCTATTTTGGAAGAGACGCTCGATCGTGGGTATCTTATGAACACCTTCTTTACTAAGTCAAAGTACTATTTAGATGTCATCTTATCAGGCCTTATCTTTGGACTTAGTCATTTGATACTATCTCACCGAGACCCGATTAGTTTATTATATTATAGTGTAATTGGTCTCTTTTTCGCCCTTGTTTATCGTTCTACCGATAATCTTAGATTAACGATTCTCTGCCATAGTTTTTTTAACTTTCTCAATCACGCAAAACCCATCTGGATATTTATTTATAATTATATCTATTATCATTTTTTTAGATAGTAGGAGGCAAAGAAAAAGTGTTTGATAGCTGTCAAACACTTTTTCTTTTTACTGTTCTTCTGTTACAAACTGGCTGAGCAGTCCATTGATAAAACGGGAAGATTTTTGATCGGAGAAGTCCTTTGCAAGCTCGATAGCTTCATTAACAGCAACTAACTGAGGAGTGTCGAATGAAGTGATTTCAAAGACTCCCAAGCGAAGGAGGTTTCTCTCCACGAGCGTTAAGCGTTCAATGGTCCAACCTGCTTTTAAATGCTGTGTGATTTGCTTGTCTAGTTCTTCCTTTTTAGCTTGAACACCAGAAACGAGGTCTGTCAAAAAGGCTGGAAGTTGTACATCCGTATCTTCACGATCATGAGTATAGGCGAAACGACAAGCAGTTTCGACATCCGTACCGAACTCAAGGCTCATGAGAGCTTGAAAAGCGCATTTACGGAGTTGGCGTCTAGATTCTAATAGTGGACTAGTCATTGAGGAAGTCCTCGTCAAATAGATCTTTCAATTCTGGTTTTGGTGTTTTATCTGGAACGATACCTGCAACGTGAATATTGATAGCAGCGAGTTCTACATCAGCCATATTACGGACGGCATCTTTGACAGCTTTCTGGATAGCAACCGCTACCTTAGGAACTTTTACTCCGTACTCAAGGTAGAGATAGATATCTGCTGTGAGTTCTTCGCCTACGTTTTTAAGATAAACACCACGGCCAAGAGAAAGTTTTGAAAGGGTGTCAGATACTGATTTGTTTGAAAAAGAGTGAACACCCTCTACTTTTGCAGTAGCAATAGCAATGATTTTTTCAAGTACACGTGGGGCGATAACGATTTCGCCAAGTTGTTCTTCAATTCCCATAGAATGACCTCTTTCTAGAGATTAGGCACGAGAAACGTAAGTTCCTTCTGCAGTGTTGATAACGAGCTTTTGTCCTGCTTCGATGAAGTCTGGAACGTTTACGACAAGTCCAGTTTCCATCGTTGCTGGTTTACCAGAACCTGTAACAGTAGCACCTTTGATAGATGGTTGTGTTTCAGCAACTGTCAATTCAACAGTAGTAGGAACGGTAACACCAATCACTTCAGTTCCGTAGAATTGGATTTTCACATCAGAGTTTTCAAGGATGTAAAGCAATTCGTTTTCAACATTGACTACAGGAATTTCGTATTGGTCGTAAGTTTCTGTGTTCATGAAGTAGGCTGTGTCATCCATCTTGTACAAGTATTGAGCTGGGACAGTCTCGATGATAGCTTGTTCAAATTTTTCCTCTGGACGGTAGCTTGTGTCAAATGTAGAACCAGTACGGACATCACGCAATTTCATACGCATGATCGTGTTTCCTTTACCTGGTTTGTGGTGGCTAGCTTCCAAAACGCGAATCAATTTGCCGTCAGCTGTTTCAAAGGTCATACCAGCTTTTAATTTACTTGCTTCAATCATGTTTTTACCTCTTTAATAAATATTATTACTCTTCATTTTACCATAAAATACTCTGGAAATAAAGCCAAAATAGTTATTGGGAGTTGGTAGAGAAGAAAAAACCAACCATAGGGCTGGTTTTGTTCTGTCTAGTTTTCTTTCAACTTCGCCAATTCTTGTGCAAGCAGTTTAAGGGCAACTTGTGGGTTGGCTTGGCCTTTGGTTGCCTTCATGAGGAATCCTGTGAAGGCCTTGTCTGCGTTGCGTTTGCCCGACTTGAAGTCTGCGACAGCGGCTTCGTTATCTGCAAATACTTGGTGGATAATTGGAATCAGAACATCTGGATCTGAGATTTGGACCAAGCCTGCTTTTTCCACGTATTCACGCGCTCCACCACCATTTTTAGCTAGGTGGACAAAGACTTTTTTGGCAATTTTAGATGAGATAGTGCCGTCTTCGATGATGCCAATCATTTCAACCAAGTTTTCTGGTGTCAATTCGATTTGTTCCAGTGTCTTGCCTTCAGCATTCAAGAATTGAGCGACTTCGCCTTGGAGCCAGTTAGAGACTTGTTTAGCATCACCACCGAGAGCAACAGCTTTTTCAAAGAAATCAGAAGTGGCTTTGTTCGCCGTCAACTGACTAGCATCGTAGTCTGACAAGCCGAGATCAGATACGTAACGGGCACGGCGTTCTTTTGGAAACTCTGGCAACTCTGTACGCATTTCCTCAATCCACTCATCAGAGATTTCAAAGAGGGGTAGGTCTGGTTCTGGGAAGTAGCGGTAGTCTGCAGCCCCTTCCTTGACACGCATGAGGATGGTTGCTTTGTTAGCTTCGTCGTAACGGCGTGTTTCTTGGCGAATTTGACCACCTGAGCGAAGGATTTCAGCTTGACGTTGGACTTCGTATTCGAGCCCTTTACGGACATTGGAGAAAGAGTTGAGGTTTTTCAACTCAGTCTTGGTACCAAATTTTTCTTGGCCATAAGGACGAAGGGAGATGTTGGCGTCCACACGCATGGAACCTTCTTCCATCTTAACGTCAGAAATACCAGCGTACTGGATGACTTCCTTGAGGGCAGTTAGATAAGCGTAAGCTTCTTCTGGAGAACGCATGTCCGCTTCAGATACAATCTCAATCAATGGTACCCCTTGACGATTGAGGTCAACATAAGAGTAGCCATCTGTACCGTGGGTGTTTTTACCAGCGTCTTCTTCTAGGTGGGCGCGTTCAATACCGATTTTCTTGGTCGTACCGTCTTCTAGCTCCACTTCAATCCAGCCGTTGTAGCCGATTGGCTCATCAAACTGAGAAATTTGGTAGGCTTTTGGATTATCAGGATAGAAGTAGTTCTTGCGGTCAAAGTGCATGTGCTTGTGGATGTCCATGTTGAGGGCAAGAGCTGCCTTGATACCGGCATCGACAACACCTTTATTGAGAACTGGCAGAACTCCTGGGAAAGACCAGTCAATCACGTTGGTGTTGGCGTTTTGGTCATTTCCGAAGTGGGCAGAAGTTGGTGAGAAGATTTTTGAATTGGTGTTGAGCTCTACGTGGACTTCAAGTCCAATGACTGTTTCAAAGTTCATTAGTTGTCACCTCCAAAAATCACGGGTTGTTGTTTGTGGTAGTCTGTTGTCGCCTCAAAAGCAGCAGCAGCTTGGTAAATGGTTTCTTCTGAGTATTTAGGACCGATCAATTGGAGACCGACAGGGAGACCTTGAGAGAATCCAGCAGGAATCGAAATTCCTGGGAGACCTGCCAAGTTGACAGGGATGGTCAAAAGGTCAGCCAAGTACATGGCAACGGGGTCATGGTTGAGTGAGTCCAAATCATAGGCAACGCTTGGTGCAGTTGGTCCCAAAATCAAGTCATAATCCGCAAAGACTTTTTCGAAATCTTGGATGATGAGGGTACGGACCTGTCCAGCCTTCTTGTAGTAGGCATCGTAGTAACCTGATGATAGACTGAAAGTACCCAGCATGATACGGCGTTTTACCTCTTCACCGAAACCTTGACTACGGCTGTTTACATAGATTTCATCAAGGTTGTTTGCATCTTCTGCGCGGTAGCCGTAACGGATACCGTCAAAGCGTTGCAAGTTTGATGAAGCTTCTGATGAAGCGATAATATAGTAAACGGCAACACCGTATTTAGAGTGAGGAAGGCTGACTTCTTCAACGATAGCACCAAGTTTTTCAAAGTGTTTAGCGGCGTTCAGGATTCTTTCCTTAACCTCTGGGTCAATCCCTTCACCGAGATATTCTTTAGGCAAAGCAATTTTCATGTCCTTGATGTCTTGCCCGATTTTTAAAGTAAAGTCAGCAATGCGGACAGGAGCAGAAGTAGAGTCTTTAGCATCTTCGCTGGCAATCGCGTTGAGCAAGAGGGCATTTTCTTTAACAGTTGGTGCAAAAGGTCCGATTTGGTCCAATGAGCTACCGAAGGCAATGAGACCGAATCGAGAAACCGTTCCGTAGGTTGGTTTGAGACCAACAATCCCGTTGAAGGCAGCAGGTTGGCGGATAGAACCACCAGTATCAGAACCAAGTGACAAACGGACTTGTCCTGAAGCTACAGAAGCCGCAGAACCACTTGATGAACCACCAGGAACCTTGCTGTGGTCCCAAGCATTTTTAGTCGCACCATAGTGGGAAGTCTCACCTGAACCACCCATGGCAAACTCGTCCATGTTGGTTTTCCCAACGACAATCATGCCCTTGGCTTTGGCATTGGCAACGGCTGTCGCATCAAAGATAGGCTCGTAGTTGTAAAGCATTTTTGAGGCTGCAGTTGTGAGGATACCGTCGGTAGAGATATTATCCTTAACAGCTAGTGGAATTCCTGAAAGGACATTATCCGCGTCAATTCCAGCTTCATCAATGGCTTTGGCTTGAGCAAGGGCTTGCTCTTCAGCGATAGTGACAAAAGCGTTGACAGCTTTCTCGCGAGACTTGATATCTTCAAGCGTGGCTTGGGTCAATTCAGTTGCTGAAATTTCCTTAGAGACAAGGAGGTTGTGCAAGTCTTCAATCGTTTTGTTATTAAAAGTCATTAGGCATCTCCTCCATCATCTAGGATAGCTGGTACCTTGATATAATAGTTGTCTTTTTCAGGTACGTTTTTAAACAAGCGGTCACGGTCTGTTCCTTCTTCGGCCACATCAGGGCGGAGTACAGTTTTGCGGTCTGCCATGGTCGTAGTAGGTGCAACACCAGTTGTGTCAACTTCGCCCAGCAACTCAACCATATCAACAATTTTAGATAAGGTGGTCGCAAAGGCGGCAGTTTCTTCTTCAGAGAATCTTAATTTTGAAAGATTGGCAACGTGTGTTACCTCTTCTTGCGTAATTTTCATCTTGCATCCTTTCGTGAAATGATGATTTTTAGTCTGTTCTATTTTACCATATTTTCCTATAAATAAGGGAGCCAAACTGAAAAGAAATAGAAATTGAAAAATCGCTTTTAATTCGCTATAATGGTTAAACTAGAGAATAGAGAAAATAAGAGTTAGGATAAAAATATGTTCCATCAATTTATCACCAGATCTCAGACGGTTCCTCCTCCTATTCCACTCTTTTGGTATGGGGCTATGATGCTTCTTTTAGTGCTTTGTATTTATGGAGCACTTGCTTATCACCAAAATCCGAAATTTGTCCGCTTGTTTAAGTGGATTCGGATTCTCCAGTTGCTAGCCCTATATAGTTGGTATGTTGGTTTTGGGATTCCATTTTCTAATAGCCTTCCATTTTATCATTGTCGTTTGGCTATGTTTGCGGTGGTTTTCTTGCCTGATAAATGGCGGAGCAAGCAATATTTTGCCCTCTTAGGAGCAAGTGGAGCGGTCTTTGCTTTGGTTTACCCCGTTTTTGACCCCTATGATTTTCCTCATATTACCAGTTTTTCATTTTTGATTGGCCACTATGCCCTTTTGGTGAATTCCTTGGTTTACTTGATGAATCACTATGATAAGACCTTGCTCAAGAAATATATGATTGTAGCCTATACCTTTATCCTCAATCTCTTTCTAGTTGGGGTTAATCAGGTGACGGGTGGAAATTATGGTCTCTTAAGAGATACACCGTTTATCTCGAATGCTCCTCTATGGCTAAAGTACCTCCTTGTGTCGGCCATCCTTTCACTGGCTCTTGTTCTCTTTGATATCTTGTTCAAGAAACGGTGGAAAAAGAGAAATCAGGCGCAATCTGTGCTCTAGCTTGCCTTTTCATCGGATGAGCAATTGAAAAACTCCCCAAAATCCGATATAATGGAGAGTTGAAAGGAATAGTAAAATCCAATGTAAAAATCATTCTTAACTACTGAAACAACTAAAAATAGAAAATCAAAGAAAGAGAACTTATGACTATTCAAGAAGAAATCAAGAAACGCCGTACCTTTGCCATTATTTCTCACCCGGACGCGGGGAAAACAACCATTACTGAGCAGTTGCTCTACTTTGGGGGCGAGATTCGTGAGGCTGGTACGGTAAAAGGAAAGAAAACAGGGACTTTTGCCAAGTCTGACTGGATGGATATCGAGAAACAACGTGGTATTTCGGTAACCTCATCTGTCATGCAGTTTGACTATGATGGCAAGCGCGTCAACATCCTTGACACCCCAGGGCACGAGGACTTCTCAGAAGATACTTATCGTACCTTGATGGCGGTGGATGCTGCGGTCATGGTCGTCGACTCTGCCAAGGGTATCGAGGCCCAAACCAAGAAATTGTTTGAGGTTGTGAAGCACCGTGGCATTCCAGTCTTTACCTTTATGAACAAGCTGGACCGTGACGGTCGTGAGCCACTGGACCTCTTGCAAGAACTAGAAGAAGTCTTGGGTATTGCCAGTTATCCAATGAACTGGCCAATCGGGATGGGGAAAGCTTTTGAGGGCTTGTATGACCTCTATAACCAACGTTTAGAACTTTATAAAGGGGATGAGCGTTTTGCTAGTCTAGAAGAAGGGGACAAGCTCTTTGGAAGCAATCCTTTCTACGCTCAGGTTAAGGACGACATCGAACTTTTGCAAGAAGCGGGAAATGAATTTTCAGAAGAAGCTATTTTAGCGGGTGAATTAACACCAGTCTTCTTTGGTTCAGCCTTGACAAACTTTGGGGTGCAGACCTTCCTTGAAACCTTCCTTAAGTTTGCTCCAGAACCACACGGACACAAGAAAACAGATGGCGAAATTGTGGATCCTTATGACAAGGATTTCTCAGGATTCGTTTTTAAAATCCAAGCCAACATGGATCCTCGTCACCGTGACCGTATTGCCTTTGTTCGTATCGTATCGGGTGAATTTGAGCGTGGGATGAGTGTTAACCTTCCTCGTACTGGTAAGGGAGCTAAGCTGTCGAATGTTACCCAGTTTATGGCTGAAAGTCGTGAGAATGTAACCAATGCCGTGGCTGGAGATATTATCGGGGTTTATGATACGGGTACCTATCAAGTTGGAGATACCTTGACCGTTGGAAAAAACAAATTTGAGTTTGAACCACTACCAACCTTTACTCCAGAGATTTTCATGAAGGTTTCGCCTAAGAATGTCATGAAGCAAAAATCCTTCCACAAGGGAATGGAGCAGTTGGTGCAAGAGGGAGCCATTCAGCTTTATAAGAATTACCAAACAGGCGAGTATATGCTAGGCGCTGTTGGTCAACTCCAGTTTGAAGTCTTTAAGCACCGCATGGAAGGCGAGTACAATGCAGAAGTGGTCATGAGCCCAATGGGCAAAAAGACCGTTCGTTGGATCAAGCCTGAGGACTTGGATGAACGGATGTCCTCAAGTCGCAATATCTTAGCCAAAGACCGTTTCGACCAACCAGTCTTCCTCTTTGAAAATGACTTTGCCCTCCGCTGGTTTGCGGATAAGTATCCAGATGTAGAGTTGGAAGAAAAAATGTGATTCAGTAAGTCTACTTGATTGCAAAGCAATCTAAGTAGGCTACGGCAAGTCCTATTAGACTTGCCTAACTGCCTCACTAACTGAGTTTTACAAATGGAATCGATTTGTAAAACTCAGTGTCGTAGTTCAGGAAATTTATTTGTTTGTGTAACAATCTAAGTAACTAACACCAAGTTTCTATGGAACTTGGCTAGGCGTTCCACTAGTAAAGTTTTACGAATATTATCGATTCATGGATTTTTTCATATAGTAAAGGTAATTGAAGTCAAAGGTAAATTAAAAACCTCAGAGAAATCATGTTACATGAATTCTTCTGAGGTTCTTTGCGTTTTAGTTTCCATATTTCTGGTAAAAATCGACCTTAACCTGGATAAAGGTTTCGGCTTCGCGTAATAGCTGCAAAAGGGTAGCACGGGTTTCAAACTCCTCACGTGTTTTAGGGAGACTCCGATTGCGGAAGACTTGCAGATAGCGTTCGATGTCATCAAGTAGGCCATGAGCAGGATTGGTCTGACTTAGCTGGGCAGCAATCTTGGCAAAGAGCTGGGCCAAAATCAAGCTCTCACTAGCAGCTAGGTGACAGGTATTGATCTGCTGGGCCATATTTCGCAGGATGCGACTTTGTCTCTGCCTCATCTCAAAGTAGTGGATGTGGTAGTCCGTTTGGTGAAAGAGGTGGTCCGAGTGATCCAGACAGACCAGCTTGAGGGCTTCTTCAAGAAGCTCATCCAATTCGTCAACGAGTTGGGCTTGATTGCGCCCGTCTCCTCTTGACAGATAGTATTTAAAGCGAAGCAGGATGTCTTTTAACTTTTCTTCGACCTGAAGGTGGTAGCTTTGGATGGCTTTCTCACGAGAGGGCATATATAGGTTGACCAACAGAGCAAAGCTTGTCCCGATGAGAAAGAGGAGCACTTCATTAAGCAAGAGAGCTGGAGAAATAGACTCCTGTACCAAGAGATGACCTACTAAGACACTGCTAGGGGTGATGCCGATTTCCCAGCCCATTTTATAGGCTAGCGGAACATAGAGGGCCAGATAAAGACCCAGACTCCAGATGTGAAAGCCTGTCAGCTGAAAGGCTAGAACACCGATAGCGAGTGCTAGGGACATGGAAAAGAGGCGGTTACGTGCTAATTTCAGCGTGCTTCTGCGTGTGTCGGAGAGGCTTAAGAGAGCGATGATTCCGGCTGAAACTGCTGATGATAAATCTAAAAAATAAGCGAGAAAACAAGCGAGACAGGTCGCTAAGATCAGTTTTGTCGTACGTTGAGTGAGAGACATGAAAATTTCCTAAACTAATAGAATCAAGTGTTTAACGAGAAATCAGAGACTAGAGACGAAGTTTTCGGTTTGTAGCATACTCGGCAACCGCTGTAAAGAGGACATCTGTTGAAGAGTTCAGGGCTGTTTCGCAGGAGTCTTGCACAACCCCAATCACAAAACCGACCCCGACAACCTGCATGGCCAAGTCGTTGGAAATCCCAAAGAGGCTACAAGCGACAGGAATGAGGAGAAGCGATCCCCCAGCGATTCCAGAGGCTCCGCAGGCAGAAATGGCAGCCACTACACTGAGCACAAATGCTGTCCCAAAGTCTACAGAGATTCCGAGTGTATTGACAGCAGCTAGAGTCAGGACATTTATGGTAACAGCAGCGCCAGCCATATTGATGGTTGACCCAAGCGGGATGGAGACAGCGTAGGTTTCAGGATTCAGTCCCAGGTTTTGGCAGAGTTTCATATTGACAGGGATATTGGCAGCAGAGCTACGAGTGAAAAAGGCTGTAATACCACTGACACGTAAACATTTCCAAACAAGCGGATAGGGATTTTTCCTCATAAAGAGAAAGGCGATGAGTGGGTTGACGATGAGAGCAACAAAGGCCATGGTAGCAATCAAGAGCCCTAGGAGGACACCGTAGTTAGCCAGACTGGCAATGCCCTTGTCAGAGATGGTCTTGAAGACCAAACCTAAAATCCCAAAGGGAGCTAGATTGATAATCCATTCCACGATTTTAGAGGTGACATCTGCCATGGTTCTCAGTAATTCTTTGCTGTGTTTACTTGCCTCTCTCATAGCCAAGCCAAAGATGACTGCCCAAGAGAGAATCCCGATATAATTGGCTTCAACAATAGCATTTAGAGGATTGTCCACCAGTTTGAGCAAGAGGTTGCTGAGGACTTGACCGATACCGTCAGGAGCAGCAACTTCTGTATTTACGCTGGTCAGGGTGATTTGCACAGGCAGTAAGAAACTAGCTAGAACGGCCACCAAAGCAGCAGCAAAGGTTCCGAGCAAGTATAGGAAAATAACTGTCTTCATATTGGTGTTTTGTCCCTTTTGATGCTGGGAAAGGGCATTGGCAACAAGGGCAAAAACTAAAATAGGAGCGATGGCTTTCAGTCCGCCTACAAAGAGGTCTCCAAGCAGACCAATTCCTGTAAGGTTCGGAAAGAGCATCCCCAATGTCGCCCCAAAAATCATTCCAATAAGGATTCGTTTGATGAGGCTTGCCTTGGTCCAGGCTATAATGATTCGTTTCATAGCAGTCTCCTTCAAAATGTATTGTTTATAATTATAGTATAAATATGCTATAGAGGCAAGTGATATTTTGGAAATAGGAACAATAATTGAATAATTATGAAAGAAAAGAGAACGACAATTTTATGGTATAATAGGGAAAAGGAGTTTTATATGCAAGATTTTTTTCAACGCTATTTTGATAGACTTGACTTAACAACCATGTTAGAGAATCTCTTGACCAAGGTGATTTCTCTTTTGATTTTGTTTTTACTATTTTATATAGCTAAAAAGATGCTTCATGCGACTGTCCGAAAGATTGTCAAGCCCTCACTTAAATTCTCAAATAGAGATGCAGGAAGACAAAAGACCATTTCGCGTTTGCTGGAGAATGTCTTTAACTACATTCTTTATTTCTTTTTGATCTACTGCATCCTGTCTATTTTGGGCTTGCCGGTTTCCAGCCTTCTTGCTGGGGCAGGGATTGCTGGGGTAGCCATTGGTATGGGGGCGCAAGGCTTTCTATCCGATGTCATTAATGGCTTCTTCATCCTTTTTGAACGCCAGCTTGATGTGGGTGATGAAGTGGTCCTCACAAATGGACCGATTACCGTCTCTGGAAAGGTCGTTAGCGTAGGAATCCGTACAACACAACTGCGAGGTGATGATCAAGCTCTTCACTTTGTTCCTAACCGCAATATTACCGTTGTTAGTAATTTGTCCCGTACTGAATAGTCCGACTATTTTAGCAGATTTGTGGTACAATAGAAGGAGTTTGGTAAAGGAGAGAGTATGCTATTTGTAGAGAAAAAACTAGGTCACGATCGTACTTGGATAGACCTTGATGTGGATAAGATTAAAAATATGGAAGATCTTTCTGACATCTATGGATTGGACAAGGAAACCATCGAGTACGCTCTGGATAGAAATGAACGAGCCCACATGGATTATAACCGTGAAACGGAGACGGTAACCTTTATTTATAATGTTCTCGATTTAGAAAAAGATAAGGAATATTATGAAGCTATTCCGATGACCTTTATCGTTGAAAAACAACGGCTGATTACAATTAGCAATCACAAGAATACTTATGTGATTAAACGTATGGCAACCTATCTTGAAAGCCATGAAATTATTTCAATCTACAAATTTCTTTTTGCCAGTTTAGAGATTATTTGCAATGCTTACTATCCAGTGATTGAAGAGATGGATAAAAGTAAGGATGAAATTAGTGCACTTCTTCGTCAAAAAACAACTAAAAAGAATCTTTTTGCCCTCTCTGACTTGGAAACTGGTATGGTTTACCTGACAGCAGCTGCCAAACAAAATCGTCTCCTCTTGGAACACATCCAAGGGCATGCTCTTTATCGCAATCTTAATGAGGTAGAAAGAGAGCAGTTTGACGATGCTATGATTGAAGCCCATCAGTTGGTTTCAATGACAGATTTGATATCTCAAGTCTTGCAACAACTCTCAGCCTCTTACAACAACATCCTAAATAATAATCTGAATGATAATTTGACAACTTTGACAATTATCTCAGTCTTGCTAGCTATCCTTGCGGTTATTACAGGATTTTTCGGAATGAATGTTCCCTTACCGTTTACAGATGAACCAAATGCTTGGATTTATATTTTGATAGCTAGTCTCATTTTATGGGCAGTCTTAGCTCAATGTTTAAAGAAAATTGCTAGAAATTAAAAAAAAGGAGCCAGAATGGCGATTGAAAATTACATGCCAGATTTTGCTGTGGAAGCAGTCTATGATCTGACAGTCCCAAGCCTGCAGGCGCAGGGAATCAAGGCTGTTTTGGTCGATCTGGACAATACCCTCATTGCTTGGAACACCCCTGATGGGACACCGGAGATGAAGCAATGGCTACATGATCTCCGTGACGCGGGCATTCGCATCATCGTGGTCTCAAATAATACCAAAAAACGGGTTCAACGCGCAGTTGAGAAATTTGGGATTGATTACGTTTATTGGGCCTTGAAGCCTTTCACATTTGGGATTGACCGTGCCATGAAGGAATTCCACTATGAGAAAAATGAAGTGGTCATGGTCGGCGACCAACTTATGACAGATATACGAGCAGCTCACCGTGCAGGCATTCGCTCGATTTTAGTCAAACCCTTGGTCCAACACGACTCCATCAAAACGCAGATTAATCGGGCTCGTGAGCGCCGTGTTATGCGAAAAATCACTGAAAAGTACGGACCGATTACATATAAAAAAGGAATTTAACTATGGAAGAAATTCTCTGTATTGGATGTGGAGCAACCATTCAGACGACAGACAAGGCTGGTCTTGGTTTCACTCCCCAGTCAGCACTTGAAAAAGGCTTGGAGACTGGAGAAGTCTATTGTCAACGTTGTTTCCGTCTCCGTCATTACAATGAAATCACAGATGTTCAGTTGACGGACGATGATTTCCTCAAGCTCTTGCACGAGGTAGGAGACAGTGATGCTTTGGTAGTCAATGTCATTGACATCTTTGACTTCAATGGATCAGTTATCCCAGGCTTGCCACGCTTTGTATCGGGCAATGATGTTCTCTTGGTTGGAAATAAAAAAGATATCCTGCCTAAGTCTGTTAAACCGGGCAAGATTAGCCAGTGGCTCATGGAACGTGCTCACGAAGAAGGGCTTCGTCCAGTCGATGTCGTTCTGACTTCAGCCCAAAACAAGCATGCCATTAAGGAAGTCATTGATAAGATTGAGCATTACCGTAAGGGACGTGATGTCTATGTAGTCGGTGTGACCAACGTTGGAAAATCAACTCTTATCAATGCCATTATTCAAGAAATAACGGGTGATCAGAATGTCATCACGACTTCGCGCTTCCCAGGGACAACCTTGGACAAGATTGAGATTCCGCTTGACGACGGTTCTTATATCTACGATACACCAGGGATTATCCACCGCCACCAGATGGCCCACTACTTGACGGCTAAAAACCTCAAGTATGTCAGCCCTAAAAAGGAAATCAAGCCCAAAACCTATCAGCTTAACCCTGAACAAACCCTGTTTTTAGGAGGTCTCGGACGATTTGACTTTATTGCAGGAGAAAAGCAAGGATTTACTGCTTTCTTTGACAATGAACTCAAACTCCACCGTACCAAGCTTGAAGGCGCTACTGCCTTTTATGACAAGCATCTCGGAACTCTTCTAACACCGCCAAATAGCAAGGAAAAAGAAGATTTTCCAAAACTAGTCCAACATGTCTTTACCATCAAGGACAAGACAGACTTAGTCATCTCAGGACTAGGCTGGATCCGCGTAACAGGCACCGCCAAAGTCGCCGTCTGGGCACCAGAAGGCGTCGCCGTCGTCACACGAAAAGCCATTATTTAAACACAGAAAGGAAAGGGTTATCTTTATAAAGGCGAGCATTGCGAGCCCATAGAAGATACTTTTCGCCGTGGTGTTAGTTGGTACAATTGATTGTACCAACTGCGGAAAATTTGAAACCTTAGGCTCAAATTTTAGTCATGAAAGTCCGAAGGACTTTGCTGACGTCCGTCACCACTTCAGAAAAGTATAAAAAGAAACTCTTTTAAAGAAATTATGTCATTAACATCAAAACAACGTGCCTTCCTCAACAGCCAGGCACACACCCTCAAACCTATTATCCAAATCGGGAAAAATGGACTCAACGACCAAATAAAAACCAGTGTTCGCCAAGCTCTTGACGCACGCGAATTGATTAAGGTAACTCTTTTGCAAAACACCGATGAAAATATCCACGAAGTAGCTGAAATCTTGGAAGAAGAAATCGGTGTGGATACAGTCCAAAAAATCGGACGCATCTTGATTTTATTTAAACAATCTAGCAAGAAAGAAAATCGCAAGATTTCTAA
>ERZ772940.231-NODE-231-length-29473-cov-12.2149_pt1 | contig 29473 bp, 26 predicted proteins | sample MGYA00511682_ERZ772940 | MGnify/ENA primary metagenome ERZ772940 (study PRJEB29015, sample SAMEA2737922) | human oral metagenome | biome: human oral; feature: human-associated habitat; material: dental | place: China | collected 2031 ... | reverse complement strand
AGGCATCCGACTCAAAATCGGAGTGTTGTGGGTTCGAATCCCACTGGAGGTACCAGCAAGCTCTTACCCGAACCCACCCCAGTCGAAACAGGCTGAGATGCGGTTCCAGATGATGAACAACGCTCATCCACCAGGGTGGGCGTTGTTCGTGTTGTGGAGCTCGTGGGCGCGGCGTCAGCGGTGGGCGGTGTGGCTGAGGGGTCAGGCTGAGCCGGGTGCTGCAGGTGGTGCGTGTGGGCGGCGGCGTGTAGGCCGGGGCTGATCAGCTGGTCGAAGGGTGGGACGAGCAGAGCGCTGAGGCGAGTGCCGGAGCCGGTGTCGGCGAGATGGATGGGGCGCGGCGTCAGGGCTGACGCGTCAGCATCAGCAGCCCCTCCCCCGCTGGCATCGCCAGTTCCTTCTTCTCCGGCGCTGTCCTGCTCATCGTGTACGCCCGCGTCCTTGCCCGGCTGCTTGCCGCTGTCGGTCGCGCCATCGCCTTGGTCAGGCAAGATGACCCGCCCGTCCTCATCGACCAGTGGATTGACCAGCACCCGCTCGAAGAAGACCTGGTTGAGTAGCTTCTTCAGATGGGCGGGTGCAGCGGTGTAGAGGCGGTGGCAGTCTTCGAGGAGGTCAAGGGCTTGGGTGAGGTGCTGGCGGACTTCAGCAGCGTCAGCCTGGTAGGCAGCCAGCTGGCGCTCGATCTGGCCCAGTTCGGTGGAGAGCTTGGCTTGTTCCTCCTTGAGCAGGTCAAGGGGGACGGCCCCTTCGTAGTGGGCATGGAGGAGACGGCGTCGTCTGTCCTCGATGTTGGTGCGGCGCGTCGTTAGGGAGCGCACCGCCTTGGCCTTGTCCCCTTCTATCTGAGCCAGCTCGTCGTGCAGGTAGTGCTCGATCTGCGTTCTGTCCTCCGCGCTAAGCTCGATGGCCCGGTAGAGGTCACTCATTTGGTCTTCGACGACGTCGATGAGCACGGCGGTGAAGGCGCAGTCGTGCAGGCGGCAGCGGCGGGCACAGACGAAGTAGGGGTAGATGGTGCCCTTGCTGTTCTTGGCGTTCTGGACAGACAGGCGCGCCCCGCACTGGCCGCAGACAACGGTGCTCTTCAGGAAGTGGTTGTGGATACGCTGGCGCTCCCCGTAGCGGCGTGAGGCCAGGATGGTCTGCACGGTCTGCCAGGTCTGGCTATCTACCAGCGGCTCATGCTTGCCGGGGTACTCCACACCCTGGAAGGTGACGATGCCCTTGTAGTAGGGGTGGCGCAGGATCTCGTGCAGGCGCGTTGCCGTAATGGGCTTGGCGCAGCGCCGTGGCGTAGGCGGGATGGTGAGGCCGAGCGTGTTGAGATGGTCGGCCAGTTGCCGCACCGTCCAGTTCCCCGTCGCATACTCCGTAAACGCTAGCCGGATGAGCGGTGCCCGCTCCTCATCCAGGGCGATGGTGCGGACTTCTCGGCCGTTCTCGTCTCTGGCCCGTACATTCACATACCCCAGCGGTGCCTTACCCAGTGTCCCGCCGTTCCTGGCTTTCTCGCCCATCCCCTTGATGACCTCATTAGCTAAGTTCCGGGAGTAGAACTCAGCGATACTGCTCATGATGCCGTGCAGCAGCATGCCGCCAGGCGTCTGGTCGATGTTCTCCGACGTTGACACCAAACGGACGCCGGCTTGCTCAAAGGCTCGGTTGATCTCCACATCATCGGCTCGGTTCCGGGCGAGCCGATCTAACTTGTGGACGATGACGTAGTCGATCCCACCGTCTTCCTTAAGGTAGGCCAGCATCTTCTGCAGCTCAGGGCGGTTAGCGCTGCGTGCTGACTCGCCGCGGTCAGCGAACTCCTTGACCACCAGCGCCCCCATCGACTGGGCTTTGCGCTTGTTGGCCTCCCGTTGAGCGGGCAGGGAGAAACCCTCCTCACTGCCGCCGCGTTGGGCCTGCTCGCGAGTGGAGACACGGATGTAGGAGACGGCCCGCTTGGGGGTGAGTTGGGCGGCCATGGCGGTGAAGGGATCGGGGGCGAGTGCGTCAGGCATGGTGCACCTCCTTGCTGAGTTCGGTGGACTCACTGGCGTTGCCGGTTCGACTACCCTGGTTGACCTGGCCGTCCGCACCGGTTTCGCTGGTCTGTTCGCGCTGCTGGCGCTCTTCCTCTCTAAGCTCATCGAGCTGGCGCATCCACGCGCCTTCTTCGTCGTTCCACCAGGCTGGTGGGGTGCCATCGCCGGGGTGCCAGGTATTGAGGCAGACCAGGTGGGTGCCGGCCTGGGCGAGCTGCTCGACGACCATGTCTGCTTCGGCTGCGGTGAGGTTGGGGGTGGGCCAGCCCGCCGTGATGACGTACTCCACTCCACCGCGCTGGCAGGCGTCCAGTAGCATCCGCAGCCCATGCTGGCGCCCCTCACGGTCGTGGAACTCGGTGACTAGGTTGAGGCCCATCGCGTCGGCGTAGTCCTTGACCAGCTCCCGTTGGCGGGCCAGCTCGAAAGGGTAGCGGGCCGCGCCGTAGAAGATGACGATCGGCCCGGTACCCGCCGGGCCGTCCAGCGCGGTGGCTGGCACGGCGGCGAGCACGGCCGGGCGCTCGTCTCGTGCGTTCGTTGTTGTCTGTGTTGTCATCTTGTCTCCTCCTCTCGTATTTCTTACTTTCCAGCGTTTCTCCTCTTTCTATTGACGCTCAGATGGACGGAAAAGTCCAGTCGGATTTCCTGTATCTCTAACATTCCCGCCCAACACTCCCCTAGTCGTCAGCTTGCCCCGCCATTCCGCCGCTTTCAGCACGGTTCGCCAACTTCGTCGCTGGTAGGTTCTCCTTGCTGAGAACGAGGCAGACCGAGAAATGGTCAAGTAGATAACGGCGCTGCTTTCGGCGTCCTAGGGCCCCTCCTGAATTAAGGTGGCGAGTTGCTCAGGTGCGGCGGTGATCTTGAACAGCCCAGGGGTCAGCGTCTGGTCGCTGGCGATCTGCTCGGCCAGGCGGCCGGCTCGCGCTTGGTTGGTCAGCAGCCAGACCACCTGCGGGTAGTAGCCGTGCTGGGCCTGGAAGGTGCCGCTGGCCAGGTGAGCCTGGTAGTCGTGGCACTTGGCCAGCAGCCGCGCTGGATGCTCGGTATCCAGGTCGACCTCAAGCAGCCAGTGATCCTCTGCGCCGGTATCCGTTGCCGTGATTGCTTCCAGATCCGGCTTGAGCCAGCCCAGTGCCCCGCCGAGTCGCAGCCAGGAGCGCCAGCAGGCTGGCTCGGTACGCAGCCGGGCCAGGCGTCCACCGACGGCGTGGATGGCCTGCTCGATGACGACCCGCGCCTGCGTAATCGCCAGTGTATGGGCGAGGAACAGTGGCGACGGCTCCTGAAAGCGCCGCCGCGCCCCGCGACCCTCATCGCCCAGGCGCTGCCCCGCTGCTGTCAGGTACCAGACGTACCCCGCGGAGCCAGCCCGCGTGCCACCAATCCGCCGCGCCAGATGAGCAACCAGCCCCAGCCCATGCTGACGCCGCAGCCGCCGACTGGTCTGGCGCAGCGCCGAACGGGCCGAACCGTACTGCCCGGGCAGCTCAGTGATCTGCGCCAGCTGGCGGGTTGTGGCATAGCGATGGGCCGCCAGCAGCGCCAGCAGCGCCCGATCGGTGGTATCGAGTTGCTCGGCAATTGCCTGCAGCTGGGCGCGGCCAATCCGCGTAGGTGCCTGGCGCTGAGACTTCGCTGCCTCTGTCGTCGTTGCTTTCTCTATCGTCGTTGGTGTCGTCGCGGACGTCGGCACTGCCAGACCGGTGCCTGTCCCGACGCTCGCGTATTCCGATATCGCTGTGTTCATTGCGGTTTCCTCCTGTGTGATCGTCATGTGGTTGATCGAGTCGCTACTGCGAGCCAGGGGCTGTGAGGCTGGGGCCGTTGCCAGTGGTGGATGGGATGGCCACACGGGGCCATCAGTCGCCTCCTGTAACCGCGCCTGTGCCGCGCCACTGTGCCGACAGCCCCGCCTGCTCGCTGCAGCGATGCGTCGACCGGCTCGTCTCCCGACGCGTCTCGGCAAGCCAGTGGTGGAGACAAGCGCAGGGGCCAGATAGGGGCGATACTTCGCAGGCCGCGAGAGTTCCAGAGGGAGAGGGCCGGCGCTGTTCTTGGCGGCAGCGCTGACGGGCCGTCCCTCAATCCGCAGGAGTGTGAAAACCGATCGCAATGAGCGGTTTTCAGCCCAGCGCAAGCGGTCGATACTCGGGGAGTGTCGACCCTTATAGCGTTCCGGAGGAGGGAGGGTGGCCAGGCAGCGCGTGCAACTACGTCCATGACTCAGGCGATAGCCTCCCCGCGGACACGCTCAATCCCTCCGCCCGTCATGCCGCTCCTCCGCTCCGCCTATCTGGTCGGCGGCCGAACGCCACGCCAGCCGTCGAGTCAGGTACGCCGTTCACTGGCCCGTTGTCTCCGCCTTTCACTTCTCCCCTACGGCCATCTAGAGCGTCGGTAGCGCCGGTCAGCGTCGGTCGAGCCACTACATCACCACTGGTATCGCCCGACGTACTGCTGCTCTGTCCGATTCGCGCGAGCAGGGCGGCCTCAGTCTGCGCGGCGTCCTGGCCGTAGCGCGCCTGGCTGCTGGCGCGCAGGGCCAGGGCGTCCTGGGTTGGTGGGGTCGGTGGCAGGGTGGTGGCGTGGCACCAGGGGTTCTCCCGCCCGTGGTGCAGGGTGCGGGCGTAGACGCCAAAGCGCGGCAGCAGCTGGAAGTCGGCCGCCTCCAGGCCAATCGCCTGACGGGCCAGCTCGGCCGCGTCCGCCGCGCTCAGGGAGAAGATGATCTTGTTGCGCGCATTGGCATCGATCCCGGCCTTGAGTGCCGGGGGCAGCTGGCCGCGGTACTGATGCGCCAGATGGAAGGCCGCCCCCAGTGACCGGGCCTGGGCCAGGGCGTCGGCCAGGCTGCCCGGCAGTGACAGGTAGTCCTGCACCTCATCAATGAAGACACTGACCACATGCCGCCGCGACGGCTCCACCGCTGCCCGGGCCAGGATGAGTGGCCAGAGCTGGCCCACCAGCAGCGACCCGAGTAGCCGAGCCGACTCCGCCCCCAGCACTCCCTTGTTGAGACTGACCAGCACAATCCGCCGCCGGGTGAACACCTCCTCCAGGTCGAACGACGGCGCAGCCTGCCCCAGGGTGGCCCGCAGGTGCGGGCGGATCAGGAAAGGCTGCAGGCGCGTCAGCACCGGCCCCACCCACTGCTGGCGCTGCGCCTCACTGAGTGCCTCATAGGCCGCCCAGAACTGCCCCGTCCCCAGCGGATCCGCCCCCGAGGCCGCAATGAGCCGCTGACGGTACGCCGGATTGGTCAGCACGAGGGGCAGATCGACCAAGGTCGCTCCCGGCGTGCGGGCGAGCGTCACCAGCGCCGCAGCGAGCACCTGCTCCACCCGCACACCCCAGGACTCAGCAAACACCCCCTTGAACGTCGCCAGCACCGTATCTGCCACCAGCTCCGGCGACGCACCACCACCCGGCACGCCGCTACCTGATGACGATGGCGCACTGCGCACCGCCTGCGCCCGGGCCAGCGGATTGATCCCCACCGGGCGGCTACTGGTCGGGTCGATCACCACCACGTCATCGCGCCGCTGCTCAGGGATCCGCGCCAAGATGTCTGCTACCAGATCCGTCTTCGGATCAATCAGCAACACACCCCGACCAGCCTGAATGTCCGCCAACGCCAGATGCGCCAAGGCAGTGGACTTACCAGCCCCCGTCGGCCCGAGCAGCACCGTGTGGTAGAGCGCATCACCAATCGAGATACCAAGGCGCTCACCCACCTGATCCGCCACCCCTGTGGCAAACGCCCGCTGCGTCTCACGCGCCGATGGCAACGGCAGCACCCGCGGATGAGCCGACGGCGTCGCCGGCAGCGCCCCCTCCCCCACCGGCCAACCCGCCATCGCCACAATCTCTCCTGCACCCAGCTCCAACCCCGCCCGCCACGGCCGCCGCACGCCATCAAGCCGGGCGGGGTGCTCCGTGCGGGCGCGCAGCCGTACCCCCGGCCCCTCCAGCAGGCGCAGCGCCCCCAATAGCCCCTGCAGCAGCGCCCGTTGGCGCAGCGGTGAAGCTGCCCGCACCCCCAGGCGCAGACAGACCGCCGCCCGATGCCGCCCCAGCTGCGCCTTTAGCCGTCGACCCCGCTCACCACTAAGAGACGGAATCGGTACGAGCCCGAGCAGCTCCAGCCAGCCCTGCGGCTCCACCCGCCCTAGCGCCTGCGGTGAGAAGCGCCGCCCCAGCTGCAGCTGCACCACCAGCTCCTCACCCTCAGCCGTCACCGCCAAGGCAGCCAAGACGGCCCGCACCACCGCGCTGAGGCGCTCCGTCGCGAGTAACGTCCCCTGTGGCCGGGCCGACACCATCACCGCCTGATCCACCACCCGCCGCGAAAACCCACGCGACACCCGGCACCCCGGCACTAGCTCACGCACCAGCGATACCAGCCGCTCACCAGCCTGTGAGCCCACCGCCCAGACCGCCTGACCACCCGAGGCGCGCAGCTCCAGCACCACCCGACCAAGCGAGCTATCCGCCAGGATGCGCTCCACCAGACCGACCGCCGCGTCCCGGGCGAGCGGCAGAGCAAAGCGGAGCTGATGCCACACCAGGGGGCGAGCGGGGCGGGCCATCACGGGGTACCTCCCGAGGTGGAAGACGGAGCGACATCCTCGTGAGGTGAACGGTGAGCACGATCATGACGCTGGTGAGCACACCGGCCTGCCGAGCCACTCCCAGGCGACACAGACACGGGCTCGTTTGCAGCGCAGCGCCCCACCGAGGCGACACGCTCATCTCTCGAGCAGACCTCAGCACCTGAGGAAACCGCCTCAACCGCCGCTGGCTCCACAGCCTCATCCGCCTCCGCCGCCATCTGGCGCGCCAGTGCCAGCACGATCCGCGCCACCGCCCGGTGATCCATGCCGCTGTGCCGCACCGGCACCAAGCGCACCCGCCGCGACGAGGCAGGGCGGCCACCGGCGGGTGAGGCCATCATGAGTGCCTCCTTGGGGAGTGAAGCCGTCCACCGTTCTTTCGGTGGTCTCCAGCAGGAGAGTGAGAACTGCGACTGCCCCATTGCGACTGATGCCGCTGCTCAGCCCGTTCCGCCTGATGGTCTGCATCAGTTCGCCGCTGCTCAAGCTGACCAGACCGGTTGTGGCCACCGTGAGTGCTTGGTTCCCTCACCACTCCCGTCGGCTCCGCCACCAGCGCACTGTCAGCCAGGCGGCGGCGCTCACGGCGAGCAGCCCGACGAGCCAGGGCCAGCTGCTTTGCACGACGGCGACGATCCACCGCAGCCCCATCGCGATCAGGAGCAGGCCGACGCCGCATCGCAGCAGGCTGCCAGACGGCGAACGCCTCGAATCGCTCATCATCACCATCTCCTCGAAGACTACGAATTGGGTACTTGTCTCGCCACGGCCGACTCATCGCAGGGCCTCCTCGTTCTCCTGCGCCCGCTCGCTGTAGCGCGGCACAGCAAAGCCAGGGATGCGGATGTCGCTCGCTACTTGGTCACCCCACACCGCCCAGGGCTGGTTCGACTCTGGCCGGCGGCGGGCAAACAGCTCCAGGTAGGGCCCAGGGCTGACCCGCTCGATAATGGCGAACTGCTCAGCTGGCTTGCGCGAGTGCTCGGTGACGGGGGCGTTGAACCAGGTCGGCTGGGAACGCGACCCCAAGGGCGCCTTCCCTCGGGTGCAGAACAGCAGCTGCTCGGTGGCATTGCGCAGCTGGTAGCGGCCACCCAGGCCAAGGCGGAACTTCACCCAGGTCAGCGGGCTACGCACCGTAAAGCCCCAGGCCTCAGCCACCTCATACGCCGTCGGCAGCAAGGCGTTGGTCGTCCACAGCCACAAGTGAGCATCACGGGCCGCCAGTGCCCCCACCGGCAACGCCGTGATCCGCACCAGGCTCATCGTCCGGTAGTGCTTCTCACCGCTTTGCAGGGGCCAAGGCGGATCGACCAGGATGGTGGCAAAGCCACCAGGCGGCAGGCCAGGGATGGTGGGTGATGAGCTTGCGCCCTCAGTCGGCACACCGGCCTTCCTGCCGCTACCGGCCGCTTTGCTTGCGCTGTCTTGGCTGAGCACCGCAGCGCTGGTGGCAGCGCCACCAGAGTCACTCCGACCGGCCGAGCCAGCCTCATCGCTCATCGCGCCGCCCGGTCGCAGCACACCAGCGCTGGGCCTCACTGCTGCGCCTTCCTGCCTGGCCACCGCACCGTGCCGAGCCGCCGCTCCCCCAGCGCACCGCTGGGCTGCTTGTTTCGTCTGCTGCTGCATGATGTCCCTCCTTCTTGTTCATACGTGCTATTTACTCCGGGCGAGCCAGCCGCCAGCTTTTCGCACTTCGGCAGTCGGCTGCCCTTATCCCATACATTCCACGAACACTCGCGTGTTGCAAGGCCTCCCAATTCAGATTACGAAGCGACGCGACACGTGCCGCTTGTGAGCCATTTCTGTGGTGCCGCCCCAGGAAACAAAATGGACACACACGCCACTTAGTGGCCACGAAAGTCGGTGCTGTAGTTTTTGCAACAAGTGGGCGAAAACGATGCAGCATGCGAGTGAGAATTGCCGACGATTGTGACGGCATCCGCACGTTCCAGACCCCGCCAGCGCGACCAGCCAGAGCGACCTGCGGACGTCTTGTCGTGCCGCGCACTCAGTCCGACGGGTGGGTAGTGCAGGCCGCCAGAACCCGCTCAATCCCGACACTCACGACTGCCACTCGTCCGACCGAGCCGGTCGCTGCTGCGTGCACCGCCTGGAACGCGGCCGCGGCGGACGACGCGAGGGCGAGTGAGCCGGCCAGGTGGGAGGAGCCGTTCCAGCCGCCGACTCACCACTGGTGCCGTCACCATTCGCTCCGTTCGGCACCGCTCCAGAAGACGCACCGCTACCACTGGCTCCGTTGCCGCTGCTCTCGTCTGTGACACTGCCGCTGCTGCTGGTACCACTCCCGCGATTGCTAGTGTCGCGTCCTCCTCCGGCAGCCTTAGCTGCTGCGTCCCGCACTGCCTGCTCGTTGTCCTGCAGCACCTGGGCCATCGCTGCTTGTTGCATGGCCCGGCCGGCCTCTTGGCGCTGCTGGCTCAGCTCACTACCCAAAGCCAGGGCGGCTGCCCAAGATGAGCTGGCTGGGACGCCTGGTGCTCCAGCCGCTCTGGCCGCTCGGTGTGCCGAATGCCAGCTGGCGGCAACCTCACCAGCGAGCTGGCCGGCCTGGTAGCTACTCGGCAGCGCGGCAGACAGCGAGAGCGTCGGTGCACCCATGGGCACCGGCTGACTCGTTCCACCCGGTGGTGCTTCCCGCCACTGGGCCAGGCCATCGCGCACCCCGTGGCCGAACGCCCACCCGATTGCGCCCACCACCGCCAGGCCAATGAGGGCCAGAATCCCGATTACGACCGTCATGATGAAACCTCCGAAGACGAAGAAAAAGAGAAGAAGAGAAGGAACGTGATGAGAAGGAGGGCAGGCACGAGGCGGAGTGCTCGCCACTGCGCTGACGACGTTCCAGTACTGACCCCGCCGTGCTGAGACCCGCCGAGAGGCGACAGTCCCACCCAGCCGAGCAGCCAGTGCTGCTGTCGCCTGGTAGTTCAGAGCTGCTTCCGCGCTACCAGTCGCGCGTGAGCTCGCGCTCTGGGTCAGCGACGCACCGCAGCGCCCGGCCGCCTACAGCTGCCCGATCCGCTGCCCAGCCCCCAGCGCGTACCCCGTGATGATCGCTTCGTAGAACTGAGCGCCACCGGGGGCAATGCGGGTCTGAGCCTCGGCCTGGGTGACCAGCGTGGCGATATTGGTCAGCACCTGGGAGGTCAGGAAGGCCCGGGCCTGCTCGGCCTGAGCAGCTACTTCTGCCTGGGCGGCAACCTGCTCGATCTCCCGCCTGGTCACCCGGGCCTGGCCATTGCCCAGCACCACCCCCGTCCGGGTGCGCTGGGGTGAGAAGAGACTGAGATTGGTAGAAGCCATGAGAGGAGTCCTTTCGAGAAGAGAAGAGAGGAAGGAAGAGAGAAAGACGACCAGCCGGGCTAGCCGTCCCCGATCTAGCGCTCTGGCACCGATGGCTGGCCAGAGAGGCCAGCCAGCGCACAACGCCAGAGCCATCGCCGCTGACCTGTCAACTGAGCGACTTTTGCGCCAGATAACGCGGCTTGACGCGGCGATGACTCGACTCTAGGCAGGCCGCTCAGCACGGCCGTCAAAGTTGGAAGAAAGTTGGAATAGCGGGCTCACTCAGGCGTCCACCACTGACGCACCCGAGCAGCTACGAGCCAGCCCTACTGCGGTCGGTAGTGCGGCGACGGCGGCAAGGAGCCAGTCCACCAAGCCAGGCGCAGACGGCTCGCCTCTGTTCTTCAGCTCCCCCGCTCTATCTCCTGGTTTGTTCTGACCGCTCGGTCTAGGCTGGCTCGCGGCTCGTCCCGTCCGCCGATGCCCGAGTCACCACTCACGGCAGGCCCGTCGCAGGAGGCGCCTCACCAGCACCGGTACTGGCACCTCGGTCACCTCGTTGCTGCCCCGCCCCAACGACGTCATCTCCGCTCATCCCACTGCCGCTCACGCCCTGCCCCTACTCCCCCAGGAGGCTTGCTCATGTCCCGCGCTCGTCTCGATGCCGATGATGCGGCGTCCTTGCGGCGTGAGCTGGCGTGGCTGCGTAAGCGCGGTGGGTTTACGGCGGCGCGGCTGGTACGCGCCCCGATCGTCGATGAGGTGCTGCGGGGTAGCTTGGAGGACTCCTTTGAGCGGCTACGCCATCGCTTTGTCTCGGCCATCCACAGCCTGAGTGAGAGCGGGAGTGAGCAGGACGAGCCGCTGGTGGGTGTGCTACTGGCGGCCTTCGCCCTCAGCCCTGAGACGGCGGGTAGTGGCAGTTTGCTGGAGCGGCGGCGAGCCATGGCGACCCGCTTGGGGTGCAGCATGGAGACGATCGCGTCCCGAGAGGAGGCCGGCCTGCGTCTGCTGCACAGCCGTCTGGTGGCTGGGCGCTACGCCCAGGCACCGCTGGTACTGGATGTGCCGGAGATGCACGGTGGGATTGTCTATGAGGAGACCACCACGCTCATCGTGGTCGAGCAGCGTCAGTGGCGGGGCACGGTGGAGCACTACCGGCTGGCCAACATGGCCGGTGAGCTGGACTTCGTCACCATCTCCCGCTCCTACCCCGCCCATGTCACGGCGCAGCCGGGTGGGGAGTTCAGTGTCAACAGCCGCCCTGTCGAAGGGGCTGGGTGGAACGACCACTTCTGGCACATCGATCCAGCCAGCGGTAGGCGCACCCCGATGCAAGACGCCACGCGCTACGACCTTGCCTTCCGACTCGAGCCGCTGCCGGGCGAGGAGCCGACCACGCCGATCTCGCTGGCTAGCCGGGCCTTCCACGCCCGCTCGCTGCTGGCCACCATCCAGGTGCGCTTCATTGGGGAGGTGCCAGCCAGCATCTGGCAGTTCACCGGGGCGAGCCCCTTTGCCCGCCCCCAGGCAGCCAACCAGTACAACCGCACCCACCTGGACGCCCAGCAGCGCGCCACCCTCACCCAGCGCGACGTGCATGGCGGGCTGTTTGGTGGGTTTGGGTGGGAGTGGTGAGGATAGAACGTCTCACCAGATGAGACGATCGGGCATCAGCGGAGCGCTCTCATGTTGGAGGCATCCTCAAACATCGGTTGGTGGCGATAGACCACCGAGCGGCCAGAAACCACATAGTCCACAATGACGACGCAACAAAATTCTTGACAGGACAATCACGTCCAGCATTGGCACTTGCCGAGAACCGCCAGAAATAATCTTGTGAAGTTGCCAGCCAGTTGGCAGGCTACGTCACGAACACATCACCGGCAACTTCCGCGATGCGCTCATCTCCCCCAGTATCTCTGTGGCTCAATTCGAGGTGAAACCAATGACGGTTAATAATGCGAGCGCTCTGATAAGCGAGCGATCCCCCTCCATTGAGGCGATGTGCCACGTGCCCGACTGCATAGACATAAGCGCCATAATCGGCAGTTCTGCCCCTCAAACATAGTCGTCCCAGGCTTCTCACCCCACGGCATATCACCAAACGCCCGACAACGCCGCACAACAACGTGCCACGAGGCTCATCCCTGCCCTCCGTCGGACGCACACACTCGTATCACGCCGCTCATCGCAATCCTGGGTGCGACACGTCTATTCAGGTATCGCGCTGCGCGGGAATAGCTGCACACAGCGCTTCGTGCCGCCGAACTTCTCTCAGCCTTCATATCCCTCACACCCCGACAGGAGTATGAAAAAATGTCAGACATCAACTGGGGAGACTGGCCAGAACCAGACCCAGAACGCAGCAATGACCGTGGAATGGTAACTATCCTCCTCGATCTATCTGGCTCGATGAACAACGAGCTGAAAGACGAAGATCCATCACGAGACGCACGAATCGCCACCCGTATTGCTGCGCTCGAAGACGGACTAGAACACCTCGTATCTCCGACCGATCCAAGCAGTATGCATCACGCCACCGGATTCGACGGTAGCGTTGAGTTCGCCCTCGGCTCCTTCCCGAGTCGTCACTCCGCGGGGCATGTCGACTGGTGCCAGTTCCCAAATGCACGCGCGACAGGAGGGCCATTCTACTACGGCGTGGATATCACGGAGCCACCCGAACTACCGACGCCAGCTGGCCTGACGCCACTTGGTGAGGCAATTGTCGAGGCGTTAAGCGTCATCGAAAAGCGGCGTCTGGAGATTCGAGACGTCGAACACCGCACCGTCACACGCCCCTCACTCTTTGTCATCACTGACGGTGTAACGACAACCCCCGAATTCATCCCAGAAGCAACCCGACAACTGCGTGCCGCCGAGCAAGCAAAGCGCATCCTCTTTTTCGCGCTTGGCACGTACGATGCCGATATCGATCGGCTCATGGAGCTCGCACCACGCTCGTCGTACGACCTTCACAAACTATCAGCAGCCCGCCTTATCGAGTTCCTCAGCACCAGCATGACGAACTCCATCAACGTGGACTCAGATGCGAACGCCAATTCAATATACGAGAGAATGAACCATGACTATCAGCAATGGACTCTCGCCCGAGAAAACCTCAAGAGACGATAGGCCATCAAAACGATGTCATGGACAATTTTCAGTACCGCAATTAAAGGTAGAAACAAAACTCAGTGCCAAGATGCGACATACGCCGCAAAAACCGGCCGTCACATCATCCTGGCTGTCGCAGACGGCGTCGGGTCGCACCGGCACTCCGCGCTTGGCTCCCACCGCGCGATTCAGCTCGTTCGCTCGTTGTCACCACGGCTGCTTGAGTCGTCGCTACCATCCCAAGACATTTGCCGACGCTTGTTCAGCCAGGTGGTGCACCAATGGAGCCGCTGGGCACATTCGCTGCCCGCTGCCGATACGTACGCACCACAGTTCAACAACGTCCAAACAACCTTCGCCATCGCGGTGATTGAGAACGACAATGTCTCGGTGCTATCAATCGGCGACAGCCTGCTCTTTGTACAGGGGCACAGTGGCCCATTTCTCAATCTCCTGCCCGTCCAGCGGTCAGATTCTGGCAGCGTCAACACCGTTGGCGACATCGATACTGGCGCTCGTCCTCGAGAGCTCAAAATCAACGATCCAACAATGTCCAAAATTGTGCTAACGACCGATGGAGTCGAACGCCTCCTAATGAGGCGATTAACTAGTGACACAGAAAAGAAGCCCTTTCACTATGTACACGGCTCGCTTCTGGCCACCTTCGATGGCACCGATTTTCGAGATGGCGAGTCAAAGCAGAAATTAATCGACAGTATCTCACAGGGGCTCATCCACCGGCACGGCGCGAAGGGAGACGACGTTGGAATTGCCGCAGCCTTCCAAGACAGTGATCTACCTGTCCGGCCCTGAACTCAACGGACACCAGAAGGCATACCTGGGGCAAGAAATCGGACATGGAGCAAATGCCAGAGTGTACGAAATCGACACCACGCCAAGTAGCGATATTGGATCACCCCTACTAGCCAAACTATATTTCAGCAAGCCGCGCTATGACATAGACCGGTTTATTCAAGCGGTGTACGACACCGAACTTGGCTACATTGGGCCGCATCTCAAACGAGAGTCGCTCGAGGTGATGCGGCAAAAGGCTCACTATGCTGTCGCCGCACCGTTGCACCTCATAACATACAGTCAGGATGGCGAAGTCGTCGGTGTGGCTGTACGGCGCCTCGATACAGACCGCTTCAAGGCAATCAGCACATACTACCGAACCAAAATGGTAGACGAGTTACCAGTCAGTCTGATCGCTGCAATTCGCCTGGTACTTCTGGTAACCGACATTCACAAACGAGGGTTCGTGATTGGCGACTTCTCGGCCTCAAACATCCTTATTGACCGAGAAGGTCATGTCGCTATCATCGACTGCGACTCATTCCTCCTTGCTGGTAGCGGATCCGACGGCCAGCGCGCCGACATCACCATCAACTGGCGCGCCCCGGAATGCAAGAACACGCAACGCCTCACGTTTGCATCAGACATCTTTGTGCTGGGGCTTCATATCAGTAAGCTTCTCTTCTCGGGCATAGGGGCATTTGACGCCTCCGATCCAAAGAATCCGGACGGCACACCACAGGCGAACATTGATGCTAACCGCAGTTGGCTCTGGGACGATGATATCGAGACGCCAGACATGATTGCGCAGTCACGCGGCTTGAGCGATCTTCCTCCCCGTCTTCGGGCCAGTCTGCGAGCGGCACTATCTCAGAATCCAGATCTACGCCCGTTGGACTGCACCGAGCTTCTCAGCGCACTGAATGACGCTATGGATGGGCTCATCCGAGGAACATGCGGTCATTATCGCATGCATGGCGACCACTGTCGGTATTGCGGATTTTCAACGCAGGCGGTTCGTCCGACGTCAAATACTCCCCCGTCTGCTGCTACCCCAGAATGCGCACCACCACCGCCTTCTCACCGGGCTGAAACGGCCCCTATCGCCATCAAGCCAGATCCACCAGAGCTACAACCGGAGCCACAAGTCTCCTCAAGTTCAGCTAATGACACTCCAGACCATCACAAATATGGCCGCATTGACTACTTCATCATTTTCATCTTCGTCTGCGTCAACATCATATTCCTCATGAATCACTGCTAACCAAACTGCGCAAACCATGAAACGAGCTGACCAAATGTACGCCCTCATTCTAATCATCGCCGCGATCTACGTTGCCGGCATAGTGACCGGCGTGGCTATCGCCTACTGTGCGCCTGGTACGTACCGGCAGCGACATGCACGCGCTCCTTCACACACTCCTCCCGCGCCGCAGCCATTGCCAGAGTGGGAAGTCGCAGCATCGAGGCAGCTCATAAGCGATGCGCCCGCCATGGCTTCGCCCACCCCGCCGGGTGGACACCATGTCGTCCATGCCATTGGTAGCGCCCTTCCACCAGGCAGATACATCGGGCGATCCATCACAGACTTCGAGGGTAGTGGCTACGTCACCATCGAGAACCACAACGTCACCGTCCGCGTCACTTCGGACAGCACCACCTACGAGGGCGACACTCTGGCCGTCGTCTTTGGCAACTGAGAAAGGAACACCATGACCGAGCAAGTAGAGCGCGAACAGGTCGTCCAGAACCTCGCAAAACAGATCGACCAAGTCAAGCACTTTAGTGTGCGGGGCATCGAAGAAATTTGCCACGATGCCAGCATTGGGCTACTGGGGCCCCAAGATGCCATCGCCGACGAGTTCGTCGACGACTCGCTGTACCGCCTGCTGTCCAACAACGAACTCCTGGCGGCATTTGCCAACGCGGGCTTCACTCCACCCGGCACGGTAGAGGCGAGGAAAGAACTCCTGTCGGTGTTCATCGATGCCATGCAACGTCTCGACGTCTTGCCGCACGCCACCCAGCGAGACGTCCAACAATGCATTGCCGCAACGAGCAAGGCCAAGCTGGAGCACATTCAATACGAGACGCAGATTGCGATCGCCCGGACGGTCGCCCCATCTGATGTTGAGATCGCCAGAATCGATGCCGAAACTCGTCTTACCGACACCAGGGCAAACGCCGCCCTGGCAGAGGCCGATGCAAGAAAACGCATCAACGATGCGAGCGATCTTCATAGCGAACAAATCGCCCGTGAGTCACAGTTTGCTCAGCGAGATCAACTCAATGTACTCCGAGCACAAGCCCAGACAGCCGAAGACTACTTTAATTTCAACATGGAGCAAGCTAACCTCCAGCTGGAGCAGCAACGGGAATTAAGGCTGCTGAGGATCAGGCAAGAAGCAGAGAAACGGCGCGACTTCTGGGAGAGACGTCTACCGAATTGGATTTCACGATGGCACTATGGTGTATGAACTATTCACTATAGTGCGACACACTTGATTTAGAATGCAAGTTGAGATATGTTTGATATAGCATTAATGCAATAAAGGAGTTTATATGTCATCCAGCACCCCGGCGAAAAAGTACGATCCCGATAGGTTAGTTTCCGTTACTCTTGCAGTAAAAGAATGGCACGAACTTACAAGCGCTATTGATGAGCTCACGATGGGTGACTACGCACCTAATAAGGATGGGTGGCGCTGGATGCAAGAAGTGATGGGTGTTGCAGATCGACAGACAATTATGGATTTGAGCGACAAGATTCTTCGAACGTGCGATCAAGAACCAAATGAATAGCTAACAGAACACGAAGAACACAAAGGCGGCGACCACCTTTGAGCGATAATTCCTCCAGTAACAAATCGGCACCATCGCCAGACGATCCCTTCAATGACATGCCAGATCGCTACATTCCGGACAACTTCGACGAAATTATGCAGCGAATCTACGAGCATGGCGTCATTGAAAGAAGGCACCATACTGAACAGGGATTAAGTGAACAAGACTATCTTCAAACTGTAGCAAATACGATCACCGCACCCTCCGTAATCATCGAACTCCAGCAACATGGTGGTCCTACATGGATATACGGCAGCGAATTCGGTAATACTGAACAAGTCGTGGTCGTTCCAAAACATATTATTCCCGGACATAGAGAGCCGACATCTTTTGATGTCACCCAAAGCAACCGGACGCTCGTAAACTATTTTGGGAATAAACTTAGAAAGGAGAAGGAGCACCCCCGAGTGCTATTCAACTCAGGATTACCTCTGTCGGTTGACACCAAGCAACTTGCGTCGAACGCTACCCAACCGACTAACAACACATTGAAGCTCAACGAGGTTAAAGTACAGCAGCCCGCAAGCTCTGAACCTGCACCTGCAGTACAAACGATTGCACCTACCAATGTAGATGACCAGAGTACGAGCATACCCGTAGTCTCTCAGATCTCCTCTGGCATGGTGTCGTCAATCGACCCGCAAAAGTCAGTACCGACAGAGCATGCGGTCAACTCAACGTCGCTTGATGCTGCATCCGTCGACAATACAACGTCATTCAGTATCTCGGCCGCTAATAGCCTAACCTCCACTAAGGAATCGATATCGCCCGGAAGCAATCAACAAATAAGTAGCGAATCAGCAGCACAACCTGCCATGGTTTCGACTCCTTTAGACGGAGAGGCTACAGCAGCCAATCTGCAGTCAGGCACGCACATCGATACGTCGGTCGATCACAGCTCGGCCGTTGCTTCCTCCCAGCCAGTCGCGGAACCCGTCACGTCTCACGATGTAGAAACAGCCAGCCTCGATACCGCGGATATCAATGCTGTGGACGCCATCGACGAATCATTGAATGCTTCTGAACTTACAAGCGAAGAGGCCGGCTCCGCCTCTGATGCAACCTTTGACTCTTCCGATGCTGGGAGTATCGAAGCCGTTGAGATGGATACGCCTGGCACAGATGAGCTGTCCGACGTCGGTGAGGACTCACTCGAAATGGGCGACCAGCCTGGAGCAGTCGACGTTTCGCCGGCTGAGCAAGTGGAGTCTGTGGGCGATGTGGTAGATGCCGAAAGCGTTTCGGATCTAGAGACAGGTGCTTCCTCCGCGGACGACGATGAGTCTCCTTCCGCGCTTGACGTGGTGGCGTACGAGGCTGTCGAAAGTGGCGAGATCAGTCTCGATAGCGTCCTGTCTGAATATGATGTGGGTGCTGAGGATTTAGCCAGCGAGGAAGACAACGGGGAGCTTGACCCCGATTTTCTTTCTAGCGATGAGTCGTCGGTTGCTGATCAGGCAGTCGCAACCGAGAGTGTCGACGGTGCCCAAGGAACTCTCTCTGATGCTGAGATGGAAGACGGCGTTGATGTAGGTGTGGCGAGTGAGGCGGAGGTCGATGGCGATCTTGGAGCGGAGTCCGATGCAGGCGACGTTCCATCGTCCGAGCTATCGCTGGAGAGTTCTGAGGAGACTGCCGAGGTTGACGACGGCTCGCTAGACGTCGAGGGCCAGACGGCCGCTGACGACGTCGTCACCCTTGAAGACGCTGCCAGCACGGCGGACGCGGGCGCCATTGATCTCGACGCCGTGTCTTCCGCTGAGCCCGAGGTAGAGGATCAGTTGGGCCCAGTAGATAGCGAGGATGACGAGCTGGACTTTGTATCCGAGGCCGAGGTCGCGGAACTAGAGGCGTCGCTCTCCGATAGCAATGCGACGCTTGACGACGACTTCCTATCACTGGGCGAGCATGACGACATGGCGGTGCAAGACTCACCATCGGCTCTCGATGACACCACCGACATTCAGGGTGATTTCTTATCCCCGGATGACACTAGTAGCGTCGACAGCGTCGATGATGATTTCCTCTCCATGGATGACTTGGCGGTAGATGAGGAGGATTTGTCGGACAGCGCAGTAGATGCCGGCGACGAACTAGGTTTCGACGAGCCAGCAGATATCAGCCTTGACACCGACAACGATGGTGTTGATACCGATACAGATGCAACTGACGTAGATGCCGATGATGATATCGATGCCGATGACGACGATGACGTCTCAGAGAGCGGAGGTTTCTCGCTATGAATGATCTACTCGTCTTGTCTCGTGCCCTACTCTCGAGCGGCAAGGGTGCCTATCTTGGGGAGGATAGCGACGGCAGCTTGATCTACCTCCCCAAGGAGCAAACACTGGCTGTCCTAGGAGCTCCCCGGTCTGGTAAGTCGACGCGCGTGTTTGTCCAGTTCATCACCGCATTTCCAGGCCTTGCCGTGTGTACGTCGACACGGGCACCTGGACAGCAGCAGCACCCAGACATCATCGAGGTCACCGAGTCCGCCCGTCAGCAGCTGGCAGATGTATCAGGCGGCAACGTGGTGCACGTCGCGCTTGATCTGGCATCGCCCACTCACTACAAGTCTTGGAACTTCTTGGAGGAGTGCAAAGACTGGAAGGTTGCTGAGGAGCGCGCCAGATTCTTCGTGTCAGCTAGCCTGGTGGGCGAACACACCGTCAACAACGCCGATTTCTTCCGTGGTGCAGCCATCCAGGCTTTGGCACCAGTCATGATGGCATGTGCTTTAAATCGTAAGCCCGCTAGCATGTTCGCAGAATTGGTGCGTAAGATGCGGCTACGCAGTTCGGAATCTGACACTGACGTGTTTGATTCGATGGGCGCCCTTAAGAATGCTATCAAGAGGAAGCGAGGGGCAACACATCCTGCGAGCCTTGCATTAGCGAACTTTCTCTCGAAAGATAAGATCTCCGACGAGACTCGGCAGAACGTGATGTCTGTGATTGGCAACGTCATCCTGCCATCGATCGAGCGATGCTGCCCTAATGGACGCGATGAATTCACGCTGTCGGAACTCTTCGACGGTGATTCAACGCTGTATCTGCAGGCACGTTCTAGCGACACACAGGTCGTCGCACCCTTCGTCGCAGCGCTGGTCGGCTCACTGGTGACTCGGTGGCGCACCACGGCGGTAGAAGAGCGCCCAACCGGGTGCATGCTTGCCTTGGACGAGGTGGCAAACATTGCCCCCATCCATACCCTGCCCGAACTCATGTCCACAGCCGGCGGCGACGGCATCACGGTCGTCCTCGGCGTGCAAGACATCGAGCGCATTAACGCGATCTGGCCCGGCCAAGGCTACGGCATCGTGGAGGGAGGCAGCCAGTTGCTCCTGGGGGGGCTACCGCGACGCTGCCTACCTGCAGCGTGTATCCCAGCTCACTCCCCTGGTCAACCGCTACCACACGAACATCACAGTCGATCACGAAGCGCTCAAAGCCATCCCACATCGCGGCATCACAACGACTGACCTGATCGAGTCGGCAACACGGCGAGCACAGAGCGTCGAGCGTGTCGATCCACGCATCCGTGGCCTGTGCGACCAGTACCTTCTTCGCGTGAAACGCGCCAATATGCTGATGAAGGGGCAACGCATCGACGAGATAGGCGACTCATTCGAAGAGTGGGCGCAGCACTACGACAGCGTCGTGTCGGTCGACCACGTCGGTACCCTGCGTCATGCTCTTGAGCCACATGACCTCTTCGAGTTGCCAGACGGCCAAGCGCTCGCCATCTCCGGCACAACTATGGCCATGCTCAAGCTACCCGGCTGGTGGGAGTCGCCCTTGTGGCGGAAGGTGCTTGGGAGAGAGAAGTGAAAGCGATGTGGCTTGGCATGACGGACACATGAGAACATCGATTGTTCAATTGCGATGACGCACTGCTGGTGCTGCTATATGGCCCGTGTACCATGTCGCCGTTCAGACGGTCACATATAGAGCGCGATGATTCTCAGCGATTATCATGGAACCAGTTCAAGATGCCACGACCGTCCGTGATCTCATCAGTGTCTGTCCATTCGGTACCGTCATCGTCCTGAATATGTGTCTCACGACGGATGCCGACGCCGTCTTCCATAAAGGTATCGGTCGTCGTTTCTGTCCGCCGGTAGTACCCGTCTGATGACCAGTCCTTCCAGGAGCGTTCCCGAGTAGTGCTGGTACCCGCATAGCTGTCGTAGTCATCAACAAAGTCGCTCAGCTCCTGGGCTTCGTCGTCACTGAGCCTCGTAGACGTGATGTCGATGCTCTGCGAAATCTTATCACGAAGCCGCTTTTTCTTACCGCGATCCATTAATCGCTCCTATCTTTCGTGTGTAACCAAGCCAGACGTTGTGACCTGGTGTGAAGTACGTTGATTATGGTAGCACCGCGCGACGCATCTCTACTTCGCCGGCCCAAGCGCATTACAAATGCTTTGTTCCGATGGAGTTCATAGTAAAATTGCTCCCAGTTTATCTACCTACCATCCGGCGACTTTGTGTCTACCTTCCATCGGTTGACTTCACGTCCTCTGAATCACCTGTCTGCGATAGCCCTCCAATCCACATTCGTAAGCCAGTCATGGATCTGTTGACGATCCCTCTTCACAACAGGAAAGAGGTTAGCCAGAAAACGTGACTGCTGCTTTCTGCGCTTTGAATTGTAGTCGTCCGGCACGATATCGCTCGAGGTTACCAGCACCCCATGCCGTGCCCTAGAGAGCATGACAGCGAGTGTCCGTGCCTCCTCATCCATCATGGCAGAATTGTCCCCAGCTTGTATTGCCTGGTAGCTGGGCAAGTAGTCTTCCTCAAGACCAACGACAACCATCCAATCAAACTGTTGCCCCTTGCCAGCGTGACCAGTGAGTAGATGGACTCCGCTGCGTGTAATGAGTGATTCATTGTCACCAATTTGGATGCGCCCCTGGATAATGTCTGGGTCTACGTTCTTATGCAAGAGGTCAAAGCACCAGTCGATCGCAGTCGAGAGTGCGGTTCGCTCGTCCGGATCTTGCTCGTTGTCAAAAGAAACGGCTTGCCGAAGGAACGCCAGCTGATTATCTGCACTGTGGAACTCGGACAGCGAGATCCTTCTCAACATTCTTCGAATCTTTTGCGCCACGGACTTATCAAGCACTCTGTCATCCCAAATACAGTATGGAAGACCACTACCTCTGATCGCCTCGTCGACAAAACGACGTCGATACTTAGCACGCGAGGAAATGCCGATTCGTTGCTGCGAGGCCCGTCCTTCAGATAGGATCCAGGAACAGAGGTTTCTAATGTATTTTGCCTCTTCCTGTGCACGATCGAACTGTCTATAAGCAGCCAGCCCACCGCTTGGCCAAGAGCCTGGATTGGCCGCCGTCAGCGCCTGTCCACCAGTCAGCCTGTTGAGTGAATTGACTGCAGTTAGCACGGCTGGTGATGAGCGGAATGACTCAGCAAACTCGATGGTTTCGGAGCATTCGGTTTCGAGTTCCATTTTGACATACTCAGGCTGAGCACCGGCAAAGGCATAGATGCCTTGAGCTAGGTCACCCGCATAGGTGGTTTTCTTGTAGCCGATGCGTTGGACAATCCTCAGTTGCTGTAGTGTCAAGTCCTGGAACTCATCAACGATGATCGCCCCAAAGTGCCGCTGGTAGAGCGCTGCTACCTCGTCGTTGGCGAGGATCAACTCTGCTAACCGCGGCAGATCATCGTAGGTCAAGCGACTCTCGGCTTGGCGCTGCTCCTCAATCATCGATGCATACTGGTTACCGGAACGCTGAAGTTCAGCCAGAACCTGCTCATCATTCAGCGTTCTACGCTTCACTGAACTAATGTCGCTCTTAACATCGTTGGTCAGTCCTTTAAGTTTTAGTGCGCGACAACGCTCATCCACCCAGTCGTGCTGTGGCATCGTCAGCCGCGTCGGATCGAGGCCGATGACGTTGCTATGAGCTTGGATGATTCTGGCAAAAAGCCCATGGAAGTTGCACACAGTGACCGCTTCACGCATCTCGCGCGGTGTGAGATAGTGGCTCAAGCGGTCGTGCATGTTATCGCGCGCACGTTTGGTGAACGTGGCCACCAGGATGCGTTGTGACGTCTTGACAGCTTGTTGATCGAGCAAGCCCCTTACGCGCAGCGCCAATGTCTCGGTCTTGCCGCATCCGGCGGGCGCGATGATGAGAAGAGAAAGCCCAGTATGGTCTCGCACTTGCGCTTGTTTTGGCGTTATACCCAGCACTTCAGGCGCTCTCAATATCGTTGAGCAGATCCACGATGCTCTTTATTTTATCCGCCACTGTTTCATCAAGCATACCTGCGACCATTATCGCACCCTGAGTCTTGTATTTGCTTTTACTGCGCAGAAAAGCTGCGATATCGTCTTTGGTTGGAGTGCCGTTTTCACCACTGCATTTTACGTTCTTAAGTTCGTTTCTGCTGAATGCGCCGCTACGTTGCATAGTTGTCCATAGAAGGCTCTCGTCAAGCGCTTTTACATACTCTTCTTCGAGATCTCGTTCGGAGATCCAAATAGAGTGTTCGCTAAAGTTACGCTGTGCTACGCCGATGTTGTTTGCGGTTCTGTCGACAGCATCTCGGTCTATCAGCAATGAAAGTGGAACGTTGAACCCATTCTCTCCGAATAGTTTCCAGACCACTTTCATATCGCCAGCACCTTCGGCTTCAATGACGCTGACTCCAAGACGGTCGAGGTCATGGCCGGTCAGTTCAGCTACTCGTTCGAGGATGATCCTGTCGGCTGTCCCTTCAACAGCCACAACATGGCGCGCTGTCAAGGGTTCCAACTTATTACGCACCCACCATCGAAGTGTTGCCCGCTGGTCGTTGTCAAGAATCCGCGACTTTGGTTGAATAACTTCGCCACCTTCGCGGATCGACACAATCAGTTCGGGATCGAAAGCACTGACAATGTCAGGCGAATGTGTCGCGATGATCTTCTGATTCCTTCCATTCTTCAGCAGCCGAGCCAGGCTGCGCTGGCTGCTGGGATGTAGGTGAATCTCAGGCTCGTCGATCGCAACGATATTTGCACCATTTGAGATCAGGTCGTACAAAGCGATCGCGTAGATGGCACGCTTGCCGTCTGACTGCTCGCTGATCGACTTTTTGTTGACTTCAAGGCGCACCCCCTTCAGTACGTTATTGTCAGCAGCAGCCCCAGGAACAAAAGTCAAATCGTCTTGTGTAACTCTCTCTGGCAACGCTATACTGAGCTGATCGGCCATCGCACCGCGGAGTTCAGACAGGGCAACTGAGTTTTGAAGTTTTTCGCCAATCTTTTCAATTATGTCTTCAAAGTCGGCTTGCTCGTCGCCAAGTTCCACATTAGCTAGCACGTCATCCAACAAAGAACGCCGGTCATTGCTCATGCTGCGTGCACGATCATTGGCATTGAGCAGCGTCCATCCGATGGCCTGTAGCTGTTCTCGCGATAGCTGCCGTCCGGTATTTTTGTTCGGTACGGTGCGTGTTACGGAGAGTGTTTCAAGATCGTCGAAGCTGGCCTCAAGGCGGATTGTGAGCGTCTGCTCTTTCTCGTCGTTTGGGTCGACCGTGATCTCATCGGGAAATAATGCTTGTTCGGTGTTCGAGAACTCACAAAGATCAGCTTCGACAACAAAGGGCCGTCCCGATTCGCGAAGATCCTCAGGTGTGATCTGGTTGTACAGCTGCCCGGTGCTAGCACCTAGCAAGAGGTCAAGGCAGCGCAGCAGCGATGACTTGCCGACGTCATTTGGGCCAATAAGCACCATGTGCTGGCGAACCTCCAGCTCCAGATCCTGGAGACGACTGTGGTTTTCGACTTTGACTCGCGTGAGACGCATAATGTTCCTTTTTGCTTTACTGATGTATTTGACGGCTTAACGAATACCTTGCATTTTAGGTGACGCTTGCCCTTACGCAAATGTCTCCATTGGTCGTCATTGCCCATGCGTGAAGTAGCACGCTCACAAGATAACGCTCTATCAAGCCACCCCTGTCGCGTCGTGACAAAAGTGCAACATTCTGCAGCCCTGAGACACGAACCTTTCAAAGTGTACTATAAAAGTGCTAAAATTAATAATGTAATGTCCGATGTCGAACCCTCTCCCCACCATCGCCTCCGTCGGCTCAAAGCCGCGCTGTTGGCTGTCTCCCTGACGTTGGCTGGCATCCTCCTCATGATGCTCAACACCTGGATTGCACCGCTGCGGCTGGGTGAGTGGCAGTGGCTGCACGCCCTTCCGCTGGGTGAGCTGGGTGGCATCCTGTTTGGCGCTGGGGTGCTGTCGACGTTCTTCGAGTACACCTTCCGGAGAGACCAGGAGGCGCGCACGCTTGCCCGCTTTCGCCAGATCATCCGCGAGGAGGCTCCGGCGATGCGCGATGCGGTGGTGGAGGGCTTCGCCATCCACCCAGAGGACCTGAGACGCGTGGCGACGCCAGAGCTGCTAGATGACATCGCCGCTAACGTGATGGCGCTGCGCCTGGGCGATGAGCAGTTCGCTCGGGAGATCTACCGCGACATCCGCGACCAAGCCATCCGTGCGGCTGAGCGGTGGTACGACGTGGCGGTGCGCGTTCGGCTCTCTACTGCAGTAGAGAGGAGTACCGCAGGTACTCCTCTGTTCGACGTGACCGTGGAGTGGGAGTACACCACCGTACCCAGCAGTGCCACCCGGCGCTTCGCGTGCGTGTCTGACCAGGATGAGTACAACGAGCTACTCGCCGACACGCCAGCCACAGCAGCATGGCTCCTCCAGAACCGTCCAGGCGTTGACGCTGCCAGCCGCTCCTCCTACGAACTCCTCGAGCTGACAGTAGACGGACGATCACAGACGACTCGTCGCAGCACCCGCAAGACAGGCCAGACGTACAGCGTCAGCCTTGATGAGGACGCCGTACAAGGCCAGCCAGTCCGTATCCGCCAAGTGATCCGCACAGTAGTGCCGCGGTGGGGCCACCGCCTCTTCTTCGAGGTCGCCCAACCCACCCGAGACCTATCGGTACACCTCGACTACAGCGATACGACTATCGCCGACCTGCGCGTCAGCGACACCGTAGCCACCGCTCAAGCGGCTCGCGTCACCCGTATGCCAGACGCCGTACCAGGCAAGGCCGTCACTGTCGAGGCAAGTGGTTGGCTCATGCCGCACTCCGGTTTCGCCTTCACCTGGGCACTGCAAGACGAGCTGCCCCAGACCACTCAGCCTGAGGCAGCAACCGCTCGACGAGCGGGCTAGTTCTGGTCACTCGCCGCCACCCATAATGACCACCTCCTTACCTGCTCGACCGCTGCGGACAACCACAGGATACATCGTCTTGAGATATATAGTCTCTGGATTGGGAGTCTTCGGCCGGTTGAGATGGAGCCGTGCCCACCGACCGCAAGCCACCGCTCTCACCAGCCACCGGTGAGTTCGGCCGGCGTGTGCGCGCCCGCCGCGAGCAGCTGGGCCTATCCCAGGAGAAGCTGGCTGAGCGCACCACCCTGCACTGGTCATACATCGGCCAGGTCGAACGCGGCCAACGCAACCTCAGCCTCCACAACATCCTCCGCATCGCCCACGCCCTCGACACCGACGCCGGCAGGTTGGTGAGCGGGTTGGAGGTGTCGCCAAGTTGACCTTGAACGGTCTTCAAGGCTGACGGCACCGCTCTTACCGCAGTTACCGTCACTCCTCGCGAGCAGCCGCCAGCGACACTGCTGCTGGCGTGGTCACTGCCGTATATTCATCATTCCCCAGTGTTCTCTCCATTCTGCCATATTTTCTGTATACTTATTACAGAGTAGCCAAAATAGAATACCCGGAGGAATAATGGCAGTTACTGTTGACGGTCGCACCGACATCGAGAAACTCACTGAGTTGCTCTCTGAGCCAGAGCAACAACACCTCGAATTCAAAGAAGGCGTTGACCTTTCGAAGAACGAGGGGAAAGTAAAGTTCGTCAAAGATGTTGTGTCTATGTCAAACCGACCGCCAGGAGGATATATCCTCATCGGAGTTGATGACAACGGAAAGCCTGTTGCCCCGCAAGGAACCTTTGATCAGAAGACACGTGAACTCTTCGATGGTGCGCGTCTCAACGACCTTATCCGCAAATACACTGAAGGCCCTGTACATGTCACCTCACAGTTCCACACCGTTAGCGACAACGAAATAATTCTCATCTACGCTCACCATAACGAAAGTGGACTGCCAGTACCGATGAGTTCTCTTGGGCAGTACTCCGACGAGCACAAGCGACCGACAACCATATTTCGCGAGGGCGACATCTGCATCCGAGATGGCGCGCAAAACGTACCTCTTCGATGGTCGCACTGGAATGAACTGCTACGGGAGCATGATCAGCGCATCCGCGATGATGCGCGAAAAGACATCGAATCTCTGGTGGCAGAAGTTGCCAAGTCGTTGCGAAGCCCAGGTGGACGATCCAATGTGCCGTTATCGATAGAAATGTCAGACGACACGTTCGTCGAGGCATTGCTCACCAATATTGAACTCAGCGAAGACATGCGTATCCGCTACTTCTTGTCTCAGCTCTCCGGATTTGCCGCCGACGAGGAGCGTTATGTCGAGATGCTCAATAAGGCGACTATCATCGCCGTACAGGCTCTGTTCCTCGGCAAAATCGACATTGCTGATCTGACGATCACCCGTCTTTTCGATGCGTATAAGCAACTTGACCCGCAAGATCCATCAAAGCAACTCGCAATCATCGTTCGCTGCTACATCATCGGCGCAGCCGCTGTTCGATGCGAAGCCTGGTCGACTATATCCAATCTTGTACTCCAGCCCTATCCTCCGAAAATCGACGCCTTCACGTACGTCTACACATCGTGGATCCGCCACGGACAAGCCCAAGCGTCTCGTGCAGAATTATTTCCTGCCGACGACCGTGGAGGCCTCATGATTCCCCCAGCACGCCTACTTATGGTCGAGCATCCCGCGATGCGCCCTGACGTGCCAGATATAGCACTCAATACTGACGAAGTCATCCCAGTGGGCGACCCACTCCTTAACTCACTGTGCCAGTTTGACATTTTGTACTGCACTATTGTTGCGACCGACAAAACGCACAGCGGTAGCGCCTATCCCGCTTCGTCTGCTTTCAAGCAAAATCACACCTACCCAATTCTCGTTCGACTCATCGACGATGACAATATGCGGCACCAGTTGTTTCCACAAAAGAACGATTCCCAGATCGCCGCAGCCTTGAATGAAGCGATTGGTACTGCTCAACAGCAATCAATCCAATACCCTAATGGATGGTGGTGGAGCGACCATCCAGGCGTTCGAAGTTTCATTAACAAGCACCAGAGTGAATAATACAGGCATTACCTCATCATTCAGTCTTGTTACCAAGATGGAGAACACTCAATGAGCAAAAGCCAGTCACTCCCGGCGATTGCTTACCGATTCACTGACAGACACAAAACAGACTTCGGCTTGCCTACTTAGCAATCAAGCCGAACCTTCCCATAGTTTCACAATCATTGTATACTGATTGGAGTAATGCAAGTCTATACATCAAAATATCTGCGTTTACCTGGATCATCCTATGATGAAGTATTAAAGCGAGTTCGAGCCGAGTATCATGTCGTCGCACAATCAAGCAAACGACAACCATATGTGAGGTCGAAATATTTCAATAGCAGCAAGATCTTTCTCGACGTATTTTGGACTCACCTGATGCAGAAGCACCCAAAGGAACGACGGAAACGACTCAAGTTCTACAAAGCAGCACTTGACCTGCTTCGTCATTCTCAGATCGTACCAGATACTATTTTTCGGACAGATGATCTCAACATTATGCTACACCGCTTCTACGGCGTCACGAAAGACGGTGCGTACTTCTGCGTGCAGGTCAAGGAAGACAAGCGTACCGGCCGCAAGGACTTCATGTCAGTCTTTGACAGGAAACCGCGTTAAAGCTCACCAAATAAAAATCTCCCGCTGTGTGGCTTAGAAACCACCCGCCGGAGATCCTGGTGACACGGTGTTGGCCTGTGTCTACCTACGATTATAGGCTTTTTTTCGACAATGTCAATAGTAATTTTCATGATTTACATTGAATGGCGATCAGAACAGATGGACGTTGTGACGTATTCCTTCCGATTCCCAATTCTGCTTCTAGAGATCACCGCCACTGACAGCGCGCAAGAACGGTTGCCTAGCACAACCAGCGACAGCAATGAGAGAAGACCAGTAGCGGCATAACGACTCTGTCTATCTCCACTCCCCCACCCATCATTCAGGCTTGTGCCGCCGCCAGATGCTTGCTCACTGTATCCCGCCCGAAGCCGAGCTCCAGGCCAATCTCTATGTAGGTACGGCCCTGGGCGTGGAGCTGCCGGGCACGCTGGAGATCGTCGTCGGTGAAGCGTCGCTTGCGGCGGGGTGGTTGCGTGGCCTGGCGGCAGACAGCCTTCACCGTGGAAGTGGATGTGCCGACCTGCCGAGCGATCGCTCGAGCGGACATGCCGGTGGGCTCCAGATCGAGTATCTGCTGCTTCTTCGCTGCGCTGATCGGACGGCAGGCCGCGTTGCGGATGCTGTCTACCATCGCGGTCTCGCTCGCCTCGGCGGTAGGCGCTACGCTGGATGCGCTCGATTCCGGAGCCACCTCACCCGCGATGAGGCGCCTACGGAAGGCGAACAGGGGTAGCCAGTTGTTCGGATTGATGCTGCCCAGGTGTACCGAAAGTTCCGGGCTCTGGGACGGCGGAACCGCACGCCCGCTTCTCCTCC
>ERZ772940.230-NODE-230-length-29511-cov-28.2072_pt1 | contig 29511 bp, 15 predicted proteins | sample MGYA00511682_ERZ772940 | MGnify/ENA primary metagenome ERZ772940 (study PRJEB29015, sample SAMEA2737922) | human oral metagenome | biome: human oral; feature: human-associated habitat; material: dental | place: China | collected 2031 ... | reverse complement strand
CATCGCGGTACTCCACCCGAGTCCCGTTGGTGGAGTGCAGGTCGGTGACCCACACTCCGTCCAGCAGCGGGAAGATCGCCGCATGCGTCTTGGACACCGAGCGCGTGGGATCGTCAAGAGCGACGCGCTCCGCCCCGGGGTAGGCCGAGATGTTGTCGGGGTCGCGGCCCACCACTGTGGGCTCGTGGATGAGGATCGGGTTGCCGCCCAGCAGCGGGACGAGACGCACCGACAGGGCCGGAGCGGCCGAGGAGGCCGACGGGAGCGACGGCGTGGCGGTCTGGGCACTCGCGTTGGGAACCGGGGTGAGCGGGGGCAGGGAGCCGCCTGCAGCGGGGGCGGAGGCCGGTGCGGCCGCCTCCGGCATGCTGCCGGTACTGCGCCTGGACACACCGGTGCGGGACTCACCGGGGACGGCACGTCCGTCCGCGGGCGAGGGGATTCCCGGCCCCGAGAAGCGGTGTGAGGCGTGGGACCGGCGCGAGGAGCTCTCCTCCGGAGCGGCCGCGCTCGTCGCGCTGCCGGCGGAGGCCCGAGCATGGCTGCGGTGACTGCGCACGGTCGGGTGCGCCGTGCCCTCCGAGGCGGCAGGCAGGCCACCGGGCACGGTGGCGGGGTTGGTCAGGTCCATCGGGGACGCGTGCTGCGGAGGCGCCGACACCGTCTTCGGCTGCTGAGGCAAGCCGTCGTCGGAGACGATGGCTCCCTCCGGCAGGGAGTCCACCGTGGCGGCATCGACCGAGGTAGGAACCGAGGACCAGGGCACCGAGTCGATGAGGGCCTGCGTGTTGCGGTCCTCCGAGGGCAGGATGCTGGAGGTGTCGAAGGTGTGCGCCACCTCCGGGACGGGGCCGGCTCCGGCAGCGTAGCGCTGCCGCTCGGTGGTGAAGAGGCTCTCGCGACGAGGTACGCCGGGCTGTGACACCGACTCTCGCTGATCCTCGGCAGGTGCAGCAGACGAACCGGAGGACTTCTTGCCGGTGTGACCGGGCTGAATCCTCCAGCGCTGGGCGTGGGCGTGTCGTGGTTCCATCGTTTGTGATGTTACGGGTTTTGTGGCTTTCGAGCGCGGGACTTGTGGTGTGGAAGTCGCATCGTGCGACGTGGAGGACCGGGATGCCTCGGAATCGGCAGCAGTTTTGGAGGATTCCGCTGAGGGCGTCGTCGCTTCGGACTGCTGCTGATCGGCCGGGTGCTGAGATGAGGGCGGCGCGTGGGTCGAGGGCTTCTCGGCCTCGTCACCTTGATTGTCGGCGTCATCCGTGGACTGAGACGGCGCGTCCTCCACGACGTCGAGCGTAGCGGTTTCGGTGTCCATCGGCGAGGGCTGCTGCGACGCGGCGTCGCCGGAGCTCGACGATGCGGCTGCCGACGGCTCCTCGACTTCCTCGACCGGCTCCTCGGTCGATGTCGGGCTGGTCGGCTCTGATGATGCCTCCGGTGCGGCATCGTGCGCAGCCGGCTCCGTGGCCTCGGTGAGGTTATCCGGTGCTGTGTCCGCGTCCCCCTGAGCCGGGGAAGCGGCACCCTCCGGGGCCTTGGGGGCGGTTGCGACGGCGTCCTCATCGGCCGGCCCCGCCGACGGCCTCGAGGCCTCCTCCACCGCCGGCCGGGACCCGGCACGGGCCGCAGTCATCGCAGCGGACGCCTGAGGGTCCATGGGTGTGGCGGAAGCGACTGCGACGGCCTCGGCGTCGGTCTCCACGATCGCCGGACCGGCGGAGGCCGCCGACTTCGCAGAGGCGGACGATGAGACGGTCGCCGCCTTGGTGGCCTTGGCGGCGGTATGAGGCGCGGCCGCGGTCGTCGCGGCAGAGGTGCTCACGGCCTGTTCCTCGGCGGAGGTTTCTGAGACCGCTGACGCATAGCCGCTGGACGAGCCGGTGTTCAAGGCGCGACCGGCATGGCGTGCGGGCCGGCCCGGGCGGGCCGGACGGGGCCGACGGATCGAGGGGGAGACCGGATCCGACGTCGTCGGGTGCGCACTCCTGCCGGAGGACTCGGTGATACCTGCCTCGGCGGCGCTCTGGGCGCCCGCGGCGGTGGCCTGCCGGGTCTCCTGCGCTGCCTCTTGACCGGACCGTGCGCGCGTCGAGCCCGGGCGGGGGCCGCGTTTCCTGGCCTTCTTGCCCCGTGCCGCCTTCCCGGCCTTCTTCTCGGCCTTGCGCTCAGCCTGTTCGGAGGGCCGAGCGCGGGAGGCGGACTCGTCTGGCACCTCGGTGGCCTGGGCGGACGGTTCCGAGGCGGGCTCCCGGCTCGTGGCGCTCTGCTCGTCGGAGGAGGAGAGGGACGCGCGCCTGGCGGCGTCCCACGCCTCACCGATGTCCCGGGAGGTGGACTCCTCCGGCGTGTCGGCGCCGGCGCCGGTCCGAGGGCCGGAGGAGGCGGGTTCGGTGACGGGGTGGCGCTCCGATGCGGCCGCTGAGGGAGCGGGCTGTGCGGGGCGCCTCGTCCTGTGGGCGCTGAGCAGCGCCATCCCGGAGAGCTTGTCGTGCCAGCCGCGCCCTTCAGAGTCAGCGGCCGCCGTGCGCATGAGGGCGATGGTGCCCAGGCCGAGCGTGGTGATGCTGACGGCCAGGATGAGGTCGGCGTGGAGGAAGGAGCCCAGCGGTGAGGGGGTCTGGTTGCGGGCCCCCAGCATGCGGATCCTGAGCAGCCTCCCGCCCAGGGACCAGCCGGTGGCGGCGATGGCGAGCCAGCGCGCACCGACGACCAGCCCGAAGGCGATGAGCCCGCTGGTCAGGACCGGGCGCCCGCCCACCTGCCAGATGACGGTGGTCAGGCCTCCCACCAGAAGTGAGCCGATGACGAGGTCGATGACCCCGGCAACGATGCGTGCCCGCACCGGGGCCGGGGGAAGTCGACGATGCGCAGAGGAGGGCGTATGCGCAACCGGCCGGGTCGCATCGGGCTCCGAGCCTCGGGAGCCGTCGCCGTGCGGGTGGTCGGGGGCGCTCAGCGCCGTGCCGTACGGACTGACGACGTCGGTGTGCGGCGCGCCATCGGACACGGGGGAGGACGTTGGCGGGCCCGCAGCGGTCGAGGCGCTGCTACGGGCGTCAGCAGTGATCGTCATGACCGCAACCTCCTGGGGGGACGTGACCGCCTGTCGGCGGGATGGACGAGGGAGCGCGGGGACAAACGGGCCCATACCCGCCCCAGGCGCGAGCGTTCCGCCCCCATGCAGCGGACGATCGCATCTGAGGATTCCCACAGCTCCCCTAGAGCGTACGATGGCGGCTCCCCGGAGCTGAAGACCTGGGAGTCAACTGCTCCGGCGAATCGGGGCAGATCGACCTGCGGGAAGTGAGGGGCCAACTGAGCGGCCGCCTCCCGCCGAGTGGCTCCCCACCCGGGGAAGCGCCCCAGGTCACGGGCCCGGTCGAGGATCTCCTCCCAGGCTCCCAGGGCCTTACCGACGCCGGTGCGTGCGCGCCGGCGACTGCGCCGCCAGGCCTTCCACCCCAGGACCGAGCCCACGATCATCGCGATCGCCAGGATGGAGCCTCCGACGGCGATGACCGCGGTCGGCAGGCCGCCCTTGTCCTTGTCCTGTGGGTCGTCGCGCTGCGGGTCCTCGTAGTTGGGGGGCAGCTGGGCGGGGTCCTCATTGGGCAGCGGGGGCTGGAGGACGTTGGGCTCGGGGTTGGAGACCTTCTGGGTGGTCTGCTGCTGGGGAACCTGGTTGCGGTCCGGCGTGACGTCGAAGGACACCCAGCCCAGCCCCTCGAAGGGGATCTCCACCCAGGCCTTGACGTCCTCACCGGTGACGGTCTTGGCGTCGCCGTCGGTGGCCGGGTCGAAGCCCATGACGACGCGGGCCGGGATGTTGAGCGAGCGGCACATGAGCATCATGAGCACCGAGTACTGCTCGTCGTCGCCGATGAGGGAGTCGGCCTCCACCATGGAGGCGATGCGGGCGGCCCCGTGCCCGGGCTGGGAGGGGCTCTTGGTGCCGTCGGAGTAGTAGCTCGTGCGCAGGCGCTGCTGGAGCGCCCGGATCTGAGCGATGGGGTTGGACTCGGCCCCGACGATCTCCTTGGCCAGGGCGGTCACCGACGGCGGTACCTGCTCGACCGGTCCCAGTGAGGTCTGCGCCAGCGCGGCCTTGTTGAGGGCGGCCTCGGAGGGCGCGGTGTAGGGGGCGACCCGCTCGGTGAGGACGTCGCCCGAGGCCAGGCCGCTGGTGGCGATCCCGGTAGAGGAGAACTTGTCGTAGTACATGCCCTCGCGCAGGGCGGACTGACGCGGCCCGGAGGACTCGATGCGGATCGTCTCGGGCATGGTGGGCACCCAGGGGAAGCTGTAGTCCTCGATGGTCAGGGAGGAGGTCTGCTTGCGCCCGTCGAGCCGGTTGGCCGTCAGCTGGGTCTTGTCACCGATGCGCTCGAAGCGCGACTGGCCGTTCTCGTTCTGACCGATGTGGGCCGACAGGCCGTCGTAGGAGTCCAGGGCGGCGATGCGGATGCGTCCCCCCGAGGGCAGGTTGACGGGCTTCATGAGTCGGGTGTGGGCCTTGTCCGTCTCCAGGGTGCGTACCAGGGACAGCGGGCTGGCGTACTCGGTCACGTCCAGCGGCGGCTGGAACAGGTCGCGCACCACCGTCCGGGAGGTGGGGGCGGCGGGGGCGAGGACCATGGCGGCCAGGGAGGTGACCAGCAGCAGCACGGCGGCGATGACCGTTCCGCGCAGGGCCGCTCGGCCCAGGTCCCCGGTGGAGCGGGCGCTCGTGGCGCCCGAGGTCGTCGAGAAGGAGCTCAGGTCCAGGGCCTCGACGACGTGGCTGCGCCGCTGACGAAGGGAGCCGCAGGTCCACAGCGCCAGGATCCCGACGGCGAACAGGACGCCCAGCACGGTGGGGCGCACGGTCTCCTGCCCGCCCCAGCCGATGCCGACGGCGGGCAGGCAGGCCAGGGTCAGGCCGGCCAGGACCTCGCGGCCCGCCAGGATGAGGCGGGTCGCCAGCGCCGAGACCACCAGCCCGGTCATCCAGGGCAGCACCGTCATGCCGCTGAAGGAGCTCAGCGGCATCGGCACGGTCAGGGCGTCGCGCCACACGGTGATCGTGGAGCCCAGCACCGTCTTGATCGCCGCGGTCCCGGAGCCGACGTCGGTCAGCAGCCACGGGGCCACCAGGACGTGGACCAGCGCCAGGGCCGCCATGCTCGGCAGCACCGACAGGCGCAGGCGTGAGCAGATCAATGAGGTCAGGGCGCCGATGAGCGCGCCGTAGCCGACGGCCAGGCAACCGACCACGGAGGCGAAGACCGGCAGGAAGGGGACCGCTCCGATGGCGAGGATCCCGGCCATGAGGACCAGCTCGAGGGCGGCGGCCGCCGGCGTGGGCGGCTTGGCGCCGCGCCGGGGAGGCAGGAAGCGTCGGGCGGAGAGCGCCGGCCGGGAGGGGCGCGACAGGAGTGGGCCTGCGCCGGTGATGGAGCGGGCCTGACGAGTCGTCTCGTTGCTGGAGAGGCTGCGCGTGCGCGACGACGTCGCCGTCGACCACGAGGAGGGCGACTCGCCCGAGCCGCCTAAGGGCGCGGCGGTGACCTGCGAAGGGGCGTCGGCCGGAGAGGACGCCCCGGCCGGCGAGGCGCCCGAGGTCGGGGAGCCCGCGGTGCGGGGGGACGCGGTGGTGAGGGTCGTCGTGGGGGTCATAGTGCTCGCCTCAGGGCGGTGGGAAGCTGCTCAAGACGGTCCATGTCCACGACCGGCATCGTTCCGGCGTGGTGGCGCGACAGACCGTGCTGGCCCGCGCGCAGAGCAACGGTCACCATGGGCAGCGGGGCGAAGCCACGAGCCCGGGCCAGCACGGCGCGGTCGACCTGCTGACCGGTGACAAGGACGACGATAGAGGCATCGGGGTGCGCCGTACAGGCGTGTCGCACCAGGAGGTCGCAGCCGAAGTCGTCCTCACCGGTGCTCAGCAGGCAGGACGTGTCCAGCATCCGCAGGGCGGAGGAGGTGGGCAGGGCCCCGATCTGGGTGATGAAGCGGACCTCGCGCCCGTCCTGGATCGCGTCCATGGTCAGTGAACAGGCGATGGACACCGCGGTCTCGAAGTCCTCCTCGCCGGCGTAGTCGTCCTGGCGGGTGGACAGCAGGACGAGCAGGCTGGAGCGGCGGGTCTCCTCGAACTGACGCACCATGAGCCGGCCGGTGCGGGCCGTGGTGCGCCAGTGGACGTTGCGCCGGTCATCGCCGGGGACGTACTCGCGCAGGGCGTGGAAGGCGACGTCGGAGCTGGACAGGTCCTGGGTGACGGCGCCCTCGATGTCCCGCAGGACGCCGTGCAGGACCGTGCCCAGGCGCACGGTACGCGGGTGGATGTGGATGTGCTGCGGGGTGCTCAGGGAGCGCTCGCGCTGGAGCAGCCCCACCGGATCGCGCTGGACCGCCAGGACCGGACCGACGGTGACGATGCCGCGACGCTGCGTGGGCAGGACGAATCCGCGCTCGTGGACGGCTCCGGGGGTCAGGGTCGGCACGACGAAGACGGCGCGCCCCGGCCCCACCGGCATCTCCATGCGCGAGGGCAGCAGCGGCCGGGTGCGGGGGTTGGTGACGGTCAGACGGATGAGGGCGTGGTCGCCCACGGTGACGCGGGGCTCGAGCAGGTTGTGGTTGACCGAGTAGCCGCGGCGGGGGATGAGCCACAGCCAGGCGCTCACCGCGACGATGCCGACGGCGGCCGCGGCGCTCCACGCCTCCTGCCAGCCCATGACGGCCCCGGTCAGTCCGCAGGCCGCCAGCAGCACCAGGCTGCCCCATCCGATCGGGGTCACGGTGTGCATCAGCCAGCGCAGCGGCCGCAGCGCCGCCGCGGCCAGTGCGGTCAGCCGGGACTGCGATGGCCTGGCGCTCAGGGCCTCGCTCGCGGAGGTCGACGACGCGGCCGATGGCGCGGACTGCGCGGACGCCGGCGCAGCCGAGGACGTGGGGGCCGCGGCGGAAGAGGGGGATGCGCCGGACCCGCCCGCCGAGCCCGGACGGGCCTGGCGGGCAGGTTTCTGCGACGTCGTCTGAGGCGTCATGCGGCTCAGTCGCGGGTCGTGGGGGCGGGGACCTGGGCCAGGGCGGCGGTGATGACGCCGGAGGCGGTGGCGCCGGTGAACTCGGCGTCGGGGTCCATGACCAGGCGGTGGGCCCACACGACCTCGGCGAGGTCCTTGACGTCGTCGGGCAGGACGTAGCTGCGCCCCTGGGAGGCGGCCCACACCCGGGCGGCCCGTGCCATGCCGATGGCGCCACGGGTGGACACGCCCATGCGGGTCTCGTCGGCTGCGCGAGTGGCCTCCACCAGCGCCCCGATGTAGTCCAGCACCGAGTTCTCGATGTGGTTCTCCGCGGCAAGGTCGGCCATGGAGGCCACCACGGAGGAGGCCACGACCGCGGACAGGCTCTTGGAGCGGTCTGGGTGGGCCGAGCTCGACAGAATCCGGGTGAGCGCCTCCCGGTTGGGGTAGCCCACGGAGGTCTTCATCAGGAAGCGGTCGAGCTGGGCCTCGGGCAGGCGGTAGGTGCCGGCCTGCTCGATGGGGTTCTGGGTGGCGATGACCATGAAGGGGCGCTCGGTCGTGTGGCGCACGCCGTCGACCGTCACCTGGGACTCCTCCATGACCTCCAGGAGGGCCGACTGGGTCTTGGGGCTGGCCCGGTTGATCTCGTCGGCCAGGACGATGGAGGAGAAGATCGGGCCGGCGTGGAAGTCCCACGTGCCGGTCTTCTGGTCGTAGATCGTCACGCCCGTGATGTCGCTGGGCAGCAGGTCGGGGGTGAACTGGATGCGCGAGTGCGTCCCCTGCACCGAGGCCGCCAGGGCCCGGGCCAGGGCGGTCTTGCCGGTGCCGGGGGCGTCTTCGAGCAGAAGGTGACCCTCGGAGAGCATGGTGGTCAGGGCCAGCTTGATCACGTCTTCCTTGTCGAGCAGCGCCTGACCGACGTTGTTGACAATGGTGGAGAAGGCGTCAGCGAACCATGTCGCGTTCTCGGGAGTCATCGGCATGGAATCAATGATCCTTCGGGTGGAGAGAGGTGAGTGTGTGACTTGTTGCGTTCCGGGCATCGATCTGGTTAATGATCCGGTTACTTCTGGGTGCAGGTGACGGTCTGGTTCCATCTCGGTGTGCGGTGAGGGAACTTGTGCCGGGCGTAACCGTTCTTATCGAGAGTGATCTCCTCCTCGTTCCAGGCGGGCTGCCAGTCCCAGGTGTCCCAGTACCAGTAGCCGCAGGACAAGGTGCTGTTGGGGTTGCCGGTGAGGTCGAAGACCATCTGATAGCAGGTGCCCCAAGGGCCGAAGGGGCGGCATGTCTGCGAGTAGTCCACGGAGAACTGCTGCTGCGTGCCAACCGCGACGGGCTGCTTCTTGTCGTCGTCATCATCGTCATCGTCGCCGCTGTGCTTGGGCGGCCTGGTGACGGTGTCGCAGCCCCACTCGGAGGTGCCGGCGTTGTTCCTGGCCCGCACGCACCAGGTGAGCGACTCACCGCGCTTGAGCTTGCCGTCGTAGGTGTCACCGATCTCGACGTTCTCCACGGACTTGCCGCCGTCGTCGGTCTGCTCGTACTCGGCGCTCGCGCCGTTGTTGGCCCCGGGGCTCCAGGAGCAGGAGACCTTCTTCTGCTTCTTACCGGTGAGCTCGCAGCTGACCGAGGGAGCCGACGGCGGGCCGTAGGGCGCCACCGGCGAGGAGGCGACGACGTCGGAGTACTGGCCGCTGCCGTTGGCGCGGGCGTAGACGGTGTAGGCCTGCCCGTTGGTCAGTCCCCGGATGGTCGAGGAGCTGGTCCAGGTGACCTGGTCGACGGAGTACTCCACCGTCAGCTCGCCCACGCTCCAGCCGTTGCCGGCCCGGGGCGAGGAGCTCACGGACAGCTCGCCGCTGTTGCCGGTGGCCTTGACGGCGGGGGTCGACGGCGTCAGCGGGGTCGGCTTGTAGGTGTAGCTGGCCTGGCCCGAGGTCTTGGAGCCGTGACCGTTGTCGGCCTCGACCCAGAAGGTCCAGGTGCCGCGCGAGACCGAGACCGTGGTGGAGGTGGAGCCTCCCACGTTCTTGGAGTCGCTGGTGTGCCCGTTGGAGTAGTGCAGCGTGTAGCTCACGGGGCTGCCATTGCCGTTGGCGGCCTGCCAGCTGACGGTGACCGTGCCCCCGTTGGAGGTGATGACGGGGGTCCCGGGGGTGCCGGGCTCGCCGTAGGGCGTCACCGAGTTGGACGGGGAGGACCACTCCGAGACCGTCCCCTGGCTGGACCTGGCGCGCACCTGAGCGGTGTAGGCGCGTCCAGGGGCGACGTCGAAGGAGGCCGAGCCCCCGGAGATGCCCGTCTGCACGGTGCCGTCCGACAGGCGCACGTCGTAGGTCGCCGTGCCCCCGAAGGGGTCGTCCACCTCGGTCCAGGTGGCGGTGAGCTTGCCCGAGCCGGCCGTCAGCGTGGGCGCAGCCGGGGTCTTGGTGGTGGCGTTGTGCTGATAGGACACCGTCGCGGCCTCGGAGTCGCCGTACTTGTTGGTGGCCACGACCTGGATGCTGTAGCTCTGACCGGGCGTCAGGCCGCTGATGAGGCAGCTGGAGGTCGAGCAGGCCTGCTCGGTGCCGTTGACACTGACCTTGTAGCCGGTGATGGGGGAGCCGTTGGCGGAGCCGTCGGTCCAGGACACGCGCGCCGAGTCGGCGCCCACGGGGGTCACGCTCACCCCGGAGGGGGCTGCGGGCGCCACCCCGCCGACCTGCACGGTGATGGTGCCGGTGACGGCCCGGGACTCCGAGCCGGTGGAGTCCAGCACCTTGTACTGCGCGGTGATGGTGCCGTGGAACCCGCTGTTGGGCGTGATCGTCACGGTTGTGCCCGAGGCGCTGATCGCGCCCTGGCCGGAGGTGATCGTCGGGGTGCCGGACAGGGTGATCGGCTTGTCCGGGAAGGGGTTGCTCACCGCCTTGGACACGTCGGTGCTGACCGCCTCTCCGTTGCGGGACTCCAGGTTGATCGGGGCCGTGGTCATGAGGGGCTTGTTGGAGGCGCTGACCCGCACGGGCAGGGAGGCGCTCACCGGCGGGTTGACGCCGTCGGAGACCGTGATCGGGATGGAGCCCGTGGTGCCCTCGGCGGTCTTGTCGGCGGCCTTGACCGACAGCGTCGAGCCGCTCAGGGAGATCTCGAATCCCGCGGGGGCCGGACCGGCCTGGAAGGAGAGCTTGTCACTCGGGTCGGGGTCGGTGGTCATGGCGGCCAGGTTGGCCGTCACGGCCCCCTCGCCGGGGGCCACCGTCACCTCGGTGGGGGTGAAGGTCGGCGGCCGGTTCGTCGAGGACTCCACGATGATCGGCAGCGTGAGCGTCGCGCTCAGGGCGTCCGAGCCGGTGCCGTCGGCCACAGTGAAGGTCACCGAGGTCTGCCCGGTGAAGCCCGAGTCGGGGGTGAAGGACAGCGCCGACCCGCCCGAGGCGGCCTTGGCGTCCTTGGTGCCCTTGGCCATGTGGATGGAGGAGGTGTCCGCGATGACGGGCTTGGTGCCCTCACGGGTGAGGATGTAGGAGGACAGGTTGATGTCCGTGGTCTTGTCCGACAGGACGCGGGCGGGAACGGCCGAGGGGTTGATGCGGGGTCGCAGGGCCGAGCGTGCCGGCACGACGACGACGGCGTGACCGGTCAGCCCGTCGGCGTCGGTGATCGTGTAGAGCACGAGCCGCTGGGTGTCGCCCACCGTCAGGCTCAGGGAGTCCTTGCCCACCTCGACGTCGGGGTCGGAGGAGGACAGCTTGAGGTCCCACGGCGAGCCGTCGGTGTCCTTGTCGTTGTCCAGGACCGGGACGGTGACCCGGCCGTTGGCGTCGACCTGGTCGACGGTGACGTAGTCGTCCACGCCCACCGGGTTGGCCAGGGGGGCGTTGCTCGAGACCTGGACGGTGACGGTGCCGGTGTCCGTGCCGCCGCGTCCGTCGGAGACGGTGTAGGCGACCGAGTAGTTGCCCTCCTTCTTCGGCAGGTCGAGCACCAGGCGGCCGGCCCGGGTGGACACGCCCAGGGAGGGGTCGCTGGAGACCGGGTCGCCCTCCAGGGACAGGCTGTCGCCGTCGGTGTCCAGGTCGTTGGACAGCACGTCCACGGCCACGGTGCGTCCGGGCTTGGCCACGACCAGGTCGTCGGTGGCCACGGGGGCCACGTTGAGCGGCGAGGCCGGGGCGACCCCCACCCGGACCGTGCCGGTGGCCTGAGCCCCGAAGCGGTCCTCGACGACGTAGGTGAAGGTATCGGTGCCGGTGGCCCCCTCGGAGGGCGTGTAGGTCAGCCACGAGGAGTTGATCTCCACCGAGCCCAGGGACGGGGCCTGGTTGAGGCCCACGAGGCTCACCGAGTCGCCGTCGGGATCGATACCGTCCAGCGGCACGGTGATGTTCGTGGCCGAGCCGGCCAGGGTGCGGGCCTCCAGGTTGCGCGGTGAGGGCGCGGAGTTGTGCTCGGCGTCCTGGGCGCGCACCTCCACGGTGAGGATGCCCGAGGCGGTCTGGCCCTGGTCGTCCTTGGCCGTGTAGGCGTAGGAGGTGCGGCCGGGCTGGTTGCCGGCGCGGAAGCGGACGGTGTTCTCGCTGACCCAGGCGGTGCCCAGCTCATCGCCCACCAGGCCGACCTGGGAGTCCACCGACAGGTTGAGGCCGGCGGGGGAGGAGTCGTTGTCCAGGACCGGCACGGTGACGACGTCGCCGGCTCGCACGACGGCGGTGTCGTTGGTGACCACCGGCGGCTGGGGCTGGGACTGGGTCACCGGGACGATGGAGACCTTCCCGGTGGCGCTGGAGGTGCCGTTGGTGACCGTGTACTCCACCGTCAGGTTGGCCGGCACGGTGCTGGCCGCGCTGATCTGCAGCAGGGAGTGGTCCACGACCGTGACGGTGACCCCGGAGTCCGGCGGGGTCTTGACCGACTGCAGGACCAGGATCCCCCCGGAGGGGTCGAAGTCGTTGGTGAGCGGGGCGATGGTCGTCGAGCCGCCGTTGCGCAGCAGGGCGGTGTCGTTCTCGACCTCGGGGGGCACGGTGGCGTCGGCCTTGGGCGTGACGTCCACGCGCACGATGCCCTGGGCCGTGTTGGCCCCGTCCATGACGTCGTAGGTGAGGTAGTAGGTCTGGGCCTGGGCATTGGCCTCGGTGGAGAAGGTGAAGACACCGGCCTGCTGGTCGACGCTGATCGAGGTCCCGGCCGGGGCCTCCTGCACCGCGGCCAGGCGCAGGGTCCCCCCGGAGGGGGAGGTGTCGTTGTCCAGGGGCGAGACGACGGCCTTGGTGCCGGCGACGACGCGCACGTGGTCGGCGTTGGCGATCGGCTTGGCCGACTGGGCCGGCTGCACGTCGACCTTGACCACGCCGGAGGCGGTCTCCCGGCCGTCGGAGACGGTGACGGTCAGGTCACGGGTGCCGGTGCCTGCGCCCAGCTCGCGCACCGTGACGGTGCCCTCGTTGGAGACCTTGGTGTCCAGGCCCTCGCCCTGGGCGGAGACCAGGTAGAGGTCGTCCCCGTCGGGGTCCAGCCAGTGCCCCAGCACGTCCAGGGAGCCGGAGGCCTTCTCGGCAACGGTCAGGGTGGGGGTGGTGATCTGCTTCGGGGCGCCGTTGACGTCCCAGCCGTGGACGTCAACGGTGGCGACGGCGGAGTCGCTCATCCCGCGGCCGTCGTCGGCCGTGTAGGGCACGGAGTAGCTGCCGGAGGCGTTGTCCGGGATGTCCATGCGCAGAGCCAGCCCGCCCTGGGCCTTGGTGGCCTTGAGCGACCCGCCGTTGTCCTGGGGGGTGGCGGTGAGGACGTCGCCGTCGGGATCGGTGTCGTTGGCCAGCACCGGCAGGAGCGCGGAGCGGCCCGGGCGCACGCCGAAGTTGTCATCGACCGCCTTGGGAGGGTGGTTCTCCTCGGTGCGCTCCGGCGGGGTCTGGGAGTCCGAGGTGTTGGCCGAGTCGTCCTTCTGATCGGCGTTGTCGTCGGTCTGGGCGGTCTTGTCCGTCCAGTCGTCGATGAGGACGAGGTCCTCATTGGGCAGCCACACCGAGCCTGTGTCCAGGTCGTTGAGCACGATGGCGTCGCGGTTGACCCGGAAGATCGGGGCGGAGGAGGAGGCGAGCTTGTCGTCGTGGGCGGTGTCGGTGCCGCCGCCGAACAGTCCCGAGCAGCTGCGCACGAACTGGCCCGAACCGGACCAGGCCGCGTACACGCACTTGCCCAGGCGCACCGGCTGGGCGGGCACGCCCTCGGGGGCGGAACCCTCCTTGGCCGACGGCGTCCTGGTGACCTTGCCCCCGTCCATGGGGACGGAGATGAGCTCGTTGCGGGAGGCGACCAGGACCGAATCGGCCTCGGGACCGGGCTGCTGGAGCACCAGGCCGGAGGTCCCCAGGTTGACGGACTTGCCCTCGGGCAGGTGGAGGATGCCGGTGCCGCGCTCCAGGACCACGGGCTGGTCGCCGACGGCGGTGATGGCCAGATCGGTCCCGGCGGTCAGCTTCAGGGAGGTGTTCGTGGCCTCCTTCCAACCCTTGTCGCTGGTTTCCAGGGAGACCAGCGACTTGCTGGTGGCCGAGACGGCGTGGATGGCGCCGTCCTTGCCGATGGCGGCCACGACGTCGGGCATGCCGGTGACCACGGGGGCGGCCGCGGTCAGGGAGCCGGCCTCCTTGGTCTTGGCGGCGCGGATGGTGCCCTGAACCTTGTCGACCGCCATGACCCGGTCCCCGCCCTGGGCGATGGTCACGCCCTTGGTGAGCTGGGTGCGCCCGGAGAAGGCGACCTGGGAGGGGTCGACCGAGGAGACGGAGGCGTCGCCGGAGTCGGGGACCAGGACGTCCTCGGCGTTCTGGGTGACGTCGAAGGAGGACGAGGAGGTGCGGATCGCGCCGTCGACCTCGCGGGAGGGGTAGTTGAGGCGGGCCACCAGGTGCTTGGAGGTGGAGGTGACCCACACGCCGCCGTCGTTGAGGTGCAGGTCGGCCTGGGCCACGCCCTCGTGGAGCCAGGCGGCCGTTCCCAGGGCGGTGACGCACACGACGGCGGCCAGTGTCGACATGCGCTTGCGCAGCCGCACACGCTGGGCGCGCGACTGGGGGATGCGGAAGGTCGCAGCCAGTCGGGAGGTGGTGGTGCCGGAGGTCAGGCCCGAGCCGACGTCCTGAACGTCGTCGGATCGAGAGGCCCTGCTCCGCCGCCGCAGGCGCAGGGCGCCAGCGGCACGGGCGAGCAGACCGGGACGGTCCGCGGCGGACGACTCGGTCTGAGCGGTGCCGGAGTCGGATCGGTTGCTTCCGCCGTCACCGGCACCGGAGGTGGCTGCGGCGGAGTCGATGCTGCTCGACGGGGTGTCGGGCGTCTCGAAGTCGTTGCGTGAAGTGGTCACTTGGCCCCTTGGGGACTACGGGATGCGACCTCCTGGACGAGGGTGCGTCGCAGCATCGTCGAGGAGGTGGTGGGTGTGTAGGGCAGGTAGATCACCGAGGCCCCGACCTCGGCCATCTCGGCCTCCAGACGGCGGCCCTTGTCGGTACCCTCCCAGTCAGTGCCCTTGAACAGCACGTCGAAGGGGGAGCGCTTCCAGGCCAGGCGCTTGTCCTGGTCATAGTCGGGGACCACGGAGTCCACCATGCGCAGGGCGGCCACCATGGCCATGCGCTCGGCCAGGGGCACGATGGGACCGCGTCCCTTCATCCGCTCCAGCGACTCGTCGGTGGCGACGCCCGCGATGAGGCGGTCGCAGCGCTTGGCGGCCTCGGTGAGGATGTTGAGGTGCCCCACATGCAGCATGTCGAAGCCGCCGGGGACGTAGCCGGTAATCATCAGTAGGCTCCCTTTCCGCCGATGACCGCGCGCAGCGTTCCGGCGAAGATCTTCGCGTCCAGGGCTCCGCCCCGGTTCTCCACGTAGTGACGGTCCAGGGCCACGGTCGAGGCCCAGGACAGGTCCGAGCGTCCGGAGATCTGCCACAGGCCGGTCAGCCCGGGCTTGACCAGGAGACGACGCAGCGCCTCGGCGTCGTACTTGGCGACCTCGACGGGAAGGGCGGGGCGGGGCCCCACCAGGCTCATGTCCCCGCGCACGACGTTGATGAGCTGGGGGAGCTCGTCGATCGACAGGCGGCGGATCCAGCGGCCCACGCGGGTGATGCGCGGGTCCTGACGGTCCTTGAACATGACCTCGTTGCCGGCGTCGCCGCCGGCCTTGACCACCGAGGCGCGGCGCGCGTCGGAGTCGATGTACATGGAGCGGAACTTCCACATGGTGAAGGGCTTGCCGTTCTGGCCCACGCGGGTCTGGGTGTAGAAGACCGGACCGGGGGAGTCGAGGCGGATGGCGAGCGCGGTGGCCGCCAGCAGCGGCGAGATGAGGGCCAGCCCGATGGCGCCGGCGAGGCGGTCGAACAGGGCCTTGCCCGCGGCGCGGGTGCGGCGGGTCTTGACGGCGATGAGACCGGTCCAGCCGTGCGTGACGGTCAGGGCCCGCATGCGCCCGGGCACGACGTCCTGCAGCCCGGGGGCGACGACGAGGCGCACCTGGGTGCCCTCCAGGCCGCGCATGAGGGTGACCAGGTCCTCGGGGATGACCGAGCCGACCGTCATGACGGCGTCGATGCGCTCGGCGTGCAGGGTCTGGGCGATGTGCTGGGGGCTGCGCACGGGCTCAGCCGAGTGGAAGGCGCGGTCCTGCCCGGAGGACAGGTAGCCCACGATGAGGAAGCCGTCCATGGGGTGGCGGCGCAGCTGGGTGAGCATGGGCTGGGAGCCCGAGCCCATGACGATGAGGGTGCGACGCAGGGCGTGCCCCTCCAGGCGGCGGCGGCGCAGCCACCCGGCCTCGATGGAGCGTCCGGTGACGGCCAGGAGGAGCTGGACCGCCAGAGTGACCAGCAGGGTGGTCCGGGCAACTCCGGACAGGTCGGCCAGCAGCAGGGCCACCGGGACGCTCACGGCGGCCGCGGCGACGAAGCGGCCCGTACCGGGGCCGGCCTGCTCGACGGCGTCGATGCCCAGAGCACCCAGGAACCAGGCGACGAGCACCATCGTGACGCCCACGGTGGTCGCGGACCAGACCAGTGGCAGGTGGCCACCCAGGAGGGCGAGCCAGAAGGGGACGGCGACGGCGAAGAGATCGGACAGGACGAGCCAGATGACGAGGTCGTGGCGCGTGCGTGCCCAAGGACTGCGCGGAGCGGTGGGGGAGATGGCGTCGGCTGCTGCTGTCGAGGGACGCCGGTGCTGCTCGCGCTGGGGCAGTGTCAGGGTCGAACTAGACAAGGTGGACTCCGCAGGGATGATCGTGGGTGGGCAATAACTGGTCGGCTAGTGCTGACGGGACGTCGTGAACAGCAGCGTTTTAGAATGCTACTAACTCTTGCGGACGTTATTTGTGGGAAGTGGCCAAGATCGCAGGGACAAGGTGAGGAGTCGAAGGGTTTCTGAGACGTCTGTATGTTACAGGTGAGCAACGATATGGAGGTGTCAATGCACCTGTGAGGGACCTTTCAGGGTTCTTCCAGCGAGCCGCGTTCTGGCTGGTCATGACCGGTTTGCTGGGGTTGTGCCAAGGGGGGTGGGTGGGGGACCGTCTATGTCACAAGACGATAAACAAAAGATACCAGGTCGCCGGTCCTGATGCGTCTACTCTCGTGCCTGTCTTCGGGCGTCTTTCCGATGCCGGATTGTGACCTTCCTACAACATCAGGAGTGCTACGTGACCCAGTCGAGTTCTTCGGCGCCACAGCCGGCTTCCGAGCCGGCCGTGGCGCAACCGGCGTCCGGCGGTGCCCCGGCGGGTGCCGCTGAGCGCGGGCGAGATGCGGATAGCTCAGGCGCCGCAACCCTCTCGGAGATTGAGGTGAGTGATGGGGCGGCCGCGTCCCGGGGCTCTCGTCGTTCTCCGCTGCGGCGGCTCGGCGGGGCCCTCAAGCGGGGGTCGTCGTCGGGCGCCAGCTGGTCATCTGTGGGAACCACAGCCGTGGCCAAAGTGGTGGTCATGGGGGTGTCCGGCATCTTCGGGCTGGTCAACACCAGTCTCATCATCAGGCACTTCGGGGCCGACGCCTTCGCCCAGTACGGCCTGCTGGCCACCTTCCCCACCCTCATGCCCTTCACCGACCTGGGCATCGGCGCGGTCATCCTCAACACGGTGGCGAGCTCGAGCGACCCGGCCCACGACTCGACCGTACGGCGCACGATCACCACCGCCGTCCGCGTGCTGCTCGGCTCCGCCCTGGTCATCAGCACCGTCGGCGTCGTCGTCCTGCTGCTGGGCGCCTGGCCCTGGCTGCTGGGGGACAAGCTCATGGAGGGGGGCGGGCTCACCGCCACCGTCTGCCTCATCATCTACGCCGCGGCCCTGCCGCTGTCCGTGGGTCAGCGGGTCATCATCGGCCTGGGGCGCTCAACCACCCAGGTCATCAGTCAGGGGGTCGTCTCCCCGGCCATGTCCTGCTTCCTGCTGCTGGCCATTGTCACCGGACTGGGGCGCGGCAACGCCGTGTCCATCTACTCCTACATCGCCAACGCCCTGGTGTCGGTCATCTGCATCGTCGTCGCCTGGCGCGCCACCCGCCCCCTGTTCAAGGGTGCCCTGAGAGACGTGCCGCGGCTGCGCAGCGTGCGCGGCGTGCGCATCGTCAACACCGCGGGACCCCAGCTGCTGCAGTCCCTGGCCATCCCGATCGCCTTCCAGACCGACCGCCTCCTCCTGTCCCACCTGGGGCAGTCCCAGGCCCTGGCCGAGTACAACCTGGCCAACAACCTGTTCAACATGCTCACCCAGACCGTCATGGCCGCCGGCGTCGCCATGTGGCCCATGTTCGCCAGGGCCCGGGCCGACAAGCGCATCGAGAGCCCCTTCAAGCCGGCCATCGCCTTCAGCGGGGGCGGCTTCCTCCTGGCTCTGGCCCTCGTTGCCATCACCCCCTGGGCTGCCCGCGTCATGTCCCACGGCAAGATCGTCCTCCCAACCGTGCTCGTGTGGGCCTTCGCCGCCTATGTCGCCGTCGAGGCCGGCAAGCAGCCGCTGGGCATGTACATGACCGACCCGCGCGGCCTGCAGTTCCAGGTCATCCCGGTGCTCATCCTGGTGCCGATGAACCTCGCCATCTCCTGGGTCCTCATTGGGCCCTTCGACGCCGCCGGGCCTATCCTGGGCTCGGTGATCTCGGTGGTCCTGTGCCAGATCCTCCCGTATGCCTGGTGGGTTCGCCGGGACGTGGCCAGGCGTCGTCGAGAGCTGGCGCAGCGGTGATCCCCTCCTCGTCGGCCGCCGGTGCGGAGCCGGCTCGCGGAGCCCGGGAGCCGACGCCGTGGCCCGACGCCCGGCCGCTGCCCGATGTCCCCCGACTCCCTGATCCCGCCGTTCCTCATCTGTCCAACACCCGGTCCGGTTCCCCGGACCCCACTCAAGGAGAGGCCTCATGAGCTCCCCTGCTGGTTCCCCCACCATCGCCGAGAACATCAGGGCCCTGTCCCGGGCTCAGAAGTCCAAGGCCGGTGCCCCCCTCTACTCCCGCATCATCAACCGCCCCGCGGGGCGGGTCCTGGCCGCGATCGCCCACCGGCTGGGCGCGACCCCGGACCAGGTGACGGTCCTGTCGGCACTGTGCACCTACAGTGGCATCGCCCTCATCGCCCTGTGGCGTCCTACAGTCGTGTCCGCCGTGGCGACCGCCCTGCTGCTCATGTTCGGATACGCCCTCGACGCCGCTGACGGGCAGCTGGCGAGATTGCGCAACGGCGGATCAAAAGCCGGTGAGTGGCTCGACCACGTCGCAGACGTTATTAAGCTCTCGACAATTCACGGAGCCATCGCGATCTCACTGTTCCGTTTTGCAGAATTACCGGCCCCGGTCCTGCTTATTCCGCTCGCTTTCGGGGCGGTTCAAAATATTCACTTCTTCAGTTACATTCTGACGTATCAGCTGCGTTATCACGGTGGGACACCCCTGGCCAAGGACGAGTCCCGCCCCGGCGTCCTCAAGTCGGTCCTGTCGGCTCCCACGGACTACGGGCTCATGTGCTTCGTGCTCATGACCCGCTTCGCCCCCACGGTCTTCCTGTGGGTGTACGGCATCATGCTCCTGGGCTACGCGGGCTACGTGGCCCTGGCCCTGCCCAAGTGGTACCGCGACCTGCGCAACGACCTCCAGTAGCCCCTCGCGAGATCTTCAATCGCTTTTCCCTCAAACGTCTGTTAAGGAATCTTATGGCTCTGCTAACCGGCCGCAAGGCGCTACTGGTCTATACGGGACGCAAGGACGGACTGGGCAACCGCGTGCGCGCGCTGCTGTCCGCCCAGGAGCTCGCCCGAGTCGAGGATCGCGACCTCTACTACGTGTGGAGCACCGATGAGTACTTCGGTCCCAGGATGGATGAGCTGTGGCACTTCGAAGGGGGCAGCCCCGTATCGCGCCTGACCTCCCGGGTGCTCCTGCCCGTGGCCCGGTACCGCCGGCCCAAGGGCGTTCGGATCACCGCCGACCTGCGTCGCCGCCACCTGTGGCAGATCCACTCCCACGGCCTGCCCGTCACCTGGGAGGACCCCGCCTGGCGGGGGAGCGCCGGGGAGGGGAACGGGCCCGCCGGGCCGCGTCCCTGGACCGAGCGGCTGCGCGAGCTCACCCCCGTTGACGAGATCGCCGACGAGGTCCGCTCCCTCTACGACGCTCACCTGCGGGGACGCCCCTACGTCGGCATCCAGGTGCGCACCCATGCGGTCTCCCACGCCAAGACCATCGAGTCCTCACCGGTGGAGTGGTTCGCCAACCGGATGCGCCAGATCCGCGCCGACCACCCCGACGTGCCCTTCTTCCTGTCCTGCGACACCCCCGAGGCTCAGAAGCAGTTGGCCGGGGAGTTCGACGGCTGCGTCTTCCTGACCGACAAGGGCGGATACAACACCGTCAGGGGCGTGCGCTCCGGCCTGGTCGACCTCTACCTGCTGGCCAGCTCCCAGCACCTCATCGGGGCCTCCTTCTCCAGCTTTGTGGAGATGGCCGTCTTCCTGTGCGACGGCGTCGTCCCCTTCGAGCGGCCCGACCAGCCGCTCGAAGGCGAGTTCAGCCTCTCCCTGGGGCTGGCCGAGGACCCGCTGCGCCCCGCCCAGCGCTGACGGCCCGCCGAGCCGGGCGTTTTTCGCGTAGCCCTACAGAAAAACCGTAGGGCTACGCGAAATTTGTCGGTCTCGGCAGAACCGCGGAGACCGCGGAGGTGGGGCCTCAGCGCTTGAGGAGCTCGTCGACGATTCGGGTCATCGTGGCGCGGTACCCGGCCACGGAGAAGCGTTCGGCGGCCTCGCGCTCACCCTGCTGGGCGAGCCGGGCCGCCAGGGCCGGGTCGGCCGCCAGGGAACCCAGGGCGTCGGCCAGGGCCTGCGCGTCGTCGGCGGGCACGAGCAGGCCGGTCACCGAGTCGGTGACGACCTCGGCCAGGCCCTGGACCCGGGAGGCCACCAGCGGCCGGGCCGCGTGCATCGCCTCGACCGCCGTGTTCCCGAAGGGCTCGGCCCGGGAGGGCACGACGACGGCGTCGGCGGCCTCCAGCACCGGCCAGGTGGGGTGCACGTACCCCAACAGCTCGACGTGCCCCTCCAGGTCCTCCTGATCGGCGCGCTCACGCAGCTCGGCCTCGTACCACTCGTAGCCGGGGAAGACCGAGCCGCACACGCTCAGGGAGGCATCCACCCCCGAGCGACGCAGCAGCCCGACGGCGTCGAGAGCCACGTCCACGCCCTTGCGCGGGGACAAGCGCCCCACCATGGCGATCCTGAAGGAGTCCCCGGGCTGCCTGGAGCGCAGGGGCTCCAGGGGCCGGTCCGGTCCGGCGACCCCGTTGTGGACCACCTCCGTGTGCGAGGCCAGTCGCGGCTGGGCGTCCAGCAGCGCGTCGCGGGCCGCCCCGGAGTTCGCCACAATCCGGGACGCCGCCAGCAGCGGGGCATTGAGCCCGGCGCGGATGATCCGACGCTGGGTGTCCTCGGCCTCGTGCACATGGGCCAGCACCGGGACGCCGGCCGCGCTCGCGGCCACCGGCCACCAGGGGATCGTTACCGTGTTGGTGAGGACCACCTCGGCGCGGCTGGCGCGGATGACTGCCCGCAGGCGGGCGATCTCCGGGGCTGCCTGCGCGGACAGCTTCGCCAGACCGGTGGGGCTCAGCAGGGCCTTGCGCAGAACCGTGAAGGGCATGACTGCCACGCGGGCGCCGGCGTTGCGCAGCACCGCCACCAGGGGGCCGTCCTGGGGCAGGGCCACGAGGACCTCGTGGCCGGTCTCGATGAGTCCGTGAATGGTCTCCACCAGCTGCCAGTCCGAGCCGTACAGGTCGGGGGAGGGGTGGGCCACAAGAATCCGGGCGGCACCGGTGCGGGCGCTTCCCGCCCCGCCCCGGCTCACCAGCTCACCTTCCCGGTGCGGCGTCCGGAGGGGCGACGACGGACGGGGCCCCCGAGCGCCAGGCGCCGGGCCAGGGCCTCGTAGCCGGAGGCCACCTCGTCCCAGTCGTAGAGGGCCGCTCGCTTGCGGGACTCCTCGCCACGCGTGGCCTGGGCCTCGACATCGGACTCGGCGGAGACGACCAGGGCGGCCACCTCGTCGGGCGTGGTCCAGTAGCGGCCGGCCTCGCCCAGGACCTCGCGGTTGAAGGAGACGTCGAAGGCGTCCACCGCGGCCCCGGCGCCGATGGCGCGCAGAAGAGAGGGGTTCGTCCCGCCCACGGAGTGGCCGTGGTAGTAGACCAGGGCGCCGGAGTAGAGGGCATCGAGCAGATCCTGATCCCACAGGCCGCCGAGCAGGCGGACCCGGCCGTCGGCCAGGGACTCGATGCGGGCAGTGTAGTCGTCGGCGTAGGGGGCCGAGCCGACGACGACCAGCGGCAGAGCGGCCCCGGAGCGCACGTAGCCCTCCACGATGACGTCGACGTGGTTCTCCACCTCGAAGCGGGCCACCACCAGGTGGAAACTCTTGGGCGTCAGGTCCAGGTCGGCCAGGCGCGAGGTGTCGGCGCAGACGCGGGGCGCCCCGTAGGCGAGAAGGTCGGTGGGGGCGTTGAACTCCTCGGTGTAGTAGTCGGCGATGCCCTGGGCGTCGGCGATGAGCGCGTCGGAGTAGCGCACGGCCAGGGCCTCAGCGGCGCGGTAGTAGCGCTTGCCGGTGGGGCCCCACTTGCCGCGGCGCCACTCCAGGCCGTCGACATGCGTGGCCACCGGAATGCGTGCGGCGCGCAGGGCCGGCAGGAAGGGGGAGTTCGCGGCGTTGAAGACGAAGGCCACGTCCGGGTGGGTGCGGCGCAGCAGATGGGCCACTGACAGGGCCGTGTGGGACAGGGTCTCCAGGCTGCGGTTCTTCACCGAGGGCAGCTCGACCAGCCGCATCCCCAGGTAGGTGTTGGGAAGCGGGGTGTCCGGCTCAGGGTTGCGGCAGTAGACGAGGACCTGATGACCGCGGTCGGCCAGCCGCCGGCCGACCTCCTCGATGGCGGTCTCGAAACCTCCGTAGCGGGCAGGGACGCCTCGCGTCCCAATCATGGCGATACGGAGCCTGTCCGGGTTCACAGCAGTCAACGGAGTCCTTTCGAAGGGCGGCGGAGCCGCTCAGGGATGGGAACCAATGATCCCCCTCGATGCGACTGCCGGTCACGGCAAGGGCGGAGGATCATCGACGAGGGTGATGGGGAGACGGTGATGACGGTGATGACGGTGATGATGATGGTGATGAGACGAGGGACTGGGCTCACGCCCTTGAGGTCGCAGGTTCCTGCGGAGCGCCTGCGGACTCGTGGTACCACGCCCGCCTGGTACACCCGGTCAGCAGTCTAGAGGCAGGCGCCGCCGATACACACCGAACGAGTCGTCACGTCAACACCTCCGGCACCTTGGAGTACGGGGGCGGGGCGCCGCCCTGGTGACGTGCCGGAACTATGGTGGGGGGACCGTGTCCGACTGGTCCACACCACCTGGGCAGGGGCTGAGTATTCCAGCCAAGAATCGGGTGTGGAACCCCGCGGCAGTTAATGAGAGTCTATCTGTGAGAAAAGTGGGCAGGGTGCGTCTTCTCGCATGAGAAGTGATTGATTGCACAACAGGAGCTGGAACAAAGACCCCTTGAGTCGTTATCAAAGCGTTACCGCTGTAATACTCTCGTGACCGGCGCCGGTCTTGCTGAGGCAGGGCCGTCCCGTCATACCGCGCCACTTACCCACGTTCCCTCACGTCTTAAGAACGGAGCACTCGTGCATCCTTTCCGCGCTGTCTCCAGTGTGGGGGCGGTTCTGACCGCCCTCCCCCTTGCCCTTGGTGCGCTCGTCGCCCCAACTGTTGTCACGCCCCCGGCTGCTGCTGCCCAGGGGCAGATCACTCTCGCCTCCCCGCAGGTTCTGCCCACCCCCCAGATCGACGGCATCGTCTGGGACCAGGCGGTCGTGGGCAATGTCGTCTACGTCGTCGGAGAGTTCAACAATGCCCGCCCCTTCGGCGCGGCCGACGGCGAGAACGAGTCCCCCCGCTACAACGCCATGGCCTTCGACATCACGACCGGCGCGCTGCTTGACTGGGCGCCCAAGGTCAACGGCAAGATCAGCTCGGTCACGGCCTCGGCTGACGGCTCCACCATCTACCTCGGTGGCAACTTCACCTCCGTCAATGATGAGACGGTCTATCGGGTGGCGGCGGTGGACGCCACTGGCAAGCGCAAACCGCTGGGGGCGTCGGCCAACGGGGCGGTCATGGACCTGGAGCTCTCCCCCGACGGCTCGACCCTGTACCTCGCGGGCTCCTTCACCCAGCTCAACTCCTCGTCGCGTCTGCGCGCCGGCGCTGTGGATCTGAAGACGCACCGGGTGACCGGCTTCGCCCCGCAGGTTGATAACTACATGGTGCGCTCCATCACGGTGGCGGCTGACAACTCCGCTGTGGCGATCGGCGGTTCCTTCACCTCGGTGGGAGGGTCCTCCGATGCGTACGGTCTCGCTGTTCTGGAGAAGGATGGGTCCCTGCGTCACACCAATATCGCCGGCGTTGTCCGCAATGCCGGGAGGGACTCCGGGATCATGAGTGTGAAGTCCGACTCCCGGGGGCTCTACGCCGTTGCCTACTCTCAGGAAGGCGCCTTTGAGGGGATGTTCCGGGCCAGCTGGACCACCGGGGACATCGACCTCATGGCCGACTGCCACGGCGACACCTATGACGTGCTGCCCACCAATGACGTCATCTACATCGCCAGCCACACCCACGACTGCAGCAACATCGGCGGCTTCGCTGATGGGGAGGAGAACGGCAAGTATCACCACGCCGTCGGCTTCTCCAGCACGGCCACCGGAACCGTGCAGCGCAACAAGGTCTGGGGCTACACCGACTTCGAGGGGCAGCCTGCGCCCACTCAGTACAACGGCTTCCTGCCCGGTTTTGCCAATGGTAGCTACAGCGGACTGAACCAGGCCGTCTGGACCGTCGAGGGCAACGGCCAGTACATCGTCTACGGCGGTGAGTTCGTCGCGGTCAACGGCATCCACCAGCAGGGACTCGTGCGCTTCTCCGCGAGCGGAGGCGATGCCAACGATCAAGGGGGCAACGGCAACGACAACAACGGCAAGGACAAGAAGAACAAGGACAAGAAGGACAAGAAGAACAAGGACAAGAAGGATAAGAAGAACAAGAAGAAGAACAAGAAGAAGCATGACGACTGGGACGACCAGGATGGCTGGGACAACTGGGACGATCAGGATGATGAGTGATGATGACGGCCATGAGAGCCGTCGGGTCTGCGGACCTTCGCGGCATATCCCCTGAATCCACCGGTTCTATGTCCGGTGGCGGTGTGCTCCCGAACTCAGTGATCGCTGAGGACGGTGCAGGGCGTCGCGGAGGCCGTACGCTTCGGCACGTGTCACGAACTCGAATGCTGATCCTCCCCGCCGTCCTGGTGCTGGGTCTGGGACTGGCCGCCTGTGGAGGCGGAAAGTCCCAGAGCACTGCCAGTCCCTCCGCCCCGGCCTCTGCCAGTGGCTCGGCCTCTGCTCAGGCCGCCCCCTCGAACGTCGCCACACCGACGGTCCAGACCGCGAAACCGACGACGGCGCCGGCGTCCCCCTCGGGTGACGTCTCCACCCCGGATGCCTCCTCGATCGACCCCAAGGCCGTTGAGACCGGGGATCTGTCGAAGGATGAGTACCCCGAGGTGGGCCTGGACAAGTCCGTCCGTGTTGATGGGGATCTGGTGATCTCCCTGGGGCAGATGCAGGCGAAGGACTTCGCCAGCGGTCCCGGCGAGGTGGGAGGTGCTGGTGTCCTGATCCCAGTGACGGTGACGAACAGGTCCAGCCAGGAGCTGCCGCTGGCCAGCGTGCTGTCCACCACCGTCAACTACGGCGAGGGCGCTGGTACCCCAGCCTCCGAGATCGTCTCGGCCTCGGATGCGGTGCCGGCCAAGCTCGCAGCCGGTGAGACGGTGACCGTGAATCGAGCCTTCGTCATCCCGGCGGAGGGGCGAGGAAATATCAAGGTCGTTGTCGATCTGGGTGCGGACCACGGAGCCGCCACCTTCCGGGGGTCCGCAGGCTGACCCAGGACGAGTCCTCCGAGGGTGTTGACCACCCTTCTGTGTGTCTGTATCAAGGCGCCGTCCGTTGCTCATGAAAGTGAGCGTCGGACGGCGCCTTGGCGTGCTGGATGATCCGCTCTGGGCCCCGTGGAGGCCTTGACCGTTGCTTCGTCGTGACGTGAGGTGAATCGGCGCTGAAAACAACCTGAGTTGTGTCTATACAGAAGGTGGTTCCAATCGTGGAGGCTTATGGGTGCTGCGGAATCCTTGAAACGACGGGAGTATGGCGGGATTTGAGCGAAGGGTCGGTGTGTGGCGGAATTGTCCTGCTCTGTGGTGTGCACCAAAACGGGGGCGGGCAGGTTGTTGACGGTGTACGATGAGCCCGCCCGTCGACCCGTGTCGGGCGCGGAATACCAGCCATTCGTAAGGTTGCGTGTCCGTGATCTGAGTATGTTCTGAATGGAATACCTGTGAAGCTCCCCCGCCGATTCCTGAGCGGCCTGCTGGCCGCGGCTCTCGTTTCCATCGGTGCCGTCACGCTCGCTCCGGCCTCCCCTGCCGCCGCGGACCCTGCGCCCACCCCCGCCGGCGCTGCCGGTACTCCCAACACCGTCTCCGCCGATGCCCTGCCCACCGCCCAGATCAATGGCATTGTCTGGGACCAGGTCGTGGTCGGGGACATCGTCTACGCCGTCGGGAAGTTCTCCGCGGTCAGACCGGCAGGATCGCCTGCCGGCCAGAATGAGTCGCCGCGCGGAAACGCGATGGCCTACAACATCAACACCGGTGAGATCCTCGACTGGGCGCCCACCACCAATGGCACCATCAACACCATTGCCGCCTCCGCCGACGGCCAGACCCTCTACCTGGGCGGGGAGTTCACGACGCTGAACAACCAGACCGCCTGGCGTGTCGGAGCGGTCAGGGCCTCCGATGGCCAGCGCGCTCCGCTGGGCGCCTCGGCCAACGGCAGCGTCAAGGCCCTGAGCGTCTCGCCCAACGGGCAGACCCTGTACATCGGCGGAGCCTTCACCCAGATCAACTCCTCGGCCCGCCAGCGCGTCGCCGCGCTCAACCTGAGCAACCAGCAGCTGACGAGCTTCGCGCCGAAGATCGACAACTACTACGTGCGCAGCATCGTCGAGGCCGTTGACGGCTCGGCCGTGGCCATCGGTGGGGCCTTCGAGTCCGTCGGGGGCAGTGACAAGCCCGGTCACGGGATCGCCATCTTCGAGAAGGACGGCACCCTGCGCAAGAACAACGCCTCCAGCGTGGTCCACGGCGCCGGCGCTGAGGCCTCCGTCATGAGCGTCAAGGCTGACGAGCAGGGCCTGTACGCGGCGAGCTACTCCCGGCTCGGCACCTTCGAAGGCGTCATGCGTCTGAACTGGGTCACCGGGGACATCGACTACATGGCCGACTGCCACGGCGACTCCTACGACGTCCTCCCCGCCGGCGACGTCATCTACGCCGCCAGCCACTCCCACGACTGCTCCAACATCGGCGGCTTCCCGGACGTCTCGTACCACTACCACAACGCAGTGGCCTACACGAACGCCGCCACTGGAACGGTGGAGGAGAACCACGCCTGGGGCTACAAGAACTACGCCGGCCAGAACGCCACCACGAACCTCAACTTCTACCCCGACTTCACGCCGGGCAAGATCTCCGGCGCCACCCAGGCGACCTGGACCGTCGAGGGCAACGACAAGTACGTCGTCTACGGTGGTGAGTTCCTGGCCGTCAACGGCACAGCCCAGCAAGGACTGGTGCGCTTCGCCCGCCGTGACATCGCCCCGAACAAGCAGGGGCCCATGGACAAGGGCGGTGCCTTCAAGGTCTCCGGCACCTCGCCACGGGCAGGCGTCGTCTCCCTGTCCTTCAAGGCCAACTGGGACCGGGACGACAAGACCCTGACCTACAACGTCTACCGCGACTCCATGGACGGCCAGCCGGTCACCAGCCAGACGGCGACCGCCGGCTTCTGGGAGCGCCCCGACCTCAGCGCCACCGACGTCGTCGAGCCCGGAAGCACACACCACTACCGGGTCCAGGTGACCGACCAGTGGGGGGCCTCCACGGTCTCGGACTGGGTGACGGTCAAAGCCGCTGAGGGCCAGGGCCTGAGCAAGTACGGCGCCCGCGTCCTGGCCGACGGCGCCGCCCACTACTGGTCCTTCGACGAGACCAGCGGCGACAAGGCCGAGGACTTCGTGGCCCAGCGCAACCTGACGATTCGCGGCAAGGCCTACACGCGCGGAGCCGAGTCCGTCCTGGGATCGGGGGCCTCACTCGGCCTGACCTCGGACGCCACGAACAAGTCGCACGCCGCGACACGCGTCGCCTCCCAGGCGCCCACCGCCTTCTCCATGGAGGCGTGGGTCCGCACGACCTCGACCTCGGGCGGGGAGATTATGGGCTACGGCTCCTCCGCGGCCAACCAGTCGTGGAACCGTGACCGCATGGTGTACATGCGCAATGACGGCACGCTCAGCTTCATGCTCTACCCGGGCAAGCTGACCACCATCACCACTCCTAAGAGCTACAACGACGGGCAGTGGCACCACATCGTGGCCTCCATGAGCCCGACCGCCGGCGCCATGCTCTACGTGGACGGCAACCTCGCCGCCTTCGACGCTGCCATGACAGCGGGGCAGAGCTACTCCGGTTACTGGCGCATCGGTGGAGACGCCCTCAGCGGTGTCAACGGCCAGCCCTCCAACACCAACATCCAGGCCGACATCGACGAGGCCGCCGTCTACAGCACACCACTGTCGCCGCGGCAGATCGCCGAGCACTACACCGCGGCCACCGGCAAGCAGGTCGAGCCGGACAAGGGCGATGGCAAGGGTAAGGACAACGGCAAGGACAACGCCGGCAAGGACAAGGGCAAGCAGCCCGAGGGCAAGGCCCTGCTGGACGACTCCTTCGAGCGCAGTGTGAACGGCGGCTGGGGCAAGGCCCAGGCCGGCGGTGAGTGGAAGACCACCTGGAACGCCGCGGCCTTCTCCGTCGACGGCACCAGCGGCCGGATCGCCATGGCCGGTCCGCGCTCCTCGGCCTCCATCATCTCCGACCCGATCAAGTCGACCTCCACCGACGCCGTCGTGGACTTCTCCCTGGACGCGGTGCCCGCCGGTAACGGTGCCTTCATCTCCTACGCAGCCCGCACGACCAAGGCCGGTCAGTACCAGGCCACGGTTCGCATCGGCAGCGCCGGCAACCCGGTGGTCACGGTCTCGCGCGTGGTCAAGGGCAAGGAGACCTCCCTGGGCTCCTACGTGATGAAGCAGCCCTACACGGCCGGTCAGCCGCTCCACCTGCGCATGGTGGTTGACGGCGCGGAGTCGACCACCATCCAGACCAAGCTCTGGGCAGGAGACACCGAGCCCGCCGAGTGGGGGATCGAGGCCGTCGACAACGACAAGACCCTCAACGAGGCCGGAACCGTGGGGCTGACCACCTACATGTCCAGCTCGGCCGGACCGCAGACCGTCACCCTAGCGGTCGACAAGGTCACCATCAAGCAGCACTGACGCCGTCGAGCGCAGCGCGCCTGCGGGGCGGGCCGGGAAGAGCTGATCTTCCCGGCCCGCCCCGTTTCGCTGCCTGCCGCGAGGGGTTGTCGCTCCGGTGCGATACCGCTCGTGTCATACCCAAAATTGGTAGGTTAAGGGCATGTCAGTGAACACTTCCGTCAGTCTCGATGACCACTTCGCCGGATTCATCGCGAGTCAAGTCGGGTCCGGACGGTACCGGTCCGCGAGCGAAGTCATCCGTGCCGGCCTGCGCCTCCTGGAGGACCGGGAGACAGAGATGTCGGCGTTGCGCGAGGCACTCGCATCCGGTGAGGCGAGCGGACAGGCGGAGCCCTTCGATTTCGATGCCTTCATCGCCGCCAAGGCGGCACGGACGTCGTGAGTACCTACCGTCTGACCCCGGCTGCGCGCCGCGATCTGTCACGTATCTGGGACTACA
>ERZ772940.229-NODE-229-length-29611-cov-7.37312_pt1 | contig 29611 bp, 23 predicted proteins | sample MGYA00511682_ERZ772940 | MGnify/ENA primary metagenome ERZ772940 (study PRJEB29015, sample SAMEA2737922) | human oral metagenome | biome: human oral; feature: human-associated habitat; material: dental | place: China | collected 2031 ... | reverse complement strand
CGTTTTCTTCATTCGGGAGCAGTTAAACTGCTCCCGAATGAAGAAAACGCTCCCGCTTTTTACCTCTGCCCCCGCAAGTTCTTCCTACGAAGCTACTGACCGACGTATCTAGTGACGACCTAACCGTGCCCTGCCAGACGAGCGTAGGATTCAACAATCCAGGTAATTGCCCAATCATGGGTAAGCCAAATAGCAACTAGACCTGGCACAAGAACTACCAGAGCGTTGATGCGATACTCGCGAGAGTTCATAGTGCGAGGCTTATGGTGGTACAGCACCGCATATGAATTTACCAAGGGGAAAAACGCTTTCAGGAGCGCCAGAGACATCATCACGACTGCCAGCAGGTAGAGCATTACGACGAAGTATCCTTGAGGTCCATAGAGTTTCCCGATAGATGTCACAATATCTACTACTGAAACGTGCTGCCCCTGTGCAACGTTAATATTCTCCCAGATGCGTTGCCTCATGCTAGCAAAGCTCCACTGGTTTCCCGGAGTATTCATGCGTACTAGTGATAGGGCTAATGGTGCTGAAAGTGCAGTTACCTCTAAGGGGAACCAGAAGAACCGGGACGTTGCAGTATCCTTTAGCTTCTTAGATTTTTTCCCCGCGATAATAACGGTAATACTCAAAATAGCTACGATAGCTAAGGCAACCGCCAAAATAGCATTCACTACTGGCCATGAGACCAGAAAAAGGGCAGCGACTAGAATAGGTATAGCGACCATCATGAGAATGTTTTCCGCGTCGTCATCGGGGTTTTTCTGCGGAGAATTATGGTTATGATGAGTCACGTTAGTACTCTGGTCAACATGATTATTGTCGCCTGAAACCTGTGCGACGGATCCATCTCCGTTATGATTCAACACTTGATTATTTTCTCCGGAGACATTGCCAATGCTTTGATTCACGTTGAGCACTCCGTTCTGATTGTCCCCATTTTTACGTCGAGTCGGTTTAACTTTGACTGCTGCGTAAATACCGCCTGCAAGGGCGGTAACCCAACCGGCGATCAGTGTTGCGGTTGTGCTTTCTGCAATATTAATCCAGTTCATATCTTTCATTAACTCCTCTGCATTCAAGGTTCTGGAGCGGTCAGAGCCTTGAAGATTTAGATGATGGTATCCGCTCGATGTTTTTACGGTACGTCGTGTAAAAATCGTGATTCCAGGGGAAACAAAGTTACCCGGGGGTAACTTTTTCTGCGCTTTCCCAAGTTCTCTGCTGGGTCTAGTGTGTTTCTTGAAGGGGCGGCGAAAGAACTAACCCCGCCAAAAGCGAAAGTATCCAAGTAGAGGGGATGTAAAGATGGCAAGATACAGCCGGAAAAGTCGCCATAACGGAAAAATCCGCCGGGAACTTTGCATGAAAGCTGGTAAGTCATACCGTGCAAAGCCCACAGGGCGTTGCGGTAGAACTGGCAAGATGGGATACGCAGACAGGCTCGCAGCAATGATAGCGCTCAGTAGATGTGCTAGTCCTATGAATCGCAAGAGTAAACGTGAAGAAAAACGAGTCTATCGATGTCCCTTTTGTTCAATGTGGCATTTGACCTCAAGAGATCTGTTCCCGCCTAAAAACCGGAGCGGCAAGAAATCTAAGAAATCGGGAGTGAGGCAGAAGGTGCACCCACAGCCTATAAAGTTATCTAGTTCTGGTTCGAATCCTCGGTTTTCAGTGAATACAGCAATAAAACCAGATGTGGGTCAAGAACTAGTTTTATGGTAGCCGCATGTAAATCGATACCTGATAGGTTCTGCGTGCTGTCAGGATTGACAAATCGTAAGGTGCACTCGGTGCACTGTTTGTAGAATAGTGAAGTGGTGGCGTGACTTTCCGCCTCTGCCTCAAACACATGAATATTACCCTCATGGGTAGCGATCTCAATGCAACGCACTAGATGTTGCAAGACTTTTTGAGAGTTAGGATAAATCCTCATGGCTCACGCCGAACAGCAGGCTCTTGACTTAGAGAGCATCAGCACAGATAAGACCTCTACCCGTAAGGGGCGTCCAAAAGGATCTTCAACAAAGAAAAAACCAGGTGTCTCTACGCCAACCACGTCGAAAGAACTCGCCGGTCACCTGTGGAAGGCAGCGGATAAGCTACGTGGCTCTATGTATGCTTCGGAGTATAGTGATTTTATTTTGGGCCTGATTTTCTTGAAGTATGTGGGTGATACGTTTGAGGTTACTCGCGCTCAGTTGAAGGAAGAACTGAGCGACATGTACGACGGAGATGACCTTCTGGAAGCTCTAGAAGACCCGGACGAGTACTATGCAAAGGCAGCATTCTATGTGCCACGTGAGGCCCGTTGGACAGCGATTTCCCAGCAGGTGAAAAGCGGGGCAGTTGGGGAGCTTCTGGATCGAGCGATGATCGCGGTCATGGAGCATAACAAGAACCTGCAAGGCGCGCTGCCCGTAATTTATAACGGTGAGGGTGTAGATCAGCGCCGTCTGGCGAGCGTGATTGACTTGATCTCAAATACGAACTTTTCTGCAGTGCGTGATTCGGAGCACTCCTCAACGAAAGATGTTCTGGGATTCGTGTACGAGTATTTCTTGGGGAAGTTTGCTCGTAAAGAGGGACAGAAAGGTGGTGAATTTTATACCCCGACTACGGTAGTGAATACTCTGGTGGGTATTCTTCAGCCGACGGACGGCACGCTGTATGATCCATGCTGTGGCTCGGGTGGCATGTTCGTGCAGTCAAATGTGTTTGTGGAACATGCGGGTGGTAACTTTAAAGTCGATGACCAAGGTCGCCGTACGAAACTGTATGTATATGGACAAGAGTCCATTCAAAAGACATGGCGGTTAGCCCGTCTTAATCTTGCGATCCATGGTATTGACGGAGATTTAGGTACCCGCTGGGGCGATACTTTTGTGGAAGATCGTCACCCTGCGAAGAGCTTTGATTTTGTGATGACGAACCCTCCATTCAATGACAAGGACTGGGCTCTTAATACGGATGATCCTCGCTGGCGTTTTGGTATTCCTCCCGCTGGGAACGCTAACTATGGCTGGCTGCAGCATGTATGGTCGAAGCTGAATCCAAACGGTACCGCAGCCGTGGTGATGGCAAATGGTACGTTGACTGTTGAGACCAGTGGGCAGGGCGAGATTCGCCGCGCCATGATTGAAAATGATGCGGTCGCAGCTGTATTGGTGCTGCCCTCAAATATGTTTACGACTACGAGCTCTCCGGCATGTGTATGGATTCTGTCAAAGGATAAGAAAGCAGGACGGAACGGTTCAAAGGATCGCTCGGGCGAGATTCTGTTCTTGGATGCCCGGAAGATGGGGCACATGGTGAGTCGTACGGAGCGTGTGTTCTCTGAGGCCGAGATCGCGAAGATTGCGAATACCTGGTGTGCGTGGCGCGGAGTGAAGTCGATGTATCACGATGACGGCACCCTTATAGGAGAGGGAGAATCCGTAGCAATTCAGCCTTATGACGATGAGCCAGGTTTTAGCTTCAGCGCGTCACGTGAGCAGGTAGCTGAACAGGAGTATGTGCTAACTCCTGGACGCTATGTGGGCAGTGCCGAAGTTGAAGCGGAAGATGTTCAGGCGTTGAACGCTCAGATAGCCGGTTTGCATGCACAACTGCTGGAACAGTTCGCAGAGTCTGAACGTCTGGCACAGGTAGTTCGAGAGCAGCTGGCATCGTTGGACCTTGACGGTCTTGGACCTGAAGAAGTGGAGAAGTAATGGCGACTCTAACGGATGCTCAGCGCGCAGCTGGGTGGAAACAATATATATTGTCTGATATTGTTGAAATTATAGGTGGTGGTACCCCTAAAACTTCTATTCCTGAGTATTGGAATGGAGATATTCCTTGGTTATCTGTGGCTGATTTTTCGGGCGATTCCCGATATGTTTACAGTACAGAGAAAAATATCACTCAGGAAGGTTTAGAGAATAGCTCTACAAAACTTCTTTTGAAGGACGATATTATAATATCAGCTCGTGGTACGGTTGGTGAACTGGCGCAGCTATCTAGTCCCATGGCTTTTAATCAGTCCTGTTTTGGTATCCGGGCAATTCCAGATAAGTTGAATCAGTCATATTTATATTATTTAGTTCGGACCGTTATTGAAGAATTTCGCCAAAACTCTCATGGTTCAATATTTTCTACCATCACACGAAAAACTTTCGATACTATTGAGGTTATTGTTCCTCCACATAAAGAACAGGAACGTATTGCTGCTATTTTGGACTCTCTTGACGATAAAATAGAAGCGAGTATTCGTTTTATTCAAGTTTTAAATAACTCTATGGAATTCTTGTATAAAAAATATTCTGTGAATGGTCAAGATAAAATTCTGACAGATCTTGCTGAATTTGTAAATGGACGAGCTTTTACGAAAAATGCAACAGGTACAGGACGAATGGTAATTAGAATTGCAGAACTTAATAGTGGACCAGGCGCCTCAACAGTTTACAATGATATCAATGGTGTACGAGATGAGAATCTTGCACGTAGCGGTGATATTCTTATGTCCTGGTCTGGAAGTCTAGATGTATACGTGTGGACTCGTTCAGAAGCAATTATTAATCAACATATTTTTAAGGTAATAGCAAAATCAGGAGTTTCTCAATGGATGGCATTTTATGCCTGTAAGTCAGCTATTGATAGGTTTAAGTCTATTGCGGCTGATAAGGCAACAACAATGGGGCATATCCGGCGCAGTGACCTTAATACGGTAGTTCGGGTACCGACTACCTACATACCGGGCATGAATGAGCTATGGGAGCTTCGAGTTTTACTCGAGGAAACTATCTTGAACCTCTCAGAAACTCGTGATCTTCTTATAAAGAGTCTTATTGGATAGGAATACATAAATATTATGGCAACTTGGAAACCCAGCGTAGATATTGACTACCTTAAAAATCTTCTAAATCAGTCTGAGAATAGTCACTTAGACTTTAAGAGGACGATAGATCTATCAACTCCCAAAGGAAAAATAAGTTTTGTCTTGGATATCGTCTCTATGGCAAATAGGGCGCCAGGTGGCAGTCTTGTTGTGGGAGTAGATGATAGTGGTGCAATTCTTCCACCGGGAGAGTTTAGCGCTCCTCAAGGTATATATGACCCATCAAAACTGCGAGAAATTATCAAGAAATATGTAGACGGAGAGGTGAATTTAGAATCTAGAGTGCATGATATTGAAGGTTCTACCGTACTAATTATCACCATTCATTTCCCTGGCAATGGGTTCCCGCTTGTTTTTTCCGTACAAGGTGAGTATACGAATAAGGTACAGGAAACTAACTGTCCAGAATGTCATAAAAGGAAAAATAAGATTATGTTTCGAAAAGGTGACATTTATATTCGAGAAGGGGCAACAAATACTCGTATTGATAATTCACATTGGGATATTCTTTTGGAGGAGCATAATCGTAAAATTAGAAATGAATCTATGGAACATGTTAATAAAATATCGAGTGAAATTATGAAAATGATCAAAGATATTCGCAGCTCTGGTTATGCTGATATTATGAATAAGACTAGTGTAGAATTAAACATTCACTCATCACCTAAGGTGATATATCAGGCCGCTGAACTATATATGCGTGAAGACCTTAATGACGATATTATTCGATTCATTGATAAATTGTTTAATTATGGAAATCCTAGGGAATATTTCTTGGACGCACTAACAAGATTAGTCGTTATTGGATGTGTTGCACTAGATTTTCGAAAAACTGAAATTTATACTTACTGTGTTACCAAAATATCTGATCTTGTGTCCGTAGATTCAGAAAACTCTTTGAATGATAGGTCTCTCGATATACTTAATATGATATACGTTTTAGGATCCTTAGCGGTTCGTAAAAAAATGTGGAAAGAAGTGCGTATTACTGCTATGCAGAAGATATCTAATCCTGTATGGATCCGATATGGATGGGTGAGGGCGCTACAGACAGTATCTTCTCGTCGGCAAGAGTTTAAACCTGGACGTGCAGGTTTGATGATTACTACCTCTTATGAACTTATAAAAGAATTATCTGAATTTCGTCCAGATATTCCTGAAGAGTCCTTGCCCTCAGAGGTGTTGGATAACCCTAACATAATTCTTGAATCTTTATGTAAATTTGATTTTTTGAATTATTGGATAATGAGTTATTATGCCTCTGAATGGCATGGTGCTTACCCCGCCTGTTCGGCATATGACGTGTCTAGATTTGAACAGGAAATCTTTGATATATGGAAAGATGATAATAAGTTAAAAAATTTATTTTCTGAAAGCGATATAGAATCTGCGCGAAATATATTTTTTGAAATATTTCAGACAGCAAGACAAGAATCAGAGAATAACTATGGGTCTAACTGGTATAGCTTGGATTTTGATGAAATGTATAACCAATTTACCGAGAGTAATTACTAAAGGTTATTGAAGCGGTAACCCATAATGAGTGCTCCCAAAAACCTCATGAGGTCCGATAGACTGTAAAGTATTAGAGGAGAGGAGGAAATCAATGAGCGTTAAAGTTCCCGTGCAGCCAAGCGTGCTCCGCTGGGCGCTTAACCGTGCTGACATGTCCGAGACCGAAAAGATTTTTGACACGCTACGTGTTTCTGAATGGCTCAGACAAGATAGTCAGCCAACCATTAGTCAGCTCACGAAGTTTGCCCAGAAGACCCATGTTCCCTTCGGTATGCTCTTCCTCTCTGAGCCTCCTGTTGAAGAAAAACTTCTTCCCGATTTTCGGTTCCGTGGTTCCACACCAGAGAAATACTCTGCTGAGCTGACCGAAACCATCATGGAACAGCAGCGGCGACAAAGCTGGTACCGTGACTATGCTATTGCGCGTGGCTTAGAATCGAATGAATATGTGGGGTCTGAAACTCTAGCGAGCAAACCCGAACAGGTAGCCGCCCGTATCCGTCATGATTTCGAATATACGCCTGGATTGGTTCGTTCGAGGGTAGCGGCACGCAAAGCGATCATAGAGCTGCTGGAGGAAAACGGTTTTCTCGTCAGCATTGCCGGGATTGTGGGTTCTAACACCCACCGCATCTACGATCCGAATGAGTTTAGCGGGTTCTCTCTGTCCGATGACTATGCACCCATTATCTTCGTTAACGGTCGAGACACTAAAAACGCCCAAATCTTTACGTTACTGCATGAGCTGGGGCATCTTCTGCTGGGGGAGAGTGGGGTATCCGTCTCCGACGGTAATGAAGAACTACATCAGCAGCGTGCAGAGCAACAGGCTCACAATGAACGCTGGTGTGACTCCTTTGCTGCACACTTTTTAGTTCCTCCTGCAGAGATACGCAAAAAAGTACAGGCATTACCCGGCGACGGGGAAGAGATAACAGAGGACTCGATAGAGAAACTGGCATCGCATTTCTGCGTCAGCGTCTTGACGATCCTCAATAGTTTGCTAAATGAAAAGCTTATAACGTGGAATAAGTATACCGAGTTATATGAGCGCATGCGTGAACAAGCTATTGCTCATGCACAAGAGAGCGGTATAACCTCTGGTGGAGGTGACTATTACCGCACAAAAATCTATGCTCTAGGTAAACGGTTCGCCAATGCAGTTTTTGCCGACGCCGCCAGTGGGCGCACCACATATACGGAAGCGCACCGCCTACTTGGTGTACCCAAAACAGAAACCTATGAGAAGCTCGCGCAGAAGGTAAGGGAAGCATAACGTGTCTCCTGATACTATTTTTTTCTCCTTGACACTAACGTATTAGTGGAAGCTCACCGCAGATATTATGCACGCGATATAGTTCCTAGCTACTGGAAATGGCTCCATGATGAGATCGCTCAACGGGGACGGATCATCAGCATTCTTCCCGTTTATAAAGAGCTCATTGCTGGCAAGGATGAACTCGCGCAATGGGTTGCAGAAAGAAAAGAGTATTTTAAACCTTTGACAGCAGAAAGCGTAGCAGCTTTGGAAACGGTGGCTAACTGGGCGCAGAACAAAGACCAATACAAACAAACGGCTAAAAATGAATTTCTGAGTGTTGCTGATAGCTCACTCGTCGCTTTCGCTAAAGCGCATGACCGCACAGTTGTGACTCTTGAGCAACCCGCGCCAGAGTCGAAGAATAGAATTCTGATACCAGACGCGTGCCAAGCCCATAGGGTAAAGTATTGCGATCCCTTTGAGATGATGAGGTCTCTTGGCGGATCAATCTGATGGGCTTTTACCGACCGGTATGTGGTGAAAGCCCATGAGATAGTGAGGTAATACCTATTAGTAGATCGCTCCCGAAGGCATACGACGAAGATAATCATTCTGAGCCATAGTTTCAGGAAGTTGAGTAGAAGCCGTCACAATGTTGTATAAGAGGTATATCGGGGAAAAAGCCACAGAAATTAGTGACCTTATAAATGCTACCAGGTTTTCAAGCCTCTTAGGCCTACTCTCGGGGAATTGATACGCATTGCCAAAGATAAAAAGTATCCCTGAAGTACTTAAAATTATGATCCACTCGAAGGGAGTAGTCCCACGTAGCGTGATCATTGTTAAGCTTAATATAATCCATGTAGGTGCGTAGGATAATGACATCTCTAGCCTATTAATGTAGGCCACATGAAAATTTCCGATGCTAAGGGTAACCAAGCAAAACATGAACACGCCGTTGAGTCGAGCAACTTCTTGAACTATCGTGTACCACTGCGTATCAAGGTGAGCATAGCGAAAGATTTCGTTAAGAGCCGAAAGAAGCGAGATATTTGGTATTGCCGCTTCAGTAAATACACACCACATGAGCGAAGCAACAAGTACATCAAATATACGTACGTTCTTCGGGAGGATATTTTTAATAGTATTTGCAAAGAAAGAAGTGAATGCTTCTAAGGGAACTGCCATGGACGCCTCCTAATATTTTGAACGATATGATCCCTTCTTCATACGAAGAGAACCTTTAGATACAGTTCTAACGTATAACTCTCCGAAGAACCTTGCCACCAAATTCGTCATCCTCCAGCATCTCTGCTGGGCACGGCACGGTTTATACACATTTCCTCCAGAATTTTGCGATAATCAAAGACAGAGAAAACCTCATTACCACAACATATTTTGTTGAAAGGTAAAATTTTATGCAGGAGATATATGGAGGACCTTCGCGCTCTTGTCTCGGGCTTTTCCCTAAGCCGTGCCCGACTGGCTACCGCAGCGGGAGTGAGTGAAGCAGCCGTTAAAAAGCTCACGAAGAAAGAACTTGCCCCTGCACTTACCGCCGAGAACGAGATCGACTTAGATCTTGCCTTCGGTATTATGCTTGGTCTTGACGATCATGGAAACGCCACAGGTAAGAACCGCACTAAAACATCAAGTCCCGAAGAATTCACCTGCAATTTGCTTCGTGAACGGTTTCTCGCCGAGTTTACCAACACCGCCGATCCGGTAGGAGTTACCGAGCTTTTGAGCGCACTCGTGATGCTCTACACCCCACTCGACCAGACGGTCGAAAACCCACTTCATATCCTTGAAACCGCTTACGTTCAGCGTCCACAAACTAGCTTTGAGCTCAAAGCATCAGAAACAGAACCTTATTCCCAGAACTCTATTCGTGTACATCGAGAACCACCCACTTGGCTTATTATTGAGGCTTTTCCTGAAGAGCAACGCTCGCTGATTATGGATATTGTGGTTCCTGTTTTAGAACAGGGGTGCGAAACCCTCATCCATGCACAACCGCGCAATACTCTGCTGACGTCTCAAGATTGCATGCGTCTTACCTGTGCTTACGCCTTCGCTGTAGCCGAAGAGTATATGGAGCAGAACCATAAATTTGCAGAAATACAGGCTGTTCGAGAGAAAATCTCTCACCGCGATCAGCACCACACCGTCCCCAACCACGAGGTTCTGCTTTATCTGGAAGAAATACTTGGTAACCGCCGAGAACTTCTGGTCCATGGCGTGAACAGTACATACGAATTTGCCTCTGTAGCTCTTGCCCACAATTTTGAGCGTGCTGAAAATGTATCCTTCAGTGTAGAATCGAGCGCTTCCTCAGAAAATACCGGGCAGCGGCAACTTAACGTCTATAAGCTGATGCTTGCTGCGCTGAGCGACGAAGGACTGCAGCGCGCTCTCGAAATACATGGATCAGAAACGCCAGATCCCTACAACGGGAAGCTGCCCTCTGATCACCTACTGTTTCTTCCCTTAGATACAGATTTAACAGGCCTGCGGCACCTTTATGAAGCGCAAGACAAACAATGGGAAACAATCTTCGCATATGCCTACAGTGAGGATAAGCAAGTAAGTACTCTCCAACCTGGAGAAAACCTGGTCGTGCTTGGACTACACGATATCCTCAGTAAATTTGGAGGTTCACGTCGCCTGCCCCAAGAGACAAAGCCCTGGTATGTGCCCTATGAACGCACTGGGATGCTCAGCACAGAGCATGAAAACCCGTACCACAAGATGCGGTTACGTGCCTTGATCAACCTTGGCGATAACAGGCTTAAACGCAACACCAAAGCTAAATTGGGGCTAGCCGTATTCCGCGTTCCCACTCTTGGAGAACAGCTACAAAACTCCGTATATCTTGCTGATCTTTCTTACGCTACTTTGGCGGAAGATAAACCTGACTCGGATGAAAACACCCAGCGTGCCCGCACTGTGGTGCAAACCGTACTCTCGTACCTTAGCACGGGTGAAATCCGCCCAGAAGACTTCACTATTGGATGTATTGTCCGTTCAGACAAGCTTGAGCATGCTTCATTTCATGAAGTGTACCGTGAAGCACCTGGCGGTAGCCTGCTCAGCGACTCTGAGATGATGCTGCGTATTCCCCAGCAGCTTCAAGAGATGCTAGACGATATTGCGGATACAACTTTAGAGCCTTGGCCAGTTATTCCTCGGGCTCCCGAAGAAAATATACGTTACCGTGGCAGTGATAGTTACGAGGTTCCTCTAGAACATCTTATTGAAGAGCGCAGGATCCTGTATGTTCCCGGCAATAAACTGGAAACTGGCTGTCTACGATTTGGTGAACCCAATTACAGTGAGCACACCGTGTTGGATCCGTATGCCTTGAGCAGATGCAACATGATGGGACAATTGCCTCAGCAGGTTCACTTTTTGACTTCGCAGAATTTACCTGATGAAGCTACATTGACCGAAGAGTACGATATTGTAGTGTACCCCGCGCATACAACCGACGCGCCAGGTCCTGCTGTCTACGTCGACCAAGAGGGCAATAACCTGGTGTCTTCACCAGCGTTTGTCCTTCGGCTTTCTCCGTCTGAAGACGGAAACGCTCACCGGTACGAACGCTCTACAACATTAGCTGCGCTTCTGCTGAGTTCCCTCAACAGCCAGAAGGAGAGCGAAGGAAGCGGCGTAGGAAGTTACCTATCTCCAGAAAAGCGCATAAAGTCAAAGGTTTTTAACTGGAGGCAGCTCCGTCTACCTTACACGGCATATCTACCTAGCGTGAAGCTCCGAAACGCGAAGGATCCACGAACTTTGCCAGCGAAAGAACGGCAAGGATACACTTCCGCTGAAAATCAGATGCTGTGGTTGCTTGGCGAATCTGCACCAACCCCGGAAGAAGAAGCTGATATCAGCGCTTACGCTCAATCATTCACAGATCTGAAGAGCCTGGAAGATAAGCTACAGCGTGCCCTCGAAAAAGTACGAACCATGCAAAACATTAGTGTTCATGGTATCACCTCAGGCAACCTCAGCATCAGAGGATTTGCGCATCATCAAAACCTTCGGAAGAGGTCTGATGTTTAGAGCCCAAGCTACAGAAGCCGTTCCACCACATGAGGCCGGTCTCTAGTGTTGCCCCCGGGTAACTCAGACGCTACTTGGGTACCAAGGTACAACCTGCCACACTGAGAATATAGGTTCAAACACCGCTTCAAATGCAAGCTAAAAACTAACTCTAATACGAAGGAAACCTCAGTATCATGCTTGAAAAAGATTGGGAAATACGCGTTCTCTCGGATCTCCATGATCTGGGCTGGAAAATTACCGACGGTACAGCTATAGCTCCCTTCACTGATCCGTCAGAGCGTCGGCCTGCTCAAGAGTCCATCCTGCCCTTCACCGTGCCTGAGCATACTCGTGAAAGTTACCACTCCATCCTGATTCCTGGCGCTCTCAAAGAGGCGATTAGCGTTCTCAACCCGTGGTTAACTCCTGAAAAAGTGCAGGAGGTCTTCACCAAAGTAACCACTGTCCAAAGTAATGACCTCATCTCAGAAAATATGCGAGCTTACCGGTACATGACCGAAGGGGTGAAGATTGAGATGACTGCAGCTGATGGATCGCAACAGACCCATACAGCCCGTATTATCAGCCGCGATGCGGACGATAATGAATGGCTGGCGGTACAGCAGGTGATTATCAAAGAACGTGAGCGAGAATACCGATTTGACGTAGTGCTCTACTGCAACGGGTTACCTGTTGGGATTATCGAACTTAAAAATCCCGGAGCAAGTAACTCAACTATTGAAGATGCCTACCAGCAACTAAATACCTACAGCACCTACTTCCCTCAAGCATTTACCTTTAATATTCTGAACATTATGAGTGATGGGATTACCTCCATGTATGGAACCCCTTTCACGCCGTATCAGTATTTAGCGCCCTGGAACTATACACCTAGTGGTACTGAAACCCCTATTCTTGAAGAAGTTGATGGGCAGACATACACGACGTTGGATCGTATGCTCGACTCGCTTGGAAACCCAGATATCCTGCTTGATATGCTCTTCAAATACACTCTTTTTGTGCAGAACGAAGGCAAGGCTGGGCAGAGCCACCTCACGAAGATTATTGCTATGTCTCACCAATACTTCGCGGTTGAGAAAGCACTCACAAACACCATTAACGTGCCCACGGGACGGGGAGAAAAAGGACGTGTGGGCGTTGTATGGCACACTCAAGGTTCCGGTAAGTCATATACCATGCTGTTTTATGCCCGTGCCATCATGGCTCATAAACGCATGCACAACCCCACCATTGTGGTGGTTACTGACCGGACTGACCTTGACGATCAGCTTTATTCCACCTTCCGCAAAGACCAGCTTCTCACTGACCAGCCTCAACGCATTCAAAGCCGGGATGAACTGCGCCTAGAACTTAAAGGTCGCCAAGCAGGAGGAATCTACTTCACCACGTTACAAAAATTTGGTCTAACGGAAAGCGACAAACAGAAACACCAAGAATTTCCGTTGCTTTCAGACCGGGAGAACATCGTGCTCATTGTCGATGAGGCGCACCGCTCCCACTACGGCAGCTTAGATGACGGTTATGCTAATAACATTAATCGTGCCCTGCCACACGCTAAATATATTGCCTTCACCGGTACTCCTATCGACAATACTACCGGCTCAACTGTTCATGTATTTGGTGATTATATTCATGTGTATAGCATCGACCGCGCCGTAGCGGAAGGAGCTACAGTACCGCTTTACTACGATTCTCGCTATATTCCTCTAGCCTTACGTGATGGCGAGAGCGAAGAGACTATCACTGCGCTCGCCGAGCAGATCACTGAAGACCTTGATGAAGAGCAACGCCTAGACATAGCTAAAAATGTCGCTCGCTTAAAAGAGCTTCTGATTTCAAAAGATCGCCTTAAACAAGTTGCTCAAGACATCGTGTCTCATTGGGAAACGCGACGTGAAAACATGGAGGAAGAGTTAGGGGTGTATGGAAAAGGTATGATCGTCACGTCATGCCGTGAGCACGCCTCAAAACTGTACGACGCTATCGTAGAGATACGCCCTGATTGGGCGCCGGAGCGTAACGGTGAGGATGTACATACCGGTAAAATTCAGGTTATGTATTCTCGTGGTCCTGCTTCTGAAGGACCTGAAATGGCTCGGTTCGCACGTATCAAAAAACAGTCACGAGAATTGCAAGCACGTATTAGGGACCCCAAGGACCCCCTTGAACTGGTCATAGTAAGCGATATGCTTCTCACCGGTTTTGATGCTCCAGCTATGCATACACTCTACATGGATAAATCCCAGAGCGGACATAACCTGATGCAGACCATAGCCCGTATTAATCGACGTTTTCAAGGGAAAAGCGCAGGCCTCATCGTGAGCTACTTACCGCTTCAAAAGAATCTCTCTGAAGCATTGGAACGGTATGCTGACGATGAACGTAATCCGGTTGAAAACGCTGCCGACGAAAGCTTGCGTATTAAATCTTTCCAGTTGCTTGATATTCTCGACCAGCTGCGGAACCTATTAGGACAGCGAAACTGGCTAGAGCAAGTGCACCAGAATGTCAACGGGGCACGACGTTTAAACGTGGTGTTGGGCGTATGTAATAGTATTTTAGAGTTTCGTAGGAACGAACAGAGCAACCCCGATATGCCGGATGACCAGCGCCGTTATGCTCGAATTATGGCGCGACTGATCACCATGGAGCGTACCTACCGGCATATCAAGCAAGCTACTGAAAACCAGTATGTTAAGCGTGTGCTTGAGCGAACTGACGAAATTGAATTTTTACGAGCAGTCTTGAACAGCATTAAAGCAGTCCTGGGCGAAGAACGTATTAAAGGGCGTACTCAAACTCCTGAAAATGCTATGCATGAGCTGCGCTTACTGGCAGAGAGCATGCTCGAAAGCCGAGACACTATTTTGGTGACGTTGGCAGATGGCAACGAACACATCAATATTCGAGAGCTCAACGAAGAAAACTTGAAAAGGATCGCCAAAACTTCTACACCAACTCTCGCAGTAGAAACCGCCGAGCGGGCTATGATGCAGCGTATTCAGGACGTTGCCGGGAAAAACCGTACTCGGCAGGAATACTTCGGTGACAAGCTCAAACAAGTAGTTGAACGCTATAACCGCGGAGTCACAACTCTGGCGGAAACTATGACCGCTTTGGCTCATTTTGAAAAGGAGCTTCGGGCCGATATAGCTCGTGGAGAAGCGCTCGGTTTCACTGAAGCAGAAACGGCTCTCTTTGACGCGCTCAAGGCAAGTGCATCTCCTGAGGAAATCTTAGATGATGATGTCCTGGGGAAAATCACTAGGGATATTTCTGCTGTGATTCAGAAGCTACCCAAGCGTTGGCTGGAGAGCGGACAGGAGCGTGCAGCATTCCGGGTTAAACTCAAGCGTATCTTCAATAAATATAAGTATCCGCCAAAAGCACAGGAAAAAGCCCGTATACGCATTATGCGTGAGGCTGAAGACTTAGCGCAGGATGCGTTGCTTGGTAGCTGAATCTTCAAATACACAGCGTCCTTCGGGTCATAAGAAACGGGAGCGCATGAAGAAAATGCTCCCGCTTTTTATCTCAGCTGTGACAAGTTTCGCTCGACGCCGTGATCTATTCGCGGGTCGTTAGGTGTTTTAGCTTCCCATCCCACTGCGGCAGTTCGTGTACGAGAAACTTAGGTTTGAGCGGATAATCCGCCAGGGAATCGAGCGGTAGCCAGACACAGGGGTAGCAATGCTCCTCTTCGCAGGTGGTTATCGGAACCGCTTCAGAATCAACCTCCACGAGGTAGTGAAATTCAATGCGGTGGTTCGGTATACCGTGCACTGTGAAAAGGTGCTCTCCTACGAACGCAAGCTGCCGAACTGTGCAGTCGATGCCTAGTTCTTCGCGTACTTCGCGACGCACCGCATCCGCGCTGTGCTCACCAACTTGTACAGCGCCGCCGGGCACAAAATATTTGCCGTCGTGACTGTAGGTCAAGAGCTTACCGGCGTGTATGATCAGTGCCGAAGCTCGCACACCGTACTGATATCCTGCAGCTGTCGTTCGAAAATCCATACCTTTATTATCTAACTGCGTATTGTATACAGTTTCGCCAAACGCTCATTGGAGGGTGTCATCGACAGTAGATCTTGGCACATCCTGTATCCTTGGAGATTGAGTAAGCATCTTAAAAATGGGCGACCATCTTGGGTTCAAGCTGGGTGCAGTCCGTTTCCTCGACGATAAGAAAGTGATCACGGCTCGTGTTCAATTCTCTCTCTGACCGTTTGACGGCAACCTTTAAAAACCTGCGTGGCAAGGGCCGCCTCTCTGAGGCAGACATTGACGCAACCGTCCGCGAAATTCGCCGCGCCCTGCTGGATGCGGATGTCGCCGTGCCTGTTGTCCGTGAATTCGCCGCACATATTAAAGAGCGTGCCCTCGGTGCTGAGGTCTCAGAGGCACTCAACCCTTCACAGCAGATCGTCAAGATTGTAAACGAAGAGCTTATTACCATTCTGGGCGGGCAGACTCGCCGCATTAACATGGCGAAGACCGGTCCCACCATTATTATGCTGGCTGGTCTGCAGGGTGCCGGTAAAACCACGCTGGCGGGTAAACTCGCGAAGTGGCTCAAGGGGCAGGGGCATACCCCCATCCTGGTGGCATCTGACTTGCAGCGCCCAAACGCGGTAACCCAGCTGAAGGTTGTGGGCGAGCGCGCGGGCGTACCCGTTTTCGCGCCCCACCCGGGTGTGACCAGTGAATTTGATACCCCTACTGGCGATCCTGTGCAGGTTGCACGAGATGGCGTTGCTGAAGCGCGTGCGAAGCTCCATGACGTGGTGATCGTTGATACCGCAGGCCGTTTGGGTGTGGATGCTGAACTCATGCAGCAGGCGCGTAATATCCGCGATGCTATTGAGCCCCAGGAAGTCCTGTTCGTGATCGATGCGATGATTGGTCAGGACGCCGTGAATACCGCAAATGCCTTCAACGAGGGCGTGGACTTTACCGGCGTAGTGCTCTCTAAACTTGATGGTGACGCCCGTGGTGGTGCGGCTCTTTCCGTTGCTTCGGTTACCGGCAAACCGATTATGTTCGCATCCACGGGTGAGAACGTGGATGATTTCGAGCAGTTCCACCCCGACCGTATGGCCAGCCGCATTCTGGATATGGGCGATGTGCTCACCCTGATCGAGCAGGCAGAAGCCACGTGGGATAAGGCAGAAGCCGACCGCATGGCGAAGAAATTCATCGATCAAGAAGACTTCACCTTCGATGATTTCTTGGCGCAGATGCAACAGATTCGCAAGCTGGGTTCCATGAAGAAACTCCTCATGATGATGCCCGGCGCCGCCCAGATGCGCCAGCAGCTAGAGTCTTTTGACGAACGCGAAATTGACCGCGTTGAAGCTATCGTACGTTCGATGACTCCACATGAACGTGTGGCACCGAAGATCATTAACGGGTCCCGTCGTGCACGTATTGCGAAAGGTTCGGGCGTGACTGTTTCTGAGGTGAATCAGCTCATGGAGCGTTTTGCTCAGGCACAGAAGATGATGAAGAAGCTTGCCACCGGCAAGATGTCTGGTATGCCCGGCGGCATGCAGATGCCCGGTATGGCCGCGGCTGGCGGAAGTAACCGTAAAAAGAATAAGAAAAATAATAACAAGAAGAAGGCGGGTCGCTCAGGCAACCCCATGAAGCGTAAGCAGCAAGAGGCAGAGGCACTTGCCGCTCAGAAGGCACGCCAGGGTGCGGCTTTCGGGCAGCAGGCGCAGCAGCAAGAAGATCTTGATCTTTCGAAGATGAATCTGCCGAAGGGCTTTGAGAAGTTCCTACAGTAGAGAGACTGTGAAATGGTGTTCGCGGTGTTCTGGCGGCTTTATGAAGGAGCCGTCAAACATCGTGAACGTTGTTTGACAAGAATTTACCGGTGTATGAAGACGACTCACTCCGTATTCACACATCATGAAGACATACGCGTTACTCTGGTATAGAGGATTCGATAATACCGCGCCTATGACACACACCATCAGGTCACGTGCTGCAGGCTGAAAACCTGCATGAGAAAACGGATCCGATTGATAGGCGTGGAATGCAGATCTCTACAGTGTGCATCCGATGATTCGTAACGCCGTTTCTCACCGGCCATGCCCTGAATGTAAACCGTGCCTACTAATTAGCAGAAGGTTTTACGGCGTTAGTAGCGGGGCAGATGAGGCAAACGGCAGAACGCTATTAAGGGGAAGAATGCAGAACAACGAGCAACATCACCGAGAATCAGCGCAGGGCGGCGCTGAACAGAACGGTCGTGAGCGCCATGAAACTGCCAACCCTTGGACTTACACCAAGCCGGAGGCATCTGCCAGTCAAAATGGCACCGTCCCGGACTATTTATGGGTTCGTCTGTCTTTAGAGTATGGTGAAAACACCCCCGACATCGCCGGTTCTAAAGTGGTCTATTCCAGTGACTCTAGTGATGATGCTGATCCTGAAACTGCGGATGTTGCGAACGCTATTATTGACCTGATCCGGCGGGCGAAACAACTTCATGAGGAAAAAGAACACCGTATTGATCCGCGTGAAGTAGATGATGTTGCCGCCTCACTAGCCCATGATGATCTGACGGTCGAAGAACTTAACCAGATGTGGCAGGATACTCCGGCTCCCCAAGACCCGGATAGCTCCGAGGAAGACGGAGAACATTATTCGGCTCCTCGGCATGACCATGCGGGTTCTCCCGAAGAGATCTTTGATGTGACTTTTTCTGATGTTGAGGATGAGAACCTGCACCGTCGCCGCATGTTGGCGCGCGCCGCCAGTGATCATGATGTGATTCAGGCTCTTATAGAGCTGACTCGGGAACGACCCGAACTTATCGCCTATGAGATGGGCGAGCGTGAAGTTCAGATATATGTTTTGTGTTCGCTTAATCCCGCAGGTTATCTGAACGTTTTGCATGTGGCACACGGACAGATTCGCAAGGGTGAACCCTTGGAAGAATACGTTGAGTGGCTTCTTGAACGCATGCCAGTAACCGGTATTGCTCTTGAAGAAGAACCAGGGATGTGGGTACCGGTACCGCATGATGTTTACCAGATCGAATTTTTAGTTGATGGCGATGCTGCGGCGCTTCTAGATATTAACCTGGATGCACTCACCAGCATGCTCCTCACCCAGCCGGAACGCCAGATTGTTGCAGCCCCGGCGGGAACATGGACGATTATTAGCGGCGATCCGCATGACATTTTGGCTGTTATTGCCGAAGCAAAGTGTCATGCCTTGATTGCGGAGGGGAATGCGCATCAACAGCACCTCATCTTTATGGAGGCCCCTCAAGAGCTAGAGCAGAACGAGAATGCACCTGCCTGGATGCTGGGCGAGCCGGAGGAGAAGGACTCGACCATTCTGGAGTTCTTCTGGCAGTCTGTTCCGAAGACCCTCACACGAACTATGACTCGTGAACATTGCGATTCTTATGAGGGATCTTTAGAAGATATTCTGACGAGTCTGCCAGGTTTGCCGCCTGAGCCTTTTGGTCTGGACCAAGACGAGCTTACTCGCTCTATTGTTGAGCTTTCCCTGCTTTTCGGCGTTCCTTCTGGAACTTCTGCGGGAAGGCGCCTTGAAAGCTATCTGCGAGATACGAAGAACACTCTTGCTCTCGAATCGGTGCTTCAGCTATTGCATGTTCCCGTTGAGCTGGCAGCGGTACCGACGGAAGGTCTTGAGATCGGTGCGATTGGGACCGCTCGTGTGTTCGGCGAAGACCCTGCTGAACTGCTGGCGGCGCCTCATGACGAAAGTTCGTCTCAAGCAGACATGGATCCTGCGCAGAGTGACGATAACTCACTGTCTGCGCATTACCAGTCCGATAAACTTCCCGATATAGAGGCTTTAAAACGTAGCTATCGTCTGGTAGCTACAAACCGCCGTGTAACTCTTGCGGAGTGGCTTGCTGCGTCTCAAAGCGGCGAGATTCCTTACGAATATACTCATGTGGGTACCACCAAACAACGTGATAATCAGCAGAACGAGTCTTTGGTGAAAAAACCTTCCTCAAGTCCGCGTGTGGATGCGTCTAGCCCTAGTGGCGTATCAAACAAAGCGGTCGTTGAGATGAACTCTTCAACGCATACAGTTCAGCCCGCGCACTCGGAATCGCCCGGTGAGACTTCTGCTGGGAAAGATCCCAAAAATCGTTTGCTTACCCGCGTTTTTCGGGTGGACGGTACTGCGCAGTTGGGGCTGGCAACCGTGTTTTGGACTGTTGCGCGCCGCAAAAAAGCGCAGGGTAAGAGCGCCCCAATTTTGACAGCTCTGAGCACTGTTCTCGCAGCTGGCGGCACGAGTGAGATTCTCTTAGCGCCTCGTCTTGCTCGGCTTGCTGGCGAGAAACTTGATGAGCATCGCAGTAAAACGGCGTCAGATGATCCCGTAAGCGCGGAGCTCGTGCGCCGGGGCGATAACCCGCAGGGCGCATCGTCGGAGGGGTTGCACCGACGAACCTTAGTTGATGACCTGCGTGACGGTATCTATGTGGAAGCTCCGAGTAAGTCTCGCAAGGCTCGTTCGCAGACCGCGAGTTCCATGTCAGATACTTCGTCCGCCACAGAGCTGGGGGAGAGGGTACGTCGTACCGTCCGTAAGTTCTTCTCTTAAAAAAACCTTCAACGCTTGCAAGAACCATGCTTAAACACAGACGAAAGCGGAATCTATGAAAGATACATATTTAAGCCACGAGGAACTGGTAGCTTTTATCGCATCACTTCCAACACGTCGGCTTGCCGCCGGAGCGCTTATTCGCAATGAAGAAGGCGAACTACTTGTGGTGAAGCCGAACTACAAGGACGGCTGGATTCTTCCGGGCGGAACCGTCGAGTCGGGCGAGGCACCGAAAACAGGATGTTTCCGTGAGGTTCAGGAGGAGCTGGGGCTTACCCTGACTCCGGGTCGTTTGGTGGCTATTTTCCATGGACTCGCATTAGGTGTCTGGGGTGATTCCACATATTACATGTACGATGCGGGCGTTATTCCGCGTGACACCCCCATTACTTTGCAGAATGATGAACTGGTGACCTATGAGTGGGTGGTCGGTGAAAACTTGGGCGATTATGTGCGCCCGGCGATGGTGAGGCGGCTGCAAGAAGCCTTGAAAGCCCTCGAAACCGGCGAAGTTCTTGAGATAAGCTCCGACGATTAACGCTATAACAGCGACATATGCCCGAAAACGCAGGGATCCGCTAGATTTAAATCGCCCTATTTGTTACCCTATCTGAGTACCCGACATTGCGTGACCCCTCTCTTCGCGCTTTGTTGTGTCCATAGAGACTTCGTGAACGGCCCGCCCCACGGGCGCTGAAGCGTGGTTTCGCACCAAGTATTGAAACAGGAGTAACCACTACAGTGGCTGTTAAAATTCGTCTCAAGCGTATGGGTAAGATCCGCGATCCTCGCTACCGTATTGTGATTGCGGATTCTCGCGTGAAGCGTGATGGTAAGACTATCGAAGAGATCGGTATCTACCACCCGACCGAGCAGCCCTCGCGTATCGAGATTAACTCTGAGCGTGCTCAGTACTGGCTGTCTGTTGGCGCACAGCCGACCGAACAGGTCTTGGCTCTGCTGAAGCTCTCAGGTGACTGGGCAACTTTCAAGGGCGAGAAGGCTGAGAACAGCATCAAGCCCGTTGAGCCTAAGGCTGAGTTCGTCGTTCCTCAGAAGGGTTCCGTTATTCTTCCTGAGGCTATCACCCCCAAGGCCGATAAGGCTGAGGAAGCAACCGAGGAAGCTCCTGCTGAAGCTGAAGCAGAGGCTGCCGAGGAAGCAGCTGAGTAATTATGTTGGCTGATGCACTCGAACACTTGGTTCGAGGGATTGTCGAGCATCCGGACGATGTGAAAGTGCGTTTGCGCCAACAGCGCCATCGCGAGACGCTGGAGGTTCGGGTACATCCCGATGATTTGGGTCGAGTGATTGGTCGTTCGGGCCGAACCGCTAAGAGCATTCGCACCGTGATGGATGCGATTTCTGAGGGCGATCAGGTTCGGATCGATATTATCGACACCGACAGAAAACGTTAGCTGATATAGCATCAAGAGCGTTCCACCACCGAAAAGGTGTTGGAACGTTCTGCTTTAACCGTGAGAATTTTCATCAGGTAATTGCACAGCAGACAGGTACCTCCAAAGCTTGTGAGAGTCTGCGCTTTTTCGGACCTGCCGGTAGAATATTAGGTGTCTACAAGCCCCAGTTTTTCTAGAGGTTTACAACATGCAGGTTTTGGTTGCGCGCATCGGCAAACCGCACGGTATTCGCGGTGAAGTTACGGTTCAACTCTTCACAGATATCCCCGAGGAGCGCTTTGCCCCCGGAGAAGTTCTCGACTTGGAAAACTTCACCCCGAAAAGCCCTGTGGCTACTGTTGCACCAACGGGAAGGCTTAAAGTGGTGGGGCATCGTTGGAATAAGAAGATTCTGGTGGTGCGTTTTGAGGAAGTCACTACCCGCAACCAAGCGGAAGAGCTGCGGGGCAGCCGCCTGATGTTTGAGGTTCCCGAGGACGAAGATGATGAAGGCTTCTACGAACAGGAACTCGTGAACCTGCCCGTATATCTTCTGATGAAGGTTCCTGAGGGGGAGAACCCCGTCAATAATCCTAAAGCGGGGAAGCCTCTGGGGAAGGTTACCGGTCTGCAGACCATGCCCGCGCAGGATATACTGCTCGTTAAACTTGCTGCCGAGCACGGCGGTGACGAGATTATGATTCCCTTCGTCGAAGAAATCGTTCCTGAAGTTGTGACCACCGCTGAGGACGAACCCGGCTTCGTGCTTCTGACCCCGCCACCCGGTCTTATCAACGTGGCTGAAGCAGAATCTGCCGCATCGAACTCAGAAAATACGGGGGAGTAGCCCGTGCGCTACGACGTTATCACTATTTTTCCCGAGTACTTGACACCGTTAGACCTCTCGCTGGTAGGGAAAGCCCGCGAAAACGGTTTGGTCGATCTGCGCGTGCATAATCTGCGTGACTATACCTTCGACCGCCACCACACGGTTGATGATACCCCCTATGGCGGTGGTGCCGGCATGGTCATGAAACCGGAACCTTGGGGGCTTGCGCTTGATGAAGTGCTCACGAATTCACCGCTGCAGGCAAGGGAAGAGCACCACGAAAATAATCGCGATGAGCCGGAAGAACAGCGAGAAAGAGCAGAGGAAAATTCGAGTCCTCAGAAACTCGTGCCTGCGCAGGATAATCGTCCTCTCCTGATTGTTCCTTCCCCAGCAGGCGCGGTTTTTAACCAGCAAATGGCTTATGAACTCGCTGAAGAACAGCATATTGCCTTCGCACCCGCGCGCTATGAAGGTATTGACGAGCGTGTGCTCGACTGGGCACAAACCCGCTTCCGCGTGCTTCTCGTCTCGATGGGGGACTATGTGCTCTATGGCGGAGAGGTAGCGGTCATGGCGATGATCGAGGCTATTACTCGACTAATTCCTGGGGCATTGGGAAACCCAGAATCTCTTGCAGAAGAGTCGCACACCGGCGGGCTTTTGGAGTACCCGGTGTATACAAAACCGGCGCAGTGGCGCGACTACGAGGTTCCGCCTATCCTGCTGTCGGGCAATCACGGTGCTATTGCCAGGTGGCGGCGCGAGCAGCAGATTGAACGTACCATGAGTCGCCGCCCCGATCTTTTTGAGGCGTATCCTGAAGAAAATTGGGATAAGAAAGACCGGCGTTTTCTTGCCGAGCGCGGTGTGCATTTCCCCAAATCTCGCCAAGCAGACTAAACCGGAAGAGCTCTAACACCCCGCACCGTTGCATTCGTTGAAGCCCCTTACAGTTGATGGCTAAAACTAAAACGTTCAAAGTCGAGAATATCGTAAACAACGGCGCGCCCCTGAACCCAATAAATCTTACTCGGGGCACCCGGATCTTCCGCAGGCTTATACCTGCCGCCCAGGGCACGGGAGAGCGAGCCGCGCATCGACAATGATAACGGGCGGTGAGTACTCGTATGCTCGTAGCGGGCAAGATCTAGAGGTTCAGGGTCAGTAAATTCCTCTACCTGAGCGAGAGCAAGCATCCGATCTTCTAAACTACCGTGACGTTCCGCCGAAAAACCGGCATCCAGCCAACTATCACGCAACTTGGAAGGCATCAGCTGAGGAACATCATCACGCCTCTCAAAACCGTGCGATTCGGGCGCCGGAATAACCGGCAGATCAGGCTCACGATAGATCATCAAAATTTCCAGCTCACCGCCTAGCTTACGGGCACGCAGAATTTCCTGGCGAATGTGCCGAACCGTTTTCTCAGGGCATGAAAAGCCCCACGGAACCGCAGGAATACCGAGAGCATGCGCCTTCTGAAACCTATCATAGGCGCGCAAGACCACCCCGCCGGTACGTCCATGCGCCATGTATGCATAGTTGTAATCAGCAGAAAGCTTCAGAAAGAGAACGGGATCGCTGGCAGGAATATACATGTGAGCCTGCAGTATCTAATGTTTTTCGGGAACCGGGCGCTCGCGGAATTCGATAGGGCGTTTTGCCTTGGGCAGGGCGTACATAATACGCAGGTAGGCATCTTCGATGAGCTCTTCAAGAAGCTGGCGTGTAACACCCTTGCCTGCACCGACCGAAATCCAATGCCGTTTATTCATATGCCACCCTGGAATAATGCTTGGGTACATGCGCTGCAGAACCTCGGATTCTTCGGGGTCGGTCTTCAGATTCACGATCGGGTAGCCGATACCGTCTGTGTACATAGCAAAAATTTTGCCGCTAATGCGGTACACCGTATTACGTGGTCCGAAAGGCTGATCGGAGGTCGCCAACGGCATAGTAAGCGCAATCTGATCAACAACCTCATGGAGGTCTTCGGCGGTTATCTCTTGAGAATTAGGTGTACCCATACCTTCGAGTCTAACGGCTGTTACACCGTAGTGAAAGGATTCAAAGTTTGGGAAAACCAAAACCAAGCTGCCTGGGCGGTTCACATCTGTAGAACGTCTAGAACACGGAAAGAATACACCCGTAAAATATGCGGCGAAAACCGCGTGCGCATCCAAAGAATCACGGTAGAATAGAACACTATGGCTGAATTTATTTACACGATGACCAAAGCCCGCAAAACTGTGGGCGATAAGGTCATTCTTAACGACGTTTCCATGTCGTTCTTCCCGGGCGCCAAGATTGGTATGGTTGGTCCCAACGGCGCCGGTAAGTCGACCATCCTGAAAATCATGGCTGGCTTGGATCAGCCCTCAAACGGCGAGGCACGCCTCTCGCCCGAATACAGCGTAGGTATTCTGCTTCAGGAACCGCCACTGAACGAAGAGAAAACCGTGCTCGGCAACGTCGAAGAAGGCGTGGGCGAGATCAAGGCGAAGCTGGACCGTTTCAACGAAATTTCCGCGCTCATGGCTGAACCTGATGCTGATTTTGATGCCCTCATGGAAGAAATGGGTAAGCTGCAGGAAGCTATCGACGCCGCAAACGCCTGGGACCTGGACTCCCAGCTGGAGCAGGCAATGGAAGCGCTGCGCTGCCCGCCCGCTGACATGCCCGTCACCCACCTCTCCGGTGGTGAGCGCCGCCGCGTGGCACTGTGCAAGCTGCTGCTGCAGAAGCCTGACCTGCTGCTGCTCGACGAGCCCACCAACCACCTGGATGCAGAGTCCGTGCTCTGGCTGGAGCAGCACCTGCAGTCCTACGAGGGTGCCGTCATTGCGATTACCCACGACCGTTACTTCCTCGACCACGTTGCCGAGTGGATCGCCGAGGTTGACCGCGGTAACCTGTACCCCTACGAGGGTAACTACTCCACCTACCTGGAGAAGAAGCGTGCCCGCCTCGAAGTTCAGGGCAAGAAGGACGCTAAGCTTGCTAAGCGCCTGAGCGAGGAACTGGACTGGGTCCGCTCCAACGCTAAGGGCCGCCAGGCTAAGTCGAAGGCTCGTCTGGCACGCTATGAGGAGATGGCTGCGGAGGCTGAGAAGACCCGCAAGCTTGACTTCGAAGAGATTCAGATTCCTCCGGGACCCCGCCTGGGTAACCTGGTTATTGAGGCTGAGAACCTGCAGAAGGGCTTCGATGGCCGCTCCCTGATCAACGGTCTGTCCTTCTCACTGCCCCGTAACGGCATTGTGGGTGTGATTGGTCCTAACGGTGTGGGTAAGTCCACCCTGTTCAAGACCATCGTTGGCCTGGAGCCCCTCGACGGCGGCGAGCTGAAGGTCGGCGAGACCGTCAAGATCTCGTACGTTGACCAGAACCGCGCGAACATTGACCCGGAGAAGACCCTCTGGGAGGTCGTCTCTGACGGTCTGGACTACATTCAGGTTGGCAACGTTGAAATGCCTTCGCGTGCGTACGTTTCCGCGTTCGGCTTCAAGGGCCCGGACCAGCAGAAGAAGGCGGGCGTGCTCTCCGGTGGTGAGCGCAACCGTCTGAACCTGGCGCTGACCCTCAAGCAGGGCGGTAACCTGCTGCTGCTCGATGAGCCCACTAACGACCTGGACGTTGAGACCCTCGCATCCCTGGAAAATGCGCTGCTGGAATTCCCCGGCTGTGCAGTGGTCGTCTCTCACGACCGTTGGTTCCTGGACCGCGTGGCAACCCACATCCTGGCGTGGGAGGGCACCGATGAGAACCCGGATCAGTGGTACTGGTTCGAGGGTAACTTCGAGTCCTACGAGAAGAACAAGATTGAGCGCCTCGGCCCTGAGGCTGCTAAGCCGCACCGCGTGGTGCACCGCAAGCTGACCCGCTAGGGTTTGGTTCGGTAGTAAGCCCCGCCTCCTGCGCTGTTGAAGCGTGCGGAGGTGGGGCTTTGCTGTGCCCGCTAGATGTCGTATGGGCGGAATGGTGTACGCGCGGACGAGGGGAGTGCGCTGGCGAGGGGAGGGGCGTGTGCTCGCCGGTAGAAATAGTTCGCCCCGTGGTGACCGGTGCGTCATGGTGGAGTTCACATTCGCGGTTTATAATGGGTGTGTATAACTAACGCATTTGATACGAAGGACTTGAGATCATGCTTTCAAAATATAACTGGATGTCCCTAGTGACCGGTCTGCTACTGGTTGCAGCGGCAATCTACATGTTCGCCAACCCCGCTACTCCGCTAGCAGTTCTGGGATTTGTGTTCTCCTTTGCGGTGTTGCTCGGTGGTGTGTTTGAACTGGTGCGTTACTTCGGTGCGCTGAAGCCGGCACGTACCGGCTGGGACTTGGTCAATGCTATTCTCACCATCTTTGTGGGTCTGCTTTTGCTCAGTGCCTCCGCGGGCGCTCAGGCAACCTACATCCCGACCATTGTGGGCGTGTGGCTGATTTCCTGGGCGCTGATTCGTCTGATGACCGCTCAGGGGTTGAAATACCTCAGCTATAGTGCTGGCCGACACCTGCAGTTCTCCGCCATCGGAACCCTGATTCTGGGTCTGCTGGTGGTTCTGTTCCCCGTGCTCTTCGGCGCGGTGGCGGTCTGGCTGATTGCCCTGGTGCTGATGCTGGCTGGCTTCGTGTTCGTGGGTGACTTCTTCGTTTCCCGCCGCACCAAGAGCACCGTGCACATTTCCCCGGACGGTGTGATTGACGTCGAAGCCCGATAAACACCCGTTAGCGGCGTTGAGCGCATAAACTAGATACGGAAAGACCGTGTGAGACAACCACCTCACACGGTCTTTCTGTATGCTCTGACGTTTGCACCGGAACCTTAACGATACTCTGGCAGGCGGAACATCATTTCCTGCGCCACGGTCGCCACCAGCTCACCGGAACGATTGAAAATCGAACCCTGCGCGAGCATCCTGCCGCCCTGAGCGCTCGGGGAATCCAGCACGTACAGCAGCCACTCATCGGCACGCGCCGAACGGTGGAACCACATCGCGTGATCCAGCGAGGCGCTCTTGAGGCCCGGCTCCAGCCAGAACTTGCCGTGACGGCGCAGAGCCGGCTCCAGCGGCAGGTAATCCGAAGCGTAAGCAATAGCGGCGCGGTGCTCCGCCTCCGACGCCTCAGAACCATCAGCATGCACCAGGCGGTCAAAGGTCTTGAACCACACGCAGGCACGCGGCTCCGTCGAGGACGCATCCGGCTGAGTGTACAGGGGCGCGTCCACGTGGCGCATATCAATCGGGCGTTCCCACGCGACCGCCTGAGCCACCGGATGCGGCAACTCACCCAGGTAGTCACTCACCATGGGTAGCGACTCGGGGTCCGGAACCTCCGGCATAGTCACCGCGGTGTGCTCCGGGCCGCGGCTATCGGACTGGAAAGACATAATCGCCGAGAACATGGGCGCCTCATCCTGGAACACCTGCACGCGGCGGGTCGAGAAGGAACGGCTATCGTTCAGGCGCTGAGTGGCGAAGAACAGTTCACGCTCAATATCGCCGGGACGCAGAAAATAGGCGTGAATCGAGTGGATGTCCTTGCCCTCCACCGTGCGGTCGGCAGCAATAATCGATTGGGCAAGAACCTGACCGCCGAAAGTACGCGGCTGCTCGCGGGTGAGCGTCACTCCGGTAGACACTTCATCGCTACCGAAGGAGGCGGGCGCCGCCTCCACGGGGGAGAGATCCAGCATCCGCATGAGGTTTTGGGTCACAGTGGGCTTGGTCATTCTTTAATTCTGACACGAAGGGGTAAAGTTGAGGATGATTTATCGAAGAAAATATGCGAGCGAGAGGCAAAACATGACCGATGACCTGCACACACCCGACGCAGCACCTCTGCCAGAACCGGAACCGCAAGAACCTCCACGCTCAGCCACAACCAACACCCGGCGTATAGACCTCAAATACAATCCGCACGAAGGCATCGACGAACCCTACCTTATCTTCCCCAACAACCAGCAAGGTATAGCCGCCGCTGCCGACCTCAGCACCTATATTTCACGCGCACGTTCCCTCGATACCCAAGCGGCAATACGACTTACCGCCCGTGGGAGTGTGCTTGCCGTTTTCGCATGCTCTCTCGCCCCCGAAACCATGCTGGATAACACCCCCACCATTCTGGGGATGCGCGCCCTCAACCTCGCGAAGCCTTCAACCCTTGATATTGTGGTAGATTCAGCCGCCCTGCTCGAACGCCTGGCACGCATTGAAGAATCCGAGATGGTGCTGTATCTGCCGCCCGTCACCGTACACACCGAATGGGCTGGGAAAGCCGCACCCCTGCAAGGATGGGAAAAGCTAGGAACTATTGATGCTGATGAATTCCGCCGCCGCGCCAGCCGTGACGGACTTACCGCCGTCGAAAAAGCACTCCCCGAAAACCCTGGTGCCGCAGTGCTCACCACCGTGCGAACCCGTATCTGGTCATCTCCCATGGTGCTTGAGCACCTGCCGGAGTTTGACCGAACCCCTATACCTACAGGCGCAGCTTTCGCCTTGCAGGTCTTCGGATTCCTCCCCGAAACCTTCACCGGTGAGCTCGCTATATATGCCGCCCGTACTGGTTCCGACGGCTGGGTGCGCATCGCTGCCCCCGGCGGGCATGTGCTGGTGCGTTCAGGCTCGGGAGCGCTCGCATGAGTTATTCTGCGAATCAGCCGGGTGAGCAGGTCAGCATTTACGACCAGGTGGGCGGCGAGGAAACCTTCGATAAGCTCACCCGCAGGTTCTATGCGCTCGTGAAGGCCGACCCCGAGTTTTCTGCCATGTACCCGGATTTTGACCCGTTTCCGCCAGAGCACCTCACAGAGGAACAGACCGCCGAGATTGAAGCAAACGATACTGACCACTTCGATGCATCGGCACGGCGGCTGAAAATGTTCCTGATTCAGTACTTTGGCGGGCCCAGCACCTACCAGGAACAGCGAGGTCACCCGCGTTTGCGCATCCGGCATAACCCGTACCCGATCGGTGCGAAGGAACGCGATACCTGGCTGAAATATATGCGGCAGGCAATGGATACCCT
>ERZ772940.221-NODE-221-length-30676-cov-29.1322_pt1 | contig 30676 bp, 24 predicted proteins | sample MGYA00511682_ERZ772940 | MGnify/ENA primary metagenome ERZ772940 (study PRJEB29015, sample SAMEA2737922) | human oral metagenome | biome: human oral; feature: human-associated habitat; material: dental | place: China | collected 2031 ... | reverse complement strand
GAAGACGGCAGACAGCGTCAGCCCGGATGCGACAAAGCCACACTAGTCGCTTTGGCCTCATCTGAAAACAGAATTCACACTATTCACAATCGTAACTTACATCTCTGTAGTTAACGGATTGTGCCTGCGCTGACGGGGCTCTTCGTCGTCGTCATATGACCGTGACCGATATGACATCCGGCACAAATGACCGTTTGTGCAGGCCACTCTGGGTTGAAACGGCCGGATCGTCGCCGACGGAAGGCGGTCGCTCAGGCCGGACAGGCCGGCACCGCCCCGCGGCAAGGGGGCGCCGTGAAGGCGCCGCACCGGTGCCGCACCCGCGCCGAGCCCTACACCGCGGCCGCATGGCGGACACGCGTTTGGACCACCCGCGGAGGAAACCGCTAAAGTCGGAGCATGTTCCGTCGTCCTGAGGCCCTTCGGCCGGACGCCCCCACCACGGGGCGAATGCGCAGCTGACGCGCACGCCGCCGTCGGCCCACGTGCGCGTCCCCGCCCTCACCCGCACCATCACAGAAGTTGCAGCAACGGTGACGGCGGACGACTCAGCGCCACGACACCTCGCCCCCTCCTGCTGCCGGGCCGCCTCCGACGCCGGGCGCAGCGACCCAGGCAGCCGCCCGTAGGCGCGCCGCAACCGCCGGCGCGAGGCAGGCACCGCTCGTGGCACTGACATCGCCGCCGGTCACCGGGAACCACCAAGGAGTCCTCATGACCGACCAGCACCCCACCGCCCCCGACCAGGCCGCCCCCCAGGGCGCGCAGCCGGCCCCCTCCCCCACCAGCCCGGCGGGCTGGCGCTTTGAGACCAAGCAGGTCCAGGCCGGGCACGACCCGATGTCCGAGCCCACCCACGCCCGGGCCATCCCGATCTACCAGACCTCCTCCTACGTCTTCGAGTCGGCCGAGCAGGCGGCCTCCCGCTTCGCCCTGAGTGACCTGGGCCCGATCTACACGCGCCTGAACAACCCCACCAATGACATCGTCGAGCAGCGGATCGCGGCCCTGGAGGGCGGTGTCGGGGCGCTGCTGACGTCGTCGGGGCAGGCGGCCACGACCCTCGCCCTGGTGACGCTGGGCGGGGCGGGCAACAACATCGTGGCCTCGCCCTCCCTGTACGGCGGCACCACGAACCTGCTCACCCATACCCTGCCGCGGCTGGGCATCGAGGCGCGCTTCGTGGACGACACGGGCGACCCGGCGGCCTGGGCGGCGCTGGCCGACGAGCGCACTGTCGCCTTCTTCGGGGAGTCGATCCCCAACCCGCGCGGCGACATCCTCGACATCGAGGCGATCTCGGCGGCCGCGCACGAGCTGGGCATCCCGCTGGTCGTGGACAACACGGTGGCCTCGCCGTTCCTGACCCGCCCCTTCGAGTGGGGCGCGGACATCGTGGTGGCCTCGGCGACGAAGTTCCTGGGCGGGCACGGCTCGTCCGTGGCGGGCGTGATCGTGGACTCCGGCGGTTTCGACTTCGCGGCCCAGCCCGAGCGCTTCCCGGGCTTCAACACGCCTGACGAGTCCTACCACGGCCTGGTCTACGCCCGGGACCTGGGGGTGGGCAGCCCGCTGGGCGCGAACCTGGCCTTCATCCTCAAGGCGCGCGCCGAGGGCCAGCGCGACCTCGGCTTCGCGCTGGCGCCGCACTCGGCCTTCCTCATCGCCCAAGGCATCGAGACGCTCTCACTGCGCATGGAGCGGCACGTGGACAACGCTCTGGCGGTGGCCACCTGGCTGGAGGGGCGCGACGACGTCGCCTCGGTACGCTACTCGGGGCTGGCCTCCAGCCCCTACTACGAGCGGCACCGCAAGTACTGTCCGCGCGGGGCGGGCTCGATCCTCACCTTCGACCTGGCCGGCGGGCGCGAGGCGGGGGCGGCCTTCATCGACGCCCTGAGCCTGTTCTCCAACCTGGCCAACATTGGAGACGTGCGCTCGCTGGCGATCCACCCGGCCACCACGACGCACTCCCAGCTCGATGACGCCGGCCTGGCCGCGGCCGGGATCAGTGCCGGGACCGTGCGCCTGAGCGTGGGGATCGAGCACATCGACGACATCCTGGCCGACCTCGAGCGCGGCCTGGCGGCGGCCCGGGCCGTTGGGGCGGGAGAGCCGAGCGCGGCGGCCGGGGCCTGAGGCGGCGTGCCATGAGTGCGACCACGTCCTCCTCCTACCCTGTCTCCAGCGGCAGCGCCCAGACCGAACCGGCCGTCTTCGGCGTAGGCACGGCCTCCTCCAAGCTGGTGGACCGCAAGGCCGGCTCCCCCACGGGCGCCTGGCGGCCCGGTGACGAACCGGGGCACCGCCGGTTCCTGGAGATCGGGGACCTGCCCCTGGAGTCCGGGGAGGTCCTGCCCAACACGGTCCTGGCCTTCGAGACCTGGGGGGAGCTGAGCCCGCAGCGCGACAACGCGGTGCTCGTGCTGCATGCCCTGACCGGCGACTCCCACGTCACCGGTGAGGCGGGGCCCGGGCACCCGACGCCGGGCTGGTGGTCGGACCTGGTGGGGCCCGGGCGGGCCATCGACACTGAGCGCTACTTCGTGGTGGCCGCCAACATCCTGGGCGGCTGCCAGGGCTCGACGGGGCCGTCGTCGACGGCGCCGGACGGGCGCCCCTGGGGGTCGCGCTTCCCGTGGCTGACCACGCGCGACGCCGTCGAGGCCGAGGCGCGCCTGGCCGACGCGCTGGGGATCGAGGTCTTCCACCTGGTCATCGGGGCGTCGCTGGGCGGGCACCGGGCGATCGAGTGGGGGGTCACCCACCCGCAGCGGGTGCGCAACCTGGCACTGGTGGCCACCGGCGCCTCGACGACCGCCGACCAGCTGGCCTGGTGCCACCTGCAGGAGCTGGCGATCGTGGCCGACCCCTTCTTCTTCGACGGCGACTACTACTCCCACTCGGTGGGGCCGGTGCGGGGGCTGGGGCTGGCGCGGGCGCTGGCGCACACGACCTACCGCAGTGCCGCCGAGCTCGACGAGCGCTTCGGGCGGCGCCACCAGGGCGAGGAGGACCCGGCGGTGGGCGGGCGCTACCAGGTGGAGTCCTACCTGGACTACCACGCCGGCAAGCTGCTGGCGCGCTTCGACGCCAACACCTACCTCATCGTCACCCACTCGATGATGGTGCACGACGTCGGCACGGGGCGCGGCGGCATCGAGGCGGCGCTGGCGAGGGTGCAGGCGCGCACGCTCGTGGTGGACGTGGACTCCGACCGGCTCTTCCTGCCCGCCCAGGCCGAGGAGCTGGCCGAAGGTATTCCCGGCGCGAGGCGCGAGACGATCAGCTCCCTGCACGGGCACGACGGCTTCCTCATCGAGGCCGACCAGATGGACGCGATCCTGCGCGACTTCCTGGCCGGCGCATAGACACCGACAAAAACTGACCAAAACTTCAGAAACGACGCGGCTCCGGGTCGTTTCTGAAGTTTTGGTCGAAGTGTGCGGCACACGCCACGCCGTCAGGGACCGAGCGGCCGCGCCGTCGCGGACCGAGCGGTCGGCCCCCGGCGACTCGCCCAACTTTGCAGAATCGAGATGTTCCGTTACCTTATCGAGAGACGTCTGACATCTGCCGTCTACGCTCTCTTGCTGAAGGCAAGGCCGCCTCGGCTCCCTAGAACGGAACACCTATGACATCGCACAGTCCTTTTTCCCGGAGGCGCCTGCCCGCCCTCCTGGGCTCCCTGCCACTAGCCGCCACCGGCCTGATCGCCGCCGCACCCCCGGCGCTCGCCGTCCCCACGACTGACGGCCTGGCCGACGTCACCATCACACAGGTGAACGCACCCGCTGACGGCCTCTACGCCGTCGGCGACGTCATAACCTTCAACATCACCCTGACCAACACCAGCGGCGAGGCCCACTCCTACGCCCCGGCCTCGACGAACCTGTCCGGGAACGTCTCCAAGTGCCGGTGGCGCAACGTCCCGGCCGGGACGACCAAGACCGACTGCACCGGCCTGGCCACGCACACGGTGACCGCCGAGGACCTCAAGGCAGGCGGCTTCACCCCGCAGATCGCCTACGAGGTCAAGGTCGTGGAGTACGCCGGGAAGGCCCTGAGCACCCCGGAGACGATCAGCGGCGCGACGAGCCCGGTCAAGGCCGCCACGCTGCGGGTCGAGTCGATCACGCCGTCGTCGAGCCAGGAGAACTACAAGCTGGGCGACACCGTGAGCTACACGGTGCGCGTGCGCTCGGTGTCGGACAAGACGATCAACGTCGCCGCCACCGAGTCCTCCTTCGACGACCTGGGCCGCCAGTGCCACTGGGGCGGCCTCAAGCCGGGCAAGGGCGCCGTGTACAACTGCAAGCCGCTCACCCACACGATCACGCAGGCCGACGTCGACGCCGGCCGCTGGACGCCGTCGATCACCCTGACGGCCACCGGCACCGACGGCGCCGCCCTCCAGACGCTCACCGCCACCGGCAACCCGATCAACGTCGTCGGCGACCACCCGCAGGCCACGCCCGCGCCGGCGCCCGACGCGAGCACGGAGCTGCCGGCCTCGATGAGCCAGGCCCAGCACGTGGCCCCCAACACGGCCACCGACAACTACCGCATCCCGGCGATCACCACCGCCCCCAACGGGGACCTGCTCATCTCCTACGACGAGCGCCCGAAGGACAACGGCAACGGCGGCAGCGACGCCCCCAACCCGAACCACATCGTCCAGCGCCGCTCCACCGACGGCGGCAAGACCTGGTCGGCGCCCACCTACATCCACCAGGGCACGGAGACCGGCAAGAAGGTCGGCTACTCCGACCCGAGCTACGTCGTCGACCACCAGACGGGCACGATCTTCAACTTCCACGTCAAGTCCTACGACCAGGGCTGGGGCGGCTCGCAGGCCGGCACCGACCCGGACAACCGGAACATCATCCAGGCGGAGGTGTCGACCTCCACGGACAACGGCTGGACCTGGACGCACCGCACCATCACCGCAGACATCACAAAGAACAACCCGTGGACCGCGCGCTTCGCGGCCTCGGGCCAGGGCATCCAGATTCAGCACGGCCCTCACGCCGGGCGCCTGGTGCAGCAGTACACGATCAGGACCGCCGGCGGCGCGGTGCAGGCTGTCTCGGTCTACTCCGACGACCACGGGAAGACGTGGCAGGCCGGCACGCCGATCGGGACCGGCATGGATGAGAACAAGGTCGTGGAGCTCTCCGACGGCTCCCTCATGCTCAACTCGCGCGCCTCGGACGGCTCCGGCTTCCGCAAGGTGGCCCACTCCACCGACGGCGGGCAGACCTGGAGCGAGCCGGTGTCCGATAAGAACCTGCCCGACTCGGTGGACAACGCCCAGATCATCCGGGCCTTCCCGAACGCCGCCCCGGACGACCCGCGCGCCAAGGTGCTGCTGCTGAGCCACTCGCCGAACCCGCGGCCGTGGTCGCGTGACCGCGGCACCATCTCGATGTCCTGTGACGACGGCGCCTCCTGGACGACCAGCAAGGTCTTCCACAAGCCCTTCGTCGGCTACACGACGATCGCGGTGCAGTCCGACGGCAGCATCGGGCTGCTCAGCGAGGATGCCCATGACGGCGCCAACTACGGCGGCATCTGGTACCGCAACTTCACGATGAACTGGCTCGGCGAGCAGTGCGGCCAGAAGCCGGCGGAGCCGAGCCCGGCACCGTCGCCGACGCCGGCACCCTCGGCGGCACCCTCGGCGGCACCCTCGGAGAAGCCGACCCCGTCGGCCGCGCCGAGCGCCGAGCCCACGCAGGCCCCGGCACCGTCCTCTGCGCCTGAGCCGAGTGCTGCGCCTGAGCCGAGCAGCACCCCGGCTCCGGAGCCCACGACCGCACCGAGCACGGAGCCGACGGCAGCCCCGGCGCCGAGCTCCGCGCCTGAGCAGACCGACAGGCCGAGCACTGCGCCCGCACCGGAGACATCCTCTGCCCCGGCCGCAGAGCCGACGCAGGCCCCGTCGGCCGCGCCGAGCGCTGAGCCCACGCAGGCGCCGGGTGTGCAGCCGAGCTCGGCACCCAAGCCGGGTGCGACGGGTCGGGCCCCATCGGTGGTGAACCCGAAGGCGACCGCTGCGCCGACGCAGCCTGGGAAGCCGTCGTCGAGCGCGAGCCCGGCACCGAGCCGGAGCGCGGCGGCAACGCCGAAGCCGGGCATGGAACCCGATGAGATTGATCGGCCGTCTGACGGCACCATGGCGCAGCCGACCGGTGGCGCCAGCGCGCCGAGCGCCGCGCCGACGCAGGCGGCGAAGGCCAGCAGCAGGCTGTCTCGCACGGGGACCAACGCGCTGCTGGTCCTGGGCCTTGCGGGTGTCGCGGTTGTCGGCGGGTACCTGCTGCTGCGGGCCCGCCGCGCGAAGAACTGAACACGCGATGAGCCGGCCAGCCGGCTCGGAGCGCTGACTGAGGGGTGGGACGCCGACGCGCCCCACCCCTCAGCGCTGTCCTGTTCGGCGGAGCGGCCGCCTCAGCGGCGAGACGCGACCGCGCGGACCAGGCTCGCCACCGGGTGCCGGCAGGTCGCCGGGTAGAGAGATCTGCGCGCATGACCTCTGCTCACATCCGACGCGGTGGCATGGCGCAGATCGAGCCCAGGTGGGCCCGGAGTTGCTGAAGGGCCCCAGCGACCTTCCGTCCTCACCGACGAGACGCCAGGCAGTGTCCAAATCGGTGACAAAGGCCCAGAACGGGACGGAACCGACGAGAAGAAACCGCATGATTCCAACGTTTCGTTTCCCGGAGTGGCGACATCGGGGCTCCTTTGTCACCGATTTGGACACCGGCTCCCTCCGGCGCCCCCGCAATGCGGTCAGGCTCGAGCGCGAGAGTCCGTGAGAGCCTGTTCGTATGCGTCGAGTAGACGCCGGGCGTTTTTGGGCGAGCGGAAGAGGTGGGCGGTCTCCTGCCAGCTCGCGTACTCGTCGGCCAGCATGAGGACCGCACGGTCGTTACTCGAGACGATCTCAACGGCATGGTGACTGGCGGCGATGCGGTCAATGAGCGCCGGCAACGTCCGACTCGCTTCGTCGGCGCTGACGGTCACCGCCACTCCCCTGGTTTCACACGGCATTGGAGTATCGTATCGGTCTCTTCGCCTCGGGTGGTGGCAAGAGTTGCCGAAGCCGCCGGCAAGAGAGTCCAACTACTCCGCCATGCGTGCGTGACCGACGCTCACCTCCAGCGAGGTGAGTCGGCGCGGTTCTGGCAGCGGTGACAGGACCGCCGATGCTCACGGGCACGCTTTGCCGAGGCGAACGGTACGGAGGCGATCGATGCCACCGGCCGACGGGCCGCCGGTTTACTCGACGTCGAGGGGGCCGTTGATGTGGAGGGTCTCGACGTCGAACCGTCGGTTGACTCGCGAGGCGGTGGAGTCGTCGATGCGGCCGGAGAAGCGCAGGCCGTGTACGCGCTCGCGCAGGTGCTCGATGACGGCGAGCCGCAGGGCGCTTTCCGGGCCGCAGTACACATCGGCCTCGCTCTCTGTGGCCGAGTTGAGCACGGACTGGTGACGACGTGCATAGTCGAGGCGCACCGCCTCGATGGCTTCGTCGTCGTCAACGCCCGTTCGTTTAGCGATGGCATCGAGCTGACTGATGGTGTCGGCGAGGATCTCGGCGAGGGCGTCGGTCTCCTGCGACTCGACGCACTCGGCGGTCTGCGTGCCGGCCGAGGGCCTGGCGTTGGCCCAGCGGACCACGTAGGGCAGGGCGAGGCCCTGGATGAGGAGCGACAGGAGGGTCGCGCCGGCGACGACGAGGATGATGAGGTTGCGCTCGGTGTAGGCGGCGCCGTCGAAGGAGACGGGGATGGACAGTGCCATCGCCAGTGAGATCGCGCCGCGGAAGCCGGCGACCGTGGAGACGATGCGGCCACGGAAATTGGTGCGGCGCAGGCGCTGCTCGGGGCGGCGGTCGAGGGCGCGGATGGAGAAGATGATGAGGTGCTGGCCTGCGAACCTGCCCGACACCATGGCGATGTAGATGATGGGGATGAGGATGAGGCCGCGCACGAGGTCGGCGTGAGGGAGCTCTGCGACGATGCCGGGGAGCGCCACTCCCACCATGACGAAGAGGATGGTGTTGAGGATGTGGGTGAGGATCGTCCAGAAGGGGATGCCGAGGACTCGCGAGCCCAGGGACATGTGCGGGGCGGCGAAGCGGGAGATGACGATTCCGCAGGTGACGACGGCGAGCACGCCCGAGCCGCCGATCTCCTCGGCGATGAAGAAGGCGAGGAACGGGGTGGCCAGGGCGGTGATCGTCGCCAGCATGGGGTCGTCGGTGATGGTGCGGACCCGGATACCGATCTTCGTGACTGCCGCGCCCACAAGGACTCCTGCCCCGATTCCTCCCCCGAAGGACAGGAGGAGCTGGTGTGTGATGAGGCCGAAGGTGACGCCGGAGGAGTCCTGAGCGGCTTGGAGAGCGATGGCGAAGATGACCAGGGCGGTGCCGTCGTTGAGGAGTGACTCGGCCTGAAGAATGGTGCGGCTGTTGGGGTTGATGCCGCGCCCCAGGCTGGAGACGGCGGTGGCGTCGGTGGGGCCGAGGCAGGCTCCGATGAGGAGGGCGGCTCCCACGCTCAGCCCCGTGAGGACGCCGATGAGGGTGATGAGGGCGGCCGTGATGGCGACGAGGACCGTGGCGCTGAGGATGATGCCGCGCAGGCTTCGCCGCATGCGGTTGAGGGAGACGGACAGCGACTCCCAGTACAGGAGGATCGGCAGGAAGATCGTGAGCACCACGGTGCTGGGCAGGGACATCTCCTCCCCCACCGGGAGCAGCGCGACGCCCACGCCGGCGGCGATGAGAAGTACCGGGGCGATGAGGCGGAACCTGTTGGCGATCGCGTAGGCGACAACAGAGGCGCCGATGAGGGCGACGATCATCTCGATGGTCATGAGGCTGCCGGGTTCCCTTCCTGGGATGAGTGTGGCGGGCGGACTGCGGTCGGCCCGGGCGAGGGGCGCAGTCAAGCCCGGCTTGGGGCGAGGTCGGTGTCAGGTCCAGGCCAGGCCAGGCGTAGCCTACAGACACTTCCTTCAGCACCCCTGGGGATAGTCGATTCGCTTGCGTGAACGACGCTTCAATCCCCGGAGTGCGCGGCTCGGATGAGGGCTTCCAGGCGAGGCTCGATGGACTCAGCCATCATGGTGATCTCCCGCTCGGGGACTCGGTTCGCCCGCGCCTGACCCCGCCATCCCGACAGGGACGCAGTGATGCGTCTGATTCGTTCCCGCGCCTCCGATTGAGTGAGCCGGTAGTCATTTGCGATAGCCAGGAGCCCGTCGATCTCGTCGGGCATCGCGTCTGCTCCCATGATCGACGTCGCACGGGGCCGACTGGGGTCGGGGTTCGGGTTGACGTCGAAGACGGGGCTGAGTGTCCAGAGCCCGCGGTCGGCGAGGAACCCGTGGTTGCGCAGGTGGTCGTCCGTGTTGCCGAGGGCGATGCTCGCGATGATTCGGTCGTAGAACTCATGGAGGTCTTGGACGGGCGAGCGAGAGAGGTCGCGAATCGCCTCGGCGAGGTCGGCGTAGTCCTTCTGGTCTCCGTCGGACGATCCAGTGGCTGTCATGGCGCTGATGTAGCCGATACGCGCTCCATCACGGGTTCTGTCGAATCGCCGCAGGATCAGGATGCTTCGATTGCCCACTTGGGTGAGCTGGTGCTGGGGCGTGCGAACGCCCGCAGCCTCAAGGAGGTCGAGAGCGGCGGCCTCCCAGGCCATGACGTCCCAGGAGTCGCTGGAGTGAGGGAACTTCGCAATGGCGAGGCTACCGTCGTCTAGCCGGACCGAGGCCTTGGGCCGCGCACCGCCGAGGCCCGTCGTCCCTGTGTCGAGAAGTCGTTTGACGGCGTCGGAGGGGTCATCGTCGGAGGCCAGTTCGTCGCTGGCGTGCAGTAGCTCGGGCAGAGCGACGAGCCGCGGGACGCGCGAGGGCTCTCCCAGGAACTCGTCGCTCCCGGGGGGCCGGAAGCGCAGGGCGCCCTGTCGGGTGTCGTCGCTGACGCCCAGGAGGAAGTCGAGGTCGTCCAGATGACGGGGAACGCGTCCCTCTTCGCGGGCTCGCGATCGTTCGGCCTTGCGGATGAGGTTGCGGCCCCAGCGGTCAGGCGCGCTGTCAGCAAAGGCTCCAATGAGCCCAGACTGGTATTGAGTGCCGGGTACGAGGCTCAGGGTTGGGTCGATGTTCATCCCACCGTCGGCGAGGTAGGTGGGGTCGTAGAGAAAGGTGGTGGAGACCTGGCCGCGCGATCGGGTGACGTGCGCTTGGCCGACCAAGCGGTGGGAGCCATGGGCATCGGAGACGATCTCGATAGTGGTCATCGAGCGCGCTTTCTAGTGAGGCGGCCAGCGCGGAGGCGGCCGATGTCGCTGGCCAGGGGATCGGCAGCGTCAACAATCTGGTCGAGGATGCCCAGGGCGCGCAGCACCTGGGTGACACTGTTGAAGCTGACATTGGGGTTGCCCGACTCGATCTTGCGCAGGGTGTCACGGGTGATGCCTGCTCGCTCGGAGACCTGCTGCGCGGTCAGGCCGAGCACCATGCGCCAGCCGCGCACGTGCTCTCCGAACTCCGTCACCTGACGGTTGATCCTGTAGCCCGACATGCCCCTCCGTTCGCTATGACGACCATCGTAGCCCGAACTGAGAGTTGTGGCGACGTTGCTCGTCGTATGGTTCGGCGACCTTGGAGTGGACACCGGTTGCGGCAACTGAGGATCGCCCCTCAGACGCCTGGGCCGCCCGCCGGCCGGCTGTCCAGATCATCCGGCGGCGCGAGTTCAGCACATGACCGTAAGCGTGCCGTAGATCCTCATCGCCGAGATGGTCCTTCACATAGTGCTTGCGGGCAGACCGATGGATGTCAGGCGGCGACATGAGCCCATTGCTTAACAGCGGCTCGTACAGCCTCCGACCGGTTCGTAATCCCCTCATCCGCGGCGCGCTTCAGCAACGCCGCAAGAAGTTCCTCGTCGAGTCGGACAGTCACAACCGTGCCGGGCCCCCGCCCGACTGGGGGCCGCCCAGGAGTCGGACGGGGCAGCCGCTGAAGGCCGTAACCAGCCTCAGCTTCGTCAGCCCAGGCCTGGATCTGCTCGTCGCTCACGCGACGTCCGTGGAGAAGGTGCTCGCCCATGGCAATATCGTATACGAAACTCGGTCGCGGAGTCTTCCCCTCTACCGCAACACTCGACAGCCAGACACCACCACTGAATGACACGAAGATCCCGCTCTCCGACGAGCCGCCGTTGTTCCTGGATTGCTCCCAACAGCCGACCTTCGTTGCCCCGCAGGCGGCGCTCTGCCAGCCGGCGAACCTTCAGTCGCAGTTCAAGGACTGCTTCAAGATGGGGTCGCTCATTGGCCGCGGCTCGAGTGAGTCCTTCCAACCAGCCTTCCAAGGCCCTGACTCCGTGGCGATCCAACCCCGCGAGAGTCGGCTGGTGGTGTCCTTGTCTTGAGCGGGGCGACGACGACGGAGCAGACGGCTGAACTCCGGGCTTGCGCTTCGTTACGGTTCCATGCCGGATAGCAGGACGTCAAGTTGCCGGCCGAGTTCAGGAAGATCGTTGCGTGCCGTCGTCACCAGGATGTCGACGTCGATTGACCAATACCCGTGCATAACTCGATTGCGCAAACCGATGGGTCGACGCCAGATGATTTCCGGGTGACCTGTACGAAATTCCTCCGGCAGCTTCGCCGCCGCCTCTCCAAGGATCGTGAAGTTCCAAGCCAGAGCATCAGCCTTCACCCAGTCGTCCTCGAGGTCAGCACTGAGCTGGACTCCGTCAATGAGGGCGACGATGCGGGATATCGCATCCCGCATCTCTCTCAGGCAAAGATATTCAGGCCGCCACATAAAATGGCTCCGCGTCCGCAAGGACCTGGTCACGGATCAGCGGGTGCAGTGCCTTCCGTGACACTAAGTCGACGGGGCGTCCGAATAGGTCGGCAAGATCCTGCGATAGGTCCTCAATCTCCCAGCCGAGCGCTCGCCCCTGAGCAAGTTCGTAGAGAAGATCGACATCACTTCCTGGGCCGTCCTCTCCACGAGCGACGGATCCGAAGACGTCGAGGCGCGCGATCCCGAAGCGACGGCACAGCGCGTCCAGCCTCAATCGGTCGACATCTAGAGTCTCCATGCGCCAAGTCTACGCGATGAGCAACACATGGCCACGGGTCGGAGGCAGATCCCTCCCACCCCCACGTATAGCCGGCACTACTTCCTTCCGACGACCAACGCCCTCCGCCCCATAGCTCGCTGCCCGCAGTAACAGCGGGTCAGCCTTCCTGTCGAGGCACTGAGCCCATGACCACTCCTCCGCCGATCCGAGCCCCAAACTCATGCCTTGTCAGATGAGACGGTGGTGGCCGGAACAGATGCGACGGTCGTGGACTTCTGGCGCTTCACTCTGTCCAATCTCCGGATGAACAATGCTCGCGGCTACCTTGATGAGTTCCTGGCGACGAGGGCGATAGGTTTAGCTGGACTACGAGTCAAGTGGGATTCTTACAATGCCCTGACACTGAATGGGGCCACGATTGGTGTCGAGGAAGGTTATTCAGGGGAGGGTGTTGGGGTTTGGGTGGGCGTGTTACGTAGGGGTGATGGCTCGTTCCTGTGGGAGAATTCTTGTCGCCAGACAAAACCTCTATGGAAACGAGCCATCGCCGTGAAGTGTACCACCGGGCTGAGTGCCTATCAGTTCGCCGAGCTGACCCAGTGGATCAGCCAGAGCAAACCGCTCCACACCATCCCGGCGATCCTCGGGGTGGCCGGGTCGCTGCAGGCGACGCTGATCTACCTGCGCCATAACCTTCCCCAGGCCGCTATCGGTGAGCTGCTCGGCGTGTCCCAGCCCACCGTCTCCCGGGCCGTCAAGGCCCTCACTGAGCTGGTCACCCGCGCCCTGGACGGCTACCTCATCACCGCCGAGGAGGTCGCCCCTGGCTGCGACTACGTCCTGGACGGCACCCTGATGCCCTGCTGGAGCTGGAAGGCCCACCCCGAGCTGTGGTCGGGCAAGCACAAGCGCACCGGGCTCAACATCCAGGTCCTGGTCACCCCCGCCGGTCGTCTGGTGTGGGTCTCGGATCCCTGCCCGCGCTCAACCCATGAGGTCGCCGCCCTGGACGCCTCCGGCCTGCTCGAGGGCCTCGACGTCAGCGGGTGGGTCGCCGACAAGGGCTACATCGGACGGGGGATGATCAACCCACCAAGGAAGCCGGCCGGCAAACAGCTCTCCAACACCGCCAAGAAGGTCAGCCGCAGCATCAACCGGGTCAGGTACATAGTCGAGCAGGTCAACGCCCACATCAAGACCTGGAAGATCCTCAAGGAGGACTACCGACGCCCCCTGAACACATTCCCACAAACCATCACAGCCACCCTCATGCTCTACACCTACACCACCACCCCCTGAATAACCTTCGAGGTCTCCACTTATCTTGAGACTCAGAGGCTTATGGGATTCGCCCCTCAGTGGGGTACACGGGAGTGTGCTGGGACGGCGCTTGTGCGGAGTCGTTCAACGCAACGTTCAAGAATGAGAGGGCCCATCGGATGGTGTACCCAACCCAGGATAAGGCGATCAAGAATATTGCCTCTTGGATCGAACTGAGATGCAATCATGTTTGCCTTCACCCAGCACTGAGGTACCACCCCCGAACGAGGCCGAACGCGAACTTTTAGACTTAACGAAGGCAGCCTGAATCAAGAAAGCAAGCACTGTCCGAAATGCACCCAGCAGTTCAATACATTGGGAACCTACTAGAGGATCACCGAGTCGGTCTGCCCCCTGACGACCTCCTCGTAGCGCCTTGTGCTCCATTCGGTACCTGCCAACCTACAGTTTCAAGACCGGGTGGAGGGCTTCTGTACTACCCATGCCCACCATCTCCCGAGCGCCAACGCTCAGTGGGACATGAGAACGCAAGCCGAGATGAGCCTATCGATTTTACGGACGTCAACCTGGGACCCAAGCTTGATCTTGATGTGACCTGCCCGCGTCCACAGTTCAACTTCGGAGTTCATGTCGAATGTTCCCGCGTTTTCGGTCGACCACATGTTGATGGCACTGTAGGGCAGCGAGTAGATCTCCACTTTCCGACCAGTTAGTCCTTGCGCATCGCGGACGATCAACCGCTTCGAGGTGAACACTGCCGAGTCGCGCATCGTCTTGAAGGCAGCGTACGGCTGCTCCCCTTCAACAAGGACGCCCAGGACGTCCTGAGAGATCGGAACCTCCGCCAAGAAGGTCCACGTAGCCACCGAAGCCATCTCCATGCTCATGATGTCGCCTCACTGAAAATAATGATCGCTGGGAACCCAACTTCCTTCGAACCAGACATTATCAAGCGACGCCTCAGCACTCCAAGACACAAACATGCATCTTTTAATTACTTCGATCGATTTTCCTACAATCAATCGAACGAGATCGAACAAGTAGGTATCGTTGACGCAGACTCGACACCTACCCCGCCCTACCGACCAACCTGTAACAGAACGGAACTGTTCACAGCAGGCGGCGCTGTCCGCCATCGCACCCAGGCCTGCGGACTTAGCGACTCCCCCCTGTTGACCCAACGCACCTACGGCTACTCCCCACGACCCCAAGCCCCAACCTCATTCCACTGTAGGGCGTGGAGGTGACAGCCGGGACGAATACAACGGTTGTGGACTTCTGGCGTTTCACTGAGGTTAATTCACAGGACTAGCCGACGCTGGCATCCACGCAGGTCACAGCACCTTCGACGTATGCTGTAAATAGCCTCGCTCTGTCCATTCGCCGGATGAACAACACTCGCGGCTACCTGAATGAGTTCCTGCCGGCGAAGGCGTTCAGCTCAGCTGGAATGTGAATCGAATAGGATCGTCACAACGCCCTAACATTGGATGAGGTCCGATTAACGTCAAAGTCTCAACTTATTTTTCGACATGAAATAAGTACAGTTCCTCAACGATTCAGTTCACCGATATTTACATTCGCATTCAATACACAGGTGACACGTTGGCGCCGAACCCTCTCACCTAACAAATAAACACCTCCCCAGACCTCGCAATTAACCGACACAGCAAGAGTGAGACACGTTAATATGGCCGGCATTAAACAAAGTTTCCTTCTGGGGTTGTGTTGTCGGGTGGTTTTGGGGGTATCGATATAGAATGTGTGTGTGGTTGTTGATGTGACTGCGGAGGAGCGGGATGTTCTTCTGGCGTGGAAGAAACGCGGTGACTCGTTCGTCCTGGTGCGTTTAAAGGCTGAGGCCATTTTGTATGCCTCTCGTGGTGTCGGCACGGGTGTTATCGCTGAGATGGTCGGCCGCAGCCGCAGGACGGTGAGCAACTGGCTGCGCCGCTGGCTCTGCTCCAGGTTGCACTCGGTTGTCACCGGGCACGCCGGCAACGAGAACGCCGCCAAGCTCACCCGCGCCCACAAGGAGCAGCTCAAGCAGATCCTGAGTAGGCCACCGGCCCAGAGCGGGATCAGGGCGGACTTCTGGGACGTACCGGCCCTGCGTGACGTGGTGCGGACCAAGTTCGGCGTGGAGTACGCCTCAGACTCCTCCTACCAGCTGCTCCTGCGCTTCGTGGGGATGAGCTTCAAGCTGCCCGACCCCTTCGACAAGCGCCGCGACCAGGCCGCCATCACCGAGCGAATGGACCAGGTCCGTCAGGAGGTCGCCGACCTGCTGGCCCGGGGCTGGGAGGTCTACACCGTCAACGAGGTGCGCGTCGAGCACGAGGCCGTCACCCGGCGTATGTGGCTGCCCACCGGCCGTCGGACCAAGATCTATGTCGACCGAGAACGCTCGGCCCAGTCTTTCTTCGGCGCCCTGAGCCTGACCAGCAAGCAGGTGCGCGTCTACCCCATCGAGGGCAACCAGAACGCCGAGCAGGTCACCCTGGCCCTGGCCCGTCTGGTACGCGAGACGGCAAACGACAAGATCGCTGTTGTTCTTGACAACGCCGGCTTCCACCACGCCAAGGCGGTCACTGACCTGTATGAGCCCGGCCAGGCCCTGGAGCGCGTCAGGCCGATCTACCTACCTCCTTACGCGCCCGACCACAACCCAATAGAGCACGTCTGGAACACCGCCAAGAAGAACATCTCAAACATACAACGAGACAACCCCGAGGAAACCTACACCGCATTCACCAGCTACATCACCAGCCGCACCTTCGACTACGACTTCGAGCACCTACCCATCACACCAACCCAAGAAAAGCTTGATTAAAGACCGCCATAACACCAGAATGCTCAGGAACGCAATCAGGTCCTATAGATTCATCGAAGCCGAGTAGTGCGCCGCAACATGTTCATTATTTCTCGACGTTTAGTTTTCCAGCTTCTACGAGACGACTGAACAACATACGGAGTTGCAACCACGACCTTACTCAGAAACGGAAGTTTATCTTCAGGTGAACAAAGTAAATTTTGGGGCGCCAAGAGATCGCGCTCTTGACTGTCAGAGATGACGCTTTCGATATGAAATAACGAATCAAAATTAAGGTACTCGTCGGCCTCCCCAGAGAATCCTTCGCCATTCCTTTGCTTTGAGTCAAGAATCCATAAGATTCGATTAACTATCAAAGGATCTTCAAGAAGACCAGCAAAGTCTGTGAGAACGCCGTCACTACACGATCGAATATAGTCGAACACTTCGCGTGTACCAGAGCCAGAGCGAATCACCGGGAGAGAATCAGATCTACTATGCACGAAGTTGCCTTTTCGGGACCCATGCAAAAACAGCAATCTAAAGTATTCATCGCGCTCAGGATCTGGATAACATGAATACCATATCTGAATGTCCTGTGCATCATCCTTATACTGATCCCCCTCTCGGCACCTCCTCCCCATCATTCCAAAACCAGAGTACGAGGCAATTCTCCCAACCAGCGGATCACACATGTCTCTTAGTTCCACCGCACCTCTGCTTAGTTTTTTAATTACTCTGGGAGCGTGGTCTCGGACGTTCATTGAGGTGGCTCCATCAATTCTAATCTTGGTGCGACGTCCCCTGTTCCGCATAAGGCGTACAGCTCTAGAAGTTTCGGCGGACACCTCCCCTGATGAGGATACCTCCTCCACCCTATCTCCAACCTCTCTCGCCGACATCCTTTCAGCAATCTTCCTGAAACCCAAGTACAATTCGCGATTTGGGTCATAATGAAACATGCTTGCCTCCTAGGAGTCAACTCACTATGGACATTCAAGATTGGTGAAGCACCATCATATAAGGTAACACACACCCTTTAGAGGCTTGGAAAATTTTATCGGATTCGCTTTGAATTAGATGACACCGTGAGGCTTATTCATAGGGGTGTTTAGGGTGTTTTGCCGCTAATGGTGTGTCGTTAAGCAGGGTGGCGGCTTGCTCTTGAGAGAGTTTTGGTGACTAAGCCAGCTCAACCAAGAAGCAAACCGCCATGACGAATAGTAGCACGAGGATCACTCGCGATGATGTCCTGGACCTGTGCGAGGCCATTCACGCCTCCGGCCCCCTGCCGGTGTTCGGGGCGAGGGTGCTGGGCCTGTTCCTGTGTGTGCGCCTGACCCTGACCTACCTGAGGCACAACCCGTGCCAGGAGCTGCTCGCCGAGGCCTACTGCGTCTCGCAGGCCACCGTCTCCCGGGTCATCGCCGCCTACACGCCCCTGATCGCCGCCTGCCTGAACGGCAGTGTTCCAACGGTGGAGGATCTGGATCCCACGGCCCAGCTGATCATCGACGGCACCCTCCTGGAGTGCTGGTCCTGGAAGGGTCATCCTGAGCTTGACTTAAGGCAGGCACAAGACCACAGGTCTGAACGTCCAGGTCGCCTGCACCCTCTCAGGGGCCCTGGCCTGGGTCTCCGACCCCCAGGACGGGTGCACGCACGACGCCAAGGCCCTGCGCCGCAGCGGCCTGCTCGACGTACCCGCCACCGACCTCCCAGACGGAGCCTCACCACCACGCCATACCGGCGACAAGGGATACATCGGACTGGGCATGATCACCCCCAAGAGAAAACCCCCGAACCTGCCGCTCCACCCAGACGACAAGACCTACAACAAAACCGTCAACCAGATCCGCTACAAGATCGAGCGAGTCATCGCCAACATCAAGACCTGGAGAGTCCTGCACACCGGCTACAGAAGACCACTAGAAACCTTCCCAGAAACCATCACAGCCATCCTCGGACTCACATTCACATACACCCCATGAATAAGCTTCAGTGTCTGCCCAGGTCAGAGGCGGTTTAGCTAAGTCCGGGGAGTTCGATTTTGTTTAAGAGCGCCATACGTGGATTCCGAGTTGCCCGCGTGTCGCAGGAAAATGGTAGAGTCAGCCGCACACCGCATGAATAAACCCCACCATGCCCATAAACGTCTTTCATAGAACTACCAAGCAAGACGGCTTTCGAAACTCCGCCCAGATCTAATGGATCAACTAACATTATCCGCCGCGGGATCCACTTCGAACGAATGTTTGGGATTCCTCAGACACTCCAGCATTGGAGTTCGTTCAGTGACCACCCGCTTCCTTGAGCCATTGTTGTTGATGTGGTAGTACCAGTCGGTCGGCTTCATATAATATTTCATTTTTCCATTACATGTGGGACAGCGTGAAACTTCTATTTTTTCTAACGTAATTCGATGATTATAGCCACTAATCGCCCAGCCAAACCTTAACGGCCTTCGCGTTTCTCTCTTAGTTAGTTCGCGAAGCGACCACACCAGACCAAGCGCTACGAAAACAATCAATAACGCAACTAACCAAAGGATCAAATCGATACCCGCCGATGGTGCGGCATGAAATCCTAAAATTTTCGAAATCGGCACGATTCCAAGAACTCCCAAGACTACACCTATCCAGGATAGTACCGCCTGCGTAAACGGACTCCGCCACTTCGGTACAGCATCATACGAAGCCTTCGGAGCCTTGAGTGATTCAGGCTGCCCTGGGCTATAAAAAATGTCGCGACCAGCTTGAAAGATCGGTGCTTCGATTTTCCCGTTACGCGCATCGACCGAATTGGTGACAACCAGTTTAAGCGGATGGCCACAATGCGAACAGAACCTGTCCGATTCAGAAACATTGGCTGAGCATTTTGAGCAAATCATGCTCATTCACCTTTCATAGGCTACACATTAAACCTAAACTCCACGACATCACCGTCTGCCATGACGTAGTCCTTTCCTTCCATGCGCACTCGGCCGTGAGCGCGGGCTTCGGCAACGCTGCCGTACTGGACCAGGTCATCGTAACTCACGATCTCGGCCTTGATAAAGCCTCGCTCAAAATCGGTGTGAATGACACCGGCCGCCTGGGGCGCCGTCGCGCCCTTGCGGATCGTCCACGCGCGGGACTCCTTCTCCCCCGCCGTCAGGTACGTCTGCAGCCCCAGGGTGTCGAACCCAACCCGGGCCAGCTTGTCCAGGCCGGACTCCTCCTGCCCGTTGTCGTGCAGCATCTCCGCCGCCTCCTCGGGCTCCAGCTCCACGAGCTCGGCCTCGAACTGGGCGTCCAGGAAGATCGCCTCCGCCGGCGCCACCAGCTCGCGCAGCTCGGCCTGGCGGGCCTCGTCGCTCATCCCGGCGTCGTCCATGTTGAACACGTAGATGAACGGCTTGGTGGTCATGAGCTGGAAGGTCTTGAGCACCTCCGCATCAATCCCGGCAGCCTCGGCCCCGGCGGACAGCAGCGTGCCCTCCTCCAGGACCTTGAGGGCCGCCTGCGCCGTCTCCAGCACCACCGGCTCCGTCTTCTTTCCCCGCACCTCCTTCTCCAGGCGCGGGATCGCCTTCTCCAGGGTCTGCATGTCCGCCAGCACCAGCTCGGTGCTGATCGTCTCGATGTCCCCGGCCGGCTCAACCTTCCCATCCACGTGGACCACGTCCGGGTCCTCGAAGGCGCGCGTCACCATGCAGATGGCGTCCGCCTCGCGGATGTTGGCCAGGAACTGGTTGCCCAGCCCCTCGCCCTCGCTGGCGCCGCGCACGATCCCGGCGATGTCCACGAAGGAGACCGTCGCCGGCACCACCCTCGCGGAGTGGAACAGCTCGGCGAGCTTGTCCAGGCGCGCATCCGGCAGGGGCACAACCCCCACGTTCGGCTCAATGGTCGCGAACGGGTAGTTGGCGGCCAAGACGGTCGCGCGGGTCAGAGCATTGAACAGGGTGGACTTGCCGACGTTGGGCAGTCCGACGATTCCGATGGTAAGTGCCACGCAGCAGAGTTTAGACGGCCCCTGTGACACCGTGCGCCCCGACGGCGCCCGGCCGGGTCACGCCGTCGGCTGCTCCCTCACTTCCCGGAGTTCCCGCTCGTCCGGACCGAGGCCCTCAGATCATTCCACGAGGTGTAGAAGCCCCCGCCGGCGTTGGCCCCGATCCCCACCGTCACCGTAACCAGGCTCGCCGCCACCAGGATCACCACGACGCGCCCCAGGATCGCGCCGCCCAGGCGCGCCACCGACCGCTTGCCGCCGTCGCGCCGTCGGCCCCAGCGGGGTGACCAGAACAAGACAACGCCCAGCGCCCCCAGCGAGACGACCACGGCCACGATCATCGTGCCCAGACCGTTGACCTCGAACGGTTTGGCACGCACTGGCGAGGCCGGCCGCGCCGCGCGCTGGTCCTTGGACGTCTCCGACAGGGGCTTCACGCCAGCAGCGGTGGCCTTGGCCTTCGCATCGCCTTGAGGCGCGGGAAGGCCGGCCGCCGCGAACACGGCCGGGTCCGAGCCCCACCACGCCAGCAGCGACGGGAAGTGGTTGTTCCACAGGGTCCAGGAGTGCCCGCCCTTGGCCGGGGTATCAACCGTCACCGAGTCCGGTTTCCGCACCGCCTCATCCATGCTCCAGGCGGTTCGGGCCGTGCTGTACGGGTCGTCCTGGGCCCCCAGGACGTAGAAGCGCATACCGTCGGGCTTGCGCTTTCCCAGCATGCTGGACAGCCCGTTCTGCGCCTGGAGCTCCCTACCGCTGTGCGCCAGCGAGCCCTCACCGGGCAGGTCGTAGGAGGACATGACCCCCACCGAGCCGAAGCGCTGCGGGACGTCATAGGCAGTGCGTGCCGCGCAGTAGGCGCCCGCCGAGATCCCCATGATCATCCAGCCGGCCCGCTGGGTGGTGACGTTGGGGAAGGTCGCCTGGATCATGCGGGGAATCTCCTGCGCGATCCAGGTCCCCACAGCCGGGCGGCCATTGATGTTGACGCAGTCGGGCTGGCTGGCGCCGTCCGCGTTGAGCGAGGGGAACACCAGGATCGATGGCGGGATACGGCCGGCATCGATCGCCTCCTGGAGCCGCTTGGATGAGGCGAGGCCCGTCACCAGGGACTGCGGGTCGCCGACCCAGCCGTGCAGGCCCACAAGGACGTTGTAGGTGCGACCGTCATCGGGCCGGTAGTCCGCCGGCAGGACGACGCGCACCGGCAGCTTGATGCCGCTGACCGGGCCGGTCCAGGTGGCCTCCTGCGAGCCGTCGCCGACGCCGTGGAAGGATGCCTTCCAGGCCGAGGCCGGGGCGGCGCCGAAAGCGGATGACTTCGGCGGGGACTCGATGCGCGAGGAGACCTGAGCGCGAGGGGCGGCGGCCTTGGCGAGGTCGCCGACGGTGCGCACGTAGTGCATGGGCCGGTTGATGAGCAGGCCGCCCAACGCCATGACGAGCAGCACCGGCACGCCCACCATGACGATGCGCGCCGTGTAGCGGCCTACGGCCCGCAGCACTGTGCGCAGCGCGGGGCGGGTGAATCGGGTGGGCCTGTCTGCGCTGGAGGCGCCCGTGGCGGCCGGAACAGTTCGCGGCAGGAGGACTGCCGCGACGACGGTGGTCAGAACGGCGAGGACCAGCACGACCAGGATCGTTCGGAGGCTGGTCAGCGGGATGCTGCGCAAGAGGCTCACGTCCAATAAGCATGGCACCACCTACTCAAATCCCCATCATCCAGAGGTAGCAGAAGGGCAGTGCTCTTGCTCTCCTCACCTCCGCCACAGGGAGGCTCGGGCGGGACGCAGGACTGTTGCCCCAGGTCCGATCGGTCAGTTTTGGTACGTGCCGGGGAGAAACGCGCCCGACGACGCCGGAGCAGACCGGTCCGGCGGATCGGAGCGGAGGGCCGGGCCAGGCGGGTAGCGCCGGGTCAGGACGGGTATGGCCAGGTGGGGCCGGATCAGCGGAGTGGCTTGGCGGGGTGGGGAAGGCGAGCCGAATCAGCCGGCCGGGGCGACCTGCGGCGGCGTGGCGCCGCGGGGCTTAAGGGTACGTAATAGATGTCGGACCTCACGGGCACCATCGGTTCATGAGCTCCTCAGCGGTCCTTCTTCCCATCCTGCTGCTCCTCGTCGGCCTGGTGATCGGGGTGGTCATCGGCTACCTCGGCGCGCTCGCCCGGCGCACCGCCGCGCACCAGTCGGAGGGCGATCAGGTGGCCGGCCTGCGGGCGCAGGCCGCCCAGTGGCAGGCCCGGGCCGAGGAGCTGTCCTCACGCACCCAGGTGGCCGAGGAGCGCGCCGAGCGTGACGGCTCCGTGCTGCGGGCGCTCGCCCCCGTGCGCAGTCAGCTGGAGCAGGTGGGGGCCCGGGTGGAGTCCTTGGAGAAGCAGCGGGCGGAGCAGCACGCGGCCCTGGCCGAGCAGCTGCGGGCCACCGCCCTGCGCGAGCAGGATCTGGCCCGCTCCACGGCCTGTCTGGAGGGGGCGCTGCGCTCACGCTCGGCGCGCGGCATGTGGGGTGAGGTCGAGCTGGCCCGGGTCCTGGAGGCCTCCGGGATGATGCGGCACGTGGACTTCTCCGAGCAGCGCACCATCGGGGCGCTGGTCCAGCGGCGCCGCGGGCCGGCGGGTCCACCGGGCTCAGCCGCCTCGGCCGTCTCAGCCGCCTCGGCCGCCGGTGAGGGTGCGGCCGGCCGCTCCCGGCCCGACGTCGTCGTCCACCTGCCCGGGGACGGCTACCTCGCCGTGGACGCCAAGGCGCCCATGGACTCCTACCTGGCGGCCACCGCCGTCCAGGGCGCCGGCGACGAGGACGAGGAGCGGCGCAGGCAGCTTCTGGAGGCTCACGCCAGGGCGCTGCGCGGACACGTCGACCAGCTCGCCGCGCGCCGCTATGACCGGGCCCTGGGGGACTCCCCCGAGCTCGTGGTCCTCTTCGTCCCGGCGGAGGCGGTGCTCTCAGCCGCCCTGGAGGCGGACCCCGCGCTCCTGGAGCACGCGCTGGGGCGCGGCGTCGCCCTGGCCTCACCCGTGTCGCTGCTGACCCTGCTGCGCACCTGCGCCACGGCCTGGGCCCGCACCGCCGTCAACGACGACGCCCGCGAGCTGCTGGAGCTCGGCCGCACCCTCTACGAGCGGTTGGGGACCGTTGCCAGTCACCTTGACGCACTGGGCGGGGCACTGCGGCGCAGCGTCACCGCCTACAACAAGGCGGTCGGCTCCATGGAGAACCGTCTCCTGGTGACCGCCCGCTCCCTGGAGACCCTCGGGGAGCAGGTGGACTCTCCCACGCTCATCAGTGCCGACGCCGCCCAGGTGCGCACTTTCACCGCATCCGAGCTCACCGCCGACGGACACCCGGCCTCCACCATGACGTAACGCACGCCACAGTCTCAGCCCGTGACGATTGACGCTTCCATGGCGTCTATCAGGCAGCGTTGCCTGCCATCTCATGACTGGCTGACACGCTGCCAGAACGTTTCCATACCCGATGGGCGGATGCCTCCCCTCATCGGACCTTCTCGGAGGAAGACATCATGCTGTCATTCATCGGAATGATCATCACCGGCGCCGTGCTCGGCGCCCTTGCCCGGCTCGTCATGCGGGGCGAGCAGAACATCTCGGTCCTGTGGACCATCGTGCTGGGCGCCGTGGGCGCACTCATCGGAGGCGCAGTCGCCAGTCTCTTCGGCGTCGCCCACACCGACGGGATCGACTGGATTCGCTGGGGTCTGTCGCTCGTCGCCGCCATCGTCGCGATCTCCGTCTACCTGAGCGTCACCGGCCGCAAGTGAGTGCAACGCCCCCTGAACGCGGCGTTGGGGCACCGGTCAGATGATCGGTGCCCCGACGTCGGTCATGGGGTACAGGGCGCGAGCCCAGCGGGCGCAGGGCTCAGCCAGGCTCAACTGCGCTCGCCAACAACGGCGCCGGAGACGTCAGCCTCCTCCAGGCGCACCATGCGCGACCCGGTCACCAGGCGGTGCCCCAGCCAGATGGCTCCGAAGACCGGCAGACCGATGTAGGAGGAGAGCACCGCCACCAGCTGTCCCTTGAAGACCGCCTCATAGTTCTGGCCCAGAACCACCAGGGCACACAGGGCGAAGGCCAGTATCGGCCCCAGCGGGAACCAGGGCGCCTGGTAGGGCAGGTCAGCCGGGTCGTTACCCTGGAGCACGTAGGCGCGCCGGAAACGGAAGTGGCACGCGGCGATCCCCAGCCACACGATGAACCCGCACAGGGCGGAGACGTTGACCAGCCAGACGTAGGCGGTGTTCTGCCCCACCACCGCGGTCAGGAAGCCGGCCGCCCCCACCAGCGCCGTCGCCCCCAGGGCCCGCACCGGGACCCCGTGGCGGTTGACGTAGGAGAACCAGGCCGGCGCCTGCCCCTGCAAGGCCATTGAGTGCAGCATGCGGGTCGAGGCGTACAGTCCCGAGTTACCGGCGCTGAGCACCGCGGTGAGGATGACGGCGTTCATGACAGCCGCCGCGACCCCGATCCCCGCCCGCTCGAAGACCAGGGTGAAGGGCGAGTAGGCCACGTCCTCGGTCTCAGTGTGCAGCAGCCGGCTGTCGTTGAAAGCGATGAGGAAACCGACGACCGTGATCGCCCCGATGTAGAAGATCATGATCCGCCAGAACACCGTGTGGATCGCCCTGGGCACGTCCCGGCGCGGGTTGCGGGCCTCACCGGCCGCCACGCCCACCAGCTCGGTGCCCTGGAAGGAGAACCCGGCCACCATGAACACTGACACGATCGCCAGCATCCCGCCGTGGAAGGGCGCGTCGTCGACGACCCAGTTACTGAAGCCCGGGGACCTCCCGCCGATGATGCCGGCAATCATCGCCAGACCCGCCACGAGGAAGACGATGACCGTCGCCACCTTGATGGCCGACAGCCAGAACTCCCCCTCCCCGAAGGCGCGGGCCGACAGGGCGTTGAGCGTCGTCAACAGGGTCAGGAACAGCGCCGCCCAGATCCACGAGGGCACCCCCGGCAGCCAGTAGCGCATGACGATTCCGGCGGCCACCAGCTCGGCCGCCACCGTGATCGCCCAGTTGAACCAGTAGTTCCAGCCCATCGCGAAGCCGAAGGAGGGGCTGACGAACCGGGTGGCGTAGGTCTGGAAGGAGCCGGCCACCGGCATGTGCGCCGTCATCTCACCCAGGGACTGCATGAGCAGCAGCACCATGAGGCCAATGGCCGCATAGGCCACCAGGGCGCCGCCCGGTCCAGCCGTAGAGACCGTGGCACCCGAGGCCACGAACAGCCCCGTGCCGATGGCGCCGCCAATGGCGATCATCTGCATGTGCCTGCTGGTCAGGCTCCGGTGCAGCCCACCGTCCTCCTCCAAGACCTCGTTGGAAACCTGGCCGGAGACGCCGGAGACCACCACGCCGACAGGATCTGGCGAGGTCACAGGGGCAGCACTGTCGGAACTGTCGGCGCCGCCGGCAGCGGGCCGCCCGCCCGACGCGGCGGGGGCAGGGCCACTGGGGGCCGACTCGTCATGGGAGTGTGTCACCCGACCGAGGGTAATCGTCAAGCATGCAACCCGGCGTTCACCTTCGGCCTGTCTCACGCCCCCGACCTGTGCAGAGGCTCACGACCGGCCCCGCAACCGGGGGCAGCGCAGCCTCAGCAGGTATGGTCGGCGGCCGGCTCGCGACGCTTGTGCGCCGAGGCGGCTCCCTGAGCCGCCATGAGGTCGGCGCGCAGGTTCTTGGGCAGGGAGAAGGAGATCTTCTCCGTGGTGGTGCGCACCTCCTCGACATCGTCGAAGCCGAGCTCGGCCAGGCGCTCCACCACCTCACGCACCAGGATCTCCGGCACCGAGGCGCCCGAGGTCAGGCCGACCGTCTCCACGCCGTCGAACCAGGACGGGTCGATCTCGCTGGCGAAGTCCACCCGGTGGGCGGCGCCCGCACCGGCCTCGAGGGCCACCTCCTTGAGGCGCACCGAGTTCGAGGAGTTGCCGGAGCCGACCACGATCATGAGGTCCACCCTCGGGGCGATCTTCTTGACCGCGGCCTGACGGTTCTGGGTGGCGTAGCAGATGTCCTCGCCGGGCGGGTCAATCATCTCCGGGAAGCGCTCGCGCAGCAGGCGCACCGTCTCCATGGTCTCGTCGACGCTCAGGGTGGTCTGGCTGATCCACACCACCTTGGAGGGGTCGCGCACCTCGACCTGGTCCACCTCGTGGGGGCCGTTGACGACCTGGATGTGGTCGGGGGCCTCGCCCTGGGTGCCCTCAACCTCCTCGTGGCCGGTGTGGCCCACGAGGATGATGTCGTAGTCCTTGTCCGCGAAGCGCACCGCCTGCTTGTGCACCTTGGTCACCAGCGGGCAGGTCGCGTCAATCGTGTCAAGCCGGCGCTCGGCGGCCTCGGCGTGGACCGCCGGGGAGACGCCATGGGCGGAGAAGACGACGCGAGCCCCCACCGGCACCTCGTCGGTCTCTGAGACGAAGATGGCGCCGCGCTTGGAGAGGGCCTCCACGACGTACTTGTTGTGGACGATCTCCTTGCGCACGTAGATCGGCGCCCCGTAGTGGGCCAGGGCCTGCTCGACGGCGTCAACGGCGCGGTCCACGCCGGCGCAGTAGCCGCGCGGGGCGGCCATGAGGATCCGCTTGCCCCCCTTGGAAGAGGGGGCCGCGGCGTCGGTGTGCTCACTGGCGAGCTCGGTGGTCGTCACGGTCACCACTGTGCCACAGGGGGACCCAGGTCCCCAGTGGTGGACGTGGCACAGTGGTGCATGTGACAGGCCAGATCCCCTCCCCGCACAGCCCGCAGCCCTGCCCCGGTGCCGGCCGCGCGTCTCGCCCCGACGCGGGCGCCAGCCCCGGCAACCCCGGCGGCCCCCGGGAGCTGGCGCCGCGAGCGAACCTCACCACCGCGGAGAACCCGTGGCCGCTGCGGCTGCTGTCCTCCAAGATCGACCAGTACGTGGCCCGCATGAGCCAGGTGTGGGTGGAGGGGCAGGTCATCCAGCTCAACCGCCGCCCCGGCGCCGGCATGGCCTTCCTCACCCTGCGGGACACGGATGCCGACATCTCCATGTCGGTGTCCATCTACGCCCGGGTCCTCGACGCCGTCCTGGCGCGCACCGGCGCCGAGCTCGGTGAGGGGGCCCGCGTGGTGGTGCGCGCCAAGCCCACCTTCTGGGCCAAGCGGGGATCGCTCCAGCTGCAGGCCGACGACATCCGGCCCGTCGGCGTCGGCGACCTGCTGGCCCGCATCGAGCAGCTGCGCCGCATCCTGGCCGCCGAGGGCCTGTTCGACGCCGAGCGCAAGCGGCCCCTGCCCTTCCTGCCGCGCAAGGTGGGTCTTGTGTGCGGGCGCCAGGCCAAGGCCAAGGACGACGTGCTGGTCAACGCCCGCCTGCGCTGGCCCGGCCTGCCCTTCGAGGTGCGGGAGGTCGCCGTCCAGGGGGCGCGCGCCGTCGGCGAGGTCACCCGGGCCATCCAGGAGCTCGACGCCGATGCGCAGATCGACGTCATCGTCGTGGCCCGCGGGGGCGGCGCCGTCGAGGACCTGCTGCCCTTCTCCGACGAGGGCCTCGTGCGCGCCGCGGCCGCCTGCCGCACGCCGCTGGTCTCCGCGATCGGCCACGAGACCGACTGCCCCCTGCTGGACCTGGTGGCCGACTACCGGGCCTCCACCCCCACCGACGCCGCCCGCCGAATCGTCCCCGACCTCGCCCAGGAGACCGTGGGCCTGGACTCGGCCCGCGAGCGCCTGCGCAGCGTGCTCGCCTCGCGGCTGGACGCCGAGCAGGCGGCCCTGGACCAGCTGCGGGCCCGGCCGGTCATGGCCGACCCCACCTCGATCGTGCGCGACCGGGTCATCGAGCTGGGTCAGGCCCGCGACAGGATGCGCCGGGCCGTGGAGCATCGCCTGTCGCTGGCGGCCGCGGACCTGCGCGCCGACCACGCCCGGCTGACGGCGCTGTCGCCGCAGGGGGTCCTGGACCGCGGCTACACGATTCTGCGCACCCCCGGCGGCAAGGTCATCACCAGCGCCGAGGACGTCAAGAAGGGCGACCTCATCGAGGGCGTCCTGGCCCAGGGGAGGCTCGTCGCCCAGGTTGTCGGCGCCACCAAGCCCCGGCCCGCCGATATCGATTGAAGAGCAACTGGGCGCCGCCAAGGCCTCGGGGACCGTGCCCGCTCGCGGCCTGCTGGAGGCCCGAAGACGCACTGTAGGGCGCGCGCGGCCCCCTGGGGCGCGGTGGTCGAGGCTTACGGTGCGTCCTCGCGCTCCGGGCGGCCGGTAGCCCTGAGGACGACGATGGCGACGGGGATCGCGGCCACCGCGAAGACGGCCGACGCCCCGACGACTGCCCGGTGGAAGCCGGTCAGGAAGTCGCCTGAAGCGATCAGGCTGCCAAGAACGGCCACACCGACGACGCTGCCGGTCTGCCGGGCCGCGTTGATGACGCTGCCGGCGATGCCGGTGTAGCCCACCGGCGCGGAGGCGACGGCGGCCGAGGTTGCGGCGGGCATGGTCAGTGCCGTGCCGAAACCGCCCAGGAAGGTCAGGGCCGCCACCAGCGGGTACGGCGTCGAGGCCGTGACGGCAGCGAGCCCCAGGAACCCGACCGCACCGGTGAGCAGGCCCGTCAGCATCGTGGGGAACGCCCCTGTTCTGGCGGTCATCCTGCCTCCCATCGGGGAGGCGACGACGGCGCTGCACGCCTGCGGCGCCAGGGCCAGACCGGCGAGCCATGGCTCATAGCCCAGGTAGCGCTGCAGGAACAGAGCCAGGACGAAGAGCTGGCCGAAGAAGCCGGTATTGAGCGCGAACCCGACCGCGGCAGCCACGGCGAAACGCGGTCGGGAGAACACCGCCGTCGGCAGCATCGGTCGGCTCGCGTTGCGCTCAACCAGGATGAAGGCCACCAACAGGCACAGTCCGGCGAGGGTTGAAGCGACAACGGGTGGGCTCCACCCGTGCTCGCCCGCGGCGATGATCCCGTAGGTGGCGACCGCGAGCCCTGCGACGGAGAGAACCTGCCCGAGCAGGTCGCCGCCTTCGCGTCGTCGCAGCGACCGCGTCTCCGGCGCGGGCAGGCTGCGGGCGGTGAGCCACAGGGCGGCTGCGACGAGGGGAAGGTTCACCCAGAACACGAGCCTCCAGCCGGTGAAGGTCACGAGCAGTCCCCCGGCCACCGGACCGACGGCCGCGGCGATACCACCGGCTCCTCCCCACAGGCCGATGGCTCGGGCCCGGTCGGCGGAGCGATCATGGATGAGGGAGAGTATTGCCAGGGAGGCTGGGACGATCGCGGCGGCGCCGACGCCCTGCAATGCGCGGAAAGCGATGAGCGCGCCGCCGGCAGGGGCCAGGGCACAGGCCGTCGAAAACAGGCCGAAGATCAGCAGGCCGAGCAGGTGGACGCATTTTGCGCCCAGCCGGTCACAGGCCGCCCCTGCCGACAGCTGCAGGGCTGCGAAGGTGAGGGCGTAAGCGTCGACAACCCACTGCAGGGAGGCGACCGGGGCCCCCAGGTCCCCGCCGATCCGCGCCAGCGCCACGTTGACGACCGTCGTGTCGAGCATGACGATGAAGAACCCCAGCAGCGCCGCGATGAGGGCGCCACGCCGTCGGTATCCGCTCATGAGTGATCTCCTTACTCCTCTGGCCCCGTCTGCCGGTTGGTGCCGGCCACCGGCAGGCTAGAGCCACAATTGTTCGGCGCAGACCGAACCGGCGCGGGCGCATACTGGCCGCATGTCACGGACTTCCGACCGTTTCTTCCCCGAGGCGGTTCCTGACGTCGCCGGAACGGCTGCGGCGCTGGCCGACCTGTCGCGGGCCGCCATGTGTGCGGCGCTTATGGACGGCAGGGCGTGGACGGTGGGCGAGCTCGGCTCATACGCCGGGGTCACGCGGTCGACGGCCAGCGAGCATGTCGACGTGCTGGCGGCGCGCGGTCTTGTCACGAGGGTCCGGCAGGGGCGGCACTGCTACATCACGCTCTCAGGGCCCGAGGCGGCTCGGGTCATCGAGGCCCTGGGGGTGATGGCGGCATCAGCGCTGCCCACGTCGCGCAGTCTCAATGCGTGGACGGTGAACCGGCAGCTGTTGGCAGCCCGTACCTGCTACCGCCACCTAGCGGGACGGCTCGGCGTGAGTCTGGCCGAACAGCTCCAGGAGCGCGGTCACCTGGATCCCTCGTGGGGACTGACCGGTTCCGGCGAGGACCTCCTGGCTACCTGGGGGATGGAGAAGCCGCTTCATATCCGTGGGGAGGCGTGCATGGACTCCACTGAGCGACGGTTTCATCTCGGCGGGCCGCTGGGGATCGCACTGACGCAGGCGCTGTTCGATCGCACCTGGATCGCACGCATCGAACGGACCCGGGCGGTGAAGCTCACGGCGGCCGGCCGCGAGGCACTGGCGCAGGCAGGTTTGACGGAAGTGCTGACACACCTCGGTGAAACGACCTCCAACGACGCAGCAGGATAGAA
>ERZ772940.219-NODE-219-length-30829-cov-30.4685_pt1 | contig 30829 bp, 29 predicted proteins | sample MGYA00511682_ERZ772940 | MGnify/ENA primary metagenome ERZ772940 (study PRJEB29015, sample SAMEA2737922) | human oral metagenome | biome: human oral; feature: human-associated habitat; material: dental | place: China | collected 2031 ... | reverse complement strand
GACGTGTTGCATGGCACGTCGTCGGCCCACCGTCTCGGCTTTCAGGGCCACCCGGTTGTCCGGTAGTGTGGCGAACTGGCTACGCCGTCAGGCGGAAGGCGGAATGAAGCCTGTTTCGCCGGATGGTGCGCCGCACGCATCACCCTCCTGTCACGGAAGGACCGTGACCGCCACAGACCAGAGGAGGTGGGTACCAAGCATGCGTCACTACGAGATCATGATCATCCTCGACCCCGAGACGGACGAGCGCACCGCCAACGCGACGCTCGAGAAGCTGCTGCAGGTCGTCCCCAGCAACGGGGGCACCGTGGACAAGGTCGACATCTGGGGCAAGCGCCGGCTGGCCTACGACATCAAGAAGAAGTCCGAGGGCTTCTACGCCGTCGTGGACATGACCACCACGCCCGAGATCGCCCAGGAGCTCGACCGCCAGCTCGGCCTCAACGAGACCGTCCTGCGCACCAAGCTGCTGCGTCCCGAGGCCTGAGCCTCTACCGGGAACGGAGACAACGCCATGGCCGGAGACACCATCATCACCATCGTCGGGAACCTCACCGCGGACCCCGAGATGCGCTTCACGCCCTCCGGGGCAGCGGTGGCCTCCTTCACGGTCGCCTCCACGCCGCGTACCTTCGACCGCCAGGCCGGTGAGTGGAAGGACGGGGAGACCCTGTTCATGCGCTGCTCGATCTGGCGCGACGCCGCGGAGAACGTGGCCGAGTCGCTGACCAAGGGCACGCGCGTCATCGTCCAGGGCCGTCTGGTCCAGCGCTCCTACACCACTCGTGAGGGCGAGAACCGCACGGTGGTGGAGATGCAGGTCGATGAGATCGGCCCCTCCCTGCGCTACGCCAAGGCCCAGGTCACCCGCCAGCCGCGCGGCGGCGGCCAGGGTGGCTTCGGCGGAGGTCAGGGCAGCCAGGGCGGCGGCTTCGGCGGCAACCAGGGCGGTCAGGGCGGATACAACCAGAGTGGCCCCCAGCAGGGCGGCTACAACGGCGGTGGCGGCTTCGGCGGCCAGGGCCAGTCCGGGTACAACGCCCCCGCCGGCGGCGCCGCGGACGACCCGTGGGCCACGGGCGGCTCCACCTCCTTCGGTGACGAGCCCCCGTTCTAAAGGCCGCGACGTCGTCGATCCGTCCCCTCACACACAACACTTTTCATCTCGTAGAGCGCCCAGGCGCTCAGACCAAGGAGTACCACCATGGCGAAGCCCCAACTTCGCAAGCCGAAGAAGAAGGTCAGCCCCGTCAAGGCCATCAAGGTCGGCACCATCGACTACAAGGACACCGCCACGCTGCGGAAGTTCATCTCCGACCGCGGCAAGATCCGCGCCCGTCGCGTCACTGGCGTCTCCGTCCAGGAGCAGCGCAAGATCGCCAAGGCCGTGAAGAACGCCCGCGAGATGGCTCTGCTGCCCTACTCGAGCTCGGCTCGCTGATCGGAGGCACGCGCAATGACCACCAAGCTCATCCTCACGCACGACGTCTCCCACCTCGGCTCCGCCGGCGAGGTCGTGGAGGTCAAGGACGGCTACGCCCGTAACTACCTCCTGCCCCGCAAGCTGGCCACCCCGTGGACCAAGGGCGCCCAGCGCCAGATCGACCAGATGGCCGAGGCGCGCCGCAAGCGCTCCATCGAGTCCCTCGAGCACGCCCAGACCGCTCGCGCCTGGCTGCAGGAGAACGTCGTGACCGTCTCCGCCACCGCCGGTGACAACGGCCGCCTCTTCGGCGCCGTCACCACCGCGACCCTGGCCGACGCCGTCAAGGCCGCCGGCGGCCCCGCCGTCGACCGCCGCAAGATCCAGGTCGTGCCGCCGATCAAGTCGACCGGCCGCCACAGCGCCTCCGTGCGCCTGCACGCCGACGTCGTGGCCCCCCTCGAGGTCAACGTCGTCCCCGCGCGCTGAGCGCCGGGCATCCTTCCGCCGTCGGGCCGGGTCCTCCCCGTGGGGACTCCGGCCCGACGGCGTCGTGCTGGGTCGTGCCGGCTATCCGGTTCGTAGGGTAGGTCTCGCGTTCGTACCCTGAACCCCCGAACGCGAGGCATAAGGTACGAACGCGCGGTCGGCGTCGGCGATCATGTCCACAGCTCTGCCACAGGGCGCGCACTGCGGACGACGGTGGCGGGGAAGAGAGCCAGGATCCGGGCGCGCAGGACGTCGAGGTGCTTGAAGTCCGCCCAGATGAAGCGCTCGATGCGCCAGCCCATGCGAGTGAGGGCGTCCTGGCGCTGCTTCTCCTGCCACAGGCTCTCAGGGGCCTTGTACTTGATCCGCCCGTCGAACTCCGCCAGCACCCGGTACTCCGGCCAGGCCTCGTCGGGGAAGTAGAGGCGGGAAGCATTCTTGATCGCCATCTGAATGCGCGGAGCCGGCAGGCCCAGGGCGCGCACGAACCAGTGCAGCAGCGACTCACCCGGCGATTCGGTGAAGGCCGAGGCCATGGCAACGACGGCACGTGCGCGCCGTGCCCCGGAACGTCGGCCCTGCGCCGTGACGGCGGTCTGGATCTGATGCCGGGCGGCCTCAACCCGACGGCTCGACTGCGCGTACTGGTATCGCGACGGACGAGCGATAGCGCGAAGCGCCGACTCGACCACGCAGACCGAGTCATGGGCGGGAAGGTCGAAGGCGCAGTCGACCGCGGTCCGCCCCAAGGTGCTCACCGGCAGGCCCGAGACGGTGGTGATGTCCTTCTGCGGCATGCTCAGGCGTCGTCGGCGCAGGTACACAGGACGCTGCGCGCCCGGCGGGAGGGGAAGCTCCTGGTGAGGATGGCGTGGCCGAGAGGGGACGACGACGCTGACATCCGGCTCACGCTCCCGCAACCACAGACCGTGAACAAGAGCCGCGGACTCGTGGCTCAAGCAGCGCGCGGACTCGACCTGAAGGCAGGCGGCCGCGCAGCGAGCCAGACTGAGGCGCTCGCCGGCCTCCCAACGGGGCAGGTCCTGCGCGCCGACATCCCCATAGACACCACGAAGGAGCCTGACGGGGTTGCGCATGGCGGCCGGTGGGCCGGCGGACGCGACAACGGGTGGAAGCTGAGGCGGTTCGGGATAGGGCTCCATGCGGCAAGCGTGACGGGCGGGCGGATGAGGTGGCCACCGCAGCATCGGGGCCCTGTGGATGCAGCAGGGCGCAACGGCACTGTGGCCACTGGGTGACGGCGTCGTGCAGGCTGTCCGGTTCGTAGGGTAGGTCTCGCGTTCGTACCCTGAACCCCCGAACGCGAGGCATAAGGTACGAACGCGGGGGGACCGGGGCGGTAAGGGAGCCCGATCAGTGGCGCCAGGCGGTACCGCGCGAGCGCAGGTAGGTGGTGGCGCCGCGGGCGGCCATGAAGACCCAGGCGAAGGCGATCCACAGCAGCACCAGGCCCGACGTCGCCCCGCCAGCCCCTGGCAGCACGCCGCCTCCGATGAGCAGCGCGAGCGGCACATAGGGCACCAGCGTCACCAGGCCCGCCCGGGCCAGGTAGCGGCCGTCGCCGGCGCCCATGAGCACGCCGTCGAGCAGGAAGACGACTCCGGCGAGTGGCTGCGCGCTCGCCGCGACCAGGAGCGTCGGGGTCGCGGCCGCGATGACGCCCGCGTCGGAGGTGAAGGCGCGGGGCAGCCAGGCCGCGCCCGCCGCCATGAGCACGCCGATGAGGACCCCCGTCCCGGCGCCCCAGGCCAGCATCCGCTTGAGGAGCTCGTCAATGGACCAGCCGGCGGTCGCCGCAGCCGCCCCGGCCTCCTCCTCGGTGAGAGCCTCAGCCTCCGGTGCGTTGGAGTCCGCGTCCGCCCTCTGGGCTTGTCCCAGGGCGGTACCGATGAGGGCCTGCGCCGCCACGGCCAGCGCATCCAGGGCGAAGGCCGCGAAGCTCCACAGGGCGTTGACCACCTGGTGGGCGGCCAGCGACACCTCCCCGAGAGCGGTCGCCGCCCACACGGTCGCCAGGATCGCCACTCGCAGGCTCAGTGAGCGGATGAGCAGGGGCACCCCACTGCCCAGGGAGGCCCGCAGGCCCTCGCGGTGGGGGAGCAGACCCACTCCGGCTGCCCGGGCCGCCCGGGTGATCGGAGTGGCCAGCGCCAGCGCCATGGCCGTCTGCGCGATCGCGGTGCCGGCGCCCGAGCCCGCGATCCCCATCCCGACGCCGTAGAGCAGGATCGCGTTGACGACGACGTTGAAGACCGCCCCGCCGGTGGCCACGACGAAGGGCGTGCGCGTATCCAGCAGGCCGCGCAGCACGCCGGTGGCCGCCAGGACGACGAACATGCCGGGCAGCCCCGGGCAGGAGGCACGCAGGTAGGCCACGGCCGCCTGAGCCACCGCGCCGTCGGCGCCCATCGCTGCGGTCAGCCAGGGGGCCGTCAGTCCCAGGAAGGCGCCCGCGCCCAGCCCCAGCAGGAGCGCCAGCCACATGCCGTCAACGCCGGCCCGCAGGCCCTCGGTGCGTCGGCCGGCCCCGAACAGACGCGCCGTCGCCGCCGTGGTGGCGTAGGCCAGGAAGACGAACAGGCCCACCGTCGTCGTCAGGATCGTCGAGGCCAGGGACAGGCCCGCCAGGCTCACCGCGCCGAGGTGACCGACCATGGCCGAGTCCGCCAGGACGAAGAGCGGCTCGGCAATCAGCGCCCCCAGGGCGGGCACGGCCAGGGACAGGACCTGGCGGTTGAGGCTGTTGGAGGCGGGACGGCTGGTGTCGGGCACGGCCCCCATTGTGGACCAGGGTCTGCGCCTCGGCAGTCCTCACGACCAGGTTGAGGATGAGGTTGAGGATGAGGTTGCCGGGCTGGATCGTGGACGTGACTGAGGCTATGCATCGCCGGGATTGTCCTGGGGGATCACACAACTATTCGAACCCAAGGAAAGTACTAGAAGGCTGAATATTCGCTGGAGATAAGCCTGATGAAGCCGATGTTCGGCCGAGATGGCGGGGTCTGGGGATAACTGGAACGGACCACCCTGTAGAGGAACCACAAACGGCGTGGACCTCAAGTCGAAGATGATGTTTGTCCACAGGTTTACCCACTTGTCCACAGACCACATTGTGATGTCGTGGGAAGAACCTATAGGAAGTCTGAACCCTTCGATCGCCGCGATGACGCCGAAAAGTCGCCCACTGGTGAGGGAGTCGCGCCGGGTGCGCACATCTGTGTCCACAGCGCACCCACGTCTGTCCCCAGGCTCCGGGGGTCTTCCCACAGTGGCGGTGCGGATATCCCCAGGGTGGGTGAACTTGAGAGTTTGCGGGGCCTGCCCGATGGCGTTATGGTCACGCGCGCGCTCCAGGCGGGCGAGCGTCTTCCTGACGCGGCGGGCCGTCGTCGGAAGCAGTAGGACGAGCCGGGACCAACCGGCGTGACAGTGCGGGAGGTGGCCGGATGGATCACGGCATGGGCGCTCAGGCCGGCTTGGGCGGCGCCGACGGCGGAAGTGTCCGCACCGACAGCTCCGCCTTCGACCGACTCCCGCCCCAGGACCTCGAGGCCGAGATGGCCACGCTCGGCGGCATGCTCCTGAGCAAGGAGGCCATCACCGACGTCATCGACGTCCTGCGCGGCCCGGAGTTCTACCGCTCGGCCCACGAGTCGATCTTCGATGCGATCGTCGAGGTCTACAACCGCTCCGAGCCCGCCGACCCGCTCATCGTCGCCGATGAGCTCTCCAAGCGCGGCGAGCTCGAACGCATCGGTGGCGCCCCCTACCTGGCTACCCTCATGGCCACCGTCCCCACTGCCGCCAACGCCGGCTACTACGCCCGCATCGTCAAGGACAAGGCACTCATGCGTGGCCTGGTCCAAGCTGGCACCCGCATCACCCAGCTGGGGTACTCCACCGACGCCGGCGACATCGCCGAGCTCGTCACGCTGGCCGAGGCCGAGGTCTACTCGGTGGCCCACCACGAGGGGGAGAAGGAGGACTACGTCGCCGTCTCCGAGCTCCTGGGGGAGGCCAACCTGGAGATCGAGGCCGCCCAGAACCGCGACAACGGGGCGCTGACCGGGGTGCCGACCGGCTTCATCGAGCTCGACGAGCTCACCGGCGGGCTCCACCCCGGCCAGATGATCATCGTGGCGGCGCGCCCCGCCATGGGCAAGTCCACGCTCGCCGTCGACTTCTGCCGTTCGGCGTCGATCCACCACGGGATCACCAGCTGCTACTTCTCCCTGGAGATGGGGCGCATGGAGCTCATGATGCGCATCCTGGCCGCCGAGTCCAGCGTGGACATGAACAAGCTGCGCGGCTCGCGCCAGATGGAGGACCGGGACTGGACCGACGTCGCCGTGGCCTACAACCCCGTCTCCAACGCGCCGCTGTTCATCGACGACTCGCCCAACCTCACCATGCCGGAGATCCGCTCCAAGGCGCTGCGCATGAAGCAGCAGCACAACCTGGGGCTCATGGTCATCGACTACCTCCAGCTCATGAGCTCGGGCAAGCGGGTCGAGTCGCGCCAGCAGGAGGTCTCCGAGTTCTCCCGCTCCCTCAAGCTGCTGGCCAAGGAGCTGGAGATCCCGGTGATCGCCGTCGCCCAGCTCAACCGCGGTCCCGAGCAGCGCACCGGCAACAAGCCCCAGATGTCCGACCTGCGCGAGTCCGGCTCCCTGGAGCAGGACGCCGACATCATCATGCTGCTGCACCGCCCGGAGTACTACAACAACGAGGAGCGCCCCGGCGAGGCCGACATCATCGTGGCCAAGCACCGCAACGGGCAGACACGCACCATCCCCGTGGCCTTCCAGGGGCACGTCTCGCGCTTCGCCAACATGGCGCGCGACGTCACCCCCGAGCCCGCCTACGAGTAGGCCGCCTCGGCAGGGGACGGCGCCGGGAGGCCGGTTGGGTGCCGAGGCCGGCCCGCGGCGGCGTCTGTGGTGATGGTCAACGACGTCGCTATGGGCTCCTTGCGGGCAGCGGGCGGATCCTTGATGAAGGCATGAGGACTCCTCTCCGGAACCTACTGCCGTCTGTATCTCGGTTGTGTAACGTTATACCCATGCCCCGCGATTACTATCTCTTGTCCCCGAGCGACCCGCCCCAGCAGACTGCTCCGCAGAAGCAGGGTAGTCTGCCGCAGGAGACTGAGGCCCCTCCGGCAGGCGAGCGAAGGCGGGAGCTGCCGATGCCTCCCGTCGTCTACGTGCCCTGCATCCCTGGCGACGATGGGATCAGCCATCTGTCCTACAGGAATCTGGATGACGGCCGGGTGGCACTCCTGGTCTATACGGCTCTGGATCGACTGATCGACCTGGCCGGCGATGTTCACTGGGCGCTGTTGGACTGGGACGCTCTCCAGCAGGCGCAGGATCTGCAACACTACGACATTATTCTTCAGGACGTCAGAATTCCGGAGGACCGGCGATGAGTGGAACGGTAAGGATTGATAGCGCCACAGCAGAGTCGGCTATCTCAGGCCTGACGATTGCTCAGGATGAAATCAGCCAATGTGACGGGACCGGTCCAGAACAGGTTGATGCAGGGGCAGTGACAGATGTTGTACTGGCTGCATTACAAGAAGTACTGGGAAGTACTGATGAGCTGAGTAGTGGAATTGATGGGTTCAGCAGTAAGTTGCGTGGCACAGTAAATAGTTTCTCAGCGACAGATCAAGAAGTTAGTGATGGTGCACAGGCACTGAACTGGAAGAGGGACAAGCAGTGAGCATTGAGACGAAGGTTGAGGGGAATCCGGATCAGATTACCAGTCTAGCCAGCTGGTTGACTTCTTCGTTGGAACCGGCGGTGAGCACGTCAGGAGACAAACTTAGCTCAGCTAAGAAAGACCTCGGATCGGAGTGGCAGGGACAAACCGCTGAAGCGATTGTCAGCTGGCTGGCTGATGCAGTAAGTGCCAGCGACTCTTTGTCAACTCGCATTACCGACATTGCTACGGCGCTGACCACCTATAACTTGGTTCTATCTTCGGTTAGGACTGAAGCGGAATGTGTGCGCAACGATGCAACTTCGGGAGGACTTACGGTTAATGGAACCGTAGTGCAGGAGCCGAAAAACTCATCGGACACAACAAAGACCGCACTGTACTCCAGCCTCTCTGGACGTATGTCCACAGCGAACTCGACCCTTTCCACCGCGCAGCAGAATCTTCGCACCTCACTGGCCCCCAGCGACATTGATCGTGTGAAAAACTGCAATGCTGTATTCGGAGTCGTGAGTGAGCTGACTACGAAGTACTTCACGTTGTACGCGAGTAGAGTAATTCAGAACTCTATTATTGACGCAGGCTACGCCAAAGTTCAACAGGCAGCGAGAATGCAGAACTCAATTACTGCGGGTCGAGTAAAAGGTGGGGCGTCGCCTACAGAAATTCGCGCTGCCAATGCGGAACTGAATCGAGCTACGCGTTTAGAGATGAAGGGAAAGTCCTACGTTAATGTTGCGAGAGAATATGACGCGGCGCCTCAACTATATAAGAATAGGATTCCTGATCCGGCTGCTGCTCGGGCAGCAAAAGTTACTGAGCAGGAAGCAACAGTCGCTAAGGCTAGTAAAACGATAGGACGTGCTTCGAATACCTTGCTGGTCATTGGAACAGGTGTGGGAATCTGGGCCGATAAACAATCCGGAGAGTCTACAGAGCAGGCGGTTGTATCGAACGTATCCGCTACCGCGGCAGGGGCCGCAGTTGGGTTTGCTATTGGTTCAGTGGTTCCTGGCCCCGGGAATGTTGTCGGTGCGGCGATAGGGATTGCCGTTGGGGCAACGTTTTCCGTGGTTGCGTCCACATTCACGGATGAGATGGTGGACTCTCTGTATGAGGACAATAAGGGTGTAGCACATGCTGCCGAGAAGGGCGGAGAAGCAGTTGTGCAGCTTGGTAAGGATGCCTGGAGTGGTTTGAAAAATACGGCAAAGGGCGCTGGGAAATATCTGGGGTGGTAGGCTAGTATCGATTGACGATTCAGTCAACTATACTCAAATGCGGTCTTTGTGTGCATGAAAACTTTCGACGTGTAAAAAAGGCTTATCCATAGGGTTAGCCGCCACCGGCATCTGCACAGGTCATAGCACCTTCGATAGATGCTGCGAATAATCCTCAAGGTTTGAAAAACTCAGGAATACTCACGAGCTTGCATGCAACGTAGTGCACTTCAGAAAGACGGATGTTAAATCGAATCTAGTTCCTGTTTTGGTGGTAGCATCGAAAGCTCTGCATAGACTGGCGTTCTACTTTTGTCCCGGAGGTACGTCGATCTACCTGCAGCGCATTATAATCTCGATTTTCGAAATTTATGGATATCGAAAGTGCTAGACCGTAACCCTTGACGTAATTTCAAGAAGCGAATAGAGACGTGTTTATAAATGAACATTTCTGATTCACCTGTTCATGTGTCGTGTGAGACTGAGCGGGTTGCCACATTTCACAAAACGCGAGTGCCCACATGGATTTTCATAATCCTATGGCCGGTCGTGGCCGCGGCCTTTGTGCACTTCGTCTGCCTAGACGGCAAGGGAAGTAATCGTATGGCGACTTATCTTGCGTCGGTATTGATACTGGCTAGCGGCGTGTGCGCAAGCATCAGTGCTTACTTTTCAGACAGAATGTTCAACTACCAGGTGCTAGTTCCAGCAGTGGTTTGGACCGAGCGGGGAGTGAGAGTACTTGCTGATAAAAAATTTGACCCATTGATGTCGTCAGTTCTGGTCAGGCTGGCATGGATGTTGCTCACATTCGGCCTTGTAGCTCTGATGTGCGCCGACCCGGTGAACGGCACACCTGCGGTCGTCTCAGTCGCTGTCTTCATGGGGATAGGTATCTATTTGTTTGGTAACGTGTTTTACTATTGGTGGAAGCGTAGGAGGCGTAAGCAGTATCCAGGAGACATTGAACTGTCTACAGAAGGAATGTTTCAGAGACTCGGGGATCGGGTGTTGGAGGTGTCATGGAAAGACCTCCGCGCTTGGAAGGGACTCATACATAAACTTCAAGGGGAGACATATGGGCTATGGGAAGTCATTGCCGCGTATCCGGTAGATAGGCGAGCTTCCAGTATGTCGGTGCTGTCCAGTTCCGAGCGCCCACAGAAATTCGTTCCGTTACTCAGTTCTGTTGGGGATGCTGATAAATTCAATGTTATGCTTGCTTCGGCGCGACGTTATCCAGATTGGGCGAACAACCTTTTTGCGGATCCGAATAGGGTTGATAGAATAGTGCGTATTCTTACATTGGATTCTCAGCCGAAAAGATTTATGCAAGTGGCAGATGCGCTATTCGAAAAGTATTCGGACCTGCCTTTGAGTTATGCGGATTCGACAATGCTTGATCTGACCTTGCCTACTACATCACTGGAGGCGGGTGAGGACTTCGGAGCGTGACGGAAGAAGTATTGTCAGCTGGTGTGGCATATGATATGTAGGAGTGGGCTATCGATGACTCCTACAACACCGTCCCCGCGAAACACTGAGGGTATCTACAAGGCTGAAATCATCCACTCCCAGCGGTGCGGGGAGTCAACCGAAGCAGTAGAGCTAGCCACAATGGTATGGGTCTTCTGGTGGGACCGTTCCGTACATGTCAGGCAATGAGGTTTATTCATAGGGGCGTTTAGGGTGTTTTATCGGTAATTGCGTGTCGCTAAACAGGGTGGCGACTCGTTCCTGAGAGAATCTATGGTGATTCAAGCCAATTCAATCAGGAAGCAAGCCGCCACCTTATCTAACGACACCCCCCTTTTAAACCCCTAAAACCCCCTATGAATAAGCCTCTATGCATACGTTTATCTGGACTGCATGGACTGACCCTGTGTGGGCCAGTACCATACTCTCGTCACAAGATCGCGTTGGTTCACTCACCGAGATTCTTTCCGCTCCGCGTGCTGAAGAGCCGTTGTTGTAGGAGAAGATGAACCGGCAGAGCGATTCCGTAGGCGTGGAACGTAGTAAGAAGGGTGATATAGGTGAGCGAATCTCATCAAAGCATTCTTTCCCTCGCTGAAAAAGAAAGGGTGGTCACGTTTGGAAAGACGAAACCGTATACGTGGTTCTTTGCGATCTTCTGGTTCGTCGCAGCGGCGATGTTCGTGTACTTCGTGTGCTTATTCGAGATGACAGGTAATCTCGTAGCGAGATACACCTCATGTGTTTTGATACTGGCTGGCGGAGCGTGTGGAAGCGTGTACACATACTTATCGGGACGAATGTGTAGTTATCAGGTGCGGATCCCGGCAGTAATGTGGACTGATCGGGGTGCGAGGATCCTTGCGGACAGAAAATTCGACCCTTTAATGTCGTCGATTCTGCTGAGGGTGGCATGGACGTTAGTGACTTTTGGTTTTATCGCATTATTCTTAGCCGAGCCGGAGGAGGGTACTCCGGCGTTCGTTTCTTTAACGATTTTCGTCATGATAGGTATCTGCCTGTTTGGTTCAGTGGTTTATTATTGGTGGAAGCGTCGGAGCCGGATGCAGTACCCTGGTGATATTGATCTGTCTGCGGAGGGAATGCATCAACGCCTCGAAAATCGAGTGCTTGAGGTGTCTTGGAAGGATATTCGATCTCTGGAGGGGCTTGTATATAAACCTCAAGGGGATACATACAGTGAATGGGGCGTCATCTGTAGTCAGCAGGTGAGCAGGAAGGCGTCTCAGGAAACACAGCCCTATGGGAGTCCACGATCGCAAATATTTCGTCCACTGCTGAATGCCGTAGGCGATGTCAACAACTTCAGCATAATGATTGCATCGGCACGACTGTACCCCGAATGGATTGAGAGTCTTCTTGCCGACCCGAATAGGGTGGAAAGACTGCGTGGCATCCTCACATTCAGGGATGGCCCGAAAGACTTCAGGCTCCATCTGGATTCATTGTCTGAAAGGCGCCCGGGCCTGCCTCTGAGCTACAGTGACCTGGTGATGATTGATCTGAGTGCACCTTCCTGGCTGTCAGAGTGTCGCAGAGAGGAGATGTATGTGAATGGGTGCCTCTGATTCAGGGCTTCCGGTGTCGGCGAGCTTGGAAGAGGAGCGATCTGAAACGACTGAGGGGCGGGGTATGAGCCAGGAACCATTGGACCCGAGTCAGGCACTGGATGCATCGTACGGCCCCATATACTTCGAAGGGAAGTGCCCAGTGACTCTTTTCATCGGAGTTCTGTTCATTCTCATAGGTGCGCCTGCGGTGCGGATCCTGTGGGGCAGCTGGCGGCATGAGTGGATCACATTCTTTGTTGCACCTGGCATGGGTCTTGTCTCTCTGTCGTTTGATCTCCATGTGGCGGCCCGTACTGAACCGATTCAGTCTCACCGTTATCGAGAACGGCATCATCGACTGCAGCTCCTACGGATTCAAAAGATACATTCCCTGGACTGTCATTCGCGGATTTGCGGCCAGCCAGCAGTTCGTGCACTTCGCAGTTGATCGCCAGTCTCCGGAGTACCGATTGCTTCCCTGGATCGTGCGGGCATCCCTCTTCAACAGGAAAGTGATCGTGGCGAAGCACCTCAATTATCCTTCTCCTTTCTTGGCGATGATTTTGAGCAGGGAGAAGGACTTCAGTTTGGTCAGGCAGCTGTGAGGTCACTGGATCATGACTCGCCTGGTGAAGAGAATCAGAACGGGAATGAGTCCATTCTCGACCTATCCGTGTATGGGACCGGGAATGCTCACCGTGCGCAGCCGTAGGGCGCCCACGGTCCAGCTCGCCGCCGTCAGCAGGACGGCCATGGTGGCGCCATGCTCCAGTCCGCGGCGGAGGTAGTCGGCCGTGTCGGACCCCAGGTTCTCCACGACGACGCTCGCGAGCTCCCGGGTCGACCACAGCGGCAGGACGCGGGTCCAGCCCTCGGAAGGATCCACCAGCACCTGCACCGCCATCACTGACAACAGCAGAAGTGCCCCCTCAAGGTCCCGTGGAACCAGGGCGGCGGCCAGAGAACCCAGGGGAGTGGCCACGGTGGCGGTCAGCAGCAGCATGACCGGCACCGCACTCGGGTGGGTGAGCTCGTCGCCGATCGTGGCCAGGACAAGGCCGCTGTAGAGCAGGCCGAGAATCCACCCAAGCCCGAGCACCGCGAGATATCGGCCCAGCAGCAAGGTCGCGGGTCGAGCCCCGCTCACGGCGAGACGACGGTCCACTGAACGGGACGAGACCTGCGTGAACAGCGCCAGCGTCGCCGTCGCCCAGCCCAGGCCGATCGACAGGAGCCGGATCGCGGTCCAATGCGTCTCCAGGCGCACCAGGTAGAAGCTCAACGGCAGAAGGGTCGCCAGCGCGAGGGCGCCGCGCCGTCGGGCAAGCTCACGCAGGGTGACGAGCGCGACCAGGCCCGTGGTCGCAGCCATCGGCCGGAACCGGGCGTCCTCGGCGCGATCCCACTCGGTCTGCGGCGTGAACTGGTCAGGCGGCGTGCTCATGCGGACTCCTTTCGCAGCGTCCGTCGGGGCATTCGGTGGATTGTCCGGCCAGCGTCCTCCTGCGGGGCCGGCAGCTCGACGACGCGGTCAACCAGGTCGACGTCGCGCAGCAGGTGGGTGACCAGCAGGACGCCCGCGCCCGAAGCGCGCCAGGCCGAGATGAGGGCCCACAGATCCTCGTAGGCCAGAGCGTCAAGCCCCTGGTAGGGCTCATCCAGGAGAAGCAGATCGGGGGCGTCGAGCTGGGCGAGAGCGACGTTGAGCTTCTGCTGAGTCCCACCCGAGAGCGTCCCGGCGGTCTGGTCTCCGCGCGCGGTCCAACCCAGGCGGGTGAGGAGACGGTGACCGGTCGAGATGGAGCGGCCTTGCCGAATCCCACGCGCCGCCCCGAAGAGCCGGAGGTGCTCGTCCACCGTCAGCAGCGGCGCCAAGGAGTCGAGCTGAGGCGCGTAGCCGAAATTCGGTGTCCTCTCGACGCTCCCACCGCTTGCACGCAGCAGGCCCGCGCACAGCTGAAGCAGGGTCGACTTGCCGGCGCCGTTAGCCCCGACGACGGCGACGACCTCGCCCCGGTGGATGGTGAGGTTGACCCCGGACAGGACCGTGCGCCTGCCGCGGCGCGCGGAGACGTCTGTCAGGCGCAGGACCACGGGGGTTGCGGGCGAAGTCCTGGCAGATGTGGTGTCGAGACCGGCAGTGGCGGGGAGCGACGAGCTGAGTGGGGTTGGGGTGGGTGTTGCCGCCTGATAGTCCCGCAGCGCTGAGGCGACCTCGCGGGCGTAGAGGACTGCAGGTCCGTACAGGTCGCCGGGCGGCACCCCGGCCGCCTCGGCCTCGCCCGGGTCGAGGCGGCCGTGCGCTCGACCTCGGAGGACGGCAGACCGTGGGAGGTGAGCTCCACCTTGAAGCTTCGGTACCACTCGGCCGTCGTGTTCTGCGCTGGGTCCCTGGCTTCCTCGGGCCGGCTCATGAGGGGGCCTCCGTGTGCACCTTCTGGCCTTCGATGAGAGCGCCGACCGCCGTGGAGAAGGTCCGCCACTCGGCCCGTCGTGCGGTGAGCTCGGTGTGTCCGGCGTCCGTCAGCTCGTAGTACTTGCGGGCGGGCCCGGAGGTGGAGGGGCGCCAGGAGACCGCGACAAGGCCGCGCTTCTCCAGGCGCATGAGAGCCGGGTAGAGCGTGCCGCCGGGTACCTCGTCCAATCCGGCGGCGGCGAGGCGCTGTGCCAGGGACAGCCCGTAGTCGGCGTGCTCGGCCAGCAGTGAGAGCAGACAGGGTTCCAGGAATCCGCGCAGGAGGCGCGATGCTGATGAGTCCATGGTTTATAGACTACCTAGTTACTAGGTTGTCTATCTACTGGACCGGCGTGCCGGTTCTCAGGGGCCGATCTGTCACGGATGGCGACTTTTAGGTGCGTCGGTGCTGCGTAGCGTCGGTGGGCCTGGGGCATCTGCGCAGGTCAGGACGGTGCGGATGGTGCGGCGGCCGCAGCCGTCTGCCTGAAAAGTCGCCATCCGTGACACATCTGGGCGTAGATGACGCACATCCGCCGCCGACAGGCTGAAAACTGTCGGCGGCGGTGAAGCGGGAGGATCGGTGAGGAACCGAGGGGCGCCTCAGTCCTGCCGGTACTCGCCCTGGTAGACGTAGAGGAAGGGCATATTGCCGCGCAGGCCGTGCCGGATGGAGGAGGAGACGACCTCCTTGGCGGTGACGGCGGCCTCAAGCGGGGAGGCGCCCTTGGCGAGCTCGGCGGTCACCGCGGCGGCCAGGGTGCAGCCGGCGCCGTGGACGCGCTCGGTGCCCACGGCCTCAACCTCGAGGACCTCCAGGGTGGTGCCGTCGTAGAAGACGTCCAGGGCGGTGCCGGTGCCCAGCGACGGGCCGGCCTTGGCCAGGACATTGGGGACACCCTGGTCGTGGATGCGCTTGGCGGCGTCCTTGAGCTGCTCGACCGTGGTGATCTCCTCCATGCCCGCCAGTGTGGCGGCCTCGAAGAGGTTGGGGGTGGTCATGGTGGCGTGCGGCAGGATCTTGGTGCGCAGGGCGTTGTCCACCTCGAGCGCGCCCCCGAACTCCTGACCCTTGCAGATGAGGACCGGGTCGAGCACCACGGCGGGGAAGTCGTAGGTCTCCAGGGCTTGCTCGACGACATCGATGGTGGGCGCCGTCCCCAGCATGCCGATCTTGACGGCGTCAACGCGGGAGTGGACGGCGGCGCAGGTCTCGATCTGGTCGGCGATGACGCCGGGGTCCACCGGGACGAAGCGGTGGTTCCACCCGTCCTTGGGGTCCATGGACACGATGCAGGTCAGGGCCGTGCAACCGTAGACGCCGAGGGTGTGGAAGGTCTTGAGGTCGGTCTGGGCGCCGGCGCCGCCGGAGGCCTCGGAGCCGGCGATGGTCAGGGCGATGGCAGTCATGGGTCAAGCCTGCACCGGCCGGGGCGCACGAGCCAAGCCGAGCCGGATACGTGGAACTGGCCCGCAGTCGGCTCGAAGCCCCGGTTCGTGTCGGAGGTGGCCGGTAGCCTGGATGCGCGTCCAACGTCGAGGGCCGAGTGGCGTGCCCTGAACGGAGCGGACTATACCGGCGCGGGACGCCGAGAACGGCTGTGGATACGTCAGAGGAATCGGGAGGTGCGTAATGGCAGGGACCAGCAGAGTGGTTGCCAGCGCGCTGGAGCTTTCCCGTCTCGTATCCGGTGAGCGGGCCGATGCCGGACTGCATCTTCTGCGCCTGGACCTTGCACCAGTTGCCGCAGCGGTTCTGGCGGCGCACCTGGGCGGGCAGATGCGGCGTCGACCTGTGGCCGAGCTCCATGAGCTGATCGATGAGGACCTGGCTGCCCTGCGGGAGGCGGGCCTGAATCTGCCGCAACGGGCCCAGGCCTATTGTGATCAGTGGCGCCGGGCCGGGATCCTCCTGCGCGCCTCCGTTTCCGGCAGCCGGGAGGAGACCTACGAGCTCTCCGCCCCGGCGGAGGCGGCCCTGCGCTTCCTCGCTCAGGTGGAACGTCCTCGTGCGGCCGTCACCCAGTCGCGTCTGGCTACTATCTCCAACCAGTTGCGGCGCCTGGTGCGTGACTCCGATCCTTCGCCGGCGGGGCGGCTGGCAGCGTTGCGTGCCGAACGAGACGCCCTGGATGAGGAGATCGCTCGTGTCGATTCCGGCGACTACACCCCGCTTGAGGACGATCAAGGAGCCGAGCGGCTTGAGGAGATCATCGCCCTGGCCGAGCAGGTTCCCGGAGACTTCGCCCGAGTCCGCGCCGAAATGACCGATCTCAACCGTTTGCTGCGGGAGCACATCGTGGCCATGAGCGGCTCGCGCGGCGAGGTGCTCGACGACGTCTTCCGCGGCGTGGACCGGATCGAGTCCTCCGAGGCGGGGCGTTCCTTCCTGGGGTTCTACGAGCTCCTGTCCGATGTGGAGTCCTCGGCGCGACTCGATGACGAGATCGACACGGTCCTGGATCGGGGCTTCTCCTCGCGTCTGTCGCCTGAGGACAGGAGGTTCCTGCGTCACTGGCGCTCCACCCTCATGGAGGAGTCCAGCTCCGTGCGTCTGACCATGACCGGCTTCTCCCGGTCCCTGAGACGGTTCGTGCAGAGCCGGGCCTTCGAGGAGCACCGCCGTCTGGCTGTTGAGCTTGCCCAGGCTCAGCGCCTGGCCGCCCGGGTGGCGGCCGGCACCCAGCCGCAGCACCGGATGACGAAGCATCTGGATCTGACTGGTGTCTCCTTGGCCAGCGTCGGGTCCTGGCGGCTGCACAACCCGGCGGAGGGCACAGTCGATGAGGAGATCGTCCTCCATGACGTCTCGGGTCTGGACCTGGAGGCTGTGCGTGCGATCGTGCGTGCCAGCGAGATCGACATGGTTGAGCTCGAGGACGCCGTTGCCGCCTCGGTGGCGCGGCGCGGCGCGGCCACGGTGGCCCAGGTTCTTGAGGACTCGCCCGCTACCCAGGGTCTTGCCAGTGTTATCGGTCTCCTGTTGCTGGCGCGGCGTCGTGGGCGGGTGGTCGACGGCGTCGAGCGCGTGACCTGGATCTCTAAGGCTGGTCGGGAGCGTGCTGCCAGCGTTCCCCGGCTCCTGTTCACCTCCGAGGCCGGGGAACATCGTCAAGCGGAGGGAGCAGTGCATGCAGGCCAACCGACCTGAGAAGCAGGTGGCAGAGCAATCCGTGAACCAGGTCCTCGCCCAATCGGAGGGCCGGGCTCCGCATCCGGAACAGGGACCGGATGGACTCGCCCAGGGCTCCACCGGCCACGCCGCCCTGTGGGAGGGGGATGCCGGAGGGCTGGCCCGGGACACGCGCCGAGCCCTTGTCCGTCTCCTTCAGGGGCCCTACGTCAGCTCGGAGCTCCACCCAGACCTGTGGAACGCCGTTGTCTCCGATGAGCCCAGTGTGCGCCGCTACCTGGCGGACCTCTTCCTCACTTTGGTAATGGACCGGGACGTGGGCGTCGCCTTTGTGCGTAACGTTGAGGATCCCAGCGGGCAGGCGCCCTCCGTCGTGAGATCGCTACCCCTAACACTTGTGGACACGGTGCTCTTGCTGCATCTGCGCACCCTCGTGCTGCGGGGCGAGACCAGCGGGCAGCGCGCCTTCGTTGACCGCTCCGAGCTGCAGGACCACCTCGTGGTCTACCGTCCGCACGCCTCCACTGATCACGCCGGCTTCGCCAAGCGGGTCAATGCCTCGATCAATAAGATGAAGGACGCTTCGATACTGCGTACCACTCAGGTGCCTGACCGTTTCCAGATCTCCCCGGTGCTCAACCTGATCTTCGGCCCTGACGAGGTCGCGGCGATCGCCGCCGAGTACCGTCGGATGCTGGGGGAGGATGCTGGCGAGGCCGACGCCGCCGCCAGCACCGATAGCGCTGATCGTCATGGGCGCCGTAATGGCAGTAACGGCGATGATGGCAGTGATGACGCTGCCGCATCGGCTGAGAACAAGGTGAAGTGATGAGCGCGGTGAGCTCTGCGAAGGGCGTGGGTGCAGGCGCTGTCCAGAGCGCTACAGCGGGGCAGCACAGACTCGCCCGGATCCAGGTCTATAACTGGGGCACCTTCGGTGGCTATCACGACCTGCCCGTCCCCCGCTCGGGCCTGCTGCTGACCGGTCCCTCGGGCTCCGGCAAGTCCTCCCTCCTGGACGCCCTGTCCGCCGTCCTGGTGCCCGCCAAGCACCTGCGCTTCAACGCCGCCGCCCAGGACGCCGGCACCAATGACCGTTCCCGCACCGTCCTGTCCTATGTGCGTGGCGCCTACAGGCGGGTCACGCAGGAGACCACCGGCGAGGTCGTCACCGACTACTTGCGGCCCGGTGCCACTCGCAGCGGCATCGCCTTGACCTTCACCCGCCTGCACCCCGCAGATACTTTGACACTGCTCAAGCTCTACCACGTGCGCAGCGGAGCGGACTCGGCCAGCCAGGTCGAGATCCTCGTCGAGGGCCAGCAGGACCTCGTCGAGCTCATAGGCATGATCCGAGAAGGGGTAGACAAACGGAGGCTGCGTCAACATCTGGGAGATAGGGCTCGCTTCTTCCAAGGCTACAGTTCCTTCGCGGCAGCCTTCCGACGACGTCTGGGACTGTCCGGTGAGGTGGCCCAGCGCCTCCTCCACCGCACTCAAGCCGCCAAGAGCCTGACCAGCCTGGACACGCTCCTGCGTGACTTCATGCTCGATACCCCCAGCACCTTCTCCTTGGCTGATGATGCGGTGGAGCAGTTCGCCGAGCTGCGTGACGCGCATGCGGCCGTCGTCGATGCCCGCAGGCAGGAGGAGATCTTGGCTCCTCTGCTGCCTCTGAGCCTTACCATCAGCCGGGCGCAACAGGATCAGGAACTTAGCGAGAAACTCTCCCAGAGCGTCGATGTCTACGTCCGCTGGCTGCGCCGGGACCGGCTTGAACAGACTCGGGACCGGGCCCGTGCCGCCGTCACCGCCCTGGACGGGGAGGTTCACAACGCTAAGCGTGCCGAGGACAGAGCCCGGGCCGAGGTCCAGGACCTCACCACCGCCCGGGCCGGGGTGGCAGGCAGTGAGCTCCCGGTGGTACAGGCTCGCCTCGAGTCCGCCCGCAAGGACCTGGCGCGAGTGGAGGACCAGTTGCGCAACCTGGCCGGACACCTTGGCGTCCTGGGAACCGAGCCTCCGCAGACGGCCGCCGCCTTTGCCGAGCTCGCCGATCAGCTGGATCGGGAGGCCCGTGAGCTTCGGGTCCAGCTGGAGTCTTTCGAGGCGGAGGCGCACGCTGTGATGCGGGACAAGCTCGGGCTCGCCGACCAGCTGAAGGCGCTGCGCGCCGAGGCTGAGCGCATCACCAGCACCCGCTCGGCCATGGCCCCGGACCTGCTCGACGCCCGCGAGGTCATCTCGCGCGCCACCGGTCAGCCGGCTTCGGTCCTTCCTTTCGTCGGCGAGATCCTCACCATCGTGGAGGGGCAGGAGACCTGGCGTGTCGCGGTCGAGGCGGTGGCCTCCGGGTTCGCCCGCACCATGCTTGTTCCCGAGCGCCTCTATCGGCAGGTCGCTGACGCCGTCGACGTCCAACGGCTCGGCACCCGCTTGTCCTACCTTCGGGTCCTGCCCGGTGGTGAGGCTCGCAGTGTCAGTCCCGACGCCTTGGCCCGCAAGCTGCGGCCAGTGGAGGGCACCGACTACGCGCAGTGGCTCGACACTGAGATCCTGCGACGCTTCGACCACCGCTGTGTCGAGGACGCCGCCGCGCTCGCGGGCGTGGAACGGGGGGTCACCCGCGCCGGTCAGGTCAAGTCCTCGCGCACCGCCCACCTCAAGGACGACCGGCGAGACCTGACCAATCCCAGGTTCTGGACGATCGGCGTCGACGCCGCCCAGCGCCTCGACCAGGTCAGTCAGGAGGTGGACCGGCTCCGGCGGCGCGAGCGCGAGGTGAATGCTCAGCTGGAGAACCTGACTCGGCGGACCCGCCAGATGCAGGAGAGACGTGACGCCTGTCTGCGGGCCGCGGAGTCGACCTGGGAGGAGGTCGATGTGACCACGGCCAGTGGCGTCGTCGCTGACCTGGAGGCCCAGTGCGGCCGTCTGACCCAGGACCTGCCGGGACTGGTTGAGCTCGATACCCGCCTGGAGGCCGCCCGCGTGGCGGAGGAGCAGGCCCGCGAACGGCACATCAGCCTGCGGGCGAACCTGAAGCAGCAGCGTTCCCGCCTGGAGGAGACCACCAAGGAGCTCGAGCGCCTGGCGGTGGAGGACGAGCCCGACCTGGATGAGTCCCTGAGCGAGGAGCTCGACAAACGCTTCAGGTCCCGCAAGCGACATCCCACCCTTGATGAGATCGGGCAGGTCGCCACAAGCGTCACCCGCGAGCTGAGCCAGGAACGTCAGCGGGCCCTGCGCCAGGAGAATGAGGCTCTGCGCGACGCCGTCAGCATTATGGTCAGATTCGGGGAGCAGTGGCCGGCGGCGGGAGCGGATGTGCGCCCCGAGCCCGCTTATCTGGATGACCACCTCAAGGTCCTCAAGGATCTACGCGCTGACGACCTGCCGCGTCATGAGCGGCGGTTCTCCGAGCTCCTCCAATCGCAGTCGAGCCAGAATATCGGCCAGCTCGCCAGCGAGATCCGCCGCGCCGTCAGCCAGGTCCGCACCAGGATCGGCCCGGTCAACGATGCGCTCCAGGACACCGAGTACTCACCCGGCCACCACCTGCGCATCGAGGTCTCCGAACGCAGGCTGCCCGTCGTCGCAGACTTCCTGGCAGATCTCGCCACGATCTCGACAGGCTCCCTGGACCTGGCCGATGAGACGCAGCAGGAGGCCGAGGCGCGCTTCGAGCTGCTCAACGCGGTGATGACACGGCTGGCCTCCTCCGAGCAGCGAGACCTGACCTGGCGCAACCAGTGCTTGGATACGCGGCTGCACGTGTCCTTCACCGCCGTCGAGCGCGATGAGCACGGTACCGCAGTGGACTACTACGAAGGGGCGGGCGGGCTCTCAGGAGGCCAGCGTCAGAAGCTGGTTGTCTTCTGCTTGGCCGCGGCTCTGCGCTACCAGCTCACCGAGGCCGGTGATCCCGTCCCCGGTTATGCGCTCGTCGTCCTGGATGAGGCCTTCGACAAGACCGACACCGAGTTCACCCGCGCCGGCCTCGACGTCTTCAGCGGATTCGGTTTCCAGCTCCTGCTGGCCACCCCCATGAAGATGCTCCAGACCCTGGAGGAGCACGTCGGCGGGGCCGCCATGGTCACCAATGACGCCGAGGGGCGCTGCTCCCAGCTCTCCCTGGTCCTGTTCGAGAACACCGAGGATACCGAGAGCGTCGGGGACGCTGAGCACGTTGACGACGCCGAGAAGGAGAGGGTTGTGGCGGGGGCCGACGTCGTCGGGGCCACCGACCCGCGGGGGGCGGATAAGACGGCGGCCTCGGCATCCGGCACCCACGAGGACAACGAGGAGAACCTCTTCTCAGTCTTCACTGATGAGGAGGGTTCGTTGTGAGGGACCCTGACGACCTGAGCTCGCGAGCAGCTAAGCGCTACAGGCAGGCTTTGCCGACCTGGGCCGCCGATCCCAGTAACGCCCGCAATGAGAGGCTTGTTCTTCCGCTCGATGCGCCTACGGAGAAGCAGGCGTTGAACCATTCCGAGGAGGTCACGCGATGGATCGCCTCATGGCGCCAGTGGGAGAGGACGTGGGGTGATCACGGTGGTCGCCTTGAACGCGCCTCGCGGCGCTGGACCTCCATGGGTGTTCAGCAAGTTCCCGTGCGAGCCGTCCTTGACGGAGCGGCCGCCGTGGCCCGTGCATGCGGCCGGTTGCAGCACTGGAGGCGGGCCGAACGGCGAGCATCTCGAATGCGAGATGTTCTTACTGAGTTGCGTCAATCGCTCCGTGATCAGGATGAGGCTCTCGGGGCAACAGGAGAGGGCGGGGCCAAGGCGGTGCCGGGGGATGAACAGGCCGATGCTGCTGCGATCTCAGCGGCCATCGCCTCCGTCATCACCACCGTGGCGGACTATTCGGACGACGACGTCGAGCGACTCCTCGGAGCCGTCACGTGGCTTACCACTCACCCGGTATCCGGCCTCTATCTGCGTCAGCTTCCGCTGGCCGGCATGGATACCAAGTGGCTGGAAGCCCACCGGCGTGTAGTTCTGCGCCTGCTCGGGGCGCTCCGGGGGGAGGATGCTCGCGATGTGGATCTGGGACTACTCACCCCGCCTCGGCACACGGTGCGGTTGAGGGTCCTCGATGCCGACCTCGCGCCGTCGGGGTTGCGCGATCTGGCGGCACCTGTTGCGGAGCTCAACCGGCTCTGGCCCGCCCCACGGAACGGTGACCTGCCCCAGCGGTCGGAGTCGGTGCCCGCGACTGTCGTCATTGTGGAGAACCTGACGACCTTTCTCGCTCTGGAGGACTGTCCGGGAATTGTGGCCCTGTGGGGAGCCGGATACGCCGTCGACGCCGTCAGCGGCCTGAGCTGGGTACTTCGAGCGCAGCAGGTCCTCTACTGGGGAGACGTCGATGTTGATGGGCTCGCCATCCTGGCCCGTCTGCGATCCCGTCTCCCGCAGGTTCGATCGATCCTCATGGGCCCCGAGGTCCTGGAACGCTACGCCACGCTGGTGGTCCCAGACCCGGCGGCTGACAAGCATGAGGGACGGTCGATACCCGACGGGCTTACCGCCTCTGAACGGTGGGCGTGGGAGGTTGTGAGTACCCGAGGTATTCGGCTGGAGCAGGAACGCATCGCCTGGCCGCACGCGAGCAAGGAGGTACGGGAGGCCCTCCAGGACCGTTCCGGCCCGCCAGTGATTGAGTGAGTCGAGGTGGGCGGGACCTCGACGATTCCGCCCACCCCGACAACACGGATGGTTCCACGGGCTCAGGCGTTGGCGATGGTCCAGCGGTGGCCGCGGTGCGCGTCCTTCTCGGCCTCGTCCACCAGGGCGACGGCGAAGTCGGCCACGGAGATCTCGCTGCCCGCGGGCTGGTCGCCGCCCTCGGTGTAGGTGCCGGTGCGCGGCTTGTCGGTGAACTCCGGGGCGGGGGAGAGGAAGGTCCAGGTCAGGGCGCTGCCGGCCTCGCGATAGAGGTCGAGGACCTCGGTGAAGGCCAGGGCCTCGGGCTTGTACTCCTCGGGGAACCCGGGGGTGTCCACCAGGCGGGTGCCGTCGGGGGTGAGCAGGGAGCCGGCGCCGCCGACGACGATGAGCCGGCCGGTGGGGGCAGCCGCGATGAGATCGCGGTGGGCGTCAATGACGGGCTGGGCGGATTCTCCGCGGCCGGCGGAGACGGTGATGACGGTGGCGTCGGAGCTGTTGACGAGGTCGACGACGGCCTGCGTGTCGGCCAGGGTGAGGGTGACGTCCTGCGCGGCTCCCTCGGCGTGACGGCCCGAGCGCGAGGCGGAGACGACCTCGTGGCCGCGGCCGGCGGCCTCGGTGACGGTGGCCGAGCCGACCATGCCGGTTCCTCCGATGACGGCGATCTTCATGACTTCCTCCAGGTTGGTGGGATGCTGGTTTGAGGCGAGTGCGTCGGGTGCCGGCGACCTCGCGATGACTCGATGGTATGATTAAGGTACTGAGTATCTCAAAGTAACTAAGGGAGTGTGTTGTGTCACGGGCCGAGGGGCTGATGGCTGAACGGCGGGAGGCGGCACGAGGCGGCGTCAGCAGTGCGAGGAGCGCCGACACCGGCTCTGCTCGCGGCACCGACACCGCGGGTGCGGAGAGCGCGATGGAGCTGTCCTCAGGCGAATCGGGAGAGGTAGCTCCTCGGGGGAGCGCCCCATGCTGTGCGGCTCCCGCCGGAGAGGGAGCTCAGGCGCCGGTCTTCGACTTCGACATCCTCTCGCCCGCCTGCCCGTCGCGCACGGTGCTGCGTCACGTCGTCGACCGCTGGACCCCGCTGGTGGTCATGGTCCTGGCCGATGGGCCGAGCCGCTTCGGCGAGCTGCGCGCGAGGGTCGGCGGGGTGACGCCCAAAGTCCTCACCCAGACGTTGCGATCCATGGAGCGCGATGGCCTGGTGACGCGCACCCAGCTGCCGGGCGTGCCGCCACGGGTCGACTACGAGCTGACCGACCTGGGCCGAAGCCTCCAGGCCCCCATCGACGCGCTGCGCACCTGGATCCACGCCCACTCAGCCCAGATCCTGGCTCACCGCGAGTCCTACGACGCCGTCGAATCCTGACGCCCCGGCGCGCCCGGGACGTGAGCACGCTTGTTTCCGCGGCTGTTTCTGCGGCCGGGGACAGGTGACGCGTGCGGGGACGGGATTGCTGTTCCCGACGGCGTCGAATGCCCCTGCCCGGAATGACCCGCCCCGGCCGCGCGCAATGTCCCTGTCGGTGGTGGGCTGGCGGGAGCGGGCGGCCGACGCCGTGGGCTCAGGAGGCCGGGACCGTGGGCTCAGGAGGTGGGGCCGCGCCCGGCGGCGTCCGTTGGTGCCCGTCGGCGACCGACTGTGTGACCGACCGCGCCGCAGCCTCGCCGATGGCCGCCCTGACCGACGGGACGATGGGGAAATCAGTACCGCGACGGCGCCGAATCGGGGACCATGGATTCATGAGCGCCGCCACTTCCCTCCCGCCCTCCCTCAACGACATCGTCTTCCACGTCCTGGACCCGCTTGAGGCGGTCGAGCGGGACATCTTCCTCACGCGCGCTGAGGCCTGGTACCCCGACCTCCTCGACGGGCTCACCACCCTCTACGGCGACGCCGCCGAGGAGGAGGCCCTCAACCTGCTGGCCCTGGCCGCCCGGGCCTACGCGAAGCGCGACTACGAGCTGCGCCGCCTGGACCTGGCCCGCACCCTCGACCCCGCCTGGGCCCAGCACCCGGGCCGCGTCGGCTACGCCGCCTACACCGAGCGCTTCGCCGGCACCCTGCGCGGCGTGGAGGACCGCATCGACTACCTGCGCGAGCTGGGTGTCACCTACCTCCACCTCATGCCCCTGCTCACCCCGCGCCCCGGCGACTCCGACGGCGGCTACGCGGTCGCCGACTACCGCACTGTGCGCCCGGACCTGGGCACCATGGAGGACCTCGAGCACCTGGCCGGCGAGCTGCGCGCCGAGGGCATCTCCCTGGTGGTGGACCTCGTCCTCAACCACGTGGCCGCCGAGCACGAGTGGGCGGTGCGGGCCCGCGCCGGCGAGCAGCGCTACCGCGACTACTTCCTCATCTTCCCCGACCGCACCGAGCCCGACGCCTACGAGCGCACCCTGCCGGAGGTCTTCCCCGACTTCGCCCCCGGCAACTTCACCTGGGACGACGGCGTGGGCGGCTGGGTGTGGACCACCTTCAACTCCTTCCAGTGGGACCTCAACTGGCGCAACCCCCGCGTCATGGCCGAGTTCGCCGGCATCGTCCTGGACCTGGCCAACCGCGGCGTCGAGGTGCTGCGCCTGGACGCCATCGCCTTCACCATCAAGCGCAAGGGCACCGACTGCCAGGGCCAGCCCGAGGTCCACGCCATCACCGAGGTGCTGCGCGCCATCACCCGCATCGCGACCCCGGCCGTCGACCTCAAGGCCGAGGCGATCGTCGCCCCCACCGAGCTCCTCCAGTACCTCGGCCAGGGCAAGTACACCGGCAAGGTCTCCGACCTGGCCTACCACAACTCCCTCATGGTCCAGATCTGGTCCATGCTCGCCGCACGCGACACGACGCTGGCTGTCGAGGCCCTCCAGAACCTGCCGGTCGAGCCCTCCTCCGCCACCTGGATCACCTACCTGCGCTGCCACGACGACATCGGCTGGGCCATTGACGACGACGACGCGGCCGCCGTCGGCCTGTCCGGCTACGACCACCGCTCCTTCCTGGCCGACTGGTACAGCGGCGAGTACCCCACCTCCGACGCCGCGGGCCTCGTCTTCCAGCACAACCCGGCCACCGGGGACCGGCGCATCGCCGGGACGGCCGCCTCACTCATCGGGATCGAGGCCGCCGCCCAGGCCTGGGAGGGCGTCACCGACGAGACCCCCGAGCACGAGGCCGAGGCGCTGTGGACGTGGCGCGAGGAGCGGATCCACGCCCTGCGTATGGCCCACGCCATCGTCTACGGCTGGGGCGGCATCCCCGTCCTGTGGAGCGGTGACGAGCTCGCCCAGCCCAACGACCCCAACTGGGACACCGAGCCGGGCCACGAGGCTGACTCGCGCTGGGCCGGTCGCCCCCGTCTCGATGAGGCCCGGCTGGCCAACCGCCACGACCGCTCCACCGTCGAGGGGCGCGTCTTCACCGACCTGGCGCGGATGGCGCAGGTGCGTGCCGGCCTGCCCCAGCTCGACGCCGCGGTGCGCACCCAGGTCCAGGACGTCGATGACCCCGGGGTGCTGGTGACCTACCGCGACCACCCGCGCGGCAGCTTCGTGGGCGTGTACAACGTGACGCCGCAGTGGCGCTCGGTGGCCGCCGACCAGCTCGCCCGGCTCGGCGTCATGGGGGCCACCGACGTCCTGACCGACACGGTCCCCTTCGGCTCCACCACGCTGGACGGGGCGGGGGACGGCCGTGTGCCCGTTCCGCCCTACGCCGCCTGGTGGCTGGTGCGCCCCACGGACTGACGGTCTGGGCTTTCATTAACCACGCCCGGATCGACGAGCGGGCTGTTGTGTCACAAATGGCGACTTTTCGGTCGGCGGCTGTGCTCACAGGGTCGATGCTGAACGCATATGCGCAGGTGAGAAGCCTGCCGGTAGAGACCAGACGAACGACTTGTGTATGAAAAGTCGCCAATCGTGACACCGAAGGTCTATTTGGGGCTGAGATCGCAAAGCTCGGGGGCCGAGGTGGGCTGCCAGGGGGAGGTCGGGTCGGCCTCCTCGATGGCGGCCGCCGGCCTGGCCGAGGCCCTGGGCGGGACGCCCGCCCAGGTGGAGAACGCCGCCGAGATCGCCATGGAGCACAACCTGGGGCTCACCTGCGACCCGGTGGGCGGGCTCGTCCAGATCCCCTGCATCGAGCGCAACGCGGTGGCCGCCGTCAAGGCCATCAACGCCGCCCGCATGGCCCTGTGGGGCGAGGGCCGGCACGCCGTCAGCCTCGACACCGTCATCGAGACGATGCGCCAGACCGGCGAGGACATGCTCGCCAAGTACAAGGAGACCTCCCGCAGCGGCTTGGCCGTCAACGTCGTGGAGTGCTGATCGGCGTCAGGGTTGATGGGCGGCCTTAAGGGCGTATCGATGATGTCGGCACGGTTCGGCATAATTGATGTATGAGCGAACCGCAGGCAGTCTCCAGCAGCCAGAGCTACAGCATTGCGCAACTGCGCTCACTGGTGAAATCCGGTCGTCTGCGCGTGCCGCAGTTCCAGCGCTCCTTCCGCTGGGAGAAGCAGGATGTCCTCAATCTCGTTGACTCCGTGCTTCGTGGCTATCCGATCGGCAGCCTTCTGCTCTGGAAGCGGGAGGCTGAGGCGGAACATCTGAGGATCGGTGCCCTTGACATTGAAGCCGGCAGCCTCCCGGATGCTCTGTGGGTGGTGGATGGTCAGCAACGCATCACCAGCCTCGTCAACGTCATGGACCCAGAAGGGGCGCACGATCCGAGGTTCTCCCTGGGGTACTCCTTGGAAGAGCAGAAGGTTGTCCCTGTGCGTGATTCAGGGGCATCACTCATCGTGCCTTTACCCGACCTGTTCGATCTGGGACGTGCACTGGCGTGGTTGAGAGACAATCCTGATGGAACGGAGTATGCCTCACATATCCAGGATGTGACCGGGAGGCTCGCTGATGTCTCGGTTCCTGCGACGATCATGGAGGATGCTGATGAGGTGGTTCTCCGGGAGGTGTTTGACAGAATCAATAATCGGGGTAAGAAGCTCAATGCCGCGGAGATCTTCGATGCGATTCACGGTGGTCCGAGCGATGGGATGACGACGGCGGGCATCGCGGCACACGTCGACGAGCGGACCCATTTCGGTGCCTTGGCGGACAAGGTCGTGGTTCAGGCGCTCCTGGTGCGACGCCACACGGACGTCACTCGCGACGTTCATGGGGAATTCTCCCCGAGTCGTCGGGCTGTCAGTGATTTTCCCAATGAGAGTCAGGAAGAGGCGTATCTGGAAACAGAGCGGTCTCTTGTGGATGCCGCGCTATTCCTCCAGCAGTGCGGCATCCCCCATATGACATTCCTTCCGTTTCGATTCCAGCTGCTGGTTCTGGCAAGGTTCTTCGCCTTCTTCCCGCACGCTCAGGACCGTAATCTTGAGCTGCTTCGACGCTGGTTCTGGCGCACGAGCGTCGGCGCTGATGACCTCGGTATCAATGGCTCTCAGACGGACCTTCGCGATATGGCTGCCTGTCTCGTCCCTGGCCAGGAGTCGGAGTCGGTCCAAAGACTTCTCAACGCTGCGGCACTCTCGAACCCTCCCCAGGCCCCTGATCTCCGCGTGTTTCGGGCCACTCGCTCCGACAGCAAGGTGATCCTCGCTGCCATGTGGAACCTGGAACCGGTGGATCCTGATTCGGGCGCCCCAATAACAGTGGAGACGCTGGCTGCACAACTCGAGGGGGAGACAACGCCGCGAGGTGTGGTCTCCGACCTGGTCCCGGCTTCCGCTCTTGCGGACGGAGCTCCTGTCGCCGCCAACAAGGTGATCTCGACAAGGGATCGTCGAGATCTCTTCTCTCTCCTGGATGGTGAGTCCGATCTCGCCTCGCTGCTTCTGAATGAGCAGATCCTGCATGACCTCCAGGAGAACCGGTACAACGACGCCATTGAGGCGAGAACTGAGCTGCTGCACAGCCACCTCGATAACTTCATCAGGGCGCGGACCGCACACGGGCACGAGGACACCCCGCCGCTCGGTGACTACATCACCGACGAGGACTGGCAGGAAGGTGAAGCGTCATGATGGAGGCGGTCTACGCGGTCCTCCTCCACGGGGAGCATGTCGGAGCGATCCATCGCAGAGACGCCTTCACGAAGTTCGTCTTCGACCGAGACTACTGGGACCGTCCGAACCGTGCAGTGCTGGGACGCTGGTTCGAGGACCATCCGCGCAAGCAGCCTCGGGCGACCAACTGGGTGCCCGCATGGTTCTCCAATCTCCTGCCCGAGGGGCGCCTCAGGGAGCTGATTGCTCGTGAGCAGGGAGTCGACACCCACCGCGAGATCGATCTCCTTACGCGGATCGGGGCGGATCTGCCCGGAGCGGTCCAGGTCGTCCCCGACCCCGAGGTGCCTGTCGATGAGGGTTTCGAGGCAGCGGCTGATGGGTTCGTGAATGTGCCCAAACCCTCCGCACGCCTGCGCTTCTCCTTGGCGGGAATGGGGCTGAAGTTCTCTATGCGTCAGGAGGGCGACCGCCTGGTGCTCCCCGCCCACGGAGAGGACGGCGGCTGGATCGTGAAAACACCCGATGGAAACTATCCGGGGCTCGTGGCGAACGAGGCCGCTGTGATGCGATTGGCCGGCGAGGTCGGTATCGAGGTTCCGGAGGTCCACGTGAGGCGTCGTGATCAGGTCGATGAGCTGGGAGAAGGAGCATGGCCGTCTGATGAGGACGAGGCCTATGTGGTGCGCCGCTTCGATCGGACCGCCGAAGGGCGCGTGCATATCGAGGACTTCGCCCAGGTGCTGGGACGCTTCGGTCTTGGTGAGGGGAAGTACCGCTCCACGGTTGAGGCCGTCGCCGCCATCGCCTACCGCGGGCGGGATCATGCCTCGCTGCGGGAGATGGTGCGCCGGACGGTTTTCAACCTGTTTGTCGGAAACGGGGACGCCCACCTCAAGAACTGGTCACTCATCTACCCGGATCGGAAGATAGCGCGGCTCTCACCCGCCTACGACCTCGTATGCACGGCCATCTACCCCCACCAGGCAGACCTGGGCCTACCCTTCTTCGGAACAGCGCGGCTCTCGGAGATCTCCCGGGACCACTTCGCACGGCTTCAAGCGGCTCTCAATGTCGACGACGATGACGTTCTTGACGTCGTTGACGAGATGATCGAACGGTTCCGTCAGGCCTGGGCGGCCGGTGCCGCCGAAGGCCTACCAGCGCCGGTGGCCACATGGATCGAGGAGCACCGTGAGCAAACTCGTCAGCAGTTGACGCAGACCTGACGGGAAGCACTCGGTCTTGGGAGGAACCGGGCTCGCCAACACGGCATGTTGTTCGGGTGTGAGGTGGGGGCCGCAGCGTTGCGCTGCGGCCCCCTTCAGTGTCCAGCCCGGGTCAGCTGCTCTGGGCGGTGCTGGACTGACTGCCGGACTGGCTGTTCTGGTTGCTCCTGACTCGTGACACCTTGGTGGGTTGTGGGTGGGCTGGTGTGAGTTTTCGTTGGTATTACGGAGTTGGGGGTCTGGTGGTGGGGCACTAAGAGCCCGTATGGTGCACTGGTGTGAGCCCGTTTGTGCGTAAGGTCAGGACCGCTTCGGGGGCCACGGCGGTGCAGATTGTCTCCAAGTCCGGTGGTGTGCGTCGGATCGTGGAACACCTGGGCTCAG
>ERZ772940.218-NODE-218-length-30843-cov-3.56064_pt1 | contig 30843 bp, 29 predicted proteins | sample MGYA00511682_ERZ772940 | MGnify/ENA primary metagenome ERZ772940 (study PRJEB29015, sample SAMEA2737922) | human oral metagenome | biome: human oral; feature: human-associated habitat; material: dental | place: China | collected 2031 ... | reverse complement strand
CGAATCCATCCGCACCATTACAGAGCCGTCCAGTTTGTTTTTGCCAAGGAGGGCATCCAATTGCATACTCCCGTTCAGGAAGGAGTTGGTGCTATTGAATGAAGCGAAGAGCACTCCTTCGTTCAATGCCGCATCGAAAGTGATACTGTCCAAATCTCGTTCTTTCCAACGGATGTGTTTGACCGATGTGTGTATGGTGGAGACAGTACGTTTATTGAAAAGATCGAATCCACGCCCTTCGGCATGAAGCACTGCCTGCATGGAACCGATACTATCCTTCGGCATGAAGGCACTGAAATTCAGACCGTCCACCTGCATATCGAGCCGATACTTATCCGTACCCATCAGATAGTCGCCATCGATACGGACGCTGCCGGAACGCTCTGTCAGCTTTACTTGACCGCTGTACACTCCTCGTCTGATCTTCAGCTCGGCAGCGACAGTCATGCCCGCCGGAATAGCGAAGCGTTCGTAAAGAGCCTTGTCGTAAAACGCCAAAAGGCCTGATGCATCCTGATGAAAACCCATGTTCAGCACAAAGTTGCCGGCGCGATTGCGATCGTCAAGCAACTTCGTAAACACTCCATGTCCATCCATATCGGCCATTCCGTCCCAGAACAAGGACATATGCTCTACTTCCAATTCATCGAGTGTGCCTGTGCATTGTATCACTATATCCACCGGAGTCCGGGGATAACGCACTAACCTGCGTGAGGGTAGTTGGAAATTATCGCCGGCCAAATAGTTTACATCCTCCAATCCGATCGAAGCATCCATAGAGAGATTGATCATGGCTGTCGGATCTTTTTCGAAGATACTCCATGGTAGTCGGACTTCTCCGTTGATATGGCTGTGCCCGGTGGCAAGGGAAAGGTCTGTCAGAAGGAAACCGAAACGATCCATCCTATACCTCCCGGACAACCGCTGTAGTTCGAACCGATCACGCTCCCGTAGGGATCCGTTGACCAACTGAAGCTCCATATCACCGTCGTGGAAACAAATATCTTTGGCTTGGAGGGAAACATCGTTCAGAGCAATGTGGCGATAGTCGAAAGAGGTAGGCGAAGCTTCCCCTTCGTCCGTATCGTAAGACAAAACAGTCCGGTCCAACTGCGCCATGCCGACCTGATAGAGCATGTCTGCAATATCCATTTTGGCCTTCGCTATTGCCGCCTTTCCGACGAATGTCTTGAGGAGTACACTGTCAAGTGGCATCCGGACTTCAGCGGATATATTCTTCAGATCCAGCCTGTCCAACTCGAATTGCCAGTCGAATGGCTCTTTCTGAGTCGTATCGGTTGCCGTCGTATCTGCACTGAAGTATGCGATGTCGGTATCGGATAGTTGCCACCGCCCCAGCACTACTCGTTTGGCTTCGGGATCAATAGCTATGTGAGCTGCTCGGATCGACTTGGCTTTCAGCCTCAGATCCATCAGCCCCAAGCTGTCAGTATAGTGGATGGACGCATCTTGCAGCTTAAGCTCCGGCACTTCCATTTGCCGCCGGAGGAGCGGTAGTACCGAGACGCTGACCCGTAGGGAGCCTATATCTGCCAGTGTGTCGCCCTGCACCTTTACGGCTGTGATGTCCTGCAAGGAGAGATGCAGCGGAAAGCCCAGACGGATGCGTCCGATGCCTATCTGCATACCGGTGGCTTCGGAAGCCTTCTGTGTGGCTATCCCTACAGCCCATTGCTGTATGGGAGGGAGATAAAGCAGTCCTGCCACGAGCAGTACGAGCAACAAGGGTGAGATGAGCACCCAGAAGAGAATACGCTTCCAACGTTGCTTGATACGACCCATGGCAGGACTATCGGTATTATGTCGAATAGTTTTGTTCGGTCAGCTGCGCGAGAAAGGGAATGACTCTCCGGCAACTCTATTCCGAGCAGACTATTCTCTATGTTTTTAGAAATAATAGAGCGTGGTGATAGACTCATGGCTGCAAACACGCTTGATCGCTTCTGCGAACAAGTCGGCCACAGAGAGAATCTTCACCTTCTCGCACTTGTGCGGATAGGGGATCGAATCCGTGAAGATCATTTCCTTCAGAGAGGACTGGTCTACTCGCATCGAAGCAGGATCGCTCATCACGGCATGGCTGGCGATGGCACATACGCTGCGTGCTCCGTTTTCCTTCATCAGGTCAGCAGCCTTGGTTATCGTGCCGGCAGTGTCCACAATATCGTCTACGAGCAGTACGTCCTTGTCCTGCACATCCCCGATGATACGCATCTCGGCGATCTCATTGGCTTTGAGCCTGCTTTTGTGACAGATTACCATCGGCACACCGAGATGTTTGGCATAGCTATTGGCACGCTTCGTACCTCCGACATCAGGCGTAGCTACTACGAGGTTCTCTAAGGGCATATTCTTGCGGATGTATTCCATGAAAACCGTAGAGCCGTAGAGATGATCCACCGGCACATCGAAGAAACCCTGAATCTGATCCGCATGTAGGTCCATCGTGATCAGACGGGTAATACCTGCCTTGCTTAGCAGGTCGGCGATCAGCTTGGCACCGATAGATACACGGGGCTTGTCCTTTCTGTCCTGTCTGGCCCATCCGAAGTAGGGGATGACAGCTGTAATGTAGTGTGCGGAAGCTCGTTTGGCTGCATCGATCATCAGGAGCAGCTCCATCAGGTTGTCCGAAGATGGGAATGTGGACTGTACGAGGAAGACATCCCGACCGCGAATGCTCTCCTCATAGGATACGGCAAATTCACCATCGGCGAAGTGCTCGATATTCATTCGCCCCAGAGGGCAACCCAGACTGTTGCAGATCTTTTCCGCAAGATAACGGGAATTTGTCCCGGAGAAGACAGAAAAGTTGTTTTCGTTGTTCATCTTTGATATGGTGTAGAGTTATCGTTCCATTGCCGGCAAATCGAAGCCGTCAGACCACCTCCGCGGCGACTGCTGACGGACATGATGCAAAAGTAATATATATACATTATGTATGGAAGCTCGAAGAAGAAAAGAAGATCGGGATGAAGCAATGGCAGAGGCGTTGCCGTCACGCTCGATTCGGCTCTATCGCCTCTGTCTCGTGCCTCCGCGCTTGCGCCCGTTCGGAGCTGTTTTTCCTTGCCTTTTGTCCTTTTCGGATCGACCTGAACGTCCATCACCGCTTCGCCCCGAACGGCGAGGGCGACGTTTCGCCGGTTCGTAGGCCGGGACTTCACCAAACTCCGGATCGACAGGCAATTTATAGACCGATTTGCCCAGAAACGTCTCGATCTTATGGAAGTCGCTCTGCTCTTCCTCGGAGACGAAAGTGATAGCCAGACCCTCCCCGTTTGTTCCTCGGGCAGTACGCCCGATACGGTGTACATAGTCCTCGGGATCGTGGGGAATGTCGTAGTTGATGACTACGCGTATGTTGTCGATGTCGATCCCTCGCGCTACGATGTCAGTGGCCACGAGTACATCCACATAGCCGTTTTTGAAGTCGCGCATCACCTGTTCGCGCTGGGACTGCTCCAGATCGGAGTGCATATCGGCCACATTGAAACCCATCTTGCGGAGAGTGGAAGTCAGCTCACGCACTTTGAGCTTGGCCGAGGCGAAAATAATGGTACGCTTCGGTGCCGACTGCTCGAAGAGCTTGCGGAGTATCGGCAGCTTTTGCGCTTCGTAACAAATGTATGCGCTCTGCATGATGCTCTCGGGCGGACGGCTGATGGCGATCTCCACCTCTATCGGATCCCTTAGAATGGATGCTGCCAGCTTGCGGATCTTGGGAGGCATCGTAGCCGAAAACATAACCGTCTGGCACGAACTCGGCAGCTGCTTGTATATCTGCATGATGTCATCGAAGAAACCCATGTCCAGCATGCGGTCGGCCTCATCCAAAACGAAGTAGGAGACGTGGGAGAGGTCGGCTGAACCGAGATTCAGATGCGAGATCAGACGTCCCGGTGTGGCTATCACGATGTCCGCCCCCATAGCCATCCCCCGACGTTGCTGCTCCCATGCCACCCCGTCCGTACCCCCGTATATGGCTACGGCCGATACCGGCATGAAGTAAGAAAACCCTTCCACCTGCTGATCTATCTGCTGCGCCAGTTCGCGAGTGGGAGCCATGATCACGGCATTCACCACATCGGAGGCAAACTCGCCTGCACTCAGGCGATCCAGTATGGGGAGCAGATAGGCTGCCGTCTTGCCGGTGCCGGTCTGGGCACAAGCGATCACGTCGCGACCCTCCAGAATGGGTGGGATGGTTGCAGCCTGCACAGGTGTGGTCTCGATGAAATTCATGGCATCGAGACCATCCAATACTTCATCTCCTAAATTCAATTCATCAAAGCGCATACTCTAAAAACGGACTTGGTTCCGGACAAAAGTACGTCAATTCCTACAGATACATCCCTTGGCTCATATATACCTATGCATCAGCCTCGCTTCGGTGATCCGATCTCCGGCCAACCTCGAGCCAAAAATCTGCCGATTGCGGTCTGTGTTTTCCGAGAAAACGGAACGAGATTTTTTTCGTCGTGGTGCGTAAATTTTTCACTTCCCACGTCAAAACGAAACAGTTTACGCGCCGCGTTTTTAGAGGTCACAAACACGAAAATTTTGGAGCGCAAACCGACCTTGAGCTATCCCGATGCCGGAACATCCTGAATGTCGAGCCGGTGCGTTTTGCCACCATTCAAGCCGATAGAAAAAAAGAAAGATCCACAAGAGGGTTTGTCAGGACGACTCTCCCTCTCATGGATCCGGTCACAGTTTATTAGAGACCCTTGTGTATAAGGGGGTCTTAAACCCTCCCGCAGATCGGACGGGAGAGTTTGCTGTTCAAGGCTTTGGCCTTGCCACTGTGCTTCATGGCCATAAGAATGCTTCGGTACTCTTGAGGAGGTGCAATCTTATGTAATCTTCCATATCCACGACTAATGCGGATCCGGTGGGCTACTCCAGCTTCGTGAGCAGCGTACTGCCTACGAGCTTGCCCTTCTTGTCGTAGCTCTCACTCTTGACGCATCCGACATCCTTGGACATCCATTCCACGGCACTCATCTGTACCGTAATCATACTTTCCATGACGATCGAATAGCTGATCTTGTAGCATTCGAAAGTCCCGGCCGGAGTGGTAATCCTCTCGATGCCCTGCACCTTGCGTCCGATGGTTCGCAGAGTAATCGGGGGCAACGGGAAATCGGCCGCTTCGGCCGTAATCGTCACTTCTGCATCGGGCAGGGACTGACCCGCCGACATTCGGGACGGATAGGCGATGTCCACGCCCGTCACTTTGTACTTGATGTCTTTGAACATCTTAAGCGTTTGCTCGTTGAGCAACGATTGGGCATCGACATAGAATCGGTCGCCGTCGCACCACATGTTCGCCACACTCGAAAAGATCTGTTTTCCTTTCTTGTCATACATCTCTTGGGCTGTGGTTATTTTCATTCCTTTGGCCGTATTCGTTACGCTCTGTACCTGCTGCCGGATCGTGCCGCTTACTTTGCCGTTGGCTTCATAGATAGTCATTTCGCGGCGAGTACCCTGCTTCACCGGGAACAGGATCTCACATCCGTTCTTGCCCGTAGCCCTGCCAACGGACTTGCCCGTATTGCCGATGTGGTGCGTTTTCCGATCGGTCTCTTGTTCCAGTTCTTGCAGAGAGATCGTCTTTCGAGCGGTCTTTGGAGCAGGAGCAGTGGTCGCTCTCTTTTGTCCTCGGGTGGCTTCCTCTTCTGCCTTGTCCAAGGTCTTGTCCATGGCTTTGTCCACTTTCTCCTCCACTCGCTTTTCCACTTTCTCCTTAGCTTTCTGTCCTATTTTTCCGACCCAACTTTGGGGCATACAATATCCCTGCATGTCCGCAAAGCAATTTGAGACCGGCATCAGTAAAAAGAAGGAGAGGATAATGCTTCTGTATTTCATAGCGTTGCTTTTTAGAGACAAGAGAGACAGCAGGACAACCCGACGGTCTGCTCCTTCGTCTCTCTTGCCGTTAAAGGGTATCGATGTACTTTTTTTCAGTTCTTTGCCGGATCAGCCTGCCAGTACGGAGAGGCTCTCATCCGACAGAGAGACGTCCGGTCATAGCTGCCCTTATTCCACGATGAGCTTCTCTACGAAACGCTCCGTATCGGATACGACCTTGAGCATGTACGTACCCTTAGCCAAGTGCTGCACGTTCAGCCTGTATTCGTTGCCGGAGAAAGAAGCCTCAGCGACTACTCTGCCCTGCATATCGTAAACAACAGCCTTGCAGTTTGCTGCCGTCGGCAGGCTGATCACAGCATATTCTTGAGCCGGATTCGGGTAGAGCTTCATGCTGCCTTCTTGCATTACGATGTCTTCTACACCGTTGGCATGGGTCCACTGCGTATCAGACCAAACGATCCGTTTGCCCGGCAGATATTCCACCCATGACCAGCACACGAGACCCTTGGTCGGATTGATGTCTACTTGAGGTGTGTAGAGAGCATTGGCAGATGATGTATACGTAAATGTGTCGCTCCACAAATCTTTGTTATGAATCTTGTCATAATTGGCCCAGCGGTATTTCAGCGTGTTCGTACCGTTCTCTTCTTTTTTGGCATATGTAATCAGGTAGTGATTGGCGTTCTTGTCATACCCCAGCCCCGAGTTGGTCTCACTCTGGTACGAAGCTGTAAGGAAAGCTTCCACCAGATCATCCATAGTCGGAGTTTTTCCTTTTTCATACTTGAACGATTTCTTGGGATATACATACCGAATGTCCCAATCCGAATATTCAGAATCATAATCGCTGTACGTAATCATGAAGTTGTGGCAACTCTCCCCATTGATCGTATTGTTATCCTCGTCCAGCAACATTTGGATTTTGGGGCTGAACGACATGTCGTTTTCACTCACTTTTATAGGGCCTGACCACTGAAATTCGGGATCATTGTCGACAAAGTTCGACAAGAAACCGATATCGCTTTTTCCCCCTTGTTTATTCATTTCGAATACCACACCCATTAGCGGCCAGGCATTGTGACCCATGGATTCAGAGGTGCTACCCAATGAGAGATCCACCTTGTCAATTTTCTTCTCTCCATCTTGACTGAAGAGTAAGTTTTTATTGAAATTTTGCCCTCCATTCAGAACACATAGTCCACAAAACTTATTTTGTGCGTATTGTTGAAGCCGGTGTAAGCGAAAGCCAAAGCAAAAGGGTTGCCACCATTGTTAAGAGAAGAAGGCGAACGATAGTTGGAGGCTATATCCACATCGTACAACTGCACATTGGAGAAGTCTTCCTTATACACGAGTTTCGCATTCTGCGCGTTGGCATCGCGACTGAAGACCGCAACTCTACTCTTATATCCTCCGGGCTTATTCATGAGCTCTACCGACCAAATCTTGATGTCGGATTCATTCTTACCCGTTACCACGATATCGAAGTCTTGAAACTGATAATCATCCGATGGATCCCAATCCCTCAACTTTTGGTATGTGGCACCTTGGTCTTTGGAGCGGAAGATCTTCACATTGCTATTGCCGGTGTCGTATCCACTGTGGGTCATTACATAGATCCATCCGTTGTCCGCCACACTCATCCTCGTTTGTACCAGTTTTTCCTGATTGTACTGGACCACCTTGACATCATCTCCTCCCATCGTCTGCGCTTGGGCGAGAGGACAGAGGGTTGCGACGGCGAAAGCCGCCACCACGAATTTGCGTAAAACTTTTGTCTTCATAGTTTTTGTCTTTTTTTTGAGACTCAATCGGACAGGAGCCCTCCAGTCTCTTGAATTGTTGATTAGCGATTAGTTTGTTATCTTGATTTTCACGAGAGCACGATGGCTCATGATTCTCTCTTCACCGTTTTCGTTCCTTGTTTTTACTTTTTACTGATTGTATTATCGTTCACCCATGGCTAAGAGTGTCCAAAATCGAAATCGGCAATTCGCACAACGCGGAATGCATGTTCGGCCTTCTCTGCCACAAAGGAACGGAGTGGCGAGGAGATATACTTGGACAAATCGCGCATTTTCTTGGACAAATCACGCATTTAGCAATAAGGAAACAACAAAAAACATCTTCGTTTTGGACAAATCGCGCACAAAAAAAGCGTAAAACACTAATAAAGAAGATATTACGAGTACAAGTGCTAAAAAGCTCTTTTCGGATGTCTTTTAGAGCGTGGAGAAGTATCCTTTTGCAAGGAAAAAGAGATCGGCCAATTCGCTATCGGATAGAGATGCGGAATGCTCGGACCAAGGAGGGCGGAAGAAACAAGAAAAGAAAAACAAAAGAGATGTCTTGCGCATGTCAAAAAAACATCTACCTTTGCACCGTCTTAATTAGGTAGGGCGACAATGAATGATGTCACTGTAAGACGATGGCGAGATAGCTCAGCTGGTTAGAGCGCATGATTCATAATCATGAGGTCCCCGGTTCAATCCCGGGTCTCGCTACCGAACAAAAAGCATGCCGAGACCAAGTGTTTCGGCATGCTTTTTATGTTATATACCTAACATTGGGGCAATAGAAACTGCATCTGACTCCAACGGGTAAGAAAACAGGTGCATCGTCCCAAACTGAAATGCAGCAGATTATATTATGATTGGAGAGAGTCGGCTCATGTAAACCGGAAGGAAGCCATCAATAAGGTTAACGAAAAACCTAAAAACACTCCAATGGAATTTTGGCTTATATTTGCCGGCACGTTCACCAAAAAACGAACAAATATGAGAATGATGAAACTTACAGCCATGATGCTGGCCCTTTTGTCGGCACTGGCATTCTCGTCTTGCAAGAAAGACGAACCGACAACGCTGGAGAAGACCCAATGGGAAAGAATGCTGACCGGCACAGAAATCAATAAAATCATCGCATTGATGGATGGAGAGATCGACGCGGACTCTCAACTACCGGAATCGGCAAAACTAAAATTGGAACTTGACTTTTTCTCGCAGACGGATGCGAACCTGAACGTAGATATTATGATTACTCCGGGCATCACGATCAAAATGAAGATGAAGATGCCCTATATGTATAACGCCTCCACTAAGAGTGTTCTGCTCCGTCTGTCCAAGAGCCAAGTCCTTTCCGTTGAGCCGATGTTCCCGGCTTTTGAAGGCATCGATTTGTCTGAAGCGGAAGATGTTACAGGTGTGGTCGACTGGAAAAACAAGACTATGAAGCTCACGATGCAGGGAGAGAATCATCCTGTACACATCGAACTGACACAGAAATAATCGATCCTAATTCCCTTTATCCCGAAGCCAAAACCGAAAGTTGCTACTATTATTTCGGTTTTGGCTTTTTCTTTTCTCTACTTCTCAAGAAAAGGGAAACAAGCGCTTTGTTCCAAAAGGGAAAAAGAGGTCCGTAATTGAAAAACCTTATATTTGGGGCGGTTATTATTCATAGAAGTCTAATATAAACAGAAATGAAAATGAAGAAAATGATCTTGATCGCCACTATGATTTTGGCGGCTGTCGGTGCCCTTTCGGCACAGGGGAGAATCGCCTTCAGGGCGGATGCTGCTGTCGGTTTCAGTACAGGCGACTATAAGGTGGAAAGTATCGGTGACCTTACCGGTAAGTCCATCGTGGGCTATCGTATCTCCGGAGGTCTGGATATACCCATAGGTTATGGTCTTTATGTTAATCCTAGTTTAGCATTCCATTCCAAAGGGATGAAAACGAATCTTGAGGGAGTTGCTTTAGGAGCTTTGGGCCTAAACTCTTCTCTAAAGGTGAAGACACACTACATTGAGATACCGGTTCATCTGGGTTATCGTCTGAGTCTGCTCAACTTGGTATCTGTTGCTGTACAGGCAGGGCCCTATTTCTCCTATGCTATCAAGGGTGACGGTACTGTTGTCAGAAAGGATGGTCAAGAGACGACCTTCGATATTTATAAAGATGGCTTGAAAGAGATGATCAACGCTAAACGTTTCGATGTCGGTCTCGGTGCTGCTGCCATGGTCGGTTACTCAAACTTCTATCTGCTCATCGGTGCAGACTTCGGTTTGATCAACACCGTAAAAGACATTAAACCCGAGACTAAAAACTTGGAGGCTACGCTGAAGAATACCTCTTTCCACGTAGGCTTAGGTATTCGCTTGTAAGGATTCAAACGATAAAAACAAAAACGACAAAGGCTGCTTTCCTCGACCGGAGAGCAGCCTTTATTCTTATGAAGATCGCTTCGCTTCGGACGCGAGGCGTTACGGTAAGAATCTTCTGTTACATGAAAGCATCCCAGTCTTTCCAAACCGGCTCGTAGCCAAGTCGGCGAAGATCGGCAGCCATTTCGGCCGGACTGCGGGCATCGTTGATGGCGAATTGCTCCAGATCGGCATTCTCTTCGGCATATCCTCCGGGTTCGGTCTTGCTGCCGGCACTGACCGAGGTGATACCGAGCGGCATCACGTGGTCACGAAACTCACGACTCTCCCGTGTGGACAGGCTGATCTCGACATCCTTATCCAACAGACGGAAGGCAGTAATAAGCTGTACCATACCGACATCGTCAATAGGATCTTTAGGCTCCCAGCCGCCCGTGGCAGGACGCAGACGAGGCAGCGAGATGGAAAACTTGCTCTTCCAATACGTCTGTTCCAGATACCGCAGGTGCAAAGCAGTGAAAACGGAGTCCACACGCCAATTCTCCAGTCCCAGCAGTGCCCCTATTCCGATCTTTTGCATATTGGCTCGGCCGATTCTGTCGGGAGTCTCCAAGCGGTAGCGATAGTCCGCCTTCCGGCCGGCAGGGTGATAGGTGGGGTATGCCTGCTCGTTGTATGTCTCCTGATACACATAGACGGCTCCGATACCGGCTTCATGCAGACGGGCATATTCTTCCGTGGTCAGGGGCTGAACTTCGAGCGAGAGTTGGGAGAAGAGTGGACGCAGTCGCCGCGTCATTTCCTCATAGTAGCTTGCCGGAGTGGCTTTCTCGGACTCTCCCGACACGAGAAGGAGGTGTTTGTATCCGAGCCGAAGGATCGCTTCCGCTTCCCGATCCACCTCTTCGGCAATGAGTCGGCGGCGATGGATTTTGTTCGACCGACTGAATCCGCAGTATACACAGGCATTGCTACAGATATTCGACAGGTAGAGAGGGATATAGAGCTGCATCGTGCGGCCGAATCGCTCTACCGTCAGGGCATGCGCCTGCCGGGCCATCTGCTCCAGATAGGGGATGGATGCAGGCGAAATAAGCGTGATAAAGTCTTGGATGGTGCGGCGTCGGTGTGCCAAAGAACGCTCCACATCGGCAGCCGTAGCATCGGCCAAGAGGTTACCCACTCGCTCCCAAGTATAGGGGGAGGCGTGCAAGTGATCATAGAAAGTCATATTCCGGAAGAATTATTTCAGATTGAGGAAAGAGGTAAACGGCGAGCTGGCTTCGGCTTCGGAGCGGACGCTGCCGAGCTTGGCTTCGAAAGCCATTCGACCGGCTTCCACGGCAAGGCGGAAAGCCGTCGCCATGCTTACGGGATCTTCCGCCACGGCTATGGCCGTATTCACCAGAGCGGCATCAGCCCCCATCTCCATGGCTTCTGCCGCTTGGCTGGGCGCACCGATACCTGCATCAATGACGACCGGCACACGACTCTGTTCGATGATGATACGGATCATTTCACGGGTCTTCAGTCCGCGATTGCTGCCGATGGGAGCACCCAGTGGCATCACCGTGGCTGCGCCGGCTTCTTCCAGATGCTTGCACAGCACAGGATCGGCCTGAACGTAAGGGAGCACGATAAAGCCACGACGAACCAACTCCTCCGTGGCACGAAGCGTCTCGATAGGGTCAGGGAGCAAATAGCGGGGATCCGGATGTACTTCCAACTTGAGCCAGTTGGTTTGGAGGGCTTCCCGTGCAAGCTCGGCCGCCAGAATGGCTTCTTTGGCAGAGCGGACACCCGAAGTATTGGGCAGGAGAGTGATTTCCGGATGGCGGGCGATGCGACTGATCATGTCGTCTTCTTCGCCGCGACCGATTTCCACTCGTTTCAGGGCAACGGTCACCATACGGGATTGCGATGCCAAGACCGCAGCCTCCATCAGGTCGGAGGAGGCAAACTTACCTGTGCCGACGAATAGGCGCGATTCAAATGTTTTGCCGGCAATTTGTAACATTTCCATTAGATTTTTTCCTGTTTATCAAAAGATGATCGCTCGATACGGAAGGGAGATCATCCGATTAGTTCTTTTTTATTTTCCTGATAAGGCTGCCACTCACGGCAATACCTCCTATGCCACAGTCGCGAATGAGGGGAATGTCTGCATCCTCTATCCCACCGATGGCAAAGGCCGGCAGCCGGATGCCTTCGGTTTGCATACAGGCGGCGATGGCTTTGTAGCCTTCGAGTCCGAGGACGGGAGCTAAACGCTGCTTCGTCTCCGTATAGCGATACGGGCCTATACCCACGTAGTCGGCTCCTTCGGCATATGCTCGGCGCACATCCTCCATCGTATTGCAGGTGCGTCCTATGATCTTATTCGAACCGAGGATGCGACGCGCTTCGACTATCGCCATATCCTCTTTGCCCAAGTGTACGCCGTCAGCATCCACCTGACGGGCTATGGCAACACGGTCATTGACGACAAAGAGTGATCCGTAGTGACGGCAAACAGCCTTGACGGCACAAGCCGTGCGAAGCATCTCTTCGTCCGAAGCCTCCTTCATCCGAAGCTGTACCCAGCGCACACCCATACGGCAGACGGCCTCCGCTTCTTCGAGTTCGGACAGGTCGGGCTGACGGTGCGTGATGAACTGCAAATCTATTTCGCTCATCAGCCGGACGATCGGATCGGCAGGCAGGTCTTTGTGCATAGCGAGCAACCCCGAAGCACGCTCACGTAGTCGACTGACATATAACTGTGCCATCCCGGCAGCCGTAAAAGGTTCTTGCTCCAAGGCCAAAGCAGCTGCAAAAGCGGTGCTGTGGGCACAACCCGTGCCATGCTTCTCCGTACCGCCGCGTAAGAGTCGGAGAGCTTCGCATCGACCGTCGTAAACGATCCGATCCGTCACGACCGATTCTCCGGCATGCCCCCCCTTGAGGACGAGGCCGACACCGCTCCTTCGATAGAAGTCTAACAGGGTCTCATCGTCCGGTTCGCAGCCCAAAAGGTGGCGAGCTTCGGGAAGATTCGGCGTGATGAAGTCTATCCGGGACAAAGCCGTTATATCTTCAAGATTGAAACGATCCGCTTGTCCCGCGGAGCTGTCGGCCGAAGCTCTGAGTACGGGATCCCATACGATCCGAATCGAGGGGAAAACCTTTTTCAGACAATCCACTACGAAAGAAAGGGTGTCCGAGTCGCGGATCAGGCCAATCTTGGCGACGGCAGGCTCCATCTCGGCCGACAGAGCTTCGATCTGCCGGATGATGTCCGCCGGATCCAGCCATCGCTCCCCCCGATAGCTGCCACTCCCCTGAAAGGTAATAGCCGTAGCCACGGTATAAGCCCGCACGCCCATGTTTTCGGCCGTCCGCACATCTGCCGTAACTCCCCGATGGTTGTACGGATCCACTCCTCCGACACAGATAACAGCCGGCGTACACAATTCCTGCCAACGCATCAGTTCCCGGCCTTCGACCAACCACACATAGCCGAGTGCAGCTGCCGAGGCAAAGCCTGCTCTACGAAGCTGTGGCAGACGATCGGGCGTAATGCCGCCCAGTGCTACCACGGGCAGATGGAGTCGCTGCAGACGATCGCCCAACGAATCAGGGGAAAATCGTCCTGCGTAGCCCACCTTGCACAGACTGTCGAATATGGGGCTCAAGAAACAGTAGTCGATCCGAAAGGGGAAGGACTCTATATCCCCTATCGTGTGGCACGAAGCTGACACCGTACAACCATCGGGGAGCTGTGGCCGATCGGTCATGCCTTTCCAGACCCGTTCGGGCAGATGCAAACCGCACAGTCCGTAGCGGCCGACGAGCCGGGGATGGTCGTGCACCACAACTCTCCGGCGATAGCAAGCTGCCACAGCTTCGATAACCTGCGAATAGTCCTCTTCGCCGGCACCGGGCAAACGAAGATGCAGCCGCTCCAAGCCCTGGTCGAAAAAGTGGTCGAGCAGGCCGATTTGCTCGCTCGTAAGCCTTTCAGGAGTGATCAGCCACGGTTTCATTTGGAGACTGCCTCTTCGTTTAGCAACTTGCGGAAGTTCTTATTGGCACGCATGGAGCAAAAGTGTTCGCCGCACATGGAGCAGAAATGCGCCTCCTTGTGGCCTTCGTCCGGCAGCGTGGCATCGTGGAATTGGATCGCTTTCTCCGGATCAAGCGAGAGATGGAACTGATCCTTCCAGCGGAATTCGAACCGCGCCTTGCTCATCATATAGTCGCGCCAGTACGCCGTGGGGTGTCCTTTAGCCAAGTCGGCGGCATGAGCAGCCAGTTTATAGGTTACTACACCTTCACGTACATCTTCGCGATTGGGCAGCCCCAAATGCTCCTTTTGCGTCACATAGCAGAGCATGGCTGTGCCGAACCATCCGATCTGTGCCGCGCCGATGGCCGATGTGATATGGTCGTAGCCGGACGCCACGTCGCTAACCAACGGGCCGAGGGTGTAGAAGGGTGCGCCATGGCAGGCTTCGAGTTGAATCTCCATATTCTCGCGGATCTTGTGCATGGGCACGTGTCCCGGGCCTTCGATAATGGTTTGCACGTTGTACTTCCAAGCGATCTCGGTAAGTTCGCCCAGTGTCTTCAGCTCAGCTATCTGCGCAGCATCGTTGGCATCGTGGATGCAGCCCGGGCGCAAGCCATCGCCGAGAGATATGGCTACGTCGTAGCGTGCGAGGATTTGGCAGATCTCTTCGAAATGCTCGTAGATGAAACTTTCGCGCTTGTGGGTGGTGCACCAGTTGGCGATGATGGAACCACCGCGGGAGACGATCCCCGTGAGGCGGCGCAAGGTCAGAGGCACGTGGTGCCAACGCAGACCGGCGTGGATGGTGAAGTAGTCCACACCCTGCTCGGCCTGCTCAATGAGCGTATCGCGGAATATCTCCCAGTTGAGCTTCGTCACATCGCCCTGCACCTTCTCCAGCGTCTGGTAGAGGGGCACAGTGCCGATGGGCACGGGCGAATTGCGGATGATCCACTCGCGCGTCTCATGGATATGATCCCCCGTGGAGAGATCCATGACCGTATCGGCACCCCAGCGTATGGACCAGACGGCCTTTTCCACCTCTTCCTCGATGGTACTGCTGATGGGCGAATTGCCTATGTTCGCATTGATCTTGACGAGGAAATTGCGCCCGATGATCATCGGCTCACTTTCCGGATGATTGATATTGGCCGGAAGGATAGCCCGTCCGGCGGCAATCTCGTCGCGTACAAATTCGGGCGTGATCTTGCGCGGAATAACAGCTCCGAGCGGCTCACCCTCCTCGGCGCGATAGCGCGTCCTGACCTGATCGATCAACTGATTTTCGCGGATGGCCACGAACTCCATCTCCGGCGTCACGATCCCCTGACGGGCGTAGTAGAGCTGCGTGGCACAGCCGTCCTTGGCGGCACGGGGACGCGTGCACACATGCTCGTAGCGCAGCTCTTCGAGCGAAGCGTCCGACTGCCTCATCCGGCCGTATTCGGAGCTGAGCCCTTCGAGCCGCACCGTATCGCCCCGATCCTCTATCCACTGCTCGCGTATCTTCGGTACGCCTCGGTGCAGATTCACCTCATAGGAGGTATCGGTATACGACTACATCTTCGTTTTTCTCACGTTCGCCGTTCTCCAATATGGTGTCGGACATTCGGATGCGCCGCATCGGTACGCGCAAGAAGGGGAAACGCTCTCCTTCGACATAGATTTTCTCACTGCCGGGCAGAGGACCGGTAGTCACTTTGAATTCTTTCATATCAATCGGGTAATGGGTTTGGGTTTTTACTGTTTTGAGACTATCGCCTTGAAGCTGAAGGTACGTCGGTCAGCCCCCATAGGTGGCTTGGATGATCAGGATCTCATCGCCTTCGGACAGACGGAAGTCCGGCCACGAGGCACGGGGTACGACTTCTCCGTTTACGGCTATGGCCGTGCGCTCCACTTGGATCCGCTCGGCTTCCAAGAGGGCAGCCAGTCCCATACCTTCGAGGCATGTGATCGGTTGGTTGTTGATAGTAACTTGCATTTGCGTGCTTTTGAGGGATAATATCTGTTCTTTCACATGTGGTTGACCGTCCACAATGGGGTGCTTCTCCCGAAGCTGCTGGCACGCATAGTGTGTATTCGATTCTACATCCCTCCGCCGGTATTATCCGGATCAGGTCTATGGGTATTATCTCAGCCTGCCGTATCGCAATTCTTGCCGGCAAGCACCCCCGTAGCGGTCTGTCGAGGGCAAATGTAGGCATTCTTTCGTACAATCCGGAAAACACACCCGAGAAAAAGAGAAAACTGCAAGAGAAAAACATTTTCCTCCCAACCCGGCTCCGTCAATCATTTAATAATTTGATACCTTCGCTCCCATTTAGAATCGATAACACAAAAAATCACTGAAATGAAAAAAACTACTTTGACAGGATCGATATGTGTAATAATCCTGTTTTTGGGCCTGTCGGCCAATGCCCAATCGAAGTTAAAAATCAAAAGCATTGAGGCTGCTACCACTTTCAGTTCGGCCACGGCTGGAAATGGTTTTGGTGGCAATATCTTCGGCATGGACATGAGCATACGGATGAGGGTACACTACAGCATTCTGCCCGAAGGGTTGGATTTTTCGGTAGGAATACATGAAAGAAGAGCACACTGGGAAGAGGCCGGAAGTCCGAAGCTCATGTATACGAATGTTCCAAGTATCATTGGTATTGTTGAAAAGGTAATAGTCTTCGAAGACGCAGAAGACTTTTTTGACAAAAAAGCTCTCGGCCGTTTCCTCATCAGTCTGGGGATGTCTTATACCAAGCATCTGGGAGCGTATTGGGGATGGACCAATGACGCCCATATTCTTTTCTCGCCGATACCCAAGAGCAAGGTCCACTACGACACCTACACAAGAGCAGGCAGTGACCTTGTACTTCAGTCCGAAGATGTTGCGACAGTGAGCAATGGCTTTTCACCGGGGATCGGACTCAAAAGTTCTATTTGGTGGAAAATGCCCATCAAGAGCAAATATGATTTCCGCCTCGGTTTCAGCTTGGGCTATGAGTATCTGAACCTACTATATCCGTATCGTAATTTCAGGCTGGATGGAAATAAGCCTCTTTCGGCTCTCTCTCCACGCATGAACCACATCGGCCATGTGGGCTTCAACTTTACCGTGGGCCTTTGAACTAATTGAAATAATCAGAGCCACTTATGGCTTTGATTCCAAATTGAACCAAGCGGCTCTGCAAGGGGAAGCGGCACGTATGAGAGATATGTCCGTCCCGAGTAGAGCCGCTTATTCATGTGTGGAGCTTGTCGCATCATGCCTTTGCATCTCCCTCCTATTGCATTTGTGCGAGGGGGAATATGCACCCTGATAAATCTGTATCTTAGCCGTGGTTGATATTAATGACTCCGAATTTGTGAAAATAAATGATTGCAGTATGAAAAACAATTTTTACAGAAGAAGCTTATTGGCAATGAGCGTTTTTTTCCTCGGCGCATGCGTCCTTTTTGGGCAGAAAAACAGCGATAAGCAGGATGATCCGATCTTGCTTTATCCTCTTGGGACTACGTGGTATTACCACACAAGTGAAAAAACGAGTATGGACTCACCTTCGTATTTCGGGTATATCCGCCATCGTGTCGAGAAGAATATCCGAATAGGCGAATACCAAGCTCAAGAGATACAAGTGGTTCATAAAGATTGGACAGGCATTGAGACCCCGATGGAGCCTTTTTACCTATATAGAAAAGGGGGTAAGGCTTATGCTGTAGAGTCTGATGGCTTGCGACTACTCTATGATCTCGCAGCAGAGGTTGGCGACGTTGTACCCCTTCCCGTCAACCAAGGTACAGCCGTCGAGGGCTTTTCTCATGGGACGACAACGGTCATTGAAAAATCCACAATCAACGTCGGTGGGCGTGATTTGGTTCGACAAGTTTATCGCCTGAATTATTATTTTGCGGAAGGCCCGTGGCCGGAGCAAGGTAAGCTTGTCGAAGTAATCGAAGATTTGGGCGTTTTAGAGCTCAATGCCCAATATGAAAAACCCCTTCCATATGGAATTATTGTGGACTATATCAATCCCAAACCGCTACTCCGATGTTTTTTCAGTGATGACTTCGAATATAAAGCTCCTTTCTGGGAGGAACGTCCTTGCGATGCTTATGGCATTCCGAACAGTTTGACCGCTTTGTCCGGTGAATCAACGCCTTTCAGTGTCAATCCGGAATACATACGCTTTGGCAAAGAACATTCAGGCCTTACGTACCAAATTCTGAATGCAAATGGCCTTCAGATGCTGAGGGGTAATCTGAAAGGAGGAGAGACCGAGATCAATATCTCTACCTTACAGCGAGGCCTATACATCATACAGTGGCAAGAGTCTCATACAGGCGTGAGGCACAGTGCCGTCTTCTACAATACATTATGACCGAAACGGATTTCCGAATATATATTGACGAGACCCTGTACTTCTGTGCAGGGTCTTTTTTCATGCCGACAGGGGACGGCCGATTGGCTTTTTGCATAAATCCTTTTCATCCACCGTCCGATTGGCCGTAAGAAACCTGTTTTTCATCTATCCCAATCACAGAACCACCCATTCGGCCGTGGCGACAGTGCACGCAGAGATTTAAGGAATGATTGTTGGCTGTTTCTTGTTCCCTGCACGATGCAGGACACGATTGTAGGCCGTTTCTTGCTCGTTGCAGCGATGCAGGAGACCGGAAACGCCCGTTTCCGCTCCCATCAACACACTCTCTATCTGATATTTACGGACATTTAACGCAAGGAAAAACGAATGCGTGGAAATCGCGTCTCTCTCCCCACTATTGCTACTCTATGCAACTCCTCGACCGAAGTTGTAGCGTTACTCGGCACAATGCTTTTCAGTACACGTCACTCCAAAATTTTCCCGTTTGACACTCCTAAAAACATGGCGTGGGAACTTTTTGGTTTTGGCGCGGAAAGCAAAAAATTCTCACGCCACAACGAAAAAAATCTCGTTCCATTTTTTCAGAAAATTCAAACCAAAACCTGTGCATTTTTGGTTCGGACCGATGAATCTGACGTGTACTGTGGTCAGAAAAATATCATCCATAGAAAGATTCGGGAATTAGCAGAGAGACAGGCTATGGCTAATAGGATCATCGAAGTGAATCATCGTCTCAACAACTACAAAGCGCGGGCTAAGGATCGGCTCAACTCGGAGTAAGGTCTTGTGCACCGCAAGCGACGATGTATTGAACCCGAGGCGATCTTTGGGCAACTTAAGGCGAACATGGGGTATCGACATTTCAGACATATGGGACCGGAGTGGGTGAAGATGGACTTTGCCTTTCCGGCTATGGCTTTTAATCCGAAAAAACCGGGCGTCAAATTGGCCCAAAAGGCGAAAAACACCTCGGAGAGGCATATCAATCCTCAATCTTAACCTGATTTGCTTCTACGTCTTCGAAAAGCTAAAAAGTAGGGTCTCCAAGATGAAGCCGGTTGCCTAACCGACTGCAAGGAGCAAAAAAAGAGGGCTGTGACAAAACCGAATTTTGTCACAGCCCTCTGTCATTTGGAAAATTCGTCAGTAATTATTCTGCGCTTTCAGCTGCAGGAGCTTCTTCGGCAGCAGCTTCCACGGGAGTTTCTTCCGTTTCGGCAGCTTCTTCGGCAGCGGCAGCAGCCTCTGCTTCAGCCTTAGCTTTGGCCTCTGCGGCTTTTTTCTCTGCCACAGCTTCTGCACGAGCCTTGTTTACGGCCTTCTCTGCTTCGAGCTTAACCTTATCGTCCGCTACAGCGGCTTCTTTCACCTTTGCCTTCATGTTGTTAAGAGCATCTTTTTTGCCCTTCAACCAAGCCTCGAACTTGCTTTCTGCTGCAGCTTGATCGAAAGCACCCTTCTTAACACCACCAAGGAGGTGCTTCATCATGAGCACACCCTCACGGGACAAAATATTACGTGCCGTGTCGGTAGGCTGTGCGCCTACACCGATCCAATACAAAGCGCGCTCGAAATTCAAATCTATTGTAGCAGGATTCGTGTTCGGATTGTATGAACCGATCCTTTCAATAAACTTGCCATCTCGTGGCGCCCTGCTGTCTGCGACAACGATCTTATAAAAGGCATAACCTTTGCGACCATGTCGTTGCAATCTGATTTTTGTTGCCATTCTTTTGAATTTATTATTTGCGTTCGCTATTGTATTAGCGGCTGCAAAGATAGATTATTAAAATGGAACAAACAAAGTGGCTTTCTCTTGGCACATACCACAAAAAACGATCGGGTACAGATAAGCACTCAGCCTGTCTGTACCCGATCGGATGGTGGAGCTGGAGGGAATTGAACCCTCGTCCAAACATGGAATCAATATGCTTTCTACATGTTTAGTTTCAGTTGGAATTTTCGTGAGCGAGCGGAGGCTGAAACGACCCAATGCACGATCCTTATCTTCCGTTCGATCTGACCACAGGCAGGAAGCATCCTGTAGCGGTTCCCGATTTGTCAGCACCGCACCATCGAGCTACTTCGGGAAAAAGCTGCTCGGGCGATGTCTCGTCGCTGCCACTTTGGCGGCGATGAAGCGTCTAATCTACTATTCTTCGATTACGCAGCGAGAGCGTAGTTATTTTCGCCAATTAAACTTTTGATGTCTGAGATTATAGTGCAAGCCACCCACGCACTACATGCTTACATACCGCTTCATCACGCTGTCAAAGCCGGTCAGCCCCATTGTGTGTATCGATAGTGGGAGCAAATGTAGCATTATTTACCGAAGCGATGCATCTTTTTTTTTCGAAAGTTTTTCATTGATCATTTACTGACGTGTACTTGCCGTTTGATTCCCTTCGGAGGAAGGAAGCAATCCTGAGGAGAAAAGAGATGGTTTTCGCCTTTACTCCTTACCTTTGTCCGGATCAGGATGTTTCTGATCGGATATAATGAGGAACAGGACAATGCACAACTTTGCCATCATCGGTGTGGCCGGCTATATTGCTCCGCGCCACCTTCGCGCCATCAAGGATACAGGCAACCGCTTGGTATCGGCTATGGATAAGTTCGACAGTGTGGGTATCATGGACAGTTACTTCCCGAAAGCTGCCTTCTTTACGGAGCAAGAACTGTTCGACCGTCACAACTCCAAGCTACGAGGAACCGATCAGGCTATCGACCACGTGTCCGTTTGTACACCGAACTATCTGCACGATGCTCATTGTCGCTATGGCCTGCGACTTGGAGCGGATGTGATATGCGAGAAGCCTTTGGTGCTCAATCCTTGGAATATAGACGCTTTGCAGGAGATCGAGCAAGAGACGGGGCATCGGATCTATAATATTCTTCAACTGCGACTCCATGAGTCTATCGTGGCCCTGAAGAGAAAGATCGAATCCGGACCGGCCGACAAGATCTATGATGTCACGCTGACGTATATTACTTCGCGCGGCAATTGGTACTATACGAGCTGGAAGGGAGACGAGCGTAAGAGCGGTGGCATAGCTACGAACATCGGTGTTCATTTCTACGACATGCTGTCATGGATTTTCGGAAGTGTACAACACAATGTCGTACATGTGTGTGTGCATGACAGGGCTGCCGGCTATTTGGAATTGGAGCGCGCCCGTGTGCGTTACTTCCTTTCGATCAATGAGGAGCTTCTGCCCGAGAATGCCGTACAGGGAGAGAAGCGAACCTTTCGTACGATAGAAATCGACGGCGAATCATTCGAGTTCAGTGAAGGGTTTACGGAGCTGCACACCGAGAGTTATCGGCGGATTTTGGCCGGTGAAGGTTTCGGTTTGGACGAAGCTCGCAACAGCATCCAGATCGTTCATGACATTCGCAATGCTTCTCCCGTAGGACTGAAAGGCGAATACCACCCCCTTGCACGTTTGCCCCTGGCCTCTCATCCTTTCGGATGGAGACGCTAAAAAAGGAATTCCTATAATCTAATCTTATCCGTCACCCTTCTCCTATAACAATCAGTTATGGGAAGGGTGCTTATTTGCCGCTGTATATGAAGTGCGAGTAGTGGGGGGAGTCTCTATAGGTCGTCCTCTAAAAGAGTATATAGAGATGAGGGGGATGTACGCTTGAGTACGGTGAGTTCCATATCTTTTCCGACACGAATCCCCTCACTGAACAGGCGATATTCGATGGATTTCCAGCACAGGTCGGGGTGATTGTTGTCCTTGCTCAGGTGGCACAGCCATACGTGTTTCATCCCCGGATGGAACGTTCTGGCAAGGAAGTCGCCCGTTTCTTGATTGCTCAGATGTCCGTTCGGCCCCGATACTCGCTCTTTCAGAAACTCCGGATAGGGTCCGCTTAGCAGCATCTCACAGTCATAGTTGGCTTCCATAACGAGATAATCGGCTTTGGAAGCATAGTGAGAAATGGTGTCGGTGATGTGTCCGACATCGGTGCACAGCGTGAAGCTGAAGCCCGGAGCCGTGATATGGTACCCTACGTTTTCTGTGGCATCGTGAGGGATGGGAAAGGCCGTTATATCGAATCCGGCCAGACGAAATGTTTCTTCCTGAAGGATATTGCGCCGTGAAAGGAGTGGGAGGTGATCCATGTATCTACTGCTGTTGATACCGTTATGTACTCTTTCCGTAGCGAATACGGGCAGGTGGAATTTTTCTCCCAGGCAGCCGATGGTCCGAATGTGGTCGGCATGGTCATGTGTGACCAATACACCTACGACATTGCCTTCGATGGGGAGCTGATGATCTTTGAGGGCTTTGGAAATGCTTCTTAATGGAATGCCTGCGTCGATAAGCAGTGCCTGATTGCCATTGGAGAGATAGTAGCAGTTGCCACTACTGCCACTGGCGATACTCATGAATTTGATCATCTTGCTTTCCGTTCTCCTTTGCTCTTTGCCCCGACTGTCCGACTGAAAAAGATCAGCATCGGCATTTGTTGTTTTCGTACCCTTCGCCCACGCTTATTTCTCCTTTTAGAGAGCGTTTCATCTCTGCTTTTACACGCTCCGGTGTATAGCCACGCCCGAACAGATACATGAGCTTGATGATGGCACACTCCGTCGTACTGTCATAACCGCTGATAAGTCCGATGTTTTCGAGTTGATGCCCCGTTTCGTATCGATGCATATCCACATAGCCCGATACGCATTGGGTAACATTGACGATGACGATTCCACGCTGAACTGCCTTCTCCAAAGCATTCAGGAACCACGGCTCCATGGGGGCATTGCCACTACCGTATGTCTCCAAGACTACACCCTTCAGTGAGGGGATGCCGAGAATACTCTCCACTACTTCTCGTGTAATGCCGGGGAATATTTTCAGGATCACAACGTTTCTGTCCATTTCCGTCTGGACACTGAGGGCGGCATCGGCCCCTCGGTCTGCTATCAGAGCATCCTCGTATCGAATGTCGATACCGGCATAGGCCAAGGGTGAAAAGTTGTATGAAGCAAAGGCGTCGAACTGGTCTGCACTGACTTTCGATGTACGATTGCCACGCATCAGATAGTTGTCGAAGAAAATACAAACTTCCGGTACGCGGGCATAGCCGTTTTGTTTGGCTGCAGCAATTTCGATAGCAGTGATGAGGTTTTCTTTGCCATCCGTACGAAGGGTACCGATAGGCAACTGTGACCCTGTCAAGATTACGGGTTTCTGCAGATCATCCAGCATAAAGCTTAGAGCAGAGGCCGTGTAGGCCATCGTATCAGTGCCGTGTAGGATGACAAAACCGTCGTAGGCCCGGTAATTCTCCCGAATGGTGTCGGCCAGCCTTACCCACAAATCCGGAGAGATAGCGGCCGAGTCGATGGGAGGATCAAACTGGATGGAGTCGATTTTGAAACCGAAATTTTTCAGTTCCGGCACATTAGTTTCCAGATATTTGAAGTCGAAGGCTTCTAATACTTTCGTCTCCGGATTCTCAATCATACCAATTGTCCCCCCCGTATATATGAGGAGAATCGCAGAACGTCCTGAAGCAGATTTAGTTTGCATTATGTGGTGAGCTAAACAAAACGGTGGCGGTTTTTTCCTTCCGGCTTCCAAGATCGCACAGCCATCGGACTATGGCTTTGGATACGGCCGGTGCGCAAAGATAATAAAAGCTCGTTCAGAGCATGCTTTACGGCCAGAGCAATCGCATTTGAAGTGTTAACACACATATAAACCTGATGATACTCCATCCAAAATAAGCTTAGCACGATATTGTCTGAGAGCGTAGAGGGGAAAACGATCAGGAGTAAAAAGTCAAGAGGATAAACTTCTTTGCTCTCTATCCGTGGGCCCGAAACCATGAAGAGACTTTCCGAGAATGGCATTAAGCTCAAGGAAAGAAATCTCATCAAGGAATAGCGAACGATCGACGGACGATACGGCTTGCTTACGAATGTCCGAGAATGGAGTAGCTTTGTGGTGCGAGAAAAATGTTTTTGTGCAAGAAAATCAGCCGTTTGTGGATTATCTTCCTTACTTTTGCAGCAAGGTCATTGGAACGCTGTCTATCGGGAAGAATCTCTGCGGATCCTTTTCGGGGGAAAAACAAAGTATTCCGGACAAAACAATAATGGTTAACATTAAAATATAAACACTTAGTTATGACGAAAGTAGGTATTAACGGCTTTGGCCGTATCGGCCGCTTGGTATTCCGCGCAGCACAAACACAAAACAGAAGCGACATTGAAATTGTAGCCATCAACGACCTGATCGATGTGGAATATATGGCGTACATGCTCAAGTACGACAGTGTACACGGTCGTTTCAATGGGACAGTCGAAGTCAAAGATGGTCAGCTGATAGTAAACGGGAAAGCCATTCGAGTTACAGCTGAGAAGAACCCTGCCGATCTGAAATGGGATCAAGTCGGAGTGGAATACGTAGTGGAATCCACCGGTCTTTTCCTCACGAAAGAAAAATCCGAAGCACACCTTGCTGCCGGTGCCAAGTATGTAGTTATGTCGGCTCCCTCTAAAGACGACACGCCTATGTTCGTATGCGGAGTGAATACGGATAAGTACGTAAAAGGCACGAAGATCGTTTCCAACGCTTCTTGTACCACCAACTGTCTGGCACCCATTGCCAAGGTACTGAATGACAACTGGGGCATGGTAGGAGGTCTCATGACCACGGTACATGCCACCACAGCTACGCAGAAGACAGTGGACGGCCCCTCTGCAAAAGACTGGCGCGGCGGTAGAGCAGCAGGCGGCAATATCATCCCCTCCTCCACCGGTGCAGCCAAAGCAGTAGGCAAGGTGATTCCCGAACTGAACGGCAAACTGACGGGTATGTCATTCCGTGTGCCGACACTGGACGTATCGGTAGTAGACCTGACATGCCAGTTGGCGAAACCGGCTAAATACGAAGATATTTGTGCTGCCATGAAGAAAGCTTCGGAAAGCGAACTCAAAGGCATTTTGGGCTACACGGACGAAGAAGTGGTTTCCTCCGACTTCATCGGCGAAACCCGTACTTCCGTATTCGATGCCAAGGCCGGTATCGCACTTACGGATACCTTTGTGAAGATCGTTTCATGGTACGACAACGAAATCGGATACTCCAACAAAGTACTCGATCTCATCGCCTACATGGCTAAGGTAAACGCATAAGACTTGTACGAGATCCGATCGGATCTTTCATTACTCCCTCACGGGGCTGTACCGAAGGAACTATCCGGGTACAGCCCCGTGTTCTTTTCCGGATTATCGACTAACCAATTCCCCTCCAATATCATCAGATAGCCGCACGTCAGCTCTCTTCGGACTGCCTATTTCGAGCTTCCTGACTGCGATATTCGCCCGGACTCATACCGGTGTGCTGCTTGAAATACTTGCCGAAAAACGACTGGGTGGAGAAGTTCAGCTCATAGCCGATCTCCTGGACCGTCTTATCCGTATAGCGCAGCAAGGACTTGGCCTGCTGGATGATGAAGCTGTTGATGACTTTGGAGGCAGACTGTCCCATGACGGTCTTTATCGTCAGTGCCAAATGTTTGGAGCTGAGGCATAGCCTGTCTGCATAGAACTTGACCGTATGCTGCTCTTTGTGATGCTCGGAGACGAGGAGCAGAAAGTCGCGGCAAATAGTCTCCGACCTGGTGTGCTTGCAGTCCTTCTCGACCTCGTCGGCAATCATATCGTCAAGAAAGAGAAAGAGAGAGCTGATCAGATAGATGACAATTTCTTCCTGATGACACCCCCCGTTTTGCAGGGCGTTGCGGATGAGATCCAACGTTGCCGTCAGAAAATCTTTCTCCATGCGTTCCGGATGGAACGGTTCGTTGCTGTGTAGCTTATTGATGATAGAGATAAAACCGCTGATCCTGATCGCCGATAAAGCAAGAATCTCCTTGTCCAGACATAAATGAAAGGCACGAAAGCAAGAGGATTCTATCACTTCTATCGTCTTGCGAGGCATGACTACCAATAGCTCGCCCTCCTTCACCTCGATCTCCCTCGAATCGATCAAAAGTCGTGCATAGCCACGCGTGCAAACAGAAAAGAGCATGGATTCGAACAGGAACGGCGTAGCCACAGCTGCAGCCGGGAGGGATCGCTTGTCATTGCACAGCAAGACCCGGTCTCCAAGCGTATTCATTTTACCCCCCAAGTATCCTGCAAGCTCATTGATCGAGAATACCTTTAGCGGAATAGTCATAAAAGAGAATTTAGATATAAGAAACTGCATCGAATCCATTTGCCGGTCGCGACGGCAAACATCCGAGACTGTTTAGTACCGATACCGGTAGTAACGTACGAGAGCATGGCTCCGGCTCTTCCCATTCCGGAGCAAAACCCATTCCCTCTTTCAATAGCGTCGTTCGCCGAAGATCGTAGTTCCGATACGAACGATGGTGCTTCCTTCTTCGATGGCCGGCTCGAAATCGCTGCTCATCCCCATCGAAAGCTCACAAAAATCAGCAGAATCGGAGAAGAAACGCTCTTTCATCTCTCTGAACAGCGATGCCAACCGGCGAAATTCTCTGCGAATCTGCTCCCTGTCGTCCGTGAATGTAGCCATCCCCATCAGACCGGCAATCTTGACTCCGGTATCGGAGCCGCGTGCCAAAACAGCCTCCAGAACCTGTGGCAATTCCTCCGGCGTAAAGCCGCTTTTGGTATCCTCCGATGCGATATGCACTTCCAATAAAATCGGCACGGTACGCCCTACTTTCGACGCCTGACGGCTGATCTCGTCGAACAACTTCAGAGAGGATACGCTCTGGATCATCGAGATGAAAGGGACGATGTACTTCACCTTGTTTGTCTGTAGCGGCCCGATGAAATGCCACTCCACATCATCAGGCATCGCTTCCACTTTGCTCATCAGTTCCTGTACCCGACTCTCGGCGAAAACTCTTTGACCGGCCTCATAAGCCTCCATGAGTTCTTCCACGGGATGGAACTTGGAAACAGCCGCCAGACGCACACCCTGCGGCAATGAGCGGAGAATGGGGACTAACCGTTCGGCAATGAGCGTCATTGTGCCGGCACGTATTGGAAAACATCCATCAGTGCAGTCTCCGCTACTGATGCTATCTCATAGTCGGCCAATCCCTTGCCCATCTGCTTTTCCAGTTCGGCCACCGCATTGGGCAAGCTGTCCGACTTGACGAGCATGAACGCCGGCGTCTTTTTCTCCACCCCGTTCTTCTCATCTATCGTCACGTATAGCACCTTGCAACGATAGTAGCGATCGCATTTGTCGTCCTCGTTCAGGAAGAGTTCGGCATAGTTTACCTTGCGAATATTACTGATGTTGAACTCTCCCATACTGACGAAAGGGGTGATCTCCTCTATCATCTTGGCCTCTGCCAATGTGAAAGAATCGGCATCTACCAAGTAGCTTTCCACCACCTTCTTAGGCATTCCATTATCGGCCACCTTCTCATACGTGACCTTGCATTCGAACCATGCAGCCATAATCTATATGAATTAAACTTATTGGATGGCAAAGATAGCAAAAACGTAAGCCGACGATTTTCATCGGAGAAGAAATCTCTCACAAAAAAACGCACCGAAAAAGCAGGAATTGCGGTTCCGTTTTTCGGCAAAATACGCGCGACTTTTTTTCTGTTTTGGCGCGAGTTTTTTTTCATTCTCGCGCCAAAACGAAAAACTTCCGGAGCCATGTTTTTTTCGTTTGTCGAGTCTCTATTTTCTCGAACCGGAATCATCTCTCGATATCACCTTGTAGAGACAAAAAGGCGAAACTAAAAAAACGAGCAATCCGACATCCACAAAAAAAATAAGTTTCGTTCGCCCATAAAAACGCCTGCAAACCCCCAAAAAACACGTATTAATACGTAGAGAAAATACGTGATTCTCCGTATAAAACTGCGAGTACAGTAGCATAATTTTGCCTTTACAAAGAGAGCAGAAATAGGAGACGGATCCAAGACCGCTGCTTTCTTCTGCATTCACATGGCCACATGTAATGTAAATACTGTAAGAATTTATTACACAAAAAGCATATGAAAAGGAAAACACGATTGCTGATTATCGGGATCGTCCTCTTTGCAGGGCTGATCCCCACCCTTCGGGCACAGCAGATCGGACTGAAGACCAATCTGCTTTATTGGGGCACGACGACTCCCAATGCAGGATTGGAGTTTCGCATGGGAAAGAAGTGGACACTCGATGTTTTGGGAGGTTACAACCCTTTTACATTCAGCCACCATCGCAAACTCAAGCATTGGCTCGTGGCTCCGGAGCTTCGCTATTGGACGTGCGAAGCTTTCTCCGGCCACTTCTTTGGGCTTCACGGCATCGGAGGTGAGTACAATGTGAATGATATCGACATCCCCATCGGCCGGCTCAAAAAGCTCAACAACTACCGATACGAGGGATACGCCATCGGTGCAGGTCTGACCTATGGCTATCAGTGGCTGCTGGGCAAAAGATGGAACTTGGAAGCATCGATCAGCGGAGGATTCGTCCGCTTCGATTATGACAAATTCGAATGTGCCAAGTGCGGCAAAAAGATCGCGGAAGGCAAGTACGACTACTTCGGTGTGACGAAAGCCACACTTTCGCTTATATACATCATTAAGTAATACCTTATTTATACAGACAAGCTATATGAAACAGAGTCGCTATATCATCCTGTCGTTTCTCTTCGGAATGTCTACGCTTGCCGTGACAGGCCAGACCCATCTCGGGGGCATTAAGGTGAGCGAGAAGCACGTGGTCAAGAAAACGGGACATACCGCCAACGTAAAGATGGACCTTGATCTGACGGCCATACCGGATATGAACAGCAATCTGCTGATGGTGGTTACCCCCATTATTCGTTCCAATACATCGAACGATCAAGTCGCTCTCCGCCCGTTCCTCCTGATGGGGAACAGACGTTATCGCATCATCGACCGTCGTATCGCTCTCGATAAGCACCACATCTACAATCAGCCCGACACCAAGCCTTCTGCGATGGTAAAGCGTCGCAACGGCAAGGAACAGAGCATGGACTATTCTGCCGCTACTCCATATAGGCCATGGATGCGCCACTCCTCAATGATTCTATTGGCCGAGAACTCGGGCTGTGCCGACTGCCCACTCGGATCAGAAGAAACCACACTTACGGACGACGCTTTGGTGCCACTGTATGAAGCGGACTATCAATACGAGATCATTGTACCCGAGGGAGAGCTGCTGAAAAAACGCGAAGAGACTCTCTCCGCTCACTTAGCCTATCAGGTAGGGAAATATGTGGTCTTGCCACAGTTCGACGGCAATCCGGCCGAGTTGGCACGTATCGACAGCAAACTGAAAGAAATCGGAAACGATAGCGATATCATTTTCGAAAAGCTCTCCATGGTAGGCTATGCTTCGCCGGAAGGTGGCGTAGAATACAACGCGAAGCTCTCCAAGGATAGGGCGCATTCATTTGCAAGCTATCTCGTTAACAAGTACCCCATCCTAAAAAGTCGATTCGAATACGATTGGAAAGGGCAGGATTGGGCAGGTCTGCGTGCGGCTGTAACCAAGAGCGAGCTCTCGCAAAAGGATGCCATACTGGAGATCATCGACCAAAAGCCGGTCGGTGAGCGTACAGCCGCGCTGCGAGCTATCGATGGCGGGTCTCTCTATGCCACATTGCTCTCGGACTATTACCCCCCGCTTCGCCGAAGCGAGCTTACATTCCATATCGTGGTCAAAGGATTTGAGTTGGACAAAGCACGTGAAATTATCAAGACACACCCCTCTCGTCTGAGTCTGGCGGAGGTTTACGCCGTAGCGCAGAGCTATCCGGAAGGGAGCCACGAACGCTACGAAACGTGGACGATAGCAGAGAAAACTTTCCCGAAAGCGATAGAGCCGACAGCTAATGCGGCCATAATAGACCTTCGTGCCGGTAGGTATCCGCAGGCTCTGGCTCGCCTCGAAGCACGCAAGAGCGAACCCAAGCTATGGATGTTGTTGGGCTTGGCATATGCCTACAGCGAAAAATGGGCTGAAGCCGAAAGCTATCTTACTCGCGCTGCACAGCAAGGCCAGCCCGGAGCACAACACAATCTGAACGAACTGCGACGCTATATGCAAGACAATCTCTAAATGGAAAAAGATTCTTAGAAAACAATATTCACTTTTAAAACAAAAACGAGATGAAAAAAACAAAGTTTTTCTTGTTGGGACTTGCTGCTCTTGCTATGACAGCTTGTAACAAAGACAACGAGGCAGAACCCGTTACAGAAGGTAATGCTACCATCAGCGTGGTATTGAAGACCAGCAATCCGAATCGTGCTTTTGGAGAAGACGAATCAAAGGTGGCTAAGTTGACCGTAATGGTTTATAATGGAGA
>ERZ772940.216-NODE-216-length-31053-cov-31.2949_pt1 | contig 31053 bp, 22 predicted proteins | sample MGYA00511682_ERZ772940 | MGnify/ENA primary metagenome ERZ772940 (study PRJEB29015, sample SAMEA2737922) | human oral metagenome | biome: human oral; feature: human-associated habitat; material: dental | place: China | collected 2031 ... | reverse complement strand
GTAGAGCCTCTGCCTTCCAAGCAGATTGCGCGGGTTCGATTCCCGTCACCCGCTCTGTGAGCCGAAAGGGGCCGCTCCTCGGCGGTCCCTTTCGTCACGTCACGGGCTGTGGCGCAGTTTGGTAGCGCACCTGCTTTGGGAGCAGGGGGCCGCGGGTTCAAATCCCGCCAGCCCGACTCCTCGTCCTGTGGGCGCGACCCACGAGCAGGCCGCATCAGGAGCGCGTCAATGCCGGATGCGTGGCCCGTGAATATGCCGGTGCGTCCGATACGATGACGCACCCTGTACGGCGCCTCCTCCTGTGTCCAGGCTCATGTGCCAGGGACGGACGCAGCGTCGATCCCACTGTCCGTTTGCCCTAAGATGGCACGGATTGACGCCACAGACGCGCGTCCGCCGAGCGCCTTCGAGCGCGTCGGTGTTACCGCAGAACTCAGACCTTGGGAGCAACCCCCGTGAAGACCACTGTCGAGAATCTTGACCCCAGTCGCATCAAGCTGACCGTTGAGGTCCCCTATGAGGAGCTCAAGCCCAGCCTGGATGCCGCCTACAAGGAGATCGGCTCCCAGATCCAGGTCCCCGGCTTTCGTCGCGGTCACGTCCCCAACCGGGTCATCGACCAGCGCGTCGGCCGCGGGGCCGTCATTCAGGAGGCCGTCAACAACAAGCTCTCCGACTTCTACCGGGACGCCATCACCGAGGCCGAGCGGGTCCCCATGCTCCAGCCCGAGGTTGACGTCGTCGAGCTGCCCAACGCCACCGGAGAGAACGGCGGTCAGCTGGCCTTCACCGCTGAGGTCACTGTTCGCCCCGTTATCGAGCTGCCGGACCTGAGCAAGGCCAAGCTGACCGTGGACGCCGTCGAGGTCACCGATGAGGACGTCGACACCGAGCTGGACAACCTGCGTGCCCGCTTCGGCTCCCTGAAGTCCGTGGGCCGCAAGGCCAAGACCGGTGACTTCGTCACCATTGACCTCAAGGCCGTCATCGACGGCGAGGAGGTCGACTCCATCTCTGGCGTCTCCTACGAGATCGGCAAGGGCAACATGCTCAAGGGCCTGGACACCGCCCTGCGCGGTCTGAAGGCCGACGAGTCCGCCACCTTCACCACCGAGCTGGCCGGCGGGGAGCACGCCGGTGAGCAGGCCGAGGTCACGGTGACCGCCACTGCCGTCAAGCAGCGTGAGCTGCCCACGGTCGATGACGAGTTCGCCCAGATCGCCTCCGAGTTCGACACCGTCGAGGAGCTGCGTGAGGACCTCGTCAAGCAGGTCACCGAGCGCAAGACCGGTGAGCAGGCCGTCGCCGCCCGCGACGCCCTTCTCGAGCACCTGCGCGGCGAGGTCTCCTTCGATGTCCCCGAGGCCGTCGTCGAGGCCGAGGTCGCCCAGCACCTGCAGGCCGAGGGCAAGGACGGCGACGAGGAGCACGCCAAGGAGATCCGCGAGGACATCGTCACCGGTGTGCGCGACCAGATCATCCTCGATGTCCTGGCTGAGGACCTCAAGGTCGGTGTGGCGCAGGACGAGCTGCTGGAGTTCCTCTTCCAGACCGCTCAGCAGTACGGCATGGAGCCCGCCCAGTTCCTCCAGGGCGCTCAGCAGGCCGGCCAGATCCCCGCCTTTGTCTCCGAGGTCGCCCGCAACAAGTCGCTGGCCATGGCGCTGCGTCAGGTCGCGGTGGTTGATTCCAAGGGCGAGTCCGTGGACCTGTCCGCCTTCATCGGTTCCGACGAGGACGCCGCCGCCGCGGCAGCTCAGGCCGCAGCCGTTGCCGCTGAGCAGGACACCGACTCCGCTGAGGACGAGGACGCCGAGTGAGCTCACGGCCGCTGAGGCGCATGAGCTGACATAGGCTCCCACGTAAGCGGGATGCCTCGCATCAAGCAAGCGGGCCCACCTTCCAGGAGAAGGTGGGCCCGCTGTGCTGTGCGGGAGTCCGCTGGGACGGGAGCGCCCGCGTTGGCCGGACGACGCGTCCCGGTCGAGGATCAGCCCGCTGTGACAAGCTCCTTGCGCTTGGGACGAATGACCCCGAAGTTACGCTCAGGAATGGCCATCTTGAAATAGTAGGCGACACCGATGGGAACTACGATGAGACTGACGAAGAGGCAGTAGAAGGGTTGGAAGATCAGCCACTTGTTGCCGTGGTCCCAGTGAAGCCACACGATAGCGGCGTAGTAGATGAACAGTGCCAGCAGAAGTGTCCATCCGGGATTCACGACGGCTATCCACCTGAGCACGAACATGCTGATAACCACAATGCCGCTGTACAGCCACAAGAATGGGTGCTGGAACACGAATCTGAAGTTGATGATGAAAAGTCTGAAGGAACCGCCGCTCCAGGCGATCCGCTGGCGCCACCAGGAGTAGAGGGTGTCGGGTGCGTTGGTGTTGACGTGGGCAAGAATGTGAACGGCTTTGTAGCCCAGCGCGTCTCCGATAATCCCGGACTCGATGTCATTGCCCTGGAAGAACAGTGAGTGGCGAGCCATGATCTGGCGCATAACGTCGGTTTTGCCAATGTGAAGGGCGCCGCTGAGCAGCCACGGCATGATTCTGCGGGCTCGCATTGAGACCACGTACTCGTGGCGCTGCATCTGGACGATGAAGGGGCCCTTCTTCTGAGGCACGATGGTGACCGAGGCGAAGTCGGCCTTGTTGGCCACCAGGGCGCCGATGATGTGGGTCAGTGGCTCCTGCGCCGTGGTGTCGGCGTCTAGGCAGACGATGTAGGAGTTGAGGGGGGCGGCCAGCAGCGCGTCGCGGACAACCGTGTCCCGGGTGATTCCCGAGGTGCTCCGCTTGCGACCCACCTTGCGCGGGACGTAGTTGCTGCGGAAGATTCTGAACCCGTAGCGAATGGCGATGTCCTCAAGGTCGCGGTAGAACTCCTCAGACTCACCAGAGGTGGTGCACAGGACTACTCGATCTCCATAGGGGTGCAGGTAATCCGCGTTCTGCAAGTACTTGACATTGCCGTAGATCGGTACCAGGACGCTGAAGTCGTCTGAGGTGATGCTCGGATTCAGCTCCACGGCTTTATACCACTTTGAGGTAATGCCGGCCCAGATATCAATTCCGATCCAGAACAGGATTCCCACCAGCAGGGTAATGACGATCATGCGGAGGTCCTCTCTGGTTCATGGAGTTGTACGAGCGTGCTGAACACGGGTGGCCCCTTACTGGGTGGTGCGGCAGGCGGGAAAGACGTGCTGTTCGAGCGGGGACGGGGGGTTATTGAATCGTAAAAGAATGTGGCAGGCTGTACGGTGGTGAGAAGCCCGGGCTAGAGGGCTTTGGTGTCGTCAGGCAGGCGGGCACTCCAATGTTATCGGTTGGATAAAATCGATGGTGCCACGCCACCCTCGTCGATGCCACGGTGTGGGAAGCGGGTCACGTCAAGATCTCGGGCGCCCACAATCTCACTCATGGAAGGTTTAGGTTTCCTACAAGGAAGCGTGAGTTGGCTTACCGAGGCTTCATGCCTTGGGATTCGAGTGAGCCGCAACACTGCGCCCGATACCTCAGGTAGTGTCTGGTCGCCCGGGCTCCGCTGCGTACGTGGAGGAGGCGCTTGGTTTAGTGGAATTCACAAGGAAGTGGGGTGAGGGCGAAGACCTCAGCGCTTCGCGCCCCACCCCACGCAGTGGTATCGTCCGCCGGCCGGCTGCTGACAGGTGGCGGTTGCCCGTTGCCCGGGGCTACTTCTCGTTCGCCGCCCTGGCCTTGTCGACGTCGACCATGACCAGCTGCATGCGGCACGGCGTCACGGCCGTCAGTGCGTGACGGTCGCCGGGTGCCAGGTAGATGACGTCCCCGGCGCCCATCCTCTCGGTGCGCTCGCCGATGGAGAAGTCCATCTCGCCCTCCAGGAGCGTGACGATCACTGCCCGGGGGGAGGAGTGCTCGGTGAGGACCTGGCCGGCGTCGAAGGTGAAGACGACCGTGCGCAGGATGTCGTTGTTGACGACGACCCGCGAGGTGGTCGCCTCCTCGGAGATGGGGAGGGCGGCGTTGAGGCCGAGCCGGAACAGGGACTCGGTGGAGGGGGTGCTGGATGAGGGGGACATGTGTTCTCCTATGGTTCCTATGGTGTTGGTGGTGAGGGCGGTGAAGGTTACGGGGCTGCAAGGGCTGGGCCGACCGTGCCAAGAGGCGTGGGTGCGTCGAGCGCCGGATGATGCTGTCAGGGCAGACAGTACTGGCGATGAGGCCGAGGGGTGCGATCTGCCGGGACGCTGAGCGTCGAGGAAGGTGTCGTGATTGCGAGGATGCTCGACGTAGGCCACGGCTCTGGTCGTCGCACCTGCGCCGTGGGCGAAAAGGGTGCGACGGCGGGCATGGTGGCCGGGGGCATCGCGTTAGCGTTGGCGACACCGACCATGAGAGGACTGACGTGAGCGAGCTCTATACACCCGCTGCGGTCGCCCCTCCCCAGGCAGCCGACGCCGCAGGCGCGGGTCTGGGGTTGACCGACTCCATCTACAACCGCCTCCTCAAGGAGCGCATCATCTGGCTCGGCTCCGAGGTGCGTGACGACAACGCCAACGCCATCTGCGCCCAGATGCTGCTGCTGGCCGCCGAGGATCCCGAGCGGGACATCTACCTCTACATCAACAGCCCCGGCGGCTCGGTGACCGCCGGCATGGCCATCTACGACACCATGCAGTACGTCCAGCCCGACGTCGCCACCGTGGCCACGGGGCTGGCCGCCTCCATGGGGCAGCACCTGCTGTCGGCCGGCGCCAAGGGCAAGCGCTACCTCACACCTCACGCCCGCGTGCTCATGCACCAGCCCTCCGGCGGCGCAGGGGGCTCGGCCACCGACATCCGTATCAACGCCGACCTCATCATCAAGATGAAGCAGGAGCTCGCGGAGATCACCGCGGCCAACACCGGACACACCGTGGAGGAGATCATCGCCGACTCCGACCGCGACCACTGGTTCTCGGCCCAGGAGGCCCTGGAGTACGGATTCGTCGATCACATCGTGCGCTCCAGTCGGGAGATCGGCAAGCAGAACGGAGACAACTGACATGTCCTCGACCCGTCCCTACTTCGAGGCCGTCGCCCGCCAGGCCGGTGCCATGCCGCAGGCCCGCTACGTGCTGCCCCAGTTCGAGGAGCGCACCGCCTACGGCTTCAAGCGTCAGGACCCCTACGCCAAGCTCTTCGAGGACCGCATCGTCTTCATGGGCGTCCAGGTCGACGACGCCTCCGCCGACGACATCATGGCCCAGCTCCTGGTCCTGGAGTCCCAAGATCCCGATGGCCTCATCACCATGTACATCAACAGCCCCGGCGGATCCTTCACGGCGCTGACGGCCATCTACGACACCATGCAGTACATCAAGCCGCAGGTGCAGACCGTCTGCCTGGGGCAGGCGGCCTCCGCCGCGGCCGTGCTCCTGGCGGCCGGTAGCGAGGGCAAGCGCCTGGCCCTGCCCAATGCGCGCGTCCTCATCCACCAGCCCGCCATGGAGGGGATGCAGGGGCAGGCCAGCGACATCGAGATCGTCGCCAACGAGATCGACCGCATGCGCTCCTGGCTGGAGGACACCCTGGCCGCGCACACCGGCCAGGATCGCGAGAAGATCCACGCCGACCTCGAGCGCGACAAGATTCTCACGGCCGCAGCCGCCAAGGAGTACGGGATCGTGGACCAGGTGCTCACTTCTCGCAAGGCCCCGGCCTCCCCGCACTCCTCCTGAGGAGGCGCTGGGATGCTGACCACCGGGTCGTCGACGCCGTGCTGACGCTGCGTGCAGTGCTCCTTCCAGCAGCCGGCTGGAGCACTGCACGTGCAGCCGGTGGAAATCAGACCCGCAAACGCTGGCAGCATGGTGCCCAACGTGGCATATTGCGGACTGGACACGCCGCCATGCCCTCGGCGCACCTGCCGTCTCAGCCCGTAGGCTGACGCAGGACCGCCCGGGCTCGGGGGCCGATGACGAACCTGGAGGAAACTGTGGCACGTAACGCTGAGAGTGTGGATCTGCTGAAGTGCTCCTTCTGCGGCAAGAGCCAGAAGCAGGTCAAGAAGCTCATCGCCGGGCCCGGTGTCTACATCTGTGACGAGTGCATCGAGCTGTGCAACGAGATCGTTGACGAGGAGCTGAGCGACTCCGGTGCCGGCGTACCTCTTGAGCTGCCCAAGCCCCAGGAGATCTTCGACTTCCTCAACCAGTACGTCATCGGTCAGGAGGCCGCCAAGCGCGCCATGAGCGTGGCGGTCTACAACCACTACAAGCGTGTCCAGGTCAAGGAGCGCTCCGTGGCCGAGGGGGACGGCCTGGAGCTGGGCAAGTCCAACATCCTCCTGCTGGGGCCCACCGGAACCGGTAAGACTCACCTGGCTCGAACCCTGGCTCGCCTCCTCGACGTCCCCTTCGCCATCGTTGACGCCACGGCGCTGACCGAGGCGGGATACGTCGGCGAGGACGTGGAGAACATCCTCCTCAAGCTCATCCAGGCCGCTGACGGCGACGTCAAGCGCGCTGAGAAGGGCATCATCTACATCGATGAGATCGACAAGATCGGCCGCAAGGCAGAGAACCCCTCAATCACCCGCGACGTCTCGGGTGAGGGCGTGCAGCAGGCACTGCTCAAGATCATCGAGGGGACAACGGCCTCCGTGCCTCCCGGCGGTGGGCGCAAGCACCCGCACCAGGAGTTCCTGGAGATCGACACCACCAATATTCTCTTCATCGCCGCAGGCGCCTTCGCCGGTATCGAGGAGATCGTGCGCCAGCGTCAGCGCAAGGAGTCCGGTGCCCAGATGGTGGGTTTCGGGGCGCAGCTGACCGGCAGCACGGGGGCGAAGGACGTCTTCACCTCACCGGTGCGCCCCGAGGACCTCCACAAGTTCGGCCTGATTCCTGAGTTCATCGGCCGTCTGCCCGTCATCGCGACGGTCCAGGATCTGGGGGTGCGCGAGCTCGTGCGCGTCATGACCGAGCCCAAGAACGCTCTGGTTTCCCAGTACCAGTACCTCTTCAGTCTTGACGGCGTCGAGCTGGAGCTGACCGACGCGGCCATTGAGGCGGTGGCCTCTCTCGCCCTGGAGCGCAAGACCGGTGCCCGGGGGCTGACCTCCATCGTCGAGGAGGTCCTGGGGCAGGCCATGTTCGAGGTTCCCTCCCTGCCTGAGGTCGGGCGCGTCGTTGTCGACGCCGATGCCGTCAGGGGCACCGGGAAGCCCCGCTATCAGTCCGGGTCGGGCACGCTGCGCTCGACGAACAAGGTGGGGGAGCGGAGCCGGACCGCATGAGTGAGGGGCAGGCGGGAGTTCCCCCGCAGCTGGCCGTTTACCGGGACACCATCGACAACCTCGACGCCGCCCTCGTCCATCTCCTGGCAGAGCGCTTCCGCTGCACCCAGCAGGTGGGCCTGCTCAAGGCCAGGCTGGACCTGCCGCCGGCCGACCCAGGGCGCGAGCGGCAGCAGGTGGCGCGTCTGCGGGCACTGGCCGAGGAGTCCGGCCTGGACCCGGTCTTCGCCGAGAAGTTCTTCACCTTCATCGTCGCCGAGGTCATCCAGCACCACGAGGAGATCCGCGACGACCACGAGGCCGAGCGCGCCAAGCAGTCATAGCCACAGAAGCCCCGGGCGCAGCTGTTCGGGTGAGTTCCCGGTGGCTCCCTACGACATGAGCCGTTGAGGCGAGCCAGAAGGATGGTCCCGGAGCAGCCGGCGGGCCGAGCCCGGTGGGCTCTCGCGGCGGCCTTCAGTCCTGCGACGGTGAGACAGTGGCGTTGGGGACGAGTGGCGTGCGCGTGTAGAGAGCCTCGATCTCGGCCGAGAAACGCCTCTCCGCCTCAGCGCGGCGCACCTTGAGCGAGGGGGTCAGCAGGCCGTTGGCCACGGTGAAGTCCGTGGGCAGCACCTCGAAGGTGCGGATCGACTCCGCCCGTGAGACCGCCTCATTGGTCCGGGCCACCGCCTTCTCCAAGGCGGCGCGCACCCGCGGGTCCCGGGCGGCGTCGACGACCGTCATCTCCTCCAGCCCGTGGGAGGACAGCCACAGCGGCAGCATCTCGGCATCCAGGGTGAGGAGCGCGCCGATGCAGGGGCGGTTCTCACCGACGACGAGCACCTGGCTGACCAGCGGATGACCACGCAGGCGGTCCTCCAGAGGGGCGGGGGCGACGTTCTTGCCTCCGGCGGTGACGATGAGCTCCTTCTTGCGCCCGGTGATCCTCAGGAAGCCCTCAGCGCCTTCGAAGGAGCCGATGTCCCCGGTGCGCAGCCAGCCGTCGGCGGTGAAGGCCTCGGCCGTGGCCTCAGGGTTGTTGTGGTAGCCGGTGAAGGTGCCGATGCCCCGGACCAGGATCTCCCCGTCGTCGTCCAAACGGAGCGCGCAGCCGGGCAGCGGGGTGCCGACGGTCCCGATCCGGGTGGCCCGGGGCAGGTTGACGCTGCACGGCCCCATGGTCTCGGTCAGGCCGTAGCCCTCCAGGACGGTGACCCCGGCGCCGCGGTAGAAGTGCCCCAGGCGCTCGCCCAGAGGCCCGCCCCCGGAGATCACGTGGGTGACCTGCCCGCCCAGCACGGAGCGCAGGGTGGAGAAGACGAGCTTGTCGAAGGCGGCGCGCTGAGCCTGGAGGCGGCGCGACGGGCCCTGCGGGGTGTCCAGGGCGCGTGAGTAGGCGATCGCGGTCTTGGCCGCCAGGCGGAAGACCTTCTGCTTGGCACCGGTCGCCTTGGCGTCCGCGGCGTTGTAGATCTTCTCGAAGACGCGGGGGACGGCTAGGACCGCGGTGGGCCGGAAGGAACCCAGGTCGTTGAGGAGATTCCGCACGTCGGGCACGTGCCCCAGCACGCCCGCGCGCGAGCAGACGACCGCGATCTCCACGAACCGGCCGAGCACGTGGGCCAGGGGCAGGAACAGCAGGAAACGGACCTCGGCCCCGCCTAGGACCTCGGGCACGTGCGGGCAGACGTTGACGCACAGGTGCACGAGGTTGCCGTGGCTGAGCTCGACGCCCTTGGGACGGCCGGTGGTGCCGGAGGTGTAGACGATGGTGGCCAGGGACTGTGAGGTCAGGGCCGCGCTGCGCCGGTCGAGCTCGCCGGCGTCCACGCCTCGACCGGCCCTGATGAGCCCCAGCACGTCCTCGCGCTCGACGCACATCACCTGCAGACTCTCCAGCTCGGGCACGGTGGAGGCCAGTGCACCGACCATGGAGGCCATGGCCTCGTTCTCCACGACGATGAGCTTCACGCCGGCGTCGGTGAGGATCCACTGGGCCTGCTCGGACGAGGAGGTCTCATAGATGGGGACGACGACGAGGCCCGCCTCCCAGGCGGCGAAGTCCAGAAGCGTCCACTCGTACGACGTGTGCGACATGATGCCGACGGCATCTCCGGGCTGAAGTCCTCGGGCCACCAGGCCCGCGGCCACTTCACGCACCTGGGTGCGGAAGGCGCTGGCGCTCATCTCCCGCCAGCGCCGCCCCAAGGGGGACTTGCGGGCGATGAGCCCGCCGTCGGGATTGCGGCGCACACGCTCGGCCAGCGCCCAGGGCGTCGTCATGCCGTTGTGAACCGGGACCAGGAGATCGGTGGCGTGCTCCTCTAACGAGGCGGAGGGGCCGGAGTCGGCCGGTCGGGCGGAGGCATCGGTCATGGTGGCAAGTATGCCCGCCCGAGGCCGCCGGCGACGTTTGCTCCCGTTTACTCCTGTGGTCCTTTGCGGGTGGAGCCGTAAATGTCCGCGATGACGTCGGCGTGGGCCTCCATGACCGGGCCGCGCTTGACCTTCAGCGACGGGGTGAGCAGGCAGTTGGCCTCGGTGAAGTCTGTGGCCAGCACCCGGAAGGTGCGGATCGACTCGGCCCGGGAGACCGCGCGGTTCGTGCGCGCCACGGCCCGGTCCAGGGCGGCGAGCACCTGCGGGTGGGAGGAGGCCTCGACCACGTCCATGGCCGGCAGCCCGTGGTTGCGCAGCCACTGGGGGAGCATGTCCTTGTCCAGTGTGATGAGTGCGGAGATGAAGGGCTCCCCGTCTCCGATGACGAGCACCTGGCTGATGAGCGGGTGGCCGCGCAGGCGGTCCTCGAGCTGGGCGGGGGCGACGTTCTTGCCGCCGGCGGTGACGATGAGCTCCTTCTTGCGTCCGGTGATGCGCAGGTAGCCGTCGTCATCAAGGGCGCCGATGTCTCCGGTGCAAAACCAGCCGTCGGCGGTGAAGGCCTCGGCGGTGGCCGAGGGGTTGTTGTGGTAGGTGGAGAAGACGCCCAGGCCGCGGACCTGGATCTCGTCGTCCTCACCGATGCGGATCTCGTTGCCGCAGACGGGCGGGCCGACAGTGCCGATCTTGTTGAGCCAGTCGGTGTTGACGCTGACCGGGCCGATGGTCTCGGTCAGGCCGTAGCCCTCCAGGATGACCAGTCCCAGCCCGCGGTAGAAGTGGCCCAGACGCTGCCCCAGCGGCCCCCCGCCGGAGATGATGAAGCGGGCATTGGGGCCCATGAGTCCCCGGATCTTGCGGAAGACGAGACGGTCGGCCACGGCGTGCGCCCGACGGAGGCTGCCGGAGGGGCCTTGAGGGGTGTCCAGGGCGCGGGAGTAGGCGATGGCGACCTTGGCGGCCCAACGGAACAGCTTGAGCTTGGCGCCGCTGCCGGCCTTGGCGTCGGCGGCGTTGTAGATCTTCTCCAGGACGCGCGGGACGGCCAGGATGTAGGAGGGGGCGAAGGACTGCAGGTCGGGCAGAAGGGTCCTGGCGTCGGGGGTGTGGCCCAGCACGCCCTCGCCGGCCAGGGACAGCAGCTGGAGGCAGCGGGCGTAGACGTGGGCCAGCGGCAGGAACAGCAGCAGGCGCACGTTGTCGCCCCACAGGACTCCGGGCAGGTAGCGCACCCCGTGATAGGGGATGCCGACGGCGTTGCGGTGGGTGAGCTCGACGCCCTTGGGACGGCCCGTGGTGCCGGAGGTGTAGATGATGGAGTAGACGTCGTCGACCGTGAGGGCGTTGGTGCGCTGGTCGACCTGGGAGGGGCTGACGCCCGAGCCCGCCTGGACGATGGTGGTGATGGCGTCGGAGTCCAGGGCGAGGACCCTCACCGTGTGCCCGATACCGGCGACGGCGCCGCGTACGAGCTCGGCCAGTGTGCCGCTCTCGGTGATGACCACCCGCACGTCGGAGTCGGTGACGATCCACTCGACCTGCTCGGCTGAGCTCGTCTCGTAGATGGGCACGGATATGAGGCCCGCGCGGGCGATGGCCATGTCCAGGAGGAACCAGTCGTAGGAGGTGTGCGCCATGATGCCGACGGTGGCACCGGCCTCGAGCCCCATGCCGATGAGACCCGCGGCCACGTGGGCCACCTCCTCGCCGAAGGCTCGGGCCGAGACCTCCTGCCATTCCCCCGACAGGGGCGACTTGCGGGCCACGAGTGGCCGGTCACCGCTGCGGGCGATGCGGTCGGCGAGCAGCCACGGAACCGACCAGTGCTCCTCGGGCTGGAAGGGGATCTCGGTGCTGGAGACCCCGTCGGTCATATGGCCGGGATAGCGTGGTGGCCTGGTGCTGGTGGCCTGGGGCGAGGAGTGGTGAGAGCTCACGGCCTCATTGTGTCAGGCGGTGGTCAGGGCGGCGCACCGTTGAGGTGAGAGAAGGAGAGCGACGCTGTGGAGGTTTTCACAGGTGGTGCGCAGTGGTCTCATGGAGATCACGGGATGTGGGTGATGGGAGGGGAGTGTGCGGCTCGGAGGTTCCTCTCAAGGTGCCTGAGGAAACGAGAGCGATAGGTTTGACCGCTTGGTTGCATATGTGTAACGTGCCTCTCAGCCCTAGTCGACGCGCGTCGACAATGTGGGTCCTTCCGGAACGGAGCTGGTGGGCTCCGCAACAGTTTCAAGGAGGAAACACGCATGACACCCCTACCCCGTCGTCAGTTCATCCAGGGCTCGGCCCTGGCGGCGGCGCTGGCCTCAATGGCGGCCTGCTCCACGTCCCGCGGAGACGACGACGGCCCCGTCACCTTTGAAGGCACCGGACCAATCACCTGGGTCCAGGGCAAGGACAACTCGGGCGGCAAGGTGCAGGCCCGGATCGATGAGTGGAACAAGGCCCACCCTGGCGAGGAGGTCAAGCTCATCGAGCTCTCCGCCGAGGCCGATCAGCAGCGCACCTCCCTGATCAACGCCGCCAGAATCAACTCCAAGGCCTACGACGTCGTCTCCCTGGACAACGTCTGGGTCTCCGAGTTCGCCGCCAACCGGTGGGTGGTCGAGCTGCCCCAGGACGAGCTCAAGAACGACGACATCCTCGAACCCGTGTGGAAGACGGGCCTCTACAAGGACAAGCTCTTCGCGGTCCCCTTCGTCACTGACGCTCCGATGATGTTCTACCGCAAGGACTTCCTGGCGAAGGCCGGCGTCGCGGTTCCCAAGACCTGGGACGAGGTCAAGGCCGCCATCGACAAGGTGCGGGCCCTGCCCGGCCACGAGAACATCGGAGGGTTCGGCGGTCAGTTCGCCAAGTACGAGGGCCTGACCTGCTGCGCCTCAGAGTTCATCCACACCGCAGGCGGCGACTTCTACGACGACGATGCTCAGGTCATCGTCGACTCCGCCGAGTCGGTTACCGGTCTGCAGTGGCTCATTGACGGCTTCTCCAAGAACTACATCCCCAAGGAGTCCTTGGAGTGGAAGGAGGAGGACGGGCGTAACGCCTTCGAGGCGGGCGACCTCCTGTTCCTCCGTCAGTGGCCCTATCAGTACGCCAATAACAAGGAGTCCCTGGGGACGGACAAGTTCGACGTCGCCGCCCTGCCGAGCATCGATGGCAAGTCATTCGTGCCGACCCTGGGTGGGCACAACTGCGCCATCACCAAGGGGTCGAAGAACAAGGCCACTGCCTTGAAGTTCGTCAAGTGGTGGATCAATGAGGACTCCCAGCGTTATCAGCTCAAGACCCAGACGCTCGCCCCGATCCTCGGATCCCTCTACGACGACCCCGAGCTTCTCAAGGACTTCCCCTACCTGCCGATTCTCAAGCAGAGTCTTAAGAACGCCAAGAGCCGTCCTCAGGCCGTCTACTACGGCGACGTCACCGCCAAGATCCAGGACAGCATCTATCCCGCGATCCAGCAGCCGGGGAGCAGGGCAGCCAAGGACGTTATCGCCGGCCTGAGCAGCGGCCTGAAGAAGCTGGAGGGCTAAGAGCCTCGATACGGTGACCGCCTTGCGGCGGAGCCTCTCGTGAACCCGGTCATGTCATCTAGGACAGTCAGCAAGGACAGTTAAAAGGACGGTCAAAAGGACAGTCATGAGTACAACGACGCACTCCGAACAAGTCGTCAATCGCCAGTCCAAGAGCTCCAAGGCCCAGGCCCGTCTGGCCTGGCTGCTCATCTCGCCCACGGTGCTGGTACTGACGATCGTCATCCTCATCCCCATCGCCCAGTCTCTCTACCAGTCGCTCTTCGGGCGGCCCCGCCTGGAGGACAACGGCTTCTTCTCCACCACTGAGCCCTTCGTGGGTCTGAAGAACTACACCGACATCTTCTCCAGCGCCGGGGAGAGGTTCTGGGTGGCCTTCTACAACACGACCCTCTTCGGCGTGGTCACCGTAGTCCTGGAGACCATCCTGGGCGTTGCCATGGCGCTCATCATGCACAAGGCGATGAAGGGACGCGGCATCGTGCGCGCCTCGATCCTCGTGCCCTGGGCGATCCCCACCGCGGTCTCCGCCATCCTGTGGGGCTGGATCTTCAACCAGAACGGTGTCGCCAACGCCATTTTGGGCCGGCACGTCATGTGGGCCTCAGGGGACCTGAGCGCCAAGGCGGCCATCATTATCGCCGACGTGTGGAAGACGGCGCCCTACATCGGGCTGCTTACCCTGGCTGGGCTCCAGCTCATTCCCGATGAGGTCTACGAGGCCGCCAAGATCGACGGCGCCAGCGCCTGGAAGCGCTTCACCTCCATCACCCTGCCGCTGGTCAAGCCCGCGCTCGTCGTGGCCGTGGTCTTCCGGGCCCTGGACGCCCTGCGCATGTTCGACCTGCCCTACATCCTCATTGGCCCCAGGAAGGGCAGCGTGGAGACCCTCTCCATGCTGGTCCAGGACGAGAGTTCCAACTCCCGCTACGGCAGTGCCGCGGCCTACGCCCTCATCCTGTTCCTCTACGTCTTCGTCTTCGCCGTCGCGTTCTTGAAGATCACCAACACCGACATCAGTGGTAACGACGAGGCCCGACGCAAGCGCAATGAGCGCAAGCTGCCGGTCAGCGCCTTCTTCAAGCGCTCCGGCTCCTCCACCCCGGCCTCCCAGACGGCTACTGAAAGGAGCCAGCAGGCATGAGCACCTCCACCGCCGCACTTGTCCGCAAAACCAAGAGGGACTGGGGAAGCCACTTCTCCACCGTCGGAATCGTCCTCATCGTCATCTACTGCCTGGCGCCTTTCTACTGGATGCTGGTCTCCTCACTGCGCCCCGACAGTGAGATCTTCGAGAACAGCTGGTGGCCCCGCCACCCCTCCTTCGAGAACTACAAGGCGGTCTTCTCCGAGAAGAACGACTTCGCCAACGGCCTCATCAACTCCCTGGTCGTCTCGATCGTCGTGACGGTCGTGGCGCTGGCGGTGGCGACCTTCACCGCCTACGCCCTGGCGCGCCTCGACTTCCGGGGCAAGGGCCTGCTGATGCTCCTCATCATCGCCACCTCGATGTTCCCACTCGTGGCCATCATCGTGCCCCTGCTGAAGAACTTCGCCGCCTGGGGCTGGACGGACACCTACCAGGCGATGATCGTCCCGGACCTGTCCTTCTCGCTGCCACTGGCGGTGTGGAACCTGACGAGCTTCTTCCGGCAGATGCCCCAGGAGCTCGAGCAGTCCGCCATGGTCGACGGATGCACCCCCGGCCAGGCCTTCCGCAAGGTCATCCTCCCGCTGGCCGCGCCGGGAATCTTCACCACCGCCATCATCATCTTCATCGGCGCCTGGAACGAGTTCCTCGTGGCCGTCACGATGATCATCAACCCCTCGATGCAGCCGGCCACGGTGCTGCTGTCGAAGTTCACCGGGGACTCCCAGTTCAACACGCCCTTCGGCTCCCAGATGGCGGCCGGTGTCATCATGACGCTGCCGCTGGTCATCATGGTGCTGCTCTTCCAGCGGCGGATCGTGGCCGGACTGGCCGCAGGAGGACTCAAGCAGTAGACAGACGCAAGCCCGGGCCCGGCTCCCTGGAGAGCCCGCCCATCACCCGTTCGTCTCTGTGGGGCGGCACCACCGCGCCGCCCCACAGGGATCGTTCGGGATGACGCTGGTTGCCTCCGACCCCCCTCCCTCATCCCTCGTCTTCATTCACCTGGCCGCAGCGCAGCGGCCTGACATAGGACCCGTCCATGACCTTGACCAGTGCCCGCCCGCAGGGCCTCGTATCGCGCACCGACACCGACGCCTGGTGGCGCGATGCCGTCATCTACCAGATCTACCCCCGCTCCTTCGCCGATGCCAACGGTGACGGCATCGGCGATATTCAGGGGATCCGGGAGCACATCGACCACCTGGTGGCACTCGGCGTGGATGCCGTGTGGCTCTCTCCCTTCTACCCCTCGCCCCAGGTCGACGCCGGCTACGACGTCTCGGACTACTTCAACCTGGCCCCCGAGTACGGTTCCCTGCAGGACCTCGATGCCCTCATCGCCGACCTCCACGAGGCCGGTATCCGCGTCATCATCGACCTGGTCCCCAACCACTCCTCCGACCAGCACAAGTGGTTCCGCGCCGCTCTGGAGGCCGGACCCGGTTCGCCCGAGCGCGACCGCTATATCTTTCGGCACAGCACCGACGGCGCCCCGAACAACTGGGGCTCGCTCTTCGGCGGACCCGCCTGGCAGCCGGTCGAGCCGCTTACCGGCCGCAGCGAGGACCAGGACTGGTACTACCTTCACCTGTTCGCAGCCGAGCAACCCGACTTCAACTGGTCCAACGAGGACGTTCACGAGCACTTTCACACCTTCCTGCGCTTCTGGGTGGAGCGCGGCATCGACGGGTTCCGCGTCGACGTCGCCCACGGGCTGGTCAAGGCCGAGGGGCTGCCCGACGACGATCTCGGTCCGGACCGGTGGAATGTCGTCGCCGTAGAAGGCGAGGACGCTGCCGCCGCCCGCGAGAAGCTGCCCGACGTTGGGCCGGCCTTCAACCAGCCTGGGGTCCACGACATCTACCGTGAGTGGCGCCGTGTCCTGGACGAGGTCGGCGAGGACATCCTCCTGGTCGCCGAGGCCTGGGTGCCCACGGAGGCCGATGTCGCCCTGTACGTGCGTGCCGACGAGATGAGCCAGGCCTTCAACTTCCCTTTCCTGACCGCAGGCTGGGACGCCGATGGGCTGCGCCGCGTCATCGACGTCTCCCTGAGCGAGTACGGTGCCGTCGGGGCGCCAGCCACCTGGGTGCTGTCCAACCACGACGTCGTGCGCCACGCCTCCCGCCTGGCCTACCCCGCCGACATGGACACCAACCCCGGGATCGGCCCCAAGGATCCCCAGCCCAACGCCGAGCTCGGCCTGGCCCGGGCACGCGCCGCCACCCTATTCATGCTGGGCCTGCCCGGCAGCGCCTACCTCTACCAGGGCGAGGAGCTGGGACTGCCCGAGCACACCACCATGGAGGACGAGGCCCGCCAGGACCCCCTGTGGGAGCGCACCGACCATCTCGTACCAGGGCGCGACGGCTGCCGGGTCCCCCTGCCCTGGACGCGGGACGGAGCCTCCTACGGCTACAACGCCACCGGCCTCACCTGGCTGCCCCAACCCGAGGGCTGGGGCGAGTACTCGCCTCAGGCCCAGGAGGAGCGCGAGGACTCCACCCTCACCCTGTACCGGAGGGCCATCGCCCTGCGCCGCGAGCTCCGACTGGGGCGCGGCTCGGTGGAGTGGCTGGACAGTGAACCCGGGATCCTGCTCCTACGCAACGGCACCACCGGGATCGTCCTCAACACCACCGAGCAGCCGGTGGCGATCGAGGGGGCCGGCAAACCCCTCATCACCTCCTGGCACCGGAGCGAGACGGACGGGGCGGATGCAGCGGATGCTGCGGGTGCTGTCGTCGTTCCACCCAACGGCGCCTGCTGGCTGGATGCATCCGCTGGAGGAACCGATGGCGGCGACCCGCGCTGACGTGGCCCGGGCGGCGGGGGTGTCTCCCTCGACCGTCACCTACGTCCTGAGCGGTCAGCGCTCGACGAGCTCGAGCACCCGGGAGCGGGTCATGCGGGCCGTGCGCGAGCTCGACTACCACCCCAACACCGCCGCGCGCTCACTGGCCTCGCCGGTGCTGCGCACCGTGGGGGTCCTGTTCCGGCGCCAGCGCTCCACCATTGACGCCAATGACCTGGACTACGTCGATGGGGTGTGCCGCGCACTGGCGCCCAGCGGAATCCAGGTCGTCATCCCGGTCATGACCTCTTCGACGCCGCTGATCGAGCTGCGCTCGCTCGTGCGCTCCGGCGCCCTGGGCGGGGTGGTTCTCATGGATGTGGCCGACGGCGATGAGCGCGAGGCGATGCTGCTGGAGGAGAAGGTCCCCACCGTCCTCATCGGCTCCTCCGATTGCGCCGGTGGGGCGCCCGGCATCGACGCGGACTTCGCTCAAATGGCGCACGCCGGCGTCGAGCACCTGACCCAGCTCGGGCACCGCCGCATCATCGCACTCATGCGGGAGACCGCCTCCGACGACGCTCACGCCCGCCAGGACCACACCCACGAGCTCCTGCGCGCCGCGCAGAAGCTGGGGGTGGAGATCCTGGTGCGCCAGGTCCCGGAGGCGGCGCTGGCCGGCGCCGACATCGTGCGATCCGGCGGCCTCATCGAGGGGTGCAGCGCAGTCCTGTCCAACAACCCCGCCGCCGTGGTGGGACTTGCCTGCGCGGCGCAGGCCCACGGCCTGTCCGTTCCCGCCGACCTGTCCGTGCTCACCCTCGGGATCACGCAGGACAGCGTCCGCCGGGGGGAAGCCTTCAGCGAGCTCAGCGTCAACCGTGAGACCATGGGGGCCGAGGCGGGCTCGCTCCTGCTGAGGCGCCTCAGAGGAGAACCGGACCCGTCCCAGCACCGTGGGCTCATGCCCGCCGTCCTCACTGACCGCGGCTCCACGGCGCTCTGCCGGAGCTGAAGAGCGGACGTGAAAGCGCCCGGATTGCTGCAATGTCTGCCAGACTCGATGATGAATGTGAGACGTTGAAGGAGAGGGCATGACGCTGAGCAGAACCCGCATAATCAACACTCTCATCGGCCTGCTGATCCTGGCCGTGGCGGCTCTCGCCGCTGTCCCGTGGCTGGTTCCCAGGATCCAGGAGGCAGCACGGGACGAACCCGACTCCGACCTCGTCCTGGCCGCGGTCAAGAAGCATCAAGCGCTGCTGGACGCCGAATGGACTAATCCCGAGGCCTCCACCGGAGCCGCCCCACCTATGCAGGCCGAGCTGATGATCCGAGATGCGCGCAAACAGCTGACCCAGGACGGTATCCCGGTGACCTCCGCGACGAGCGAGGTCAAGCGCATCAGGCCCACCTACCAGGGTGACGGCAATGTTCATGTGATAGCCGAGGTCTCCACCTCCAAGACCTACGCAGACGTTTCCAGCACGACCAGCGTGGAGACGAACCGCCACAGTCTCGTCCTCACTGGCAACGACGACCGCGGGTACTCGGTGGCGAGCGACGAGGTCGTTGATCCGGCGCGGCCCAGTCCTCCCATGAGCATCCGGCACCGCGCCGACCTCATGGGGCTGGGAGTGAGCATCGTGTTCGCCTCCATCGCCGTCGTCGCGGTGGTGCTGTCCCGGCGGAATCGAGCCCACCTGCCCCGTGGCTTCTCCTGGCTACCATTCGGCGGCACCTTCGCACTGACGATCGGGGTCGCCTGGGGCTACACGGTCGGCAGCGCCAGCACTCGGGATGACCTCGGGGACACGATGAGCTGCCTCGGGGAGCGCCTGACCTCGCTTGACTCCCGACTCATTCCCTTCCTCAGCCGCGACTGCGTGACTCACAGCCGCATCGACGTGCTTGCGGCCCTGCTGGCCGCCGTGGTCATCGTCCTCATCGAGTACCGGATCCTCCTGAGCCTCCGGCAGAGAACCGACCGCGTGAACCTGCCCGGCAGGCCCTAGAACGACGACGGTGGCGCCGCCCGAGGGGCGGCGCCACCGTTCGTCACAGGACCGGGTGCTCGCGGCTCACTTCTTCTTGGCCGGGGCCTGGCCGAGCTCGGCGGCGGTCACGGTCACCGGGAAGGCGCCTTCGGCCGAGTCGGCTGCCGGGGCGGCCTGCTCCACGGTGAAGGGGCCGGTGACCTTGGCGGCCTCGGTCAGGTCCGCACGCACCACCTCGATGGCCTCGGCGTACTCGGGCCGGTCGGCGGCAACGGCCAGCGCCACCGAGAGGATCGGTGTCTTCTGGCTCGTCTTGGCCTCCGACTTCACCTTGCGCAGCGCCGCCAGAGCGGCCCCGGCGCGGGCCACCAGCTCGGCGTCGGCCCCGGCGGAGGCCTCCCGCAGACCATCGGACTGCGGCCAGGCGGCCCGGTGCACCGAGCCGGTGCGGTACCAGCTCCACACCTCCTCGGTGGCGAAGGGCAGGAAGGGGGCCAGCAGGCGCACGAAGGTGTCAACGGCGATCGCCAGCGTCGCCCGCGCCGAGCGGACAGCAGCGGCGTCGTGAGAGCCGTCGAAGTCATTGGCCCGGTCCTTGACCAGCTCGATGTAGTCATCGCAGAAGGTCCAGAAGAAGGACTCGGTGACTTCCAGAGCCCGGGCGTGACCGAAGTCCTCGAAAGCCTCCGTGGCGGCGTCGACGACGTTGGCCAGAGCCGCCAGGACCGCGCGGTCGATCGGCTCACTGACCACCGAGGCGTCCAGGCAGGGGGCGGGGGCCGCGGCCACGGCGGCCTCGTCGGCATCCCAAGGGATCCCCATGGACAGGGCGAACTTGGAGGCGTTGAGGACCTTGATGGCCAGGCGCCGGCCGATCTTGATCTGGGTCTCCTCGAAGGCCGCGTCCAGTCCCAGACGGGCCGAGCTGGCCCAGTAGCGCACGGCGTCGGAGCCGTACTGCTCCAGCAGGCCCATGGGGGTGACGACATTGCCCTTCGACTTGGACATCTTCTTGTGGTCGGAGTCCAGGATCCAGCCCGACAGGCCGGCATTCGTCCACGGCAGGGCCGCAAACTCCAGGTCCGCGCGCACCACCGTGGTGAACAGCCAGGTGCGGATGATGTCCTGACCCTGCGGGCGCAGGTCCATCGGGTAGACCCGGCCGAAGAGGTCCTCGTCGCTCAGCCAGCCCGAGGCCAGCTGGGGCGACAGGGAGGAGGTGGCCCAGGTGTCCATGATGTCGAGCTCACCGACGAAACCACCGGGCTTGCCGCGCTGGTCCTCGGTGTAGCCGGCTGGGACGTCGGAGGAGGGGTCCACGGGCAGCTCGGACTCGGCCGGGGTCAGGATCGCGTCGTAGTCGACCTCGCCGTCGGCCCCGACCTTGTACCACAGCGGGAAGGGGACGCCGAAGAAGCGCTGACGCGAGACCAGCCAGTCGTTGTTGAGGCCACACACCCAGTTCTCGTAGCGCACGCGCATGAAGTCGGGGTGGAACTCCAGCTGGCGGCCGCGCTCGAGCAGCTCCTCGCGCAGGTCGGTACCAGAGGCCGGGTTCGTCCACTCCTTGCCGCCGTTGCGGATGTACCACTGGCGGGAGGTGACGATCTCCAGGGGCTTGTCGCCCTTCTCGAAGAAGTTCGTCTGACGCACCGTCTTGACGGGCTCACCGCGCATCTCACCGGTCTGGGCCAGGTGGGCAACGAGGGCCTCGCGGGCCGAGAAGGTGGTCTTGCCGGCCATGGCCTCGTACATCTCACGGCCGGCCTCGGAGGTGATCCACTCGGGGGTCTCCGTCTCGATGCGCCCGTCCTTGCGCAGGATCGCGCGCAGCGGCAGCTGCAGGTCGCGCCACCAGTCGATGTCCGTGGTGTCACCGAAGGTGCAGCACATGGCGATGCCGGCGCCCTTGTCCTTCTCCGCGGCCGGGTGCGGCAGGACCGGCACCTCGACGCCGAAGACGGGGGAGGACACGGTGGTGCCGAACAGGGGCTGGTAGCGCTCGTCGTCGGGGTGGGCCACCAGGGCCACGCAGGCCGGCAGCAGCTCGGGGCGGGTGGTCTCGATGCACACGTCGACGCCGCCCTCCACCGGGGCGCCGGCGGCCTCGGCCTTGGCAGCGGCCGCCTCATCGACGATGTGGAAGGCCAGGCGGTGGTAGAAGCCGGGGTACTCGCGGGACTCCAGCTCTGCCTGGGCCACCGCCGTCTGGAAGGTGACGTCCCACAGACCCGGAGCCGCCGCCTGGTAAGCCTCCCCGCGCTCAAGGTTGTGCAGGAAGGCGGTCTGGGCGACCTTGCGGGCCCGCTCGCCGATGGTCTGGTAGGTGTGCGACCAGTCCACGCTCAGGCCGAGCCTGCGCCACAGGGCCTCGAACTGCTTCTCGTCCTCCACCGTGAGGCGCTCGCACAGCTCGACGAAGTTGCGACGCGAGACCGGCACCTGGTCGCGGGCCTTGATCGACTTGCCCTCCCCGCCGGTGTGCGGAGGAGTGAAGTCCGGGTCATAGGGCAGCGAGGGGTCGCAGCGCACCCCGAAGTAGTTCTGGACGCGACGCTCGGTGGGCAGGCCGTTGTCGTCCCAGCCCATGGGGTAGAACACCGCCTTACCGCGCATGCGCTGGAATCGGGCCACGGTGTCGGTGTGGGTGTAGGAGAAGACGTGCCCCACGTGCAGGGAGCCGGAGACCGTCGGCGGCGGGGTGTCGATGGAGAAGACCTCGGCGCGCTCGGCGCTGCGGTCGAAGGCGTAGGTCCCCTCGGACTCCCAGCGCTCGCCCCAGGTGGTCTCCAGGCCGTCGGTCGACACCTTGGCCGGCACTCGCGGGCTGTGGGGCTCGGAGGGCAGCAGGCGGCTGGACGATGACGGAGGAGCGGCGTGGCTCGTGGGGGTCTCAGACATGGGGTCGATTCTGTCACGGTGCGGCCCGGACCCTCGACACGGCCGGGTGTGAGGTCGGTGGGGCGTCGGCGCCGCCCCACCTGCCTCATAGATATGGATCCGGGTTACGAAACGGGCGCTAATTGGTACGCTTGTACCAATACGGATCGAGGGGGCCCGCAGCGGCCCCGGGTCGCGGTCGAGGAGGACGCGCATGGATGAGGAACCGGTGGAGCACAAGGACCCAGCCGCACAGACGTCGTCGGGCGTCTCCCGGGACCCGTCAGCGCAGGGAGGCAGCCAGGCCGGAGGGGACGTCACCGACCGCCTGCGGGAGCTCAGCGAGCACGCCGGCGTCCTCAGCCTCAAGAACACCCACCTGGCCAATGCCCTCAGGGCCGCGCGCCAGGAGCTGGCGGCCCTCCACGAGGACGTCAAGGCCCTTCAGCTCCCGCCCCTGGCGCACGCCACCGTCCTGGCCGTGGACGTAGGCGCGCGCACCGCTGACGTCTCCATCGCCGGGCGACGCCACCGGGTGGGTGTGGGACCCGGCGTCGTGTCCTCCTCCCTCCACCCGGGTGACGACGTCGTCCTCAACGAGCACCTCGTCATCACCGCCACCTGCCCCTCACCGCGCTTCGGGGAGGTCGTCACCGTCAAGGAGACCTACGACGACGGCACCGTCCTGGTCCTGGCCCGCCACGACGAGGAGCAGGTCCTCAGCCTCTCGGAGACCCTGAGCGACCACCGCCCCCGGGTCGGTGACGCCCTCGTGGCCGACCTGGCCGTGCGCATGGCGCTACGACCCGTGGTGCGCTCCGAGGTCGAGGAGCTCGTCCTGGAGGAGGTGCCCGACGTCGGATACGGCGACATCGGGGGACTGGGCGAGCAGATCGAGCTCATCCGCGACGCCGTCGAGCTGCCCTTCCTCCACCCCGACCTCTACCGCGAGCACCGGCTCACCCCACCGCGCGGAGTGCTGCTCTACGGTCCGCCCGGATGCGGCAAGACCCTCATCGCCAAGGCCGTCGCCGCATCCCTGGGGGCCGGCGGGCGCGGCGAGGCCTACTTCCTCAACATCAAGGGCCCCCAGCTGCTGGACAAGTACGTGGGGGAGACCGAGCGGCGCATCCGTGTCATCTTCGCCCGCGCCCGGGAGAAGGCGGCCACCGGGGTGCCCGTCGTCGTCTTCTTCGACGAGATGGACTCCCTGTTCCGCACCCGCGGGTCTGGGCGCTCCTCGGACGTGGAGACCACCGTGGTCCCGCAGATGCTCGCCGAGATCGACGGCGTCGACGAGCTCGACAACGTCGTGGTCATCGGCGCCACCAACCGTGAGGACATGATCGACCCGGCGATCCTGCGGCCGGGCCGCCTGGACGTCAAGATCCGCATCGGGCGGCCGGACCGGCGCGGCGCCGCCGAGATCCTGGCGACCTACCTGACCCCCGACCTGCCCATCAGCGAGGAGCTCCTGGCCGCTCACGGCGACGCGCAGGGGGCGGTGGACGCTCTCATCGAGCAAGTGATCGAGGCCCTCTACACCCGCCGCCGTGCCACCGAGATGGTCGAGCTCACCCGCTTCGACGGGCAGGCCGAGATCCTCCACGTCGCCGACCTCGTCAGCGGCGCCATGCTCGCCAACATCGTCGACCGAGCCAAGAAGGCGGCCGTCAAGGACCTGGTCACCAACGGCAGGCGCGGCCTGACGTCAGAGCACCTGCGCCGCGCCGTCATCGAGGAGATCATGGAGAACGAGGGCCTGCCCGCCACCGTCCACCCTGACGACTGGGCCCGCGTCAGCGGGCGGCGCGGCACACCCGTGGTCTCCATGAGCGTGCTCCAGCGCTCGCGCGAGGAGTGAGAGCCGTGGCGCCGGAGAGTACCCAGTGGGTCCCCGGCCGTGAGGTCACGGTCCTGGGTCTGGAGACCGAGTACGGCATCCTCGGGGCCGAGCCCGAGGACGTCGTGGCCGCCTGCCTGGACGCCGAGGGTGAGGCGGGGCGCAGTCGAGGCGTGCGCTGGGACTACTCCGGGGAGTACCCCCTGCGTGACGCCCGCGGCTTCGAGATGGACCGCGCAGCGGCCGACCCCTCCATGCTCACCGACATCCCCGGAGCCGCCTCCGTCGAGGCCCCCGTCCCCGGACGGGTACGCACCACCGCCGTCGTGCGCCTGACCGTCCAGGAGGAGGCCTGGCAGCGCGGCACCGCCACCTGCGTGGGCACCGGCGGGCGCCTCTACGTGGACCACGGCCACCCCGAGTACGCCACCCCCGAGTGCGCCGGTGCCGCCCAGGCCGTCCTGGCTGACCGGGCGGGGGACCTCCTGGTGGCCAGGGGCGCCGAGCAGCTGCGCCGGCGCGGCGTGAAGGCGCGCCTGTTCAAGAACAACGTCGACGGTAAGGGCGCCACCTACGGCACCCACGAGAACTACCTCGTGCCCCGCGCCCTTGACTTCGACGACCTCGTCCAGGCCCTGGTCCCCCTGCTCGTGGTCCGTCCGCTCCTGGTGGGCTCCGGCCGGGTCGGCACCGGCGCCGTCGCCCAGGGCGCCGACTTCCAGATCAGCCAGCGGGCCGACTACCTGGAGAGGATCGTCGGCCTGGGCACCACCGTGGACCGCCCCCTGGTCAACACCCGCGACGAGCCCCACACCGACCCCCAGCGCTGGCGCCGTCTCCACCTCGTGGCGGGCGACGCCAACTGCTTCGGCACCATCGCCTGGCTCAAGCTCGGCATGACCGCCCTCGTCCTCCAGGTGCTGGCCGACGGCGTCCCCGCCGCCTGGCGCCGCCTGCGCCTGGCCGACCCCGTGGCCCAGGCCCGGGACGTCTCCCGCGACACCCGTCTTCAAGGCATGCTGGAGCTGGCCGACGGGCGGCGCCTGAGCGCCCTGGAGATCCTGGAGCACTACCTGCAGACGGTGCGCAGCCACCTGAAGGACCACGGCCGCCCCGCGCCGGCGCCGGAAGGCGACCCCCTGCGCCCGGACCTGGCCGCGCTGGCCGACGGCGCTGACACCGACGGCGCCGAGACCGGAGCGATCCTCGCTTTCTGGGAGGCATCACTGGCCTCACTGCGCGAGCTGCAGGCCCAGGGCGCCGGCGGCCACGAGCCGGGGGAGTCGCAAGGAGCGGCCGGGCACCTGGAGTGGGTCGCCAAGAAGCAGCTCCTGGACGCCACCGCCCGTCGCCATCCCGGCACCGGCGGACACGACGTCCTCCACGCCGTCGACCTGGCCTGGTCCGAGCTCTCCCCGACCGGGAGGGGCCTGGCCGAGCGGGTGCCAGCCGGCGTCGACGCGCGAGGCGGGCTCAGTGACGAGGTGGTGGAGACGGCCCTCGCCGAGCCTCCCACCACGACCCGGGCCTGGCTCAGAGGTAGGCCCGTGAGCGACTTCCCCGGGCAGGTGGTCGCCGCCGGTTGGCACTCCATGGTCCTGGAGACCGGCGAGAGGGCCCAGCGCCGCCTGCCCCTGACCGACACCCTGGCCTTCACCCGCACCGCCACGGCACCTGCCCTCAAGGACGCCGCCGACGTCGTCGAGGTTCTCGCGCGCCTGACGGGCGAGCGTCCCGGCGACCCCGGGCGGGCTGCCGAAGCAGTGACCACATCCGCCACCCTGTCAGGAGAGCAGACATGAGTGAGTTCGCCCAGCCGTCCCGCAGCCGCCAGGACGATCCCGCCCCCGACGACGACCCGACCCCCGCCCCCGCCGGCCCCGCCCGGGGCCAGGGCCTGGACTCGGTGCTGGACATGATTGATGACGTCCTGGCCGTTGATGCCCAGGAGTTCGTGCGCGGCTTCGTCCAGAAGGGCGGCCAGTGAGCACCAGCGCCCCGGGGCCGCGCGTCACCGGCCTGGAGACCGAGTTCGGCCTCCTGTGCGCCCCCGCCGGGCCGCAGGCAGTCGCAAAGGCGGACCTGCCGGACGTCGAGCGGGCGGCGGCGCTCATCTTCCGTCACCGGCCGACCGGCTACCGCAGCACCAACCTCTTCCTGCCCAACGGCGGGCGCCTCTACCTCGACATCGGAGCCCACCCCGAATACGCCACCGCGGAGTGCGTGAGCGTGCGCGACCTCGTCGCCCAGGACCAGGCCGGCCGGGCGATCCTGGCCGACATGGCCAAGCGCGCCGCCGAGAGCCTCGCCCAGGAGAGGGCTGCGGTCCGCTTCCACCTCCTGGCCAACAACACCGATTCGGCCGGCCACACCTACGGCTGCCACGAGAGCTACTCCGTGCCCCGCAGCCTGCTTGACGCCACCGACGACGCATCGGCCGCCAGCAGTGAGACCACCATGGCGGTCCTCACCTCCTTCCTGGCCACGCGCCCCGTCCTGGTCGGCTCCGGGCGCCCACTGGCAGGCGGCCCGACGGAGCCGAACGACGGCAGCCGCGGTGCGGGGGAGGAGTCCGCCTGGGGCCTGTCACCGCGCGCCCCCCACCTGCAGGCCCTGACCTCGGCCGACACCACCGGGCAGCGCGCCCTGGTCAACACCCGCGACGAGCCCCACGCCGACGCCACCCGCCTGCGCCGCCTGCATGTCACCTGCGCCGACACCACCATGGCCGAGCCGACAACGGGCCTGCGCAGCGCCGTGACCCTGCTGCTCCTGGACGCCCTCGAGGCCGGCTGGGACTTCAGGGACCTGGCCCTGGTCGACCCTCTGGCCACGCTGTCCGCACTGGGGGAGAGCCCCTGGGGGGACGCCCCCGCCACCACCGTCCAGGGCCGGAGACTGAGCGCCGTCGACATCCAGGAGGCCTTCCTGGAACGACTGGCCGCCTACCTGGACGACGCCGGAGTGCCGGACTTCCTGCGCGGCGCCGAGCACCTGCTCACCGACCTGGCGCCCCGCGTCATCTCCGCGCTGCGCCGCCGCGACGACAGCGGCATCGACACCGAGATCGACTGGGCTATCAAGCGCCGCCTCATGCGCGCCCAGCGCGAGCGCCACCCCCAGCTGAGCGGCCACGTCCTGGGGACCCTGCGCTCGCGGGTGGACCTGGCCTACCACGACCTCAACGCCGACACCGGGCTGGTGCCGCGCCTGATCGCCCAGGGGGCCATGGCGAACCTGTGCGATCCGGAGGAGATCGAGCGCGCCCGCCAGACGCCCCCGGCCACGCGCGCCGCCCTGCGGGGGGCCTTCGTGGCGGCCTGCCTGGAGGTGGGTGCCGACTTCTCCGTCTCCTGGGAGAGCCTGCGCCTGGACTCACCGCCCACCGCGCCCGTGGACCTGCCGGACCCGCTGCAGACGGCCCATGAGGCCGCTGAGTCCCTCACGGGGCGGGTGCGGCGCCTGCGTCCCGAGGAGATGCACCGCATCGACCTCGTGGGCCGCGGCGGCCTGGGTGCGCCGGGCTGAGGATCCTGCGAGTCTCATCCTGGGACGTATCGACGTCGCTCAGGAACAGGTCGAGGCCAGTGCTCGCCTCGCGAGGCCGCTTCAGGTAAGACAAATCGTGGGCGGACGCTGTCTCATACCGAACGGTATGGGGCAGCGTCCCCGTTGTTATGAGAGCTCGTGAGGCTCCATGAAACCTCTTTGAAATACTGAGTGGTATCATTAATACTAACCGGTACGGATCGATCTGGTGGTCGATCGGGTTCCCGGATCCAGGTAGATGAACGAAAGGAGGAGGCTTCATGGCCGACGTACTAGCCATTGAGGACCTTCACAAGCACTTCGGAAGCGGGGCGCACACGGTGAGAGCCAACGCCGGCGTCACCATGCGGGTGGGTGCCGGCGAGGTGGTCGGGCTCCTCGGCCACAACGGTGCGGGCAAGACCACGCTGGTCAACCAGGTGGTGGGGCTCTTGCACCCGACCTCTGGAAGCATCAGGCTCGACGGTGTCGACGCCGTCGCCAACCCCGCTCTCGCCCGCCGCCTCACCAACGTCCAGGCACAGGCCAACGTCCCCATCACGGGGCTCACGCCCCTGACAGCGATCAACCTCGTGGGGCGCATGCGAGGAGGGCGCCCGCGTCAGACACGCAGACGCGCCGAGGAGCTCATCGAGGCCCTTGACCTGGGGGAGTGGGCGAGGACTCCCGCGCAGAAGATCTCTGGAGGTATCGCCCGCCTGACAGCCTTCGCCATGTGCGCCGTCGTCCCCGGGCGCCTGGTCATCCTCGATGAGCCCACCAACGACGTCGACCCGGTACGCCGGCGCCTGCTGTGGGACCAGATCCGACTCCTGGCCGATGCCGGATCCGCAGTCCTCCTCGTGACCCACAACGTGCGGGAGGCAGAACGGGCTGTCGACCGGCTCGCCGTCCTGGACCACGGCCACGTCATCGCCGAGGGAACTCCCGCAGCGCTCGTTGCCGGCCACGGATCATCCTTCGTCCTGGAGGTCAGTCGGACTCCCGGCCGACGGATCGAGCCGCCTGCGGGAATGAGCCTGACGCAGCACGACGCCGTGCACGCATCCGTGGCAGTGTCCTCCGACCGTACAGCGCAGGCCGTGGACTGGGCTGCTCACGCCCTCAAGGACGCCGCGATCGAGCGCTACGAGCTGGCACCGATCTCACTGGAGGACGTCTACGTCCACCTCACCGCGAGTACAGGACAAGAGGCGCATCGTCATGCCGCCTGAACCGAGTGAGGCAGCGGGAGGCCCGGCCCGTTCCAAGGATCCACGTTGCCCCGTGCCGCCATGTCAGCGCGGTACGACTCCAGCCCCCCAGAGAAACAGGAAGTGAAGGACAAGCCGATGCCTGCTTCAACCAGCGCCGCTACTGAAACGGCTCCAGCCGCTGTGACTGCTCTCGAGGTCACGTCCCAGACGACATCGCTCTGGCGTCAGCTCGGCCTGCTCATCCAGTGGCAGTTCCGACGCAGCCTCCCCATGCTGCCGCTGTTCATCATCGTCCAGACGCTGCTGTCCGTCTCCATGGTCCTGGGATACGGGCTCATCGCGGGACACCCAGACCGCGAGGCGAGCCTCTACCTGGCCGGCGGTGGCCCGGCGATCGCGCTCATCTCACTGGGACTCATCATGACACCCCAGTGGGTCTCCCAGTCCCGCACCGAGGGCAGTCTGGACTGGATGCGTACCCTGCCCGTCCCCAGGATCGCCTTCCTCCTGGCAGACCTCGCGATCTGGACCGCCCTGGCACTACCCGGCTTGGTCGTGGGCGTCATCGTCGCCAACGCCCGCTTCGACGTCGACCTCGCCCCGCAGTGGTGGCTGGTGCCCGGCGCCGTGCTGGTCGCCCTGACAGCGGCCTGCATCGGCTACGCCATCGCCACGCTCCTGGCTCCGGCCCTGGCTCAGATCCTCTCCCAGGTGCTCGCCTTCGGCATCTTGCTGTTCTCTCCCATGAGCTTTCCTTCCGACAGACTCCCCGACTGGGCCCAGGAGCTCCACCGCTGGCTGCCCTTCGAGCCCATGGCGCAGGTGGTGCGCGCCGGCCTGTTCTCCCACGACGCCACCATGCCCACCCGGTCCTGGGTCCTGCTGGTTGGATGGTGCCTGGTGTCCATCGTCGGAGCGTCATGGGCCCTGGGAAAGCGGCCCTGAACCGGCCCGCATAGTCGGAGCCCGGTGGAGGACGTGACGAATGTGGGGGAAGGACCGTGAAACCCTTTCTGAGGAGCCTCCTCTACAGTGGGGGCATGACCGCCAGGAGCTCCGCCCGAGGGCCGGACAGTGACAGTGACGATTCCGGGGCCTCCGCCTCGGATGACATCAGGGAGGCGACGCGCGCCCTCAACGAGGCGATCACGGCATTGTCCCGTGCGGTGGGGGCGGCCGGTCAGGAAGCGCGCCGGAGCAGCGAGAGCGCGGTGGCGGCCTCCCTGGACCTCGCCTCCCGGAAGCTGGCCTCCGCCTCCACCGCAGTCAGCGGCGCCGCCCCGGGGCGGGGCGGTGGACGGCGTCGGAGCGAGGAGACCAGGGCGCGGATTCTTGCTGCTGCCAGGGAGGTCTTCGCTGCCAAGGGCTACGAGGGGGCGTCGGTCAGTGACATCGCCTCGGCGGCCGGATTCACCAAGGGCGCCTTCTACTCCTCCTTCCCCTCCAAGGAGGCCCTGTTCCTGGAGGTCGTCACCTGTGGTGAGGAGAGCTCGGATGAGGCCGCTCGCCAGATGGCGAGCCCCGACCAGTGGGGCGAGCAGCTCCAGGAGCTTGCCATGGAGGATGTTGTCCTGCACCTGGAGACCTGGCTCTACGCCATTCGTCACGAGGACTCCCGGGACCGGCTGGCCGGCAGCTGGCGGCGCTGGCTGAGAGAGACCTCTGTCATGGTGGCCCGTTCCCACGGACGCCACGAGCCGGCCCAGCAGGATGAGGAGACGGCCTTCGGACTCCTGGCGGTGGGCATCTTCGGCCGCGTGAGCGCCGCAGCCACCACCTCGCAGGAGGTCGAACCCATCATCCAGCGCCTGTCCGAGCGACTCCTTGAGGATGGTGGTAGCTGACGTTCCGCCTCCGCCGAGAGCAACCTGTTTCGCGTAGGGGCGAGGAAGAACGGCTGCCTTCCGCCAACAGTGCCCCTCTCGGTGGAGGCCGGGCCTCCCGGTCAGGCGACCTGCTCGCGGTAGCGGCGGGCCACCAGCTCGGCAACCGCCGGGTGGTCGCCGATGGGGGCGGCCACGACGTCGGCGCCCGTGGAGTGCAGGGCCCGGTGAAAACGTCCCTCCGCCAGCAGGTAGGTGGCCACACCCACCCGCCCGGCGCCTCGGGCCCGGGCCGTGCTCACCGCGTCACGGACACTGGGGCGCGCAGCCGACAGGTAGGCGGGCGTCACCTCGCGCCCCAGACGCGCCTCGAGCAGGCGAGTGATGGCCTCAACCTCCTCCAGTGCCACCGCCTGACGCGACCCGGCCGCGCCCAGAACAATATGGTCGAGCCCTGCGAGCCCGCCCAGGGGCGCGGAGGCCTCGTGAAGCCGCTGCGCCACGGCCTCCACCAGGTGCGCCTCGACCCCCAGGTGCCCGGCGACCGTCCCCGATCCGTGCCGCTCCACCGCGGCCGGTACGTCATGGACAACGTGATAGCCGCGGGCCAGGAAGAAGGGCAGCACCACCGGATCCACCAGCCCCT
>ERZ772940.208-NODE-208-length-31716-cov-26.6345_pt1 | contig 31716 bp, 24 predicted proteins | sample MGYA00511682_ERZ772940 | MGnify/ENA primary metagenome ERZ772940 (study PRJEB29015, sample SAMEA2737922) | human oral metagenome | biome: human oral; feature: human-associated habitat; material: dental | place: China | collected 2031 ... | reverse complement strand
AGAAGGCAGCCTGAAGCACAAAACAAGCACTGTCCGAAAAACACCTAGCAGTCCACACCGAATCCCCGTCTGTTCTTCGGAAAATAGGGGCGATTCGCAGCTAGTCGATCATCGTTCGTTTTCGAACCACATGCAATAGCGACCGACATCTCACAAGGACGTTCCCTTGATGCCGCCCACATGAAACTGGGCGACATCAAGGGAACTGCCTTTTTCATGTCGTATCCGCAAGAGCATCCACCTCACCATCGACTTGCATCTGGCAAGATACTGACCGGTTCGGATTCGTCTTAACCCCACAAAGACACAGAACTCCTCCGGCCTCGTCGCTGCCGTGGCCTCCTCAGCCGGGCATGGAGAGGACGCAGCGCCGTGTGAAGGCCATGGGCGGCAGCCTGAGCGTGAGCCAGGGTGAGGGCCGCTGGACCACCGTCTTCAGCGTCCCCTTCCAGGCAGTCTCCTGAAAGGCCGCCCGGCGCCGCGGCCTGACATGTCGTCGCAACCAGGGTGCCCGGGCGGGGACATTCCGCGCGGCCGGGTGCAAACCACTCCGGCCGGGGACACGTCGCGCGTCCGGGGACGACCATTCTGTCCCCAAGCGCGTGGACTGCACCCATCGATGTCGAGTGTCCCCGGCAGAGAGAGCCTTCTACCCACGCCACGTCCCTCAGGAGCCGCTCGGCCAGTCCGCGCGGGACAGGAACAAGCCGATCGTGTCCAAATCGGTGACAAAGGCTCGGAACGGACACACACTGACGAAAGAAAACCGCATGATTCCGCGGTTCGCATGGTCGGGCAAAGAGTGCCGACGGCCCTTTGTCACCGATTTGGACATTCTGGCCCGCGATCACCTCCGGTGGCGTTGTCAGTACGCGCTGCCGAGCTCGACGAGGAGCACCCCCGCCATAATGAGCGCGATGCCTGCCACCATGGTGCGAGTCAGTGGCTCACCGAAGAAAAGCCTTGAGGCGATTGCCGTGACGGCCACTCCCCCGGCCGACCAGATCCCGTAGGCGACACCGAGCCCCAGCCCCTCCTTGAGGGCCAGAGTCAACATGGCGAAGGCCCCCAGGTAGCCGGCCATGACGGCGCCGTACCACCGCAGCCCTCTGCCGTCGGAGGCGAGCTTGAGTGAGAGTGTGCCGGTGGTCTCGGAGGCGATGGCTGCCACCAGGTAGAGCCCGCTCATGACGCCTCACCGTCCTTGTGCTGCGTGCCTGCGCGCTGCGCCCCGACCTCAACGAGGAGCACGCCGGCCATGATGAGCGCGATACTGAGGGCGACGAGCACCGTGATCGGCTCACCGAAGACGAGCATCGACAGCACGGCGGTCAGCGCCACACCCAGAGCACCCCAGAGCCCGTAGGCGACGCCGAGCGGCATGCCGGCCTTGAGCGTCAGCGACAGGAGGATGAAGGCCAGCGCGTACCCGATCCCGACAACGATGTAGAAGCCCGGATGGTTGAGGGCCTGGCGCAAGGCGAGGGTCGCCGACACCTCGGAGACGATGGCGCCTCCGAGAGCCGGCCAGGCGCATACGCCGCGGCCCGTAGCCCCTGCGCGATCCTTCAGCGCACCGAGCACCATCCGGCCTGTGGGCGTGCCCGGGCGGCATGCGCTCGCCCACGTCGACGTGCAGAGCACGTCCCTGACCGTCACGCCCGGTTCTCCGCGGTCTCGAGCCGCCGGCAGACCATGGAGCCGAAGGCGAGCGCCGGGACGATCATGAGCAGGGCGTTGGGCCCCCACCACAGCGGGTCGAAGTCACGGTAGAAGGACCAGAAGGAGATCGCCATGAACCCGGCACAGAAGGTGAGCATGAGCCCGACCGTCAGCACCAGGTCCCCGATCCTGCTGCCCACCCGCGTCAGGTGGGCGCCGAGGAAGACGGTCAGCGCGGCGGCCACGTCGAGCGGGAAGAAGGACCAGTTCCAGGCCTGGATGACCTGGTTGGAGTAGTCCTTGAAACGCAGGTGCTCGGGAATGAGATTGAGGAAGACGGCCGCCCAGTAGAGCAGCAGCCCGGCATCGACGGCCACCAGCAATTTCTTATACGTGGAGCCCATACATACATCCCTACATTGTGGCGACATTTTCGTCGACTAACCCTGGGCGTATCCGACGAAGCGCCGCTCGATTCTCGGCATCAAACGGTGCATTACGTACAGGTTCCCGTAGACCACCACCATCACCAGCATGAAACATGCTACTGTCAACATATTGACCCTCCAGTAGCGGGAGATAATAAACCACATCAGCGGAACCTGAAGAGTGACAGTCACAACCCCCGGGACATACCCCCCGAACCGGAAACACATTCTATAGTGGATAAGAAAGTGAAGGCTGTACGCCACACAGAAGCACAAGTACAACTCGTCACCTCGCGTCAACGAACACACATAAGAAACAGTCAACAGAATAACAAACTCCTCCAGCACCCCCACCGTAAACGCCGAACCATCTCTGGTTTCCCCAAAATAATCTGCCTGATTGGGGAGCGCCCGAAACTTCGACCGCCGCTTCCACAGAGGCAGAAACACCATCTCCTCAAAATCGTGCAGAATAAACAGGATCGGCAGCGCCCAGTAGCCGAGCAGAAACGACATTCTTCCTCCCAGTGATGACCCATCAGTCGATGAGGACTGTATGCCGGAGCCTCGTCCCATTCCACCCACACAGCACTTGTGGTACAGATTCGCAGAATCTGTACCACATAACAGGGAGGTCAACCTCACCTCTCAATGCGGGCCGCTCACAGGCGTCAAGACCTCAGGATGGAGTCGACTATGGCAAGCATTCAGCGTAAACCGACAACTCCTCGAGAAACGTCCGGACAACCTCCGAAGCCTTCGGGTCCATACCACGATCGAGCCAATGCAGGAGAATATTCCACATTCCACCAACGAACAGCAGATCCACGAGAGTTTCGTCAACTCCGGAGACCCCATGCCAGGGAAGGTCGGAGTGCGGCAGCGCCTCTAGGAACTTCTTTCGCTGCACATCAAGCGCCAGATCCAAAAGCTGACGCCTCCTCAATAGGATAACATACTCTTTGCGATCCCCCCAGAAGGAGAAATAATAGTTGAGAATTCCCTCAACATCCGATATGTCGCGCTCTTCAACACCTTGGAGATACTCTCTCAACAACTCCTCAATATAGAATGTCAAGACGGACCTCTTCGTGGAGAAGTGGCGATAGTACGTATTTCTAGATACACCCGCCTTGGCCACCACCTCTGATACAGAGATCTCATCAAGCTCATAAACCGCAAGCTTTTCAAAGAGCGCCTCAGCGATCCGCACCTTAGAACGGTACACGCGGGCGTCCACATCGACTTCACCACGATCAGCACTCCTCATCATATTCTAGGAGTGTAGCCCTCGACCGCAGACAGAGACTCAGGATGTGCTGCCTGCTGGGCGAGAGCCTCAGCCCCTCACTTCACGGTTCTCCGGCCCTGCCAACCAGGGATCGAGCGCGCAGCGCAATCGCCAGCCCGAGTGAAGTGCGCCATGTGCCGGCCAGGAACACTCTCAGATCTCAGCAGTACATCCCCCAGCACTCCCGGTGACGGTCCAAGACCGTCCAGAGTGAGGGGCGATAGCTGCGGCCCGCACTCAGGACCGCCGGCCCAGGACCAGGCTCATGGCCTCGGAGCGGGTGGCGGCGTTGCGCATGATGCCGCGCACGGCGGAGGTGACCGTGTTGGAGCCGGGCTTGCGCACGCCCCGCATCGACATGCACAGGTGCTCGGCCTCAACGACCACCAGCACCCCCCGGCACTGCAGGCGCTCGACGAGGGCGTCGGCGATCTGCCGGGTGAGGCGCTCCTGGACCTGGGGGCGCCGGGCGTAGCCGTCCACGAGGCGCGCCACCTTGGACAGGCCGGTGACGCGCCCGTCCGCGCTGGGGATGTAGCCCACGTGCGCCGCCCCGTGGAAGGGCAGCAGGTGGTGCTCGCACACCGAGTACATGGGGATGTCACGCACGAGGACCATCTCCTCGTGCCCGACGTCGAAGACCCGCTCGACGTGCTCGGCCGGGTCCTGGCCGAGGCCGGCGAACATCTCCGCGTAGGCGCGCGCCATGCGCTCGGGGGTGTCGCGCAGCCCGTCGCGCTCGGGGTCCTCCCCGATGGCGACGAGCAGGTCTCGCACCGCCCGCCGCACGCCCTCGGCGTCGTAGCTCATGGTCAGCCCCTGTCTCTCTGCGCCTGCCGGGCCCGCCGGGGCCCGGTTCGGCTCACCGGTTGTAGCCCCAGAAGTCGCCGCTGTGGGAGTCGCCCGACTCGCCGCCGGCTCCGTCATCGGCGGTGGTGGCCTCGACGACGGGCAGCGACTCGTCGCTGCGCCACAGGGGCCGCTCGGGCTGCTTGACGACGCCCTCGAAGATCCTCTCCAGGTCCTTCTCCAGGAGCGTCTCGCGGGTGAGGAGCTCCTCGGCCAGCTGGTCGAGCACGGCGCGGTTGCGGGTGAGGATCTCCCAGGCCTCCCGGTGGGCGGTGTCCAGCAGGTTGCGGACCTCGTCGTCGACGGTGGCGGCGACCTGCTCGGAGAAGTCGCGGCTGGTGGCGTTGAGCCCCAGGACCGTCTCGCTCTCGGTGGTGCCGAGCTTGACGGCGCCCACCGCGCTGGTCATGCCGTAGTCGGTGACCATCTTGCGGGCCGTGGAGGTGGCCTTCTCGATGTCGTTGGAGGCCCCGGTGGTGGGGTCGCGGAAGACGAGCTCCTCGGCGGCCCGCCCGCCCATGGCGTAGACGAGCTGGTCGAGCAGCTCGTTGCGGGTGGTGGAGTACTTGTCGTCCTGGGGCATGACCTGCGTGTAGCCCAGGGCGCGCCCGCGCGGCAGGATCGTCACCTTGGTGACCGGGTCGGAGTAGGCGCCGGCGGCGGCGCACAGGGCGTGGCCGGCCTCGTGGTAGGCGGTGACGCGCTTCTCGTGCTCGCGCATGACCCGCGAGTGCCTCTGCGGGCCGGCGATGACGCGGTCGATGGCCTCGTCCAGGGCCCGGTTGTCGATGAGGTGGGCGTTGCAGCGGGCGGTGAGCAGGGCGGCCTCGTTGAGGACGTTGGCCAGGTCCGCGCCGGTGAAGCCGGGGGTCCGCTTGGCCACGAGGTCGAGGTCGACGTCGTCGTTGAGGGGCTTGCCCTGGGCGTGGACCTTGAGGATGGCGGCGCGCCCGGCCATGTCGGGGGCCTCGACGCTGACCTGCCGGTCGAAGCGGCCGGGGCGCAGGAGGGCCGGGTCCAGGACGTCGGGGCGGTTGGTGGCGGCGATGAGGATGACGTTGGTGTTGGCGTCGAAGCCGTCCATCTCGACGAGGAGCTGGTTGAGGGTCTGTTCGCGCTCGTCGTGCCCGCCGCCGGTGCCCGAGCCGCGGTGGCGGCCGACGGCGTCGATCTCGTCGACGAAGATGATGGCGGGGGCGTTCTCCTTGGCCTGGTCGAACAGGTCGCGCACGCGCGAGGCGCCCACGCCGACGAACATCTCGACGAACTCGGAGGCGGCCATGGAGAAGAAGGGCACGCCGGCCTCGCCGGCGACGGCCTTGGCCAGGAGGGTCTTACCGGTTCCGGGCGGGCCGTACAGGAGGACGCCCTTGGGGATCTTGGCGCCGACGGCGCGGAACTTCTCGGGCTCGGAGAGGAACTCGCGGATCTCCTGGAGCTCCTCGACGGCCTCGTCCTCGCCGGCGACGTCGTCGAAGGTGACGTCGGGGATCTCCTTGGAACCGACCCTCGCCTTGGAGCGGCCGAAGCCCATGGCGCCGCCGCGCCCGCCGCCCATGCGACCAATGAGCCACCACATGAAGCCGCCCAGCAGGAGGGCGGGGACGAGCAGCTGGATGAGGGAGGCCCACCAGCTGGTGGTGGGCACCACGGAGTTGAAGCCCTCCTTGGGAGCGGCGGCCTGCACGAGGCGGTCAACCTGCTCGGCCTGGGCTTCGGTGTAGGAGAACTCGACCTTCTTGCCCACCGGGCGCGACTCGATGCCCTTCTTCTTGGGCTGGACGTAGGTGGTGGTGAGGTCCAGCTCGACGCGCTGGTTGCCGTCGATGACGGTGATCGACTTGATCGTGTCCGGCTTGTCCCGCAGGAGCGTCAGGCCGTCGGAGGTGTCGATGGTGCGGTAGCCGAACATCGAGGAGAAGACGGCCCAGCCGAGGATGACGACCAGAAGGAAGGGCACCAACCACAGGAACGGGTTGCCCAGGGTGTCGCGGAGCTTGCGGTCGCGCCTGCTGCGGTCGTTCTTACCGGCCTTGCCCGGCTTCCCCGAGTCCTTGCGGCCGGGCTCGCGCCCAGAATCTTTCATCGTGCGGTAGGTCCCTTCAACATACTGATTCCTCAGACGTTAGCGGATAGCACGGCAAAGGTCCCATTGCGCTTGCTCACGTTCGCGCCGGGCGTGGCCGGGAAGATCCGGGGATGCGGGCCGGTTGGAGGCTCGCTGGCCGCGAGGACGCACCGTTGGGCCCGAGGGCTGCGGCCCGGGGGTGCGCTCGTGCGCCTTATGGTGCGTCCGCGACGACGTCGATGACGCCCATCCCGTAGGCGCTGTGGGAGCCGACGCTCGTGTAGCGGGCCAGGGCCATGAGCTGGGAGAAGACGGCGGTGATGGGGCCGGCGGCGGGGGCGCTGATGCGCAGGGTGCCGACGCTGGCGGGGATGCGGCGGCTGGAGAGGCGTCCGCGACGGTCGGCACGCGGCATGCCCAGGCCGACGACGGTGCGGCGGGTGTGGTCCTGGGTGATGAGGACGGAGGCGAGGCGCTCGCGCTCGGGGAGCTCGGGGGCAAGGGGGCGGCACCAGTGGCGCCAGCGCGCGTGGAGGCTGGTGGCCAGGGAGGCGGCGGTGACCTCGGGGACGTGGTGTCCGCGGGAGGTGAAGACGGTGGGGGTGAGCAGGCGGATGTCCCAGGCGGTGGAGGCGGTCTGGGCGGCGAGGTCCTCCCAGTCGGCCTGTTCGAGGACCTGGGCCTCGACGGCGGCGAGCATGGTGGTGGTTTCGCCGCCGTCGCCAATGGGCAGGACTCCGCCCCAGGCGAGCCAGGCGTCGAGCGTGTCCAGGAGGTGGTCGTCGAGGAATCGCAGCTCGACGCCGAGGCCGTCCGGGGCCTGGGTCATGTCGCCCAGGCAGTAGGGCTTGGGGCCGGGCTGGTCGTGGGGTGGGCGGTGGGCGAGGGCGGGTAGGCGGGCGGCGCGTTCGGGGCTGACTCCTTCGGGGAGGTCGAGGACTCTGCCCCAGGCGGCGTGAAGGCGGCGGGGGGTGGCCTCGACCGGGCCGGGCGCATCGAAGCGGACGAATACGGTGGCGGGCACTCGACGGGGCTCCTTTGCGGCGTGATGTGTGGTGGGTGCGGCAGGCAGGCCAACGGCGGCGCCGGCTGGTGGCGGGAGGCCGGCGCAAGGCTGTCTACCTTTTTCTTTCTGGCGACACTACCGGAGGGGAGGCGGCCTGTACGGGGAGTTCGAGAGGTCGACGTTCTTCAGCATCGAGGGCCAGGAGGAGGCGGAGAGGGCGAGAGCCGGCGGCGCGCCGGCCGAGCCACGGAAGCACAATGTGTCGACAGTCACGGCTAGGAACATCGACCTTTTGGCTTGACGTCGTTGGAAACTGGTGGCTGGAGACCCTGGAGGGGGCGTCGGTGGCGCTTGGCGTCAGGACGCCGAAAGGTGGTTAAATAGGGGCGGTGCTGGCCGGTCCCGCGGGGTGCTTGCGGAGCCGGTGGCGCTCCAGCCCCCGGAAGTGGCACAACGACGCCACTCCCAGAGGCAGGAGTCAGAAAGCACCCAGCACCACAAGGTGCATTAAGACCTTGCGAGTGTACATGATGGCCTGGTTGATCTCAGTGGTCAGAAAGCACCCAGCACCAGAAGGTGCATTAAGACGAGATGTCCTTTCGCCTGTGTCGTCCACTTGTTGGTGTCAGAAAGCACCCAGCACCAGAAGGTGCATTAAGACGGTGCGCACTCCTGTGAACAGGTTCTCCGCGACCTGGTCAGAAAGCACCCAGCACCAGACGGTACATTAAGACGGTGATGCACACCCGGATAATCTGCTTGCTCATGGGGCAGAAAGCACTCAGCACCAGAAGGTGCATTAAGACCTGATGTAAGAGAGGATGAGACTGGGACTATTGCCGGTCAGAAAGCACCCAGCACCAGGAGGCCTATTGACGGGACTTACAGTCCACCCTCATCTCCTTTACGAGCTGAGCGGCCAGACGGCTCGGCGGAGGAAGCGCTCCCGATGTCGCACGGGCCCGACTCCTCCACCACACCAGGATTTGCCCGCAGTCACAGGCAGGAACGTCGACCTTTTGGCTTGACGTCGTCGGAAGCTGGTGGCTGAAGGTGCTCAAGGTGCCGTCGGTGACGCTTGGCGTCAGGACGCCGAAAAGTGGTTAAATTGGGGTCGTGCCGGCCGGTCCCGCGGGGTGCCTGCGGAGCCGGTGGCGCTCCAGCTCCTGGAAGTGGCGCAACGACGCCCCTCCCAGAGGCAGGGGTCAGAAAGCACCCAGCACCAGAAGGTGCATTAAGACTAGGCTACTGCACTGGCGTCAGCGATCCAGTCCTTGAGTCAGAAAGCACCCAGCACCAGAAGGTGCATTATGCCCCCTTCGGCTTGGCCCGACGCTTGACCTCAACGGTGTCAGAAAGCACCCAGCACCAGAAGGTGCATTAAGACTTAAAGGCGGAGTAGTCTCTGGGTCTCTACTCATTCGGCAGAAAGCACCCAGCACCACAAGGTGCATAAGACCTTCTTGCCCTGCAGTGCACGGGCGGCTTCCCCCGCCAGAAAGCTCCCAGCACCAGAAGGTGTATTAAGACTGGTTTGACTCACCCTTGTCGTTCTTGGTGTCAAGTCAGAAAGCGCTCAGCATCAGTAGGTGCATTAAGACCCGAAGTGGAACAGCATAAGTAACTCCCAAGCGGGCCAGAAAGTGTCCAGCACCAGAAGGTGCATTAAGACACGAGCATCTGACAGCGCTTCAGCTCGCATTTGGTCAGCCAGAAAGCACCCAACCTCAGAAGGTGCATGACGGCATATATCTGCATGCGCTGGGACACCGCATGCAGATCTTGACCCTTGTCCGCCAGCATCTCGATGACGTTCTTACCGAGCTCTCCGAGTCCCCGCGCTCAGGAACCTACGAGCCCGACCCGCTCCTGAGCTTCGGCATCCCCAAGGGCACCTCCGGGGAGGTCTGCACCCTGCACATCCCCTCCATCCGGAACCGGGTCGTCGAGCGCGCGGTCATCAACGCGGTCGTCCACAGGGCCGACCTCGCCATGTCCCCCTGCTCCTTCGCCTACCGGACGGGCGTCGGCACCGATGACGCCGTCGACCACCTCGCCAGGCTGCGGGACGCAGGCTACTGCTACGTCCTGCGCACCGGCATCGAGGACTACTTCCCCAACCTCAACATCGAGGATGCCCTGGCCGCCCTCTTCCCCATCGCCGGCTGCCCGCGCACCATCGACCCCATCCGGCTCATTGCCCGGCCGCGGCGTGCCAGGGGCGAGCGGCGTACCCGCAACCGCGGCATCGCCCAGGGCTCCTGCCTGTCCCTGCTCCTGGCCAACCTTGCCCTGACCGACGTCGACCGGGCCATGGGCGACGCGGGCTACGGCTACGCCCGCTTCGCCGATGACATCGTCATCTGCAGCCCCCATGAGCCCGAACTGCTGGAGGCCCTCGAGCTCCTCGACACCTTCCTGACGCCCAGAGGACTCCGACTCAACCAGGAGAATACCGCCATGACCAGCTTCGATGAAGGCTTCTGCTACCTGGGGACGGACTTCTCCCGCAGCTTCCCGCCCGTCGACCCCCGCCACGACATCAAGGGCCGTCCCGACCTGGGCCAGGTGGTCTACGTCGGCCACGACGGCGCCCGCGTCCACATCAGCCAGAACCGTCTCATCGTCGACGGCGCCGACGGCCTGCCGCAGGTCTCCATCCCCCACCGAGCTCGAGCCCTCGCTCGGGGTGCTACACGCCTCCACCGACAAGCATCCCAGCCTCTCCCTGGACCTCTACGCGGCGGGCTCGCCTGGCCGCCGCGCTGGAGGGGTGGGGCTACCGGCTCCAGGAGTCCGTTATCCAGCTGCGGCTAGAGCCCGCCGAGCTCAACGAGGTGCGCCGGCAGGTCACCGAGATCATCAACCAGGCCGACGACGTCATCCACCTCTACCCGCTGTGCGACTCCTGCCTGGCGCGCAGCGAGGTCCACGGGACCTCGCCCGCACTCGACGACGCCGGACTGTACCGAGGGGTATGGTGAGCCGGCGGCACGCCGAGTACGCGCAGCTCACCAACGCACCCCGCCCGGCGACGACGACCGCGTCTTGTGCGACGATCAGTGCCGCCGGCCGCGGTGATGAGCCTTGCCATGGTGACCGCCTTGACGCCCTTCGCCATGCTGCCGTCCACCATTGCGGTTGCTCGTATTTCCATTTCTTTCCGGACGATGAATACTCAAAGGCTTTCTCGCTTGTTCCCCAAACAAATCTCTTGGTGAAATCCCTTTATTTCGCTTTGGCACACCAGTCCGACTATCGGTTATATTGTTTTCCTTATTTTCATCCAGAGTCATGTAACGAACCTCAACCCTATCGGCATAGCCGTAGGCGGCACGTCGCATAGCCCGAACCCAAGGTTCCCTCGCGAGGAACTCTTCCTTCGGAAGCAAGAAATCGGTCGAAGAAACACCCTTGCCATCAAGTCCGTCACAGCTCTCTAGCGACATATAATCATTCGCTAGATCCACACCCGTCTTAGCCTTCAGAGAATTCTCCACCATGCGAACCTCAACAACGCCCAGACCGTAAGGTTTGCCGAGCCCCATGCGCAAGTATCCAACTTTATTTCCACCGGCATCTCGCTCCTCCTCAGGGACGAGATTCTCAGGGGTAAGCACCCACAGCAATGCGGCGAGCTCATCTCGGGAAAGATTCTCGTAGCGAAGAGTGCACTTAAAATCACTTCCCGCTTTAATCCAGGAATTCACCGCCAGCCGAACCGCATCATTACTAGACTCCCCGTCTTTCGAACCCAGCTCCTCTTGATTGCCCTTAGGAAATTCATTCTTACCCAACTGGTTCCGATGAACCGGATAGCAGGCAGCACCCAAGTGCTGCCCTTCCCTAAAGTAATCACCACGCCTCAGAGGACCACCGGAGGCGGTAAGCGGAGTCTTCCCCGAACTGTCCGTAAGGAAACGACGCGCTGACGACATTTTAGGAGAAAGCAGAGGAGGAAGCTCTCTCCGGTCCCTGCTGATGACAGCATTGGACGAATCCACCGCACTTATACTGATGCGCCCACGCGACGCAACGTCGCCTCCGACGGCACCCCGCTCAGGACTGGGAACGACATACCCAAACAGCCTGTCCGCTGCTGATGCACGATCTTTATCATCGACAGGGAACACATCCTGTTTCTTCGCCAATTCCGCCGGAGACAAGTCATAGGTTCGCCGCCCCACCATGGTTGGCAGCACTGCCAACACCTTGACATTGCGATTAACTTGCCCCTCAACCGCACCATCATCTAAAGTTTTTGCACTCAACACCACAAATACGGGATCATCCTTCAACAACTGTCCAAGCTTCTCTCGCTCCGAGCCATCAGCCGCCCGATTGAGTAGACTTCGACTTTCCGGCCGTTTACTCATTTCCACATATGAGCGCACAATCTTCTCATATTTTGAGATGACGTCCGGAGGTAGTGCAACGGCAGTCCCCTTTTTCTCTCGCCACCTTCCGTCCTTTCCTTTCTTTGTCTTGAAGAAAAATCTCTCGTACTTTTTGTCCTTATACAGGTCTTCTGCGCATTTATGGCGAGGCGCAGTCCGGCACGGAAATCCATGGGCAGCAAACTCCTCACCTTCAATTGGAGCCCGGAAAAATTGCTCAAAGTCTCCTTCTTCACCGATATCTTCATTCCAGACATGGGTGACCATTATTTGTTTCCCTGATTTTCCGTACCATTTCGTCAACTTTACATACACCCATTTACCATGCTCGGTTCTATCCCTGAACTTTGACATGACTTCAGCCTCAGTTGGAAGCTCACCAGACTCCCCTGACTTAAGATTGGGGTGACCTTCTAACACAATGGTTCCAGCACCTTTTTCAACTGAATCCCTAAGCAACGCCATCTCGTTTTTATTTCCAGTTCCGTTCAGGATCTCAACCGCCCACCCCTGGATCTCGTCATCATAATATACGACACCCGGGAAGAGGCCGTTGGCCTGTGCGGGATCGACGCGGTACGTAAGGGGCTCATCATGCCCGGCAAACACCCTGAAGCGGGAGCAGGTTAGCGTCTCAAATGCGCGAGATATCATCCCTTTGATCATTGTTGGCGGAACTGCCGCTTTTCCGTTTACGTCAACAGGAAGAGAGACGCATGGCCTACCTTGCTTATTGACCTCACGGCTCAATGAGGGCTCAGCACTCTGTTCACCAAACACGAGAGGTGTCTTGACGGTGATTTTCAGATCAACTGATCCTGTCCATCTCTCAGCGGCAAGATGATCATGGGCAGGCGCGACATCATCCTCGAAGAGGTCGGAGGAGTAACCTTTTTTCTGGGCTTGTTCTCTCGGCACCGGAATCCGGTTGACGGCGGAGTGGAACGGTTGGAACGCGGTCATGTCAGCCCCACCTTCCGGTCATGAGCTCGTCGGTAAATACGGTGTTTCCGTACGTCTCCTCCACGGTGAAGACCTCAATGCTGTCCATGACGTCGCCTTTCTCTCCGTGCTGGAGGTAGCTGTTGTCCCGAACCCAGCAGTCGCTGCCGCCCGGGAGACCCTCGCGGGACGCGCCGACCACGATCTCAGCGGCCCCACTGCCGTTGAGCCACCGCAGCTCATGGGCCAGGACGCCATCCTCGCCGGCGACGTTGCCGCCGTCGTCGGTCTTCTTGCCCATTACCCGCCACAGGCGCAGCTCGAAGACCGTGTCCAGGTCGATCTCCTCCTCCCGGGAACCGGCCTGTCCATCCTTCTCGATCAGGGTGGTGAGGCCGGAAGCCCCCGCCCTTCTCACCGAGTAGGCGCCGCTGGTCGTGTAGGCCACGCCGTTCATCTCGCCGCCCAGGTCCTCGGCGCGTTCAAGAACCCGTTGAAGCTCGGCGCCCCCGGGCTGCTCGGCTCCCGCGCCGGGCATGTCCTTCCAGACCGCCTCTCGCAACGGCTCCGGCTCCCACGTCTTCTCAGGCATCCCGTTCCTCCTTGTCCTCAAGCGGTCTCTCGCTGCTGCCCACCAGGTAGGAGGACCATCCCTCCCAGCCGGCTCCGGCTCTCGGATTCTTCTCGATCCCGGAGTTCACGTCTCTGAGCCCCTTCAGAATCCGCCGAGGAAGCGACTCGCCCGTCCCGTCCTCGGAGGCCTTGAGGGACCAGTTCTCGATCCCCAGACCCTTTCCGCCGGTCACGGCTATGGCCTTGACATTGACCTGTCCCATGCCCCGGGTGCCGCGGCTCCCCAGCGGGAGCGTCCCGGCGGCCAGCTCGGCGAGCACCAGCCCCAGGAGGCAGAAGGCGGCGCGGCTGCGGTCCTCGCCCCGGCTGTCCTCCTGCCCGTCCGGTTCCTCCAGGCCCGCCCGCGCGTTGGTCAGAAGCCGGTCGAGGTCGAGCTCCAGGACGATGCTGTTCCAGGTGGAGTCGTAGACCTCCTCGCTGTAGAGCAACCCGTCCGCGACGCCGCCGGTCCACCGGTCGCCGGCGTTGTGCGTGACCTTGCGGCTCGGACCGTCCTCGGCGGCGAGCGTGTCGAGGACCGTCAGCGCACCGCGGTGCGTCGTCGACCCGAACAGGTCCCGCACCAGGCTCGGATCCTGCGCGAGCTGCTCGTGGACGCCGGCACTCGACCAATCGGCCACCGTGCTCGGGTCCTTCTTCGCCAGCAGAATGGTGCGGGCGATCCGCGTCGCCCGGGTCCTCAGCGCGCCACGGACGGAACTTCCGGGCAGCACGATCGGGTCAGACTCCTCCGGGCCGGCGCGCAAGGGACGGGCCGGCTTCGTCTCCTCAGAGTCCGCGCCCTCCGCCTCTCCCGGCGATCCGTCTGCGGCCCCGGCATCGGCTCCCTCCCCGGAGCCGTCATCCTGGGGCTCGGCCACGAGGATCCCGGTGGGGCTGTCCCAGGTGATCTCGATCCGCATCCGGCCGCTGCCCCCGCAGTCCACGGGGGCGACGTCGACCGAGCGGCCGCCGGCGCCGGAGAGCCACTCCTCCAGTCCCGCCCGGCTGCCCGGCTCCGCCTTGGTGAGCCTCCAGGCCTTCTCCGAGTCGCTGAGCGCGACTCTCCCCCACCCGGCGTTCTGCCGGCCGCCGAAGGCGACCCTGCCGTCCTTGATGAGCCCGATGATGAGCGCGAAGAGCTTCTCGACCTGCTCCGGCCCGGGCGGGGCGACATCGCCCTGAGGTACCTCGACGTCGTCGGGCAGCCCGGCCTCCGCGGTGATGGTCAGGGCGAGCTCCTTGCCGCGGGGCAGGTACTCGTGCTTGAACAGCGCGGTGTCGCCGGCCGAGCCCCAGTACCGGTCGATGGCGTTGCCCATCCGGGTCGGGAGCATGACCTTGTGCTCCTCATTCCCCTCATAGCCCTCGGTGGGCAGCTCGACCGTGTGCACGGTGATCGCCGAGGCCCGCAGCGGTGCCGCCGAACCGGCCCCTCGGGTTCCGTCATCGCCCCACAGCTGCCGCAGCTCGCGTTCGGTCGGTCCGACGGCGCCGCCGTGCTCCTCACGGAATCGCTGGCAGGCGGCTCGCAGGGCGCCCTTGACGGAGCGTCCGGTGAGGACCGGACGGCCGTGGCCGTCGCGCGCGAATCGCCGGGCGACGGTGGTCCGTCTTGCCTTGGACTTCTTCTTGCCGCCTTCGGAGGCGTCATTGAGTTTCTCGGAATCGCTCGCCGGCGTGGACTCATCGTCGCGAGAGTCGACGGCTCCGCGCCGGCGGTCGACCATCTCGTCGATGCCTCCCGAGTGGAGGGGCGCGTCCGTCACCAGGTGGACGGTGAGCTCATAGCGGGTCACGCTCATCGCTGAGCCTCCTTCGATGCCGCAGCACCATCAGCGGTCGGTGCGAGGTCCTCCCCGTGAAGGCTCCTCAGTGTGAACGTCTCCTTCTCCAGCAGGGGGTGCCCGACGACGAACCGCCCGAAGCCCTGCGCCCGCAGCTCCCCGATGCCGACGGCCGCCAGGGCGGCCAGCCTCTCCGGGGCGGTGGTTCTCACCTTGAGGACCGAGCCGGCCTGGATGGCCATGCGGGTGGCCCGGGGCTGGTGGCTCGCCGCAGACCAGGAGTCCACGCGCCGGTGCCTGACCCCGGCGTTGAAGCGCGTCTCGTCCGCCTCGGCGAGCTCGATGGGGGCGCCGGCCCGCTCGAAAGCGGCGAGCAGGTCGGTCAGGCTCCCGCCCGGGCCGAGCCGGGCTGAGCGGGCCAGTACGTCGGAGGTGAACCAGATCGTCGTGTCCTCGGCGTCGACCACCTGGGGCGCCGGGCTCGGTGCGAAGGCCGAGAGGGTGCACTCGGTCTCCCCGAAGGTGCCGCTGAGGCGACGCGCCCCGAGGCGGGCCCAGTGCCCGGTGCCGGCGAGGGCCTCCAGCTGCTCACCGATCCGCTGGTACAGGCGGGTCGAGACCGTCACCGTCGCCTGGAGGCTCAGGCCCGCCGGGAGCGCCCGCACCAGGTAGAGCTGGCCGTCCCTGGCCGCCCCGGTGGCGGCGTCGTGCGCCGTGGACTGCCGCCCGATGAGCGCCGGGGCGCCCTTCGCGCCGGCGGTCGGGAAGACGTATCCGTTGCGCAGCGGCTTGTGGACCTCGTTCTCGGGCTCCTCGGCGCGCATCCGGTTGCAGACGCGCATCTTCTCGTCGCCCTCGCCCTCAGCCGTCTTGGGCTCCTGGCTCTCGGCTCCTTGGCCGACCTTGGGGCTGGAGAACACCAGGGGCATCGGCAGCCCGCGCTCCCCCTGGTAGGAGACGACGCCGTCGGAGACAAGCAGCTCCCCGTTGACGACGGCGTCGCGGACCTCCCGGACGAGGGCCTCCGATGCGCCGGGGGTTTGGGCGACGGTGCGCGTGATGAGCCGGTGCACCCAGGGCAGCAGGACGGTGCCGCGCAGGAAGTCCAGGGAGCGGATCTCGTTGGACATGGGGACCTCGTAGGAGACCACCGGGGTTCGCAGGTCGATCGTCAGGGTCGCCTCGTGGAAGGTGCCGGCGGCGGTGGGTGCACGGCTCGCCTTGAGGACCGGGGCGGCCGCAGCGGTCGCGTCCGCCGCGGGGACCTGCGGTGCGCCGCGCCCCTTCCACCTGCCCAGCTGTGTGCGGCACCAGTCCTTGACAGCCCGGGTATCGCCGGGCTCGTGGTCGGTGTGGATGAGGACATCGCAGACGCCGTCGCCGGCCGCCCGGTTGGAGCCGATGGCGCGCACCAGCAGGCCGGCCAGGGCCAGGAGGAGCTCGGCGGCGTCGCGCTGCTCGTTGCTCCAGGTCAGGGGGCGTCCATCCCTGTCGACGTCGGACAGGGTGACCTCGCCGCGCAGCCGGCAGGCGCCGACGCGTTCGAAGAGCCTCAGGAAGTCCTCGCGCGCCGTGCCGGTCTTCTCGTCGATGGACAGGGAGACGACCTCGTGAATGAGGTCAGCGGGGTCGGCCGGCGGGTCAATGAGCCTGGCGTCGGAGAAGGTGACGAGCCGCGGCGCCAGGTCGGAGCCGAACAGGGCGGAGGCGAAGGCGCGCCAGGAGCGGCCGGAGCCGTCGTCGAGTGCCTGGGCCGCGAGGAGCGACTGCTCCCGCACGACGCCGGCGAGCACGGTCGCGCGCACGATCGGCAGGCCGCGCTCGTCCTTCTCGACGACGGAGTCCACGCCGCCGGCGACGCCGGTTCCGGTGGTGACGCCCCAGTCGGAGTGGAAGGTGACCGACAGTGGGAAGGAGGTCGGGGATGAGGGGCTCATTCGGTGGCCTCCGATGCTGTGTTGTGGGGCTCCGCCAGGCTGGGGAGGGGAAGCTCGAAGAAGGAGGGCGGGAGGAGGTCGGAGAGCTCCAGGAGGTCGAACACGGCGCCCAGGCCGCCGAGCTCGGTGTCGATCCAGTCGCCGACATCCTCACGGGCCGCCTTCCACTCGTCGCGGGCGCGACGGAGCGACGGAGCGACCCAGTCCTCCTTCTCCTCAGACGCCTCGGAGCCCGGAGTCTCGCGGTCCGTGGCCTCAGCGGTCGGGGCGTCCGTCACGTCGTCGTCACGATGAGCGGCTCGTTCCCGCACCGCAGCGGACAGCAGGCCGCGGATGCGCGCCGCCCGGGTGCGTGGGAACGGTTCGAGGTTGGTCTCGTTTCGGCTCTCGTCGGTGCTGCCGAGGGGCACCCCCTTGAACCGGGCGACGCGCCGGCAGGTCGCCTCCCAGGGCTCGTGGCGAAGGTCGTTCGGCGAGGAGTCGGCGGATGTGCTGTGCTCGCCGTCGCCGGAGCCTGCGGTTCTGGAGCCGTCGTCGCGGGTGCTCACGGCCGACGACGTCTCGTCGTTGAGCAGGCGGAAGGGACGGGTGGTGAAGCTCTCGTAGCCGCGTATGGCCTCGTCGGGGTCGAGGACCGTGGTGTCGAACAGGACGTGGTAGTCGAGTGTTGAGCACGGCGGGCACGCTGTCTTGCCGACTTTCTTGGCGCGATTGACCAGTTTCTCGGCCAGCTCGTAGGCGATGTGGAAGGGGAAGTTGCGTTTGACGATGGCGACGCCGGCAGCGGCGGTCATGGGGCCGGTGTCCTGGCCCTCGGGCGGGGTGAGGTAGCGCAGGATCGGGTCGTTGCCGGTGGCCTCCGCGTAGTGGCGGAGGTAGGCGGCGGCGAAGGGGAGGGCGTAGTCGCCGCTGGTGATGACGGTGACGTCGTCGCCACCGAGGATCACCGGGACGACCGGGATGACAGTGTGCCCCCGCCCGGCCCGGTCGTCATCATGTTCGGACAGCTCGTCGATTCGCGTCCATGCTGCGGCGAAGGCGTGCTCGACTGCGTTTTGCAGGCGCTCGTTGACCGCCCGAAGGAAGCGCCGCAACGCGTCGGGGTCGTCGCGGTCGCAGCCGACCTCGGCGTTGAACACGCCTGGGGCGACGCGGTCCATCGAGGACTCGAGATCCTTCATGATGCCGCCGACGCCGTTGCCGTCGATGTGGATGACAGCGACCTTGGACAGGAAGGTGTAGTCGCCGGAGTCGGTGTCCGGGCTGGCGGTGCTGCTGGCGTCCGGGTCGGACTGGATGGCGCGCTCAAGCGGACGGAGCTCCTCTGCTCCCCGCGAGATACTCTCCTCGGGTGACGGCCTGCCTTCATCACCCACCGGCTCGATGCCCTCAACGAAAACTTGGTGGAGCTTCTTGGCCAGCATCGTCGGGTCTCGGGTGAGCAGTGCTTGTTTGTCTGAGAGGTCGGAACTGCGCTTGACCCCCTTCTTCAGAAGATCGAGCCGTGCCCGGTACGCCCGGTAGCGCCGGACACGCGAGGCCAGCGACAGCGCATCCTGGCGATCATCCTTGGCCTCGTCCCAGGTGGCCAGCGGCGGGGAGGCGGGCAGGGAGGAGTCCTTGGCCCGGCTGAGGAACGGAAGCTGGGAGAAGCGCGCCTCGGCGGGCGGGCGTTGGAGGGCGTAGCGGGCTGCTTCCGCGTGGATCTCCTTGAGTGCGCTCTCGGTGACGTAGACGGGACCGGACTGCGGATCGGAAGGAGTGGGCAGGGAGATGAAGACGCCGGAGACGTCCATGCCCGGCGCCTTGGCGAGAGCCGTACGCGTCACGGCGCCGATGACGTCCTTGGCCTGTTGGGCTGAATCCACCAGGAAGATGACCTTGCCGGAGGACGTGGAGACCCACTGGGACTCGTGCGGTTCTCGGCCGTCGGGCAGTCCGCGAGCCGCGCACCAGGCTGCGGCCGCGCCCTTAGCGAGAAGCTCCTGCGCAGTCCATTGCTCGAGCTTGGTCAGCAGGGAGGACGCTCCGACGCTGTCCCGCAGCCGCGGCGAGGAGAAGATGAAGCGCTGATTCCCGTTGGTTTCAAGCATGACAAGGTGCATCGTCAACTCCGTTCGTACGGTGGCGCGGCTGTGGGCCCCGGGATAGTCTTACCAGACATCCGGTTGGCGTGGCGAGCGTTCACCCAGAACAATGACGTCCTTGACAAACATTGCCATGCGGGTTTATGGTCGCCGGTTTTCCCCGCTACCCCAACAACACGCAACAACATCCAACCTTGTAAAAACTCTGCGCACCCGCCGCGGGTGTGGCACTGTTACGGGGCAGGCGACCGCCTCTCAACCAGCCCGCCGAGTAAGCAGTCAGGCTGCAGCAGAGCATGCCGACGCGAGCCTCATTTCCAGCACCTCAAGGGTGCGCCCGCACCATTCAAAGGAGAAGAGTCAATCATGCTGCTTGTTCATATCGCAGGCCATGCCGATCTCGGCACGCCATCGCCCTTTGAAGATCCGGACAAGATCGGCCGCTCAAGGGTGGAAGAACTCGAGAAGTGCACAACGCCCTCTGAGGTTACACAACTCCTCTTCGACTTCTCTTTCTCTCAGGCTCCGAGTCGCGAAAGCGCAGACACTGCACATTCTCCCCACTCGGGAAGCGCCTTGCGAAAAGAACTCAAAGCAGTTTCTCAGATCTCGGCAGCTACGAGCACCGATGAAACCACCGAGGTGCTCATCATCGGGGTAAAAAGCGGAAACACACCGACCGACGGGCTCGCACGCACGCTCGTCCATGCGTTGAGAATCGCATCCTCTGAAGCGGCCGATCTCGCCGGGACAAGCGAGATCATCATCCACGACGCCTGCATCCTGCCGAGCCTGGCGGTGAGCCGCGAGAGCATCGAGCTGCTGGAGCGGTCGATCGGCGCGCACGACGGGCACGTCCTACTAGCCATGGCGGGAGGGGCTGCCGCAGTTCTCGCCGAGGCAGCCGGAGTCGCCGCAGCCACCCATCAGGACGAGTGGTCACTCATGCTCGTCGACCGCGTCGAGGAAGGATCGGGCAGCCAGGATCTCCCCCTGATCCCGATGTCGGTCGACGCCGATCCGCTACGAGGCTGGCTCATGGGGCTCGGGCTGCCGACGGTTCTGAATGATATCTATGAACAATCCGGCCACATCGACGCGGAGGTGAAGAAGGCCGCCGACGCGGTTCGTCGGGTCATGGGGGAGCTGGATTCGGAGCCATCGGTCGAGGACTTCGCGCAGGTTCTTCAAGCAGATGTCGCCCGCGGCGACCTTGCCGCCGCGATGACGCTACGATCCTGGGTGGTTGCAAATTATAAACATCTTCGAGACAAACACCACTATCGCGACGACTCCCAGAAACTCAAGGACTCCAACCTTAAAGGCGAGCTGGGAAAGATTATCGGAAAACTCAAACGAAAGGAAAACGATCACCCCCTGGAGGAGCCGGAATCCTGGCTGGCAGCTCAAGGCGATCTGAACGACTTAGGAAAGTATGCGACGCACAACCTTGAGTCACCATTGAGGAACCTCACCTCCAACAATCTCCAGGAGAGGATAGAGCAGGCAGTCGGAGAGCCTCCGGAATGGTTGTCAGTGCCGTCCGGCGACGTATGCCTGCTGACCGCCCAGGGAAAAGTGCCCCACAACCACCCCCTCCCCTCCGGCGCCGATGAACCCACCGGAAAAGAACGAAAACCCATTATCACCTCCCTTCTCACGTCGGAACCAAGTGATTCGGTACGGCAAGCATGTGCCGTTCACGGGCCCCTCACACTGAGTCCCTTCATTGCGTGCTCCAGCTCGAGCATCAGCGAGGGTCGACGAGTAGTGGAGGAGGTAAAGCGCGGAGGGCTCCCGGCCTCATACTCACCTTGGACTCTGGACGAGACCTCCATCAAAGTCCACAACTACGGAGAGTCGGTCACTCAACCCGGAGTCTCTTCGGGAACCATATCTTCAACAATGGACGAACTGAGCAGGGCCGCAGAGCACTGGCTTGAGGAACGCACAGCCCGGCCTCGTGCCGTTGTCGTGACAGTCCTGGGAGAGAAGGCGGCCGCCATCAGTTTGCTCCATGCGGCTCAGACCTTCGGAGCGAAGCACGGAGTTCCCGTATTCCTCTTGTCGACGGTGAACAGCAAGGATACTGAGACAGGTGAGTCTAAAGAATCTGTTCAGTTTCACCAGCTAGGCCTCGACCGTGACGTTCGCCAGGCACTCCTGAAAGCAACCACATACTGTCTTGACCGCTTCGACCTACTAACTGCCAGCAGGCTTCTCACCTTGGGCGATCCAGCAATGGAAGCACTTTCGCATGAAGCCATAGATCTTGCAAGGAAGTTAAGCGAAGCAGTGAGAGCACAGGCCCTCGACGACTTCACCCGCGTCATCCTGGGAACGATGAATGCGGCAGCGAGCCTGATGGATAAAATTCCTCCCGATGCGCAGGTACGCCTGGCCGCTATCGTTGCCGAGTTGATTCGTCCACCGTCAGGACGATTTAAGGGCCCCGACTTCAAAGAACCAGTCATACTGTCTAGATCGGGCAGCGACGATACCAGGCGCACTTCACACACTGATGATCTCGATCGCGAGAACGCCAGCATTCTCCTCAGCCTTTTGAATAGCACACGAAACAAGCTCCCGGTAGCCCACGGACGCAAGGCGCTCACAGAGGCAGTCAGAGGTACCATAAGCGGATACAAGCAGAGGGACTCATATACGTATGCAGATCTATTGCGTTGCACTATTTCCGCAGTTGAACGGGAGCACGGTGTTTATCCCAGTGACTGGGGAACAAGACTCCAGTCGCTGCGAGACCAGGTGGAGGAGCTGGGGAAGACCGGCTACGGGGAGAAGCCGTGACCGGCACCGACCCACAGTGCGCCTGCGATCCACCGCAGCGCCTCGTCAATCTCACGCCGCATGACGTCGTCCTCGACCTCGGTGCCGGGAAGCAACTGCGCATCCCCGCATCCGGGATGGTGCCGCGTCTTGTCCTGTCCGGGGGTCGGTTGGAGACGCTTCACGTCGTCGATCCCTCGCGCCCCGAGGACTCGCCGACGGCAGTACCCCTCGTTGTGGGCACGGTGCTTCACGGCGCCGATCCCCCTCTGCCCGATCCCCGCCCGGGCACGGTGTACATCACGAGCCGTACACTTGCCGAGCACTTCGCCGAGCGGGCCGATCTTGTCTGGCCCGACGACCTCGTCCGCGACGCGCAGGGGCGTGTCATCGCGGCACGTCGGCTCGCCTCCCACGGGGAGGCTCCTCACACCACCTCGAGTCGAGTCGGAGGCCGGCCCAGTGAGTCAGATTGATGGGCGTACGCCGACGGAGCTCATGGAAATCGATGCCGAGGATGACAACGCCTTGCGCGTCATCGTCGTCGTACCGTGGGAGCTGCCCGGGCGGTGGGAGCAGTGGCGACGCCTCTTCGCCCCGGGCCCGGTACCGATCACGGGAGGAGTGGGCCGGACCGTTTTCGACGGGGCATCTCGCCGGCTGCGCGAGCCGGTGAGGAAACGGATGCTCTCCGCTGAGCATCGCGGCCACTACGTCTACGAGGAGCTCTCACCCGTATTCGTCAGCGAGAAGAACCGGACCAGCCACGGTGCCGCTCCTCTCGCGGCCTTTGCGTGGGACGTTCTCAGAATCGAGACCGTGAGCGCCCCCTCCGGCTCCTCCGCAGGCTCCTGCGACAGCCACCCAGCCCGGGAGACGGTAACGAAGGTGCTTATCGCCGTGCACCTGGTTCTGCGTGACCCGTCGAGCCCTCAGGCGTTCTCCTGGGTCCGTAACCTCACTCAGGAACCGAAGGGGAGGAAGGAACTCGTCTACGAGATGAGTCGAGCCCTCTCCCTCCTGTCCGGACACGGCCTGGACGAGGTCGGCCACGGCTTCGGCGCCACTGACGTGAACGGTCATGAGGATATCGCCCCCTACACGATCACCTACGTGCCGTACGACGTCGTCGCCTCGGAGCAGGGAGAGGGATTCGAGCTGGACGACTCTGATGTGCGCACCGAGCAGGAGAGGGCTTCGGGCAAGCAGTTCCGGGGGCTCAGGCAGTCCGTCACCGATCCCGGATCGGGCATGACGAGGGAACGCATCATCGTCAGTTCGTGGCGGTGGGGGCATCTTCCTCGACGCACCGACGAGACCTTCCAGGATGGGCTCTTCGAGCAGCGTGCTCAGCAGCTCCACCGGCTCTCGCAGACCTGGGTGGCCTACGCAGGGTCCCATGGGTGCTCCTTCTGTCAGGTTCAGCAGGGAGGGTTCTTCCCGCTGGCCCAGGTTGAGGGGCGTTTCATCGAGGCGATTCTGCTCATGCTGCTTCAGCGCTACCGGGCCTCCTCGCTCATGGCTCGTCTGGCCGACGTTCAGCCGCGTGCTGCGGATGAGGTGGATCGTGTCATCGAGCTCGACTCGGAGGCGGTTGGGTTCGTCGTCTCCGAGCAGTGGACCATGATGACCGACGCCGACAGACAGCTCGATGCCTTCCTGACCTACCTGCTGGACACTTACCGGATTCCTCTACTGGTTGAGGAGGCCAGAGATCAGGCGCACAGGCTCCGCGAGAACGTACTGATGCGCATCGGCCGCGCCGACCAGAAGGCCGAGGAGGAGCGCGCCCGCTCCACGCGGGTCATGAGATCGCCCTGGCGGTCCTGACCTTCATCGGCCTGCCGCTGAGCGTGTTCCTGGAGATCTGGTCCAACTGGGAGGCCGCCAAGGGTATCGCGGTCCGCCACCAGCGCATCGGCGGCTGGGACGCGGGATGGGGGTGGATTCTTGGCTTCGGTCTTATCGGGTCGGTCCTCATCGGCGGTGGGATCTGGCTGATTGTTGACAAGGTGGGCGGCCGGGTGGCTCGGCGGGGGAAACGCTCCTGATGCCAAGTCCAGGGCCCGACTTCTCCACTACCACACCAGGATGCGCCCGCAGTCACAGGCGGGAACGTCGACCTTTTGGCTTGACGTCGTCGGAAGTTGGTGGCTGGAGGCGCCCGAGGGGGCGTCGGTGGCGCTTGGCGTCAGGACGCCAAAAGGTGGTTAAATAGGGGTGGTACCGGCTGGTCCCGCGGGGTGCTTGCGGAGCCGGTGGCGCTCCAGCCCCTGGAAGTGGCGCAACGACGCCGTTCCCAGAGGCAGGGGGTCAGAAAGCACCCAGCACCAGAAGGTGCATTAAGACCATCTTCTTCTCCTTCGGGGTCGGAGCACTCACGTCAGAAAGCACCCAGCACCAGAAGGTGCATTAAGACTAGTATTCAAGAGCATCCTCGCTAGTGGTGTTCTTGTCAGAAAGCACCCAGCACCAGAAGGTGCATTAAGACACATAAGGTGGAAGCTACAGAGGCCTCCGACTAGCGTCAGAAAGCACCCAGCACCAGAAGGTGCATTAAGACCTCGTCCCCTTCTGCGTAGGCGGCTCGCGAACTCCGTCAGAAAGCACCCAGCACCAGAAGGTGCATTAAGACGTCAGCCCCTCGACGTCGCCATAAGCATCCTTGGTGTCAGAAAGCACCCAGCACCAGAAGGTGCATTAAGACTGAGGTATTCACCTCCTCTCCTCCGAAGTTTCGGCGTCAGAAAGCACCCAGCATCAGAAAGCCTATTGACGGAACTTACAGTCCATCTTCATCTCCTTAACGAGCTGGACGGCCAGGCGGCTCGGCGGAGGAAACGCTCCTGACGCTGAGTCCAGAGCCCGGTTCCACCTCCACCACACCAGGATGTGCCCGCAGTCACAGGCGGGAACGTCGACCTTTTGGCTTGACGTCGTCGGAAGTTGGTGGCTGGAGGCGCCCGAGGGGGCGTCGGTGGCGCTTGGCGTCAGGACGCCAAAAGGTGGTTAAATAGGGGCGGTGCCAGCCGGTCCCGCGGGGTGCTTGCGGAGCCGGTGGCGCTCCAGCCCCTGGAAACGGCGCAACGACGCCACTCCGAGAGGCAGGGTCAGAAAGCACCCAGCACCAGAAGGTGCATTAAGACGTGGGGTTGATGCTCATTGTGTGCTCCTTTTTCTCCTGTCAGAAAGCACCCAGCACCAGAAGGTGCATTAAGACGTGAAGGATGAGGCTCACCCCCTCGGAACGGACATAAGTCAGAAAGCACCCAACACCAGAAGGTGCATTAAGACTAGTACTGGTGTCTCTCGAGAATACTGCCGAGAAATGTCAGAAAGCACCCAGCACCAGAAGGTGCATTAAAACTCTGTCGGTTGTACGCGTACCAGGGCCGGGGTAGAGCCAGAAAGCACCCAGCACCAGAAGGTGCATTAAGACATAATCTCTGACTGCGCAGAACGATTGCGAGTGAAACGTCAGAAAGCACCCAGCACCAGAAGGTGCATTAAGACACGTGCTGAACAATTGCCGCAATGGCCCCATACACGTCAGAAGGCACCCAGCAGTCCACCTATTCACGGGGCTTGCCGTGCGGTGGTTGCCGACAGCGCCGGAAAACGGCCAGTCCGACCGCCAGTCCCTTGAACAGGCCCTCCGAGCCGACTCGAACTACCCCGCCACCATGGGCGCCGTCCTCCTCGACGATGACCAAGGCCTCCACCCCAGGTGGATTCGTGCCAGGTGAGCTCGCGCGATTCCAGGAAACGTCACGCAGCCGAAACGCCTCTACCGCAGGAGCCGGCCAAGCAGACGCAGACAAAACGGGCGGCACCGAGAAACTCGGCATCCGCCCACTCGCCGCTCATTCCTCGCCCGCCCACGAGTGGGCAGGCAGTCATGCGACCAGGCGGCCGGGCCGACAACAGCCCAGCCAAGCCGCCCTACTTCAGGCGCGGCGCAGACGCAGGATGACGAGGCCGCCGGACAGCAGGATCGCCGCCACGGACAGCACGCCGATCGCCACACCCGTCACCGGCAGCCACCGCTCCCGGACACTCTGGGCGGAAGGCCGCTCAGCGGCGCTCGTGCGCCCCTTCGCGTCCTGGCTGCTACCAGCACCCACCACGATCTCGTTGTGGTCGCCGTCCCCGGCCCCACCCGAGGACTGCGAGCCGGCACTCGCGCCATCCGGCACCGAGCCACCGTTGGAGGACGGGGCCCCCGCAGCCGGGCCCTGCTGAGCCCTCTGCTGAGGCGAGGCCGACGCCGAGGCCGCCGGGGCCGGCGTCGCAGCGCCACCCCCGGCGGCACCCGCACCGCCACCGGCGCGCTGCTGATCCGCAGGCGCGGCCGCGCCACCAGCAGGAGCGGACCACTGCGGGCGCGCCACCAAAGCCACCTCAGCCATCATCCGCGCATCCAGGGTCTGCGCCTGGGCGGTGCCGGTCGAGGCCCGCACAACCTGGTTGTTGCCGACATAGATGCCGACGTCGTAGACGTTCCCGAACACCCTGGACTGGGCGGGAGCCGAGCCGGAACCACCCTGCCCCCCGGACAGGGGGTTGGAGAAGAAGACGATGTCCCCGGGGCTGATCGAGCCGTCCGTGTTCAGCCACAGACGCCCCTGGGAGTGGAACCAGCCGGCCAGGTCATCCGGCTTCCAGCTCCCGGAAAGGTCCTGCCCGACGTCGGCCCGGTAGCCGACCTGGGTGTTCTGGTCCGCCGCATACGTGGTGTGCGAGTAGTCCCAGCCGGAGAGCACCATGCCCACCAGGGCAGAGGACGTGATCGCGTACGGGGCGGAGCCACTGGCATGCGCATTCGCCCCCGACAGCGGCGTAGGACGCGACGCATCCGACACCAAGGACCCTCCGGCGTTGACGAAGGACTGGGTCCGGGCCACCACGTCGTTGGCGGCGGCGCCATCCGGGCCAGCGGCCGGAGAAGCGGGGAGCCCCTGCGGCACGGCCCACTGGCCATCAGCCAGCATGACCGAGACAGCGCCCAACGCGCCCCCGGGACTGACACCCTCCACGTTGTAAGTCAGGCCGCCACCATCACCAGGCGCCTCGTCACCGAGGGTGGTCAAAGTGCCCGAAGCACCACTGACCTGCGCCATCTCAGCAACCGTATTAAACGTGTTGCCGGAGGTCGGCTCCGCGGACACCGGAGCCATCATGGGGATGCTCAGCGAGGACGACAGCACCACCGCACCGGCGAGACCAACCAGCCTCGGAGCGCGTCGACGCACAGCCTTCTTCACTGTTACCAACAGTCCTTCCACGTCACCCGCCGGGAGGGGCATCCACCGGCGACCTGCACTTGTTATCTTAACGTAACGTACGCGACTCCGACCACCTTGAAAAGGGGGCACATCGCAGTTCGCGGGCCCCTTGACCGCCGCCCGACGACGGCACCCAGGTGCCACATCCCGTTATTTTTCCGTCTTACCCTCAGGTTGCGTCAAGGTTGACCTGGATCAGTCAACCCCCGTAGACCTCAGGGCGCAGCGTACCGATGAACGGCAGGTTACGGTACCGCTCGGCGTAGTCCAGCCCGTAGCCGACGACGAACTCCGTAGGAATATCGAAGCCGACGTACTTGACGTCCACCTCAACCTTGGCGGCGTCGGGCTTGCGCAGCAGCGTGGCGATCTCCACCGAGGCCGCGCCGCGGGAGGACAGGTTGCCCAGCAGCCAGGACAGGGTCAGCCCGGAGTCGATGACGTCCTCAATGATGAGGATGTGACGGTCAGTGACATCGGTGTCCAGGTCCTTGAGGATGCGCACCACGCCGGAGGACTTGGTGCCCGAGCCGTAGGAGGACACCGCCATCCAGTCCATCGGGGCACTCATGTGCAGCCGGCGTGACAAGTCCGCCATGACGTAGACGGCCCCCTTGAGCACGCCCACGAGCAGAGGGTCGCGACCGGCGTAGTCCGCGTCGATCTGCGCGGCCATCTCATCGAGGCGCTGCCCGATCTGCTCCTCGGTGATGAGAACCTGCTGAAGGTCCGATCCCATGTCCGTGGCGTCCATACGCCCTGCCTTCCTCATGTGTCGTCATAACTGCGCGGGCCCACCGGGGCCGGGGAGGCCACCGGTCCGCGCCGACGCCATAAGCCTGCCACAACGGGCCGCGACCTGGCACTTCAGCTGATGCGACGCACCCACACGTCGGGGCGGGCGAGCTCAGCCGGCGTGGGCAACAGCTCGGGATCAGCCCACACGGCGTTGAGCCCCTCGTGCCCGATACGGGTCACGACGCTGCGCACGAAGGCGGCGCCGTCGGCGTACAGGGCCTCCTTGGCCTCCAGGCCCATGAGCCGGTGCAGCAGGAGCGAGCCCAGTCCGGGGCCGGGGCCGATGCCGCCGTCGGCCGCGCGGCTGCGCGAGAGCACGGCCCGAAGCCGGTGGACCGACGGCATCCGGTTGGGGTGCACGTCATCGAGGACCACCTCGGCGTGCCCCTCCAGGAAGGTCAGCGCGGCCGCCAGGGAGGCGACCTCGGCGCGATCCGTGACGTTCATCAAACCCTCAAGCACCCGCCCTCGGCCCGCACGCGCCGCAAGGCGCACCGCCCGGCCTCGCCGCGGCCGACTCCCCCGCCCTCGCGAGCTCTCGCCCCCGGCACCGTCGGCGCCCCCGTACACGGCCTCGACGACGGCGCCGATCACCACTCGCATGGAGTCCGACAGGTAGGGGCCGAGCCAGGGCGCGGCGGCCAGCTGGACGGCGTGGGTCATCTCGTGCAGGCAGACCCAGGCGGGCAGGTCGAGCATGTCCAGGTCCATCTGGCGGCGTACCGCCAGCACGTTGGGGGCCACGAGCAGCAGGTGCGGTGGCGCCACACTCTCCCCACCTGCGTCCGTCGTCGCCTCGCGGGCCAAGCCAGTGCCGGGCGTCACGACATCGTCCCCCTCGCAGTCCTTCTCGCCGGCAGGGCGAGCGGGGCCTGCGCTACCGGCCCCATGACCGCGGGTTCCGCCCGGGGCCGCGGGCACCACCTGCCCCAGGAGCCGGGTGGCCAGCAGGCTCATCGCCCCGGCGACCTCGGCGGCCCCGACGAGCTGGATCGCCTCCGAGGCCGGCGGTGCGGGCACCTGCTCCATGAGACCGCGCAGCGCCCGGGTGGAGGCGCGCACGAGCCCGGCCCGGTCGACGACGCTCACGCGCGTGGTCTCGGCGACCTGCTGGGCCGCCCGGTTCAGGCCGGTGATCCTGGCGACCCAGGCCGGCGCCTCCTGGGCGGAGCGGCGCAGGACCGCCACCGAGCTGGCGCACGCCGAGCGCGAGGCGCTGGGGCCCGCCGGGATGAGCGCGCTCAGGCGCTCCACCGTCCGCCAGTCGACGAGTCCCGCCGCTGTGCCCTGGGTCGTCACCGTGACACCTTTCTCGCCGAGTTCACCGGGCTGCCCGAGCCCCTGCCTTTCGCCGCTGCGCCGAACACGCCGCCGCGCCTCTCACGAGCAGCCGCAGGAGGCCAGGGGCGCCACGAAGTGGTTGTCGATCGCGGTCGCGGCCGCCCCGCCGCCGTTGGCGGGGAAGCCGTTGGCCATGACCGCGAAGGCCAGCTGGCGCCCGTCGGCGGTGGTAACGACCCCGGCCAAGGAGGAGGTCTGCTCCAGTGACCCGGTCTTGGCGCGCACCGTCCCAGCCGCGGCGGTGTCGTGCAGGCGGTGGTCCAGGGTCCCGTCCAGGGCGGCGACGGGCAGATCGGCGATGAGGGTGCGTCCGGCCGAGCTGCCCTCGCCTCCGGCGGCCTTGGCGAGGATCTGGGCCAGGAGCCTGGCGGGGACCTTGTTGCCCTTGGCCAGCCCCGAGGAGTCCAGGAGCGTCACCCCGGAGGTGTCGAAGCCGTCCTTGCCCAGCTGGGCGAGCACGGCCTTGGAGGCCCCGGCGAAGTCGGTGGTCTCCTTGGCGTGCGCGGCCACGAGGCGCCCCTCGACCTCGGTCATCGTGTTGTCGGAGGTCTTCAGCGACAGGGCGAGGATGTCGGACAGCGGGGCGGAGGAGACCGAGGCCATCTCCCGGGCGCTACCGGAGGCTGCGGCGCGCGTCGGCTCGCCGTCGACCGTGATGCCGGCCTCGCTCAGGTGCTTGGCGAAGACCTGGGCGGCCCCCATGGCCGGATCCTCCGGGTAGCCCTGGTTCTGGGTGGCCGAGACATCCACCATGATCGGCTGGATCTTGGCCACGTACTGCTCGTTGCCGGCCTCCCACTTCTCGTTCCACTGGGCACCGGTGAACAGGGTGTCGTCCAGGCGCAGGGAGACCGACGTCGTCCCCTGGGACTTGAGCTTCTCAGCGGTGGCGCGGGCAAGGTCGCCCAGGCCCGCGTGACCGGCCGTGGCGCTCGGGTCGCCCTCGTCGTCGGCCAGCAGCACGTCACCGCCGCCCACGAGGGTGAGGGTCTGCCCCTCCAGGACCGCCTTGGTCTGAAGGGTGTGTCCCGGCCCCATGGAGGACAGGGCGGCCCAGGCGGTGAGCACCTTGTTGGTGGAGGCCGGCGTCACCCCGGTGGCGGCCGAGCGGTCCAGCAGCTCCTCGCCGGTGGCGACGTCGACGACGGAGGCCGTCACGTTCCCCCCGGTCAGGGCGGCGTCGGAGGCCACGCCCTGGGCGTAGCCGCTCAGGGCGGTCTTGGAGGGCGTGGGAGCCCCCTGGTCCAGGCCGGAGGGGGCGGCGGCGGTCTTGGCGCTGGGGCCGGCCGGAGTCGGGAAGGGCCGGGGGGCGACGTCGGCGTAGGCGACCGTCACCGGGCCGGGCAGCAGGTCGAGAGCATCGCCCAGGCTGTAGTAGCCGCCGAAAACCAGCAGGCTCGCCGCTGTCAGGGCAGCGGTCTGGACCTTGCGCATACGTCCTCCGGACTGGGTTGTGGACAGGCGGGATGGCCTGTATATCAAGTAGGTGGGGCGCCCAGGAGGTTACCGCCACCGGTGCACCGACGTGCAGAGTACGCGTTTACCGACCTCAGGCGCTGTCGTGCGCCACACTAGTGCCATCAATACCCGCCCCGCCGGATCGACGCCGACCAGCAGGCACCGTTCCAGCGCCCAACGAGCTGAAGACACGAGCGAAGGAGGCTCCCCGTGGAGTTCGACGTCACGATTGAGATCCCCAAGGGCAACCGCAACAAGTACGAGATCGATCACGAGACCGGCCGAATCCGCCTGGACCGCATGCTCTTCACCTCGACGCGCTACCCCGACGACTACGGCTACATCGACGGGACCCTCGGTGAGGACGGCGACCCCCTCGACGCGCTGGTCCTGCTGGAGGAGCCGACCTTCCCCGGCTGCGTCATCCGCTGCCGCGCACTGGGCATGTTCCGCATGCGCGACGAGAAGGGCGGCGACGACAAGGTCCTGTGCGTGCCCAGCGCCGACCAGCGCGCCTCCTGGCGTACCGACATCGAGGACGTCTCAGAGTTCCACCGCCTGGAGATCCAGCACTTCTTCGAGGTCTACAAGGACCTCGAGCCCGGCAAGTCCGTCGAGGGCGCCCACTGGGTGGGCCGCGAGGAGGCCGAGGAGGAGATCCGCCAGTCCTTCCAGCGCGAGGCCGACCGCGTCGCCCGCGAGGGCCACTGACGCTAGCCGGGCGGGCGGGGCGAGGCGGGGCGGCATACATGCTCCGCCCCGCCCCACAGCTCGCGACTGACGAACCGCCCGCCCCAACGTTCGGGGCGGGCGGAATACGTGCTCGAAGGCGTGGCGGGTCTGGCGGGAGCGCCGCGAGGAACGAGCGGCGCGGATGGTAGCCGAGAGCGCGTGTGCCGCCCGCCCCACCCCCGCTTGAGAGGTTTAGAAGCGCACCGCGTAGGGCATGACGCCGGAGTAGCGCATGGGGGTGACGCGCAC